>Ga0316198_10002476_pt1 | contig 11157 bp, 9 predicted proteins | sample OudBieAanoxic_MG_FD_204935 | JGI IMG/M metagenome (GOLD analysis project Ga0316198, IMG submission 204935) | Coastal sediment microbial communities from Oude Bieten Haven, Netherlands - site A anoxic | ecosystem: Environmental > Aquatic > Marine > Coastal > Sediment | place: Netherlands... | reverse complement strand
AGTTGTTAAAGTATTCAACTAATTTATAGTACTCCTGGAATTTTGAAATCATTACCGAATGCCCTAATGAGCATAATAATTTAGCCCGGTCCATAAAGTCACTTTCATCTATTTCACCTGAAGCTTTCAAGTTAGACAATGTAATTTCAAAAATCACAATAGAATTTTCTTCATCAACTGCCGGATCGCGAATAAAAATTTCATAAGACTTCTCAAACATCTCCATGTTCACCTTAGTCACAGGTCTAAAACTACCTCTCAGGGCAAGGATATTCTTCTTGTAAAGAATAGCTGCAGGAAGAAGATTATTTCCGTCAGGACCAAACATGACTGCATCAGTCATATCATATCTGATAAGCTGAAGACTCATAAGCCTGTTGTCAACATTTTTAAAATTTGGGCCTGAGAAATTTACCATATCAATTTCCAGGGTATCCCGGTCTATATGATCATAGAGGTATTTTAATAATTTTCTTGGTTTATTATATTTGTAAAATGCGCCGTAGATGAGGTTCACACCAACTATACCAAGGGTCTCCTGCTGTAATCGCGCTTCATTTTGTTTAAACCTGACATGTAAAATAATTTCGTCGAACTCTTTTTGATTCGGGTCTAATTGAAAACGAATTCCTACCCAGCCATGTCCTTTGTATCGCTTTGAAAAGTCTATGGTTGCAACAGTATTAGCATAGGTAAAGAATAATTTATCAGGATTTTCATCTCTGCTAATCCGTTCTTCCATCAGATGCATTTCATGAGAGAGCATCTTTTTTAACCTGCTTTGAGTAACATACCTGCCAGCAGATTCTACACCATAAACAGCATCGCTAAAGGACTTGTCATAGGCACTCATAGCCTTTGCTATAGTCCCTGAAGCACCGCCTGATCTAAAGAACCACCTGGCTGTTTCTTGTCCTGCACCAATTTCTGCAAACGTGCCGTAAATATCAGGATTGAGATTTATTCTAAGAGTCTTTGCCTTAATTGATGGAATATTTTCAAAAGCCGGATCCTTTTTGAAGACTGAAGCCATATGTATAGTTTGCTTTCAGCAAAGTTAATAAGATTGAGGTATCTATTAAATAAATAAGTTATAAATTTGAAATAAATAGATGACAGGTTGAAAATAACTTTTTTAGGCACTGGCACATCGCAGGGAATACCGGTAATTGGGAGCAATCATCCGGTCTGTCTGAGCAAAAATCCCAAGGACAAAAGACTCCGAGTTTCTGTACTTATTTCATGGAAAGACTACAATTTTGTAATTGATTGCGGACCTGACTTCAGACAGCAGATGTTAACTCATAATGTAGTTAAATTAGATGGTATTCTTTTTACACATGAACATGCTGATCATACTGCAGGTATTGATGATATTCGGCCTTTTTTCTTTAGGCAGGGCGATATTCCGGTTTATGCGCATGAAGATGTTATCCATTCCTTAAAAAGGAGATTTGATTATATTTTTGCAGATGAGAACCGGTATCCCGGGGCTCCTGCCGTGAAAGTTAATACTATAAAGAATAATCAACCTTTCCTTATCGGGGATAAACAAGCGATACCAATTGAAGCTTTTCATAATCGATTAAAGGTCTACGGATACAGAATAGGTGATTTTGCATACCTCACTGATGTCAAAACTATTTCAGATGAAGAAATAAATAAGATAAAAGGAGTTAAAGTATTGTCTATAAATGCATTACGAATAGATCCACATCATTCACATTTAAATCTGGAAGAGGCCCTTGAAGTAATCGATAAAATTAATCCGGGAATAGCATATCTTTCTCATATAAGCCATTATTTGGGTTTTCATGACGAAGTGGAAAAAAAATTACCTACAAAAGTACATTTGGCATATGACAATCTTGTTGTCTCAGTTTGAGACCCGTAATTTTAAATTAGTTAGTTTAATGATTGATTCTTTAAATTTATGAAAAGTAGAATATTTATTTATCTGTTTATTTTTGCGGCTCTGTTATCGCTCTACTTATTTGTGAGCAGTAATAATATGTTAGAGCAGAAGGATCTAAAAATTGAAAACCTGGACTCTGAAGTAAGTATACTTCAGGATTCTACCCAAAACCTGCAACTACAGGTTTTTGATATGCAATATTTTTCATTGGATAATAATGATGATGCTCTTTCTTATTATGATCATCTAGGTCTGGATAATCCTTCACGTTATATTTCAGATAAGTTATTGGAAACCAATGAACAAAAAGGAGATAACCCATTGGTTCCGTATGAAGGTATGGATAGTGATTTTAAGATCAATAAGATCAAAATACTAAATCATCAATGGATAATAGCAGATTTTTCTGATGGTAAATACTGGGGAGAACTATTAATTAAATATGAGTTGAAAGATGATATGGGTGTTGATTTTACAATGATGGACCATCTTTTGTATACACGGAGCAATTAAATGTTTTCTTCAAGCCATTTTCTAAACGAGTAAAAATTCTCAGCCGATACGCCATGACCTACCGGAAATTCCTCGTATTCAAAGTCAATTCCAAGTTTTTTTAGTAGAATAGGGGCTTTTTGAGCCCATTCTGTTGGGATTATCTGATCTACCTGACCATGGGAGGCATAAATTTTAAGATTAGTATGGTCTTTTCGGGCATAATCCTTCTCAAGGATATTCTCATCTATATAGCCACTTAGAGCTACTACATTTTTGACCTTATCCGGATAGGATAGAGCAACAGCATAACATAAAACCGTACCTTGACTAAATCCAAGTAAAGTAACATTATCATTGTCTAATTGATAAGCTTCGCAAGCCTCCTCCACAAAATCTACAATTTTATTTCTCGATGAAATTGCCTGTTCCACGTCACTCCATTTTCCAAATGATGCATCAAAGTTAATGGCATACCACGCATTGCCAAAGGGAGGTAACTGGTGTGGCCCTCTTGCAGAAATAATAAAATATTCCAAAGGTAATTCCGAGGCGAATGAAAACAAATCTTCTTCGTTACTGCCGTAGCCGTGAAATAGAAATATTACAGGTGGACGCCTATCTTTAAGAGATGATGGACGAATTAGGTGGTGTAGAGATAGAGGAAGTGTATTCATTCTATTGAATAAAGGTAAACCATTTTTGAAATGAAGTTCCCAGGATTGGAACCAGTTGTTTCTTATTATTTAAGGCTGCCACGAGGCCATATATCCATAGCGCAAAATAAAATATATACAAGCCCACCCAAACAAAAAAATTAAACCACTGACTTAAGAAAAGAGCGCAACCCATAAAAACCAGATGCAAACCAAAAGCCTGCCGCGTATGGAATCTGGCAAATTCATTTTTTGGCTCCATATTCATAGTTATTGCAATTAAAGATCCCACAATAGTGAAATATGCTATTATTGCTGTTGTTTTGCCCTTTGCAACTGAATTTTGTTCCAACACTTTAATTTTCTAATTCACACTTAAAATAGTAGTGGTTCAAACAATTATTTGATTATTTGCTATTACTCCATATACCTTGCCCTTCATTTTTGTTCCAAAAAATACACTATTCTTTGATGTAGAAGTACAATCATTTTTTGTATACATATATTCCGAATCAGGATCAAAAAGAGTAAGATTCGCTATAGCACCTTTCTCCAAGGGCACAGTGCTCAATGAGAAACGTTCTCTTCCTTTAGACAATAGGGCTACAGCCGTTTCAGTATCGAATAATTGGTTTAGGATACCGAACGCATTTTCAAGACCTATAGTGCCATAAGCCGCATTATCAAATTCCACTCGTTTTTCTTCAATATCAATCGGTGTATGATCCGAGGTTACATAATCTATGATTCCTTCTTTAAGCCCCTTTTTTAGTGCACTAATATCATTTTTCGTTCGAAGTGGGGGCAAAACTTTGTAATTACTATCAAAACTGTCCAGAACATCATCGGTAAACATTAGATTATGAACGGCAACACTACAACTCACATTTAAACCCTTCCGTTTAGCTTCGCCAATAATCTTAACAGATTTAGCAGTAGATATTGTAGGGATATGAAGATACCCACCGGTGTATTCCAGGATAAAAAGATCTCTGGCAATTTGAAGCTCTTCCGCCAAAGCAGGAATTCCCTTTAAACCAGCTCTGGTAGACGAAATACCCTCATTTACAATACCTTTACTCATAATTTTTTCATCCATTGGAAAAGAATAAACTAATCCGTTAAAATCCTGGGAGTATTGCAGGGCTATTTTTAATAAATTGGAATTTGAAATAGATTTCTTAAAATCATAGAATCCTACAGCTCCGGAATTTTGCATATCATAAAGCTCCGCAAGATCATTACCCTCACCCTGCATGGTAAGCGTACCTAATGGGTGTAATTTTGTCGGTTTTCCTTTAGCAGCATTTTTCAAAAAAATAATTGCGCCACTACTATCCGGAAGGGGGTAGGTATTAGGATTCAGAACAATATCTGTATAACCACTTCTGGCAGCTACTTTGAGACCATTACGTATTGTTTCCCGTTCTTCATATCCGGGTTCACCAAAACTTACACTGCTATCAAACCAACCGGCCGAGACATGCAAATTTTTGAAGTTGAGTGTTTTTAGATTTCTGCCAGGTTTTATAGTTGGAGATATTTCTTCAATAATCCCATTAAGAATAAGTATGTCCCGCTTTTTAAAATGAAGTTTTCTGTTGTTAATATCAACAATTGTGGCAGATTTTAGAAGTATGTTCATTTAAATATTTTTTGAATAAGAACTTCGGCCAGCATAAAAAGCATAGCAAAAATAGTAAACCATTTCCATAGCTCAGTTACACTATCGTCTTTTTCCATGGTTTCAAAGACTTCCGTTAAATTATTTAAAACCGCATTGCCATTTAAAATGTCCAAATCAAGGTACTTAAATTCGCTTTCTGCTCTGGGGTAATTAAAACTAATATTTTGAATAGCTCTGGATTTTTCACTTATTAAATAAATACCATCTTTAGAAGGATTATAATCAAAGGATAATACAGTTTTGTTTGCAAACGACTGCTGCTCCGGAATAAATTCATAATCTTTCTGAGTAACTTTCAGAATATTATCACTTGCCAGTGTAGCTTTCACATCTATTGTGGTTAATTGACCAAGGGTATTATATAATTCAGGTGATTTAAGACTATTAGCTCCAATGCTATAAAATGTGGGTACTATAAGCGGTGAATTCTTAAAATTAGAATTTGCATTATGGATGGCGGCAGTAAATAGGTATATACCATCTAGTCCAACAAGGAAGGGAGATTGATCCTGCAATGAAAGTATTTTCGGTGCTGTTGTTCCAATTTTGAAATAGCTGGTTATCCTTGGATATTGAAAATTGCTTACTTTTTGGACAAATACATTCTTATATAGAGGATGGTCAAAGTTAATTTGCGTAATGTTTCGTTCTTCATCAATTCTATTTGCGATGGAAGTGGAAAAATATTTTCCAATAAAACTATTGTAGTTTTCAATATTTGCCTCAGACGATGGTATTATTAACAGATGCCCACCTTTTTGAGTAAAATCGCTCAGCGTATTTTTGAGTGAGACAGGAATCGTTTTTAATTCGTTTAAAATTATTAGATTTTGAGACTCCAAATCGCTGTAATTAATATTATTAAGTCCCACATCCAAAAAAATGAACTCATCTTCGGTAAATATTCTTTCTAAAAAATCACTATCCGACTCACTTATGGATAGTACTTTGATTTTATCCTTTTGGTTAATATTAAAGAACAACTGATTATCATATGGCAATCCAATATCGGATATTTCAATTCTACCTTTTATTACTTCGTCAGAAGGTAAGGTAAATATGATATTAGATTTTCTGTTTTCATCAAAAATTGCTGCTGTCTTAGCAATTAATTTGTCATCATTATATAATGAAACAGGAATAGTTGCTAACTTGCCCGTTGTAGTTAAATTCACAGAGAGGTCTATTATTGTTGGATTTACTTTAGCTATATATGCTGAATCCAATACTGTATTATCATAATTTTCGGGCTTTAATCGAACCAAAAAAGTTTGAACACTTCCAAGGGTATCAGATACTTGAATAGCTTTTCTATTTTGAAAATCAGAAACTAATACCAAATACTTAATTGAGTTTTCATCTTTACTAAATAAATTTTTTCCTTTAAGAAGTACGTCCTTAAGATCTAGTTGATTGTAGGTATATGGAAGGGTCAAAAGATCATTGCGAATATCGGGTAGGGTAGTGTTGGAGAAAACTCTATCATTAGTAAAAAGACTGAATGTCTTATCCTTTGGCAGATCTTTTAATAATCTCTGAACAGCATCCTGCAGCAAAGTTCCATTATCTGTTTTAGCCTGCATGCTAAAAGAGTTGTCTAGGTAGATTACTGTTTCTTTCTCGTATGCCGCTGATTCATTGGCCAAATAGGGTTGTGAAAAAGCAAGGATTAGACATGAAAGTAATAATACTCTTGAGATAAGTAAAAGCCATTTTTTTATCTCGCTGCTTTTGCGTGACTGCGCAACTACGCTTTGTAAGAGTTTTACGTTGGTAAATGGAGTTTTCTTGAATCTCCGAAGCTGAAAGAGGTGAATTAATATGGGAATCAGAAGCAGAAAAAAGGCCCAAAGGAGTTCCGGATATTTAAACAGCATTCCCAAATTTGATTTGACAAATATATAAAGTATTAAGAAGAAACTGACTAGGAATTATGACAAAATTGGGAGGAAATTTGAGTAGCGTATAAAAAAGCATTTAATATTGGAGACGCACTTATCCGTATAAAACTCTTTAAAACCGGATCAATGAAATTATTCTTTAACAAAAGAAAAAATAATCGACCATAGGGGATTGCCCTAAATTCACAAAGAAATTTTTAATCAATTCCTGAGCCTCCTCATTGGCAACTGTAACTATACTTTTTGGTTTTTTCAGTTTGTGCAGATAATTAAAATGTCTTAATTCCTGACCATAGATATTCTTACCTATTTTTTTCGGGTTATCGCATAACCAATAGAAAGGAATCTTGTGTTTTACCAAATCTCTGGCAATGCTTTTTCCTTTATTTCCTGCACCCCAAACTGTCAGAGGCCTGCTGATATCATGGTGAAGTTTTAAATAATAATAAAGTTTTAAATGCAAAAAATAGTTTTGTGCATAGTGCTCACTGGTTCTTGAGGTTCTGCTGTCATAGTCGCGCCAACGGTGTAATATCTCGCTGCAGGGAATGCATTGTAAGCCCATCTCATAAAAGCGAAATGTAAGATCATAGTCCTCCGGGTATCTATTGTGCTCAAAGGCTCCACAAACCTCCAGATCTTTTTTGTAGACCATCCAACAAGGGGATGGGATGACACATTCCTTATAAATCTCAGAGTAGTTTGCTCCCTGGGAGGTAAGCTTGTTCAACCATCTTTCATAACGTTCATAACCATTACTTATTCCGCGGTCAGAAAAATATTGAACACCGCCTATAGCCACGTGTCCTTTTCCGTGTTTTTCTAATCCTGAAGCCAGGATTTTCAATTTGTTTGGATTCATAATATCATCAGAATCCATTCTCGTTATCAATTCTCCTTCGCTTAAATAATAAGCTGTTCTAAGTGCTGAAATAATACCTTCTCCTTTATTGGGATACACTTTTATTCTAGTATCCATTGATGAGTAATGCTCAAGAATAATCTTGCTGTTATCTGAGGAGTGGTCGTCTATCGCAATTATTTCCCAGTTTTGGTAATGTTGGGAGATAACAGATTCAATGCACTCTGGCAGGAACACAGAAGTATTCTTGAATGGGATGAGTATACTAACAAGATTATTTTTCATTAAAAGCCCAATTGGAACAATTATTTTATTGTTTTCAAAAAATCATCCCAAATTACCGTAGATCCATTTTTAGCAGAAATTTTAGCAGCCTCCAGGATTTGCATCACTATAGCATTATTTTCAATACTGGAAGGTGAAAATGGCGACAGGGCATACCCTTCCTTAACTAGCTGTTGCATTAATGCAAATGGATCATTTAGATTTTTGGGCAGAGGAATGGCCTTAATTTCAGTACTTTGTTTATTTCCTTTTGAGAGAATTTCAATATCCACACTATTTTTACAAAAAATATAACCTGAACTGCCATAAATCTCCATATCCTTTACATTTTGCGGCCAATTCCACGAAGCCTGAATAATTACTTGTGCACCGGGATAAGTAAGTACTACGGTGGCTTCATCTTCAACTTTAGGATAAAGATGTGGTTTAATTTGTTGTAATGTACAGGATACACTTATTGGTTCGCGTCCTTTCATAAGCCAGGTGACCAAATTCGCACCGTAACATCCAAAATCTGTTAAGGCTCCACCACCATTTAAGACAGGATCGGTGAGCCACTCTAAAAACTCAGGATTACAACCTATTTCTATTGGTCCCTGATGTCCTGTATGGAATACAATTTTTCGTATCTCTCCTATTTTACCAGAATTATGTACGCTATCGTAGGCCGCCTGATTGCTTGCATACCAGGAGGTTTCATAGTTAGTTAATAGATATACATTGTGCCTCTTGGCTAATGCAATCATCCTTTTGGCATGTTTCCAATTAACAGCAAGTGGTTTCTCTACCATAATATGGATTCCTTTTGGAGCACAATATTCAACAACCTTCAGGTGATCATAAATAGTGTTGAACGCAGTCACAGCTTCTGGTTTGGTTTCTTCAATCATTTCTTCCAGCGTATCATAGACTATGTCCATTGAAAATCCGTACTGCTTTGCATATTTACTCGCCAGGTCTCTATTAGATTCCACAATTCCTACAATCTCAATATCACCACGGTTCTCTCTTCCTAAAATCCAGTGCACATGGGTATGAACCAAACCTATGACTCCTACTTTAAGTGTTTTAGATTCAATACTACTTTTAAATCCGGAAACCTGAATCATTTTCAAGTCATTTACGTTACTTCCTTGTGCGATCATTAAGGAGTAAGCTATTACAAATGAGAAAGTCAACAGGGATTTAAACATGGTACTTTAAGTATTTTTTAAAACTTGAAGTTGATTCGTTCTAAAGTATTTTAAAAAAATAACTATTTCTTGGCCAATGCCTCATTTATGGCTTTTTCTGCCAATGGAGCCATCAGCTCATATCCCTTTTTATTAGGATGAACCCCATCACTGCCAAGATCTTGTCGCAGGCCGTTATTGCCATCAGTCATTGCTGAAAAGTAATCCAGGTATACAAATCCTTTACGCTCAGAATATGCCTTGATCATATTATTTAATGCAGGAATCTTTTCATTAGGTTTAAGTCCTGGTCGCCAGGGATAGTCATAAGCAGGCAGTACAGAGGATAAAACTGCTTTTATACCATTGGCTTCTGCCAATTCGGCCATGGACATAATATTATCTGCAATCATCTCCAAAGTAGATGGCCCGGTGTTACCGGCAATATCATTGGTTCCTGCGAGTATAACTACTACTTTAGGCTTTAAATCAATTACATCTTGTCTGAACCTAACCAGCATTTGCGGAGTTGTCTGTCCGCTGATTCCTCTGTTCACATAAGGTTTACCCTCAAAAAACTCTGGCTGGTGATGAGACCACCCAATTGTAATAGAGTTTCCCATAAAAACGACACGATTTTCATTGGTTTTAATATCGGGGAGTTCATTATTAGCAGAACTGAAGTGTTCAAGCTGAGCCCAATCCTGGGCACTCAAAATGGAGTACGTAAAAAAAAGGCAGATTACTAAAATGTTATTTAACTTGTTTAAAATCATAATTCACATTTCTATTATATAGCTTCAAAAGGTACAAAATGTTATAAATATAAATGGCTAAAACTTGCAGGTCTATTTGCCTGTAGAATTGGAAAAATAATAAGAACAAAAAAACCCTGCATTTAATGCAGGGTTCTATATTTATTAAAAAGCCTAATTATTCACAGGGACCATCATCACCATTGCCATCCCAACAATGCCACTCCTCATCTTCAAAATAATCAAATGCCCTTACTCTTCCCACAAAGGTCTCTCTACTCCATTCAATTCTTACATCACTAAAATCCTGCTTGTTGCTGTCATAAGCATAGGCGTTAAAATAGGCGTCAAAATCACCATCCTGAAGCCCGTATTCCAGATAGCTGTCTTTGAACATATCGTCATTCTCCTGTTCATCCAGTTCTCTAACCCAGGTATATCGAATATTGCCAATTTCGTCATTAGTTCGTTCCCAGTCTATTCTTAGCATAGCTACAGGGTTTTCTGGACTTTGATTTAATATCCAAAATCCGCTATCTCCATCCATGGCAGAACTTCCGGAAAACCATAAAAATTCTTCAAAAGCTCCAATTCCAATCTTGGTAATATACATTTTCCATAGAACTTCTTCACCCGTTACTTCACCTGTAAGACGGGCAGTATATTGACTGGTAAAACCATCTACCTGGTAGGTCCACTGCCATACATTATCTCCCAAATCTTGAGGAGAATGTGCGAACGCAGATTTGAAAGACGCTACAGGAACGGCCAGGGTCGTAAAAAGGGTTGAATTCCAGACGCCCACGACAATTTGAGAAAAAAACCAATTGCCATTGGGGGCTTTATCATTATAAACCAGTGCAGTACTTTTACCCGAGTTTGAATCATCGGCAAAATCGCTAAAGTCTATTGCCATAGACTCATAAAGCGGTAATGCAAGGCCATTAGCTGCATCTATAGTTTCATCAGATTTCTCGCAGGAAATAGTAAAAAATAAGGCAATTATTGTTGATATGCCGTATACTCTCCAATTTTTCATAACGTTAAAGATTTTATTATTAATCACATTTGTATGATCTTTTAACGCTTAAGTGACCATAAAAGTATAGGAGAATAAGCCATTTGTCGAAAACTAAAAAATAAAAAAAGACAATTAATAAAGATTGATTAACAAGGAAACTTGCTGAATAATTCTTTAAAGTGAGATAAATAATACTAGTTATCAAGTTATGATAATACCGGCATAAGTATTATTGAACTAATACTTGGCTGACTTACCCTTGGACATGGTTTTTTCAATAAAACTTCTAATGTCAGAATTGGCTTTTTCCAAATCTTCTTTGCGAAGGTACATCATATGTCCACTGCGATAACCTTTAAAATCAAACCTATCTTTCATACGGCCACTGGGATCAATCTGCCACATCGTATA
>Ga0316198_10002474_pt1 | contig 11159 bp, 8 predicted proteins | sample OudBieAanoxic_MG_FD_204935 | JGI IMG/M metagenome (GOLD analysis project Ga0316198, IMG submission 204935) | Coastal sediment microbial communities from Oude Bieten Haven, Netherlands - site A anoxic | ecosystem: Environmental > Aquatic > Marine > Coastal > Sediment | place: Netherlands... | reverse complement strand
CGTTGGATCGACGGTGGCCGCACCGACCCGGAGAACCTGACCACCGTGTGTTGGTTCCACCACCAGATCGTGATCCACGGCCAAGGCTTCCGAATCGACCCCGACTCGCCACCCCAACGAAGACGCCTCCTCCAACCCCCGATCCACGGCCCACCCTGGCTCGAACAAGCAAGAACCCGCGGCATGGTCGTAAGCGAACAGCCCAGACACTGAGATACAAGACCCGAGACTTGAGACTCGAGACCCGAACCAATCTCGCTCCTTCCCCTCGGTCCGATTCCTCACCCTCAGGGGGAGGTGGCAGCGGCGGAGCCGCTGACGAAGGGGGTCAAGCGGTTCCGCGACCCAGAACCGGCCTCAGGTTTCGAGGGGGGCGGCCTTGGAGCCAGAAACACGAAGATGCGTTCAGTCCCCCGTGTCTCGGATCTCAAGTCTCATGTCTCACCCTGTCGTACCCTTCCTCTCTGTGAGTTCGAATCCCCCCAGTCTTCGTTCGCGTATCGACCGCTTGCCGCGGGCTGAACGGCGCCGTCTCCATCGACGTCTGACCGGAGCGGAGCGTGTCCCAGAGCCGGGGCGTCGCACGACGAGCATCGCCAAGGTCGAGGTGAGCATCACCGCTATTGAGGAACGGCTCGCTACCCGCCGGGCCGCCGTCCCGAGCAAGGTCTCCTACCCCGAAGAGCTCCCGATCACCGCCTGGAGGGAGGAGATTCTCGAAGCGATCCAAGATCATCAAGTCGTGATCGTTGCGGGCGAGACCGGCTCCGGGAAGAGCACGCAGATCCCCAAGCTCTGCCTCGAGCTGGGACGCGGTGTGGAAGGCACCATCGGCCACACTCAGCCGCGTCGCATTGCTGCTCGGTCGATCGCCGATCGAATCGCGGAGGAGATCGGAACGACGGTGGGAGAAGCCGTCGGGTATGCCGTGCGGTTCTCCGATCAGACCGGGGATTCCACACTTGTGAAGGTGATGACCGATGGATTGCTGCTTGCCGAGATCCATCGAGACCGGCGGCTCGAGCGATACGACACGATCATCATCGATGAGGCGCATGAGCGGAGCCTCAACATCGATTTCCTCCTCGGATACCTGAAGACTCTGCTCCCGAAACGACCGGATCTGAAGGTGATCATCACGTCGGCGACCATCGACACAGAACGATTCTCGGAACACTTCGAGGACGCACCTGTGATCGAAGTCTCCGGACGGACGTACCCGGTCGAGGTCCGCTACCGCCCGCTGGATGATCCCGCACAAGCGGAGCCGAGGGACCAGACCCAGGGCATCTGTGATGCGGTTGAAGAGCTCTTCACTGAAGAAAATGGCGACATCCTCGTGTTCTGCTCCGGCGAGCGAGAGATCCGAGACGCCGCTGATGCCCTGAACGACCTGGCCCTTCCGCACACCGAGGTCTTGCCGCTCTACGCGCGGTTGTCCGCTGCAGAGCAGCATCGAGTGTTTCGTTCTCACACCGGACGGCGGATCGTCCTCGCCACCAACGTCGCTGAGACGTCGCTCACCGTGCCCGGCATCCGCTACGTCGTTGATGCCGGAACGGCGCGGATCTCGCGGTACAGTCGTCGTACCAAAGTTCAGCGCCTCCCGATCGAACCGGTGTCCCAGGCCTCGGCCAACCAGCGCGCAGGAAGGTGCGGTCGTCTTGGGCCCGGCGTGTGTATCCGCCTCTACGACGAAGACGACTACGCAGCTCGCCCCGACTTCACCGAACCTGAGATTCAGAGGACGAACCTCGCATCCGTGATCCTGCAAATGGCGGCTCGTGACCTTGGTGAAATCGAAACCTTCCCATTCCTCGATCCTCCAGACTCACGGGCGATTCGCGATGGAATCGCTCGCCTGGTGGAACTGGAAGCGATCAAGCCTGAACACGAATCCGGGCGCCAGCGCCTCACGAGGCTCGGACGCCAACTCGCAGATCTACCGATCGATCTTCGACTGGCTCGGATCATCATCGAAGCGAACCGAACGGCGAGCCTTCGCGAGATACTCATCATTGTGTCGGCGCTCGCCATCCAAGATCCGCGGGAGCGTCCTGTTGAGAAGCAGACTCAGGCGGATCAAGCCCACGCACGATTCCGCGATGAAGACTCGGACTTCTACAGCTGGCTTCATCTCTGGGAGTATCTCAGCGAAGAGCGCCGGGCTCGTTCATCCAGCCAGTTCCGGCGGCTCTGTCGAAACGAGTACCTGAACTACCGCAGGATCCGGGAGTGGCAGGACCTTCATGCCCAACTCCGTGACGTCACCAAGGAGATTGGACTCATCGCGAACCGGAGACCGGCGGAACGAGAGGTTGTGCATCGAACGCTCCTCACCGGCCTGCTTTCCAACGTAGGGAACAAGGACGCCAACTCGTACGAGTATCGCGGTGCGCGGAGCAGCCGGTTTTCGATCAATCCCGGGTCGACACTCTTCAAGCGGTCTCCCGAGTGGGTGATGGCGGCAGAGCTAGTCGAAACGACCCGCCTCTGGGCGAGGGGAGTCGCGTCCGTGCAACCTGAATGGATCGAAGCCGCCGCACAGCACCTCGTGACCCGTTCGTACTCCGACCCCTGGTGGGAGGCTGATCGTGGCGCCGCCACAACGAACGAGACAGTGTCCCTCTACGGTCTGCCACTCCAGACGTTCCGGCCGGTGTTGTTCGCCAAGATCGATCCCGAAGCCGCCCGCGACCTCTTCATTCGCCATGCCCTCGTGGCGGGGGAGTGGGAGACACATCACCGGTTCGTGGATCACAACGCGGCCGTCATCGACGAGGTGCTCGACCTCGAAGCACGCTACCGGCGCACGGACTTGCTCGTAGACGACGAAGCCGTCGTTGGGTTCTTCGACCAGCGAATCCCGGGCGACATCGTCTCCGTCCGGCACTTCGACCGATGGTGGAAGGAGGTGCGTCTCGAGGATCCGCACCGCCTCGACTTGGCGGCCGAAGACCTCCTCGATCCGGACGTCGACACGCCGGGGGAGGAGGCATTCCCCGATATCTGGCAGTACGGCGACATTGCGATGCCGCTCACATACGAGTTCGAGCCGGGCAGCACCAGCGATGGGGTGATTGTGGATGTTCCGATCGGTGGCCTCGCTCGTGTCGACCCGACGATCTTCGGCTGGTCGGTGCCGGGCCTGCGGGAGGAGTTGGTGATCGCCATGATGCGGTCGCTCCCGAAGCAGATCCGGAAGCAGCTTGCACCGATACCGGAGACCGCCCGAGAGGTTCTCGAAGGCCACGACGCCACGGCCGAGGGTCTTGTGGCGTTCCTGCGGCGAGTCCTGACCAGCCGGGCAGGGGTTCCGATCCCCCTCGACGCGTTCGATCCGGAGCGTATCCCGTCGCATCTGCGGCCGACATTCAGGGTCATCGGAGACGGCGGTGAAGTGCTGGCAGAGGGCTCTGAATTGCTCACACTTCGCAACGCTCTGCAATCGGAAGCACAGGAAGCGATGGCGACGTCTGGCCATGCCGTCGAGCGCCTGGGGTTGACGACGTGGGACATCGAAGATCTCCCGATGGAGGTAGAAATCGAGGGTCCCGGGCGGCCGGTGCCGGCATATCCGGCTCTCGTCGACGAAGGGGAATCCGTTGCGGTGCGTCTCTTTGCGACGCCCGATGAACAAGCTGCCGCCATGTGGGACGGTACGAGACGGCTCCTCGTGCTCGGCCTTCCGTCACCGTCGCGACACCTGCGGTCGCTCGTTACCGAAGACGGCAAGAAGGCCATTGCTGCGGGCCCGTACGCCGAATTCGGTGAGTGGGCGGCCGACTGCCTCTCGTGTGCGGTCGACGACGCGCTGACCAGGGCTGGAGGCCCCGTCTGGAGTTCAAAGGCGTTCGATCAACTCCAACGGATCGTTGAATCCGAAACCTCCGATGTCCTCGTCACAGTGGCAGCCGATTCCCTGGAGATCCTCGACGAACTCCGAGAGGTACGCGAGGCGACGGAGTTACTCGCCGGTGATCACTTCGCCGACGCCAAAACGGACATCAACGAGCAGCTCGATCGGCTGTTCTACCCCGGATTCCTGACGGGCGTGGGGATCGATCGACTCCCCGACATGCTCCGATACATCCGGGCTGTCACCCGTCGACTGGCGGCCTTGCCCGACCGCGTCGAGCGGGATCGTGAGCTGATGGAGCGGATCCGTGAGCTGGAGATCGAACGAGACGACCTGTCCGATGCGATTCCCGGATCCATGGAGCTGATCGAGGTTGCATGGATGCTCCAGGAGCTCCGTGTCAGCTCGTTCGCCCAAGCTCTCGGCACGAAGGGCAAAGTGAGCGAGAAACGCATCACCGAGGCGATGCAGCGGGCAATGGCGCCCTAACCCGGAGGCCGATTCTCCTAGTCTCCGTTCGGAGTGGCGACTGAGGATGCGGCATTGGCGACCCGGTACGTCTCGCCAAAGACCCTATACACCTCCACACCAGCATCCTGGCGGGCGATCTCGTCTTTACGGAGTTCTCGGACGGGTTTCGCCGGCGTCCCGACTGCCATGGTCCACGGCGGGATGGTCCGGCCCTCAGGGAGGACCGATCCGGCGGCCAACCAGGAACCCTCGCCGAGTTCTGATCCGTTGAGAGCGAGCGCCCCGATTCCCACGAGGCATCGATCTCCAATGTTGGCACCGTGGATCACGGCGGTATGCCCGACGGTGACACGACGGCCGACGATGGTCGGAAACCCGGGATCGGCGTGAACGACCACGTTGTCCTGAAGGTTCGATTCCTCGCCGATCACGATTCGTTCCAGTTCCGCCCGTAGCACCGCACCGAACATGACAACGGCTCCGGCTTCGATCTCGACTGAGCCGTAGACTTGGGCAGTCGCAGCAACGAACGCCGAAGGATGGATAACCGGGTCCGCAAGGCTGAGTGGCTCCATGACCATCAGCGTACTGCGGTCGGCGGTCGGGAATGCATCGGCGACGTACGGCATTGAATCGAAACAGCACCTGAGATCGGAGCCACCCGTCATGTTCACCTTCCCTCCCCTTCCCGCAGATGGTGAACCAACGCGTTCCACTCTCCACGCCTACGCCCACGCGGTGGCAGCACTTCCGCGGGCACACGCTCCTGCGCACCCCTTGTGGTGGCACATCTCTCTGAAGATCCGTCCGGACGGTCTGGTCACCGAGGCGATGCCGCTGCCCGCGGGAGGCGCCGCGTTCGTGCGGATGGATCCGAGGAGTGCCCTGATCGTCTTCGAAACATCTGGCGGAGACAGTCGCTCGTTCCCGATGAACGCGGGGCTGACGGCGACCGAGATGGGCAACGCGCTGATCGCCGCGGGATCCGAATTCGGGCTATCCACCGACTACGACCGGTCCAAATTCGAGAGCGACGATCAGCGCCCCTACGACGAGGGTGATGCCCGGGCCTTTTTCGGCGCTCTCGTGGCTGCCAAAGGCGTGCTCACCGTCCAGAGGAACCGGCTCGAAGGGCTTACTGGTCCGATTCAGCTCTGGCCTCATGGATTCGATCTCGCATTCGAGTGGTTCGGTACGCGAACAGTCACCGTGACCGAGGGCGGGGAGTCGAACGAACTCCCGGCACAAATCAATCTGGGTTTCTATCCGGCTGGTGACGCCTACTTCTACTCCAACCCGTGGCCGTTCGAGGCCGATGTCCTACTCAACGTGGACCTCCCCGGCGGCGCCGAGTGGCACACCGACGGGTGGGAGGGTTCGAAACTGACATACACCGACGTCGTCGGCCACGCCGACGGCGAAGATCGAGTCCTCGACTATGCCGCGGCGGTATTCGAAGCGGCTTCTCCCAAACTGATGCGCTAGGGGAGGGCCGGTCCGGACCCTTCATCGTTCGACCGGCTGTGGTGGAACCGCCGCATACTGCACTACCGCCGCTTGAGATCGTCGAGCCGGGTCGCGACGTCGGCCGTCATCTCCTCGAGATCTCGTTGGAGCGCCTCAAGTCGTTCAATCCGATCCTCTCCATCGCGGTGGCTGTCCCACCCGATATCGTGGTGGAATTCGTGGTGGTCGACGTCACCGTGTCGGTGATCCCAGCCGGACCGGCTCCAGCGTCGTTCCCTTGTTTGCTCATGGTGTCTCATGGGGTTCCTCGCTCTTCATCGCCATGTTCACGGAGGAAACCGGCGATCGTGTTGTTGGCGGCGCTGAGCGCCTGGATCCACGCTTCCAGCAGGCGTACGCCGTCGGCAGTCAGCTCGTAGGTCCGTTTCGCGCGTCCGGGGTCTCCCTGTGACCATTCGGATCGGACGACTCCGTCGTCTTCCATCGACCGGAGCATGCGGTAGAGGTTCCCGAGATCGATCTGCCGATCAGGCAGCCACTCGCGGAGGGAGTCGGCCAGGTCATAGCCGTGCGTCGGTCCACCCCTGAGGATGGCGAGAACGACGGGTTCGCTGAAGCGCTCCAACCGGGCGCCTACCTCCCACGATCCGTCGGATCGGCGGTGCCGCGTACGTGAGGCGCTGCGACGCCTTCCCGGATGGTGGTGTCCTGATCGATGTCCCATATCTTCAATATATGCAAAACACCTATATATGTCAACAGCATATATAAGTATGACACATTGCACCGATGGTGATCGATTCTGACCCGGCTACGCTCGCGGGTGAGGAGGAGGTGGCATGGCGTTTCCCGAACCGTTCTTCCGTTGGCGGCCTCATCCATGGCATGGGTTGGATCCAGGTCCGGATGCTCCGGAGATCGTCACCGCGTTTATTGAGATTTCGCCGTTCGATTTCGTCAAGTACGAAGTTGAGAAGCGGACCGGCTACCTGAAGGTCGACCGGCCGCAGCGAGGAAGTAGCTCGCCACCGACGCTCTACGGGCTGATCCCCAAGACGTTCTGTGCCGAGCGCGTTGCCGCCATGTCGCCGGAGGTGACCGATGCGGACGGCGATCCGCTCGATATCTGTGTCATCTCCGAACGAGCCATCGATCGATCCGAGATCATGCTCTACGCCCGCGTGGTTGGCGGCCTGAGGATGATCGACCACGGGGAAGCGGATGACAAGATTGTCGCCGTCCTCGTCGACGACGCGGTGCTCGGTTGGGCCCGCGATATCAGCGACATCCCGAACGCCATCATCTCGCGGCTGGAGCACTACTTCCTCACCTACAAGACCATGCCGGGCGAGGAGGATCAGGTCCAGATTCCGGAGATCTACGGGCACGATCACGCGGTTGGCGTTGTCACTGCAGCGATGCGCGACTACGACGAACACTACGGCGGGTAATTCAGATGGTCGTACGCGGGCTGTGACGATCAACCCCCCGATGAGCGGACTCACGTCGGACGAGGTGAGTGAGCGCGTCGCCGCCGGCAAGGTGAATGTCGTCGAGACCCGCGGATCACGCTCCGTCGTCGACATCCTGCGTTCGAATCTCCTGACTCGATTCAACGCGATCATGTCGGTGATGCTCGTGATCGTGCTGGTCTTCGGGCATCTGCCGGATGCTTTGTTCGGATTCGTGATGATCGCGAATGCTGTCATCGGGATTGTGCAGGAGTTGCGAGCGAAACGAACCCTCGACCGGCTGAGTGTCCTGGTTGCACCCAACGTGACAGTGGTTCGGGACGGCCAACCGTCCGAGGTTCCGATCGACGGAGTTGTGCTCGACGATGTCGTCGAACTGTCCCCGGGTGATCAGGTCCCTGCTGACGGTGTCGTTCTTGCCTCCCTCAGTGTGCAGGTTGATGAGTCGTTGGTTACAGGAGAGGCAGATCCGCTCCACAAGGACCCCGGAGATTCGATTCTGTCTGGTTCGTTCGTCGTGGCTGGTTCGGTCACGCTCCGAACCACGGCGGTGGGCGAAGACGCTTACGCGCAGCACCTTGCTGCCGAAGCGAAGAAGTTTTCACTCACCAAGAGCGCGCTCCAGCAGGGTATCGACCAGATTCTGCGCGTGGTCACGTGGCTGCTGGTCCCGATCGGCGCTCTGCTGTTCTGGAGTCAAATGCAGACCGATCGCTCGCTCGGTGAGGCACTGGTCTCAACGGTGGCGGGTGTCGTCGGGATGGTGCCACAGGGTCTTGTTCTTCTGGTTTCGATGGCATCGGCAGTGGCGGTGATTCGCCTCGGGCAGCGACATGCGCTTGTCCAGGAGCTTCCGGCCGTCGAGACTCTGGCTCGGGTCGACATCGTGTGTGTTGACAAGACCGGCACGCTCACCACCGGAATGATCCGGCATCGCGAGACGGTGGTGTTGAGCGACCGCGATCCGGCCGACCTTGCCGGGGCGGTCGCCGCTATAGCTGCCGCCGACCCTCACCCGAACCCGACGATGCAAGGCGTCGCCGTTGCCTATCCAGACGACCCGGGATGGGGCGTCGAGCGGTTCGTGCCCTTCTCATCGGAACGGAAGTTCTCCGCGGTGAGGTTCACGGACGGGTGTTCGTGGGTCATTGGAGCGCCCGAGATCCTTCTGGGAGACAGGCAGCGGGCCCTTGCCAAACGCCTCGATGCCGTCGCATCGATGGGTCAGCGGGTCCTCCTCGTTGCGACGACCGATGCACCGTTGCCGGAGAGCGACGGCACGTTGCCGGATCGGCTCGAAGCGGCCGGATACCTCACGTTTGCAGAAGAGATCCGCTCCGACGCGCCCGACACGGTCGCCTACTTCATTGACCAGAACGTGGAGCCGAAGGTGATCTCGGGTGATGCGGCGCTGACCGTGGGAGCGATCTCCGGTGCTGTTGGTGTGCCCCATGCCGATGAGGCGTTCGACGCACGGGACCTTCCCGATGCCGACACTCCCGAGTTCCGGGCTTTGGTGAACGAAGGATCGGTGTTCGGGCGGGTCGTTCCCGACCAGAAGCGCCACATGGTGACGGCCATGCAAGATGCCGGGCACACCGTCGCGATGACGGGAGACGGCGTCAACGACGTGCTCGCCCTCAAGGGTGCGGACATCGGGATCGCCATGGGGTCCGGATCACCCGCCACGCGAGCTGTTGCTCAGATCGTACTCCTCGACAACCGATTCGCGTCCTTGCCCTATGTGGTGGCAGAGGGCCGACGGGTGATCGCGAACATGGAACGCGTCGCGTCGCTCTTCGTGACGAAGACCGTCTACGCCGCGATCCTGGCAGTCGCCATCGGCTTCGCAGGATGGGCGTTCCCACTTCTTCCACGCCACTTGACGCTGATCGGGTCACTCACGATCGGCATCCCCGCGTTCTTTCTCTCATTCGAGCCGACGGAAGAGCCAGTGAGAGCGGGTGCTTTCGGCCGAATCATGCGTTTCGCCGTGCCGGCTGGGATCGTTGCAGCGACCGCGGCATACGGCGTGTACAGCGCGGCACGTGCGATCGACGGTGATCTCACCGTTGCCAGAAGTGCGACGACGATCACCATGGTGCTCGTCGGCATGTGGATCCTCGTTGAACTCGTCATTCCCCTCACTCCGAGCCGGACTGCGCTCGTCGGAGCGATGATGGCGGCGTTTGCCCTGACACTCGTTGTCCCGTTCGGGCGTTCGTTCTTCGACCTTGTGATTCCGCCGCTCGACATCATCGCGGTGATCGCAGGCGTCACCATCGTGGCAGCCATCGTTGTTCACGTAGCGGTCCGCGTGGCCGACCACCACGAAGGGCCCTGGGTACCATGGTTGCGGACCGACGAGGAGAACGGGTGACGGCAAACCGAACACCAATCGCGCTCAGCCGTCGCGAACGATTCCTCAAGAACATCGCCGGTCTCGCCGTGCGACTCATCTATCGCAGCGTGGAGGTTCGCCAGCTCGACGGTGAGACCTCAGCCGGTCCTCAACTCAGCGTCTCGAATCACTTCGGAGGATTTGCAGACGCCCTCATCCAGGCGTACGCGCTCGATCGGGTGCCTCGTTTCATCGCCCGCGACATGATCTGGCGGTACCCGGTAGCGAAGCAGATCATGGAGTTCGTGCGGGCGATCCCGACCCACAAGCCGGAGGACAAGGGACCTGCCGGAAACGATCAGATGTTCAGCTCGACGTACGAGGCGCTCGGCGAAGGTGATCTGGTAATGATCTTCCCGGAAGGGATCACCGTCGACGATCCGTCGATCGCTCGTGTAAAGACAGGAGCGGCCAGGATCGTTCTCGGAGCGAGAGTCAGCGGAGTGAAGGGGATCCAGATCATCCCGTCCGGAATCCACTACGACGACAAGGCGACACTCCGGTCGAAGGTCTGGGTGAACGTCGGAGTGCCGCTGGACCTCGATGCGAACATAGGGAACTACGTCGAACCGGGCGCCGCTGAGGATGCCTCCAATCGGGACGCCGTGAGGGCGCTGACGGCCGATATCGAGAGCCGCCTCAGACGCTCGGCCCCCGACTACGCAGACTGGGAGGAGGAGCGGGCGTTGACGGCTGCTGCGTCGATCGCACTCCGATCCGTCCCCAACGCGCCGATCGACGTGGATTTCGGCGATGAATCGGACTTGGCCAATGTGCTCGCACAACGACCGCACGAAGTCAAATGCACCGTCGTTGATGCCGTCGATCGCTACACCGCCGATCTTGACGCCGTTGGCCTCAGCGACCAGCAGATCGCGACGACACACCGCAGCCGCAGGACATTCTTCTGGCGCATCATCTGGAACCTGATCGTCGGCATGGTCCTGCTGCCCTTCGCACTCCTCGGATTGGCAATCAACGTCGTGCCGTTCTTCCTCTTGTGGTTGATTGGGCGCCTCAAGATGGACCCGGCGGTGGCAGCCACAGTGAAGCCCGCCTCCGCCATTGTGCTGTTCTCGATCACGTGGGCAATCGCCGGCTGGCAGGGGTGGACCTGGTCGGGAATCGAAGGTGTTGCAGCCGTCCTGTTGGTGATGCCGCTCTACCTTTACGCGCTGTTCGCCCTGATCGAACGTGGGGGGCTCGTGTGGCGGGCGTGGCGCGGGTGGTGGCGCGCCCACCGAACAGACCTCTACGAGGGAGTCCGCGAACACCGCGAGGCCGTCGTGCGAGCCGTCTCCGACGCGATCTGAGCTCTTGTCTCCACCACGTAGCCTGAATCCACGGGTTCGCGTATCCGGACCACTGCGAAGGCCTTGTCGCGCCTGGCTGATCGCCAAATCGGTGTGTCACCCAGACTGTGACCCGTTCAATCCGATTCCTCCCCCTCAGGGGGAGGTGTCGCCGTCAGGCGGCGGAGGGGGTCAGA
>Ga0316198_10002473_pt1 | contig 11159 bp, 6 predicted proteins | sample OudBieAanoxic_MG_FD_204935 | JGI IMG/M metagenome (GOLD analysis project Ga0316198, IMG submission 204935) | Coastal sediment microbial communities from Oude Bieten Haven, Netherlands - site A anoxic | ecosystem: Environmental > Aquatic > Marine > Coastal > Sediment | place: Netherlands... | reverse complement strand
CTCGGGAGGCAATGACGAAGTGACTCCAAGCATCCACGTAGGAGACATGTGCCTTGAGCCGCGGAGCGGCGTCAGATACATAGCCTGGAAGACACAAGGCGGAGGACGAGATCATGAATCATCCTTTGAAAACATGCGCCGTGTTGGCGATTGCGGCAGCATTGATTGGTTGTGGTTCGAGCGAAGAAACGGTTCCGCGGCCGCAGGTCCCAGACAGAGCGGTTGAAGGAAATTTCGAAGTCGTTCCGTGCACCCACCAGGCCCAGGAGGTGGAGTACGAGACCGAGTGCGGAACGCTGATCGTCCCGGAAAATAGAAATGACCCGCTTTCGCGGCTGATCGCCCTGCCCGTCAAACGGATCCCGGCGTCCGGTGATGCCCCCGCTGAACCGATCTTCTGGCTCACAGGCGGGCCTGGAACCTCGAACATGGCTTATAGCCGGGTGGAGTGGTTTCAGGAGAATCACGACATCGTTCTGGTCGGCTATCGCGGCGTTGACGGGTCCGTTTCCCTCGGTTGTCCGGAAATCGATGCTGCGATGCGCTCCGGAAAGCCGATGATGAGTCGAGAAAGCATGGCGGAGCAGAGCGAGGCCGCTGCAGTCTGTGCCGAACGCCTGACCGCGGAAGGCATCGATCTCGACGGATACACCGTCCTGGAAGTCGTGGATGACGTAGAGGCAGCGCGTCGAGCACTGGGCTATGACCGGATCAACCTGGAGAGCGGCAGCTACGGCACACGCCTCGCGCAGATCTACACCTGGCGCTATCCGGATAGGGTCCACCGAAATGCGATGGTGGCGGTAAACCCGCCGGGCCGCTTCTGGTGGGACGGGGCAATCCTCGAGCAACAGATTCAGCGCTACTCGGACCTCTGTGCCGAGGATGCCTACTGTTCTTCGCGAACCGAAAATCTCGAGGCTTCGATTCAAACTGCGCTCGACAACATGCCGAAGCGCTGGCTGACATTTCGAGTCGATCGCGACGCGGTCCTCTTCGCGACCTTCATGGGGCTTTACTCCACCAACGGGGTAGCATCCACGTTTGACATCTGGCTTGCCGCCGCAGACGGAGATTACAGCGGCATGGCCATGGTGACGGCAGCAATGAACTACATGCTCCCGACCGACTTTGCCTGGGGAGAAAGCGCATCGAAGGCACTCAGCGCCGACTACGATTTCGACCCGACAGCCGATTACGTCGCCGAGGTCACGCCCGATCCCTATCTCCTCGGATCGCCCGGCTCAACCATGGGTTGGGCCGCCGCGGGGTCCTGGCCGGCCAACAAAATCCCAGACGAGTACCGCACCGCGCAGCCTTCATCGATCGAAACCCTGATGCTCAGCGGCACCCTAGACGTCTCGACACCGACGCAGAACGCCCGCAATCAGCTGCTTCCCTTCCTGGAAAACGGCGAACAGGTCGTTCTCTCCGAGTTCGCCCATACCGGTGACCTCTACTACCTCCAACCCGAAGCCACCCGACACCTGCTGAAGACATTCTTTCTGACCGGTGAGGTGGACGCCTCCCGCTTCACGCCGAACACGGTCAACTTCAAACCATCGTGGGGTTTTCCGTTGATCGCCAAATTGGCTGTCGGGATGGCGGCTCTTGCAATGGCCGTGCTGCTCGTCCTCCTTCGGTTCGTCTACCGCCGCTTCAGGCTGGCAAAAATCCGGCGGCATTCTTTGCCGAGCTGACGGTTCCTCCGGGCCTATTTTTTGATGAGGTAAGCTCCCGGAATCGGCAAGCAACCCTTTGCCACCGGCCGACATCTCAATATTAGTGCGTCAAGGGGGCTCATCGTGCTTCGACAGGTTTGTTCAACGTCTCTGTTCACGATTGCGTGTTTTTCGTTCGCCGGTTGCTTGGCGTCGAAGACTGATGAGTCGCCGTCAGCCGAAGTGGAGCAGAGCCTCCTCCCCTCCACCATCATCGAGGGTGAGCCGCCCTATTTTCTGGCCGACCGCATGGAGCATTACCACGTGCCGGGGGTCAGCATCGCGGTCATCCAGGATCGGGAGATTCAGTGGGTCAGCAATTACGGCGTGACCGACGTACGAGATCCGGAGCCGGTCACGGACTCGACGATGTTCAATGTCGGTTCCATGAGCAAGGCGGTCACGTCTGTCACCATTCTCTCCCTCGCCCGCGACGGTCTCGTCGACCTCGACGCCCCGGTCAACGAACAGCTCAGTTCGTGGACCCTTCCCGAAAACGAATTCACCAACCAGGCGCCGGTCACGCCCCTGCGCCTGATGAATCACAGCGGCGGAACGGTCTTCAGCCCGGGATTCTCATATCGAACTGAAGACCTTCCGACCATTCAGCAGATACTCGAAGGTGAGCCACCGGCCCGGTCGGGACCGGTTCGGGTCGATCGAGTTCCAGGCACCACATTTCAGTACTCCAACCCGGGCTATGAAGTGCTGCGGAAACTCGCCGAAGATGTTACCGGCAAAGGGTTCTCGGAGATCGCTGCCGAGCGGATCTTCGAACCCCTGGGAATGTCCCGAACCACTTTCGTCACTCCCCTTCCACAGGCCATGCTCTCCAACGCGGCGATGGGCCACCGCACAGATGGAACTGTCGATGCCGAGGTCAGGCGTTGGATCGGACATATGGCCGCAGGTGGATTGTGGACCACCGCCGCAGACTACGCGGCATTCGTTATCGAGATTCAGCGGACCCTTCGGAGCGAGTCGGACCTCGTACTCGATCGGGAGCTCGCCGAACTGATGGTAGAACCTCATGATGCCTCGGAGTACGGTCTCGGTGTCTTCCTTCGCGAACCCAAGGGAGAGCGGCGGTACATCGGCCACATCGGTGACGGACCCGGATTTGTCGGAGGCTATACGGCCGACACCCTCGGTGACTATGGAGTCGTGGTCCTCACCAACGGTCAGGGGGGCATCAACCTCGTGCGGGAAATCAGACGCAGCGTTGCCAGCGTCTACGACTGGCCGGACAATCTCCCACCGACGCTCAACGCGTTGCCTCCGGATACCAGTCTTTTGGGACAGGTCGCCGGTCGTTACAAGCTCGGTTTTGACCAGATAGTGACAATCGAACGAAATGAGGATGCCCTGTGGCTGCAAACCCCCGACGGGTCAACCCTCAAGCTCATTGCGGTTGGTGACAACACTTTTGTCTGTCAGGAGCGAGCCGGCGAGATCACGATCGAACAAAACACAGACGGCGAGATCACTCAGATGGCGTATCACCTCTCCGATGAAATCGGCAGGCTCGGCGGTGAGGCGACGGCCATGCCTCGGATGGCCGCCGGCGAGCGGACTCCATTGGAGGTCCTTCTCGACGGCGACACGTCTGAGGCAACATCTCTCTATCGGGCCCTTCTCGAGAGCGACCCGGCGGCCGCGGCCATCGCCGAGAATCGCCTCAACAGGCTCGGCTATCAATTCCTCGGCCAGGGCCGGCCGGACGACGCGGTCGCCGTATTTCGGCTCTATGTCGCCCTCTACCCTGAAAGCGCCAACTCCTACGACAGCCTCGGAGAGGCGCTGATGACAACGGGACAACTCGAGGACGCCATCGCCAATTACCGGAAGTCTCTCGAACTCAACCCCGCCAACGGCAATGCCGTCAAGATGATCGAGAGAATCGAACACTTGAGCTGACGGAATCGCAGAGGTGATCACTGTCACGGCCAAATTGCGGGGCACGGGGTGTGATGGATCACGTGAAACCTCGAGTTCTCGCCCTGCTCACAGTTGGTTTGGCGTTGGCTTCCGGACTGGTGGCGGCTCCCATCAGTCACGCCATCAAGCTCGACCACTTCGGCTACCGCCCCGGCGACACGAAGATTGCCGTGTTCAGCGCCGACCCGGGCGCAACAGTTGAGGTTCGGGACTCAGGCGACAACGTGATCCTGACGATACCGGCCGATGGCGGGTCCATTGCCAGCCAGGGCTTCGATGGTGCGCCGTCCGGCGACACTGTGTGGTGGGTCGATTTTTCGCCGCTGGTCGCCCCCGGCACCTATCGCCTCTACAGCCCTTTGCTGGAAGCCCAGTCATATGACTTCAACGTGGCCGACGACGTTTACCGAAAGGTGATGCAGGCCGCTCTCAAGACCTTCTATTTCCAGCGCTGCAACACCGCCAAAGAGCCAACCCATGCCGGCACATGGGCGGACGCTGCGGCCTGTCACATGAGCGATATGGCCGCCGGCGCCGCGTCCGGCCACACGGATTTCGGAAGCCTCGATCTCACAGGTGGCTGGCACGATGCAGGCGACTACAACAAATACGCATGGACAGCAGTGTCAACGGCTGTGCTGCACCTGCTGCGGGCTTTCGAGGAGAATCCGGGTCTGTTCAGCGACAGCGACCTCAACATCCCGGAATCCGGAAACGGGATTCCGGATATTCTCGACGAGGTCATCTACGAGCTCGACTGGCTGCTCAAAATGCAGCTCCCGGGTGGCGCGGTCCTATCGCAGCTCCACGTCGATGGTTGGGCGTCCGACAGCCCGCCGAGCGCCGACACCAACCAGCGCTTCTACCAGGATCCGAACCTGGAGTCGGGTGCGGTCCTGGCCGGCACCTGCGCTCTGGCGGCGCGCGTTCTTGGCGGCAACGGAATGACGACCTGGGCCGACACTCTGCGGTCTGCGGCGCTGACCACGTGGACGTGGCTTCAGTCGCAAGGAGACAGCGAGGTCAAGCTGTGGGCAGCAGCCGAGATCTTCCGCCTCGATCCCAATCAAACCGCAGCCCGAGCCTATGTCGATTCCTTCTACCCGGACGACTGGAACGGCCGGTTCTTCAATGTTCTGAGCTACGACACGCAAGCCGCCCTGACCTACGTTCAGACCGACACCGCCAGCGCCTCGGTCAAAGCCAACATGATGGGTTCGATTGGTGCGCAGGTCGACTACATTTTTGCGACCAACGATCTCTATCGGAACGGGATGCCCGATTGGTCGTATCATTGGGGTTCGAACGCGATGCGTGCCGGCTACGGGGTCTTCCTGACGATGGCGGCCCGGCTCGGCGCTACCGGCTCTATGACCGAGGCCGAGTGCCTCGTTCATGCCCTCGACTTCCTTCACTACTTCCACGGCCAGAATCCATTGAACATGGTCTACCTGACCAACACGGCTTCGATTGCGGGCGAGCACTCCTCGTATCAGCTCTATCACGCCTGGTTCGGGGCCTCGGCCAGCGCATCTTCATCAGCAAGCTACATCGGCAAGCCTCCGGGAATCATCGAGCCCGATTACCCATACTTCAAGGGATCCGACAACCATGCCGTCAGCGACGAAAAGAGCTCGACACTCGGGCCGGCGCCAGGTTTTGTTCCCGGCGGACCGAATGCGTCGTACTCGGGCACCGCGATTCCTCCAGCCGGAGCGACCTACCTGAACCGTTTCTACCGCGACTGGTGCGACCAGACAGTGTGGACCGCAGTGACCTGGGAGATCACCGAGAACTCGATCGGCTACCAGGGCCCGTATGTGGCCCTCGCGGCCGCGTTCGTGCCGCCAGGCGGCGAGATCTTTGCTGACGGGTTCGAGAGCGGTGACACGTCGCGCTGGTCAGCCGCCGGAGAAGAATAGAGGTTCACGGCTACTCACGTCGCCGTTAGCGGATGCGACGTTGTGTTCACCTCACCCTGCGACGTCACTCCATGCCGAAAAATCTCCGGTCTCAAAACCATTTACGAAGATGTTGTTCGAGGGACCGTCGTCGATCAGAACCCGCGAGCTGAACGGCGCCAGGGTCAGGCTGATCGAGACGGGTGTCTGGTCGAGGTCGAGGTATTTCCTGGGTTCGAGTGACAACACAACGGGATTCTCTGTCGGGTTGAAAAACACTCTCGAAAGCGGAACATCTCCAAGTGCCAGAGAGAACCAGTTTTCCTCGGAACTGCTGTCCTGGCCGCTCCACGTCTGCCATTCTGGAAATGTTTTGCGGCCGGCCCATCCGCCGGTTGTGATCTGCATCGGAACATAGGGGTGGAAGAAATAATTGTTGTCGGAGCTGAGCAGGCTGCCCCCGTCGAGTGACAATGTCCACGCGTTTTCGGCCAGCCCGTACAGCACGTTGCCGGTCATCGAGCTCACCTGAGTGACCGATCCTGCAAGGTTGACCTGGCCTGCGTAGTAAATGCCGTTCGAGTTGTTGTGCATTGTGTTGCCGGTGATCACACCACTCGAATTCTGGTACAGCAGGCCCGTGAAGGTCGAGTTGAGAATTGTGTTTCCGATCGAAGCAACGTCACGGGAGTAATGGTCGATGTAGAGGCCCATGCCAAACGGCTGCCGGTAGTCGATCTTGACGCCTTCGACGTTACCGATACTGTCGACGATGATATTGGATTGCAACGTGATGTCGTGGACCCGGGTTGAGGCGAGGCTGTCGCTGCCGAAGGTTCGAACGCCGCCGCAGTCACCCTTGGAAAAGCACGGTTCAACGATGTGGTTGTACTCCACCACCGTATAGGAACCGAAAACATCGACCGCGTTGTACCCGGTGCGGCTGATGCGGTTGAGACGAACCTGATTGTGATGGCCGGAATCCTCGACCAGGTACGTGCGAATCCGCACGCCATCGCCGTTCTCGGTACAGCTTGCACCAGTCGTGCCGCAGCCCATCCCGGTCGGGTTGAGGTTGGCAATCAGACCAATGTTGGAAATGTCGTTGTCCTCGATCAGTGAATCCGAGTAGTAGCCGGTGATCCCGAAATGATTCGCGCCGTCAATCCGATTGCGGAGAAAGGCCATATCGCGGCCACCTCGGAGTCCGTCGCGACCGTTCAAGGCACTCCACACCCAGGTGCTGAGGCGGACCGCAGCGGCATCGACATCGGTGATCTCGCAGTCGCGGACCGTAACGTGGTGGTAGACATCGTCGCGCATCGAAGCCTGAGCGCCGACCCCGTTTGCATACCACTGGGTGATAGCGAGGTTCTCGACAACCGCGTGTGCGGCGTTGGCCTGGATCATCACTCCCCCGTGATGACCCGGATCGTCGTCGAGGACAACCGAACCGGTGATGCCGCTCGGCGGGCCGGAGGTGGAGAAGAGATAGACCCGATTGGTGACGGCATCGTAGCTCCACTCGCCGTCCTCATCGAGGGCCCGGAGATGGTTTTGAAGGAAGAAACCCCAGCCGGCACAGGTACCCCCGCGGCAGGAAACTGCCTCGTTGAGAGTGAGGGTGGTACCGGCGGTGCCGACCACGTCACGGTTGACCAGTAGCCAACGTTGAGTCTTGATTCGCAGGACTGCTCCGACCCAACCGCCCGCCGGCAAGTCGGCAGCGGTCAGCTGGTTCCCGGACGGGGCCGAATCAACAAAAGCGTACCCCGCATCGAGATTCGGCCAACGACCGCACGGGAGCCGTTCTTCGCTTCGGAATAACTGGCTGATGCCCAGGGGGAACAGCCCCGAATTGGCGCCTGCTGAAAGATTCGCCACGTACACCGATCCCGAATGGACAGACCAACCGACAATTGGCAGTGCCCCGGATAGCGCCGGCCGATTGGCGCACCCGGTCGGATAGCTGCCGTAGGTGATCGGGTTGCCCGGGCCGCCGGCACCGTTGACCCGAAGCTGCTCACCTCGCCAGCGATCGCCGCACTTCAAGAGCACGCGGTCGCCCGCAACCAAGCTCAGAGTGTCCACCATCGCCAGGGAAGCGAAGGGATTCCCCGACGACAACCCATCGTTGCCGTCGTTTCCCTCCGAGCTCGAGAGGTAATAGTCGGTGGCATGTGACGGCATTGCCAGGCCGGCAAGAAACCCCAACAACACGACAGTACGCATCAAAACGGCAGCAGCCTGCATCTCTCAAGTATAGGCGTCTGTTGGAAATGGCCGCGATGAGACCTGTCACCGAAGCCAAGTGGTGCGCCCAGAAAAACAAGGACGAAGCTTCAAGGAAAAAGGCAACCATAGACGGCTAACTGGCACTCGAATTTCAGTAGTGGTGGTCATAGAATTTCTCAAGGCCCCTATTTCTCGACCGGCCCGCTGATACCCTCGATTGATGCGACGAGTTCTGCTTCTCACCGGGTTGTTGGTGATCGCTTTGCCGTCTGGCGGCTTGGCGCAGGGCGACGTAATCTTCGCCGACGGTTTCGAAACCGGCGATACCTCAGCCTGGACTGGTGTCGAAGCGGATATCTGGCGACCGTCTCCGGGAACATCTTGGCAATGGCAGCTCGATGGCACCATCGACACGTCCATCGATGTCAATATGTATGACATCGATCTGTTCGACGTACCAGAGGCGACCATTGCCGATCTTAAGGCCGCCGGACGGGCAGTGATCTGCTACTTCTCAGCGGGTTCGTGGGAAGACTGGAGACCGGATGCGGGAGACTACCCTGCCTTGGTACTCGGTGATCCGCTTGACGGCTGGCCGGGCGAGCGCTGGGTCGACATCCGGCGGCTCGATCTGCTCGGGCCGATTCTCGAGGCCCGCCTCGACCTCGCCAGCACCAAGGGTTGCACGGGAGTCGAGCCCGACAACGTCGACGCCTATCAAAACTCGAGCGGGTTTCCGCTGACCCCCGCCGATCAACTCGTTTTCAACCGCTGGATCGCATCTCATGCCCACCAACGCGGTCTGTCGGTGGGGCTGAAGAACGACCTCGATCAGGTCGCGGACCTCCAGGCCGACTTCGATTGGGCAATCAACGAGCAGTGTTACCAGTACACGGAATGCGATGCCCTGCAGCCCTTCATCGATGCCGGCAAGGCCGTATTCGGGGTTGAATACACAGGGAACGAGAACGTGTTCTGTCCCTACTTCAACGCACTCGGCTACTCGTGGCTGAAGAAAAACCTTGCCCTCGACGCATGGCGAATCGACTGCCAGGGAAATCCCTAGCCCGCGTATCCGACCGACTTTCTGCTGCGCGCACCTATATGCCGGGCTGCAATCGAAATGAAGCCCTAGACATCGACAGGCTAGCGGCCGGCACCCCTCCTCCCGGAAAGCCGTCTTGGGACTCGGGCCTTGCGCCGTTGGTTCGTTTCTTCGATGTAGTCGTTGACCAGACGTTCCAGCAGGGGCAGCGGTAGCCGGTTGTGCAGCAGCACCGTCCGGTGGAAATCCTTGATGTCGAAATCGTCGCCCAATTCATCCATCGCGTGCTGGCGGAGCTCGAGGATCTTCATCATCCCGGTTTTGTAGGCGGTGAAATAACCGACATAGTAGAGGTAGAGGTCGATCTGCCCGGTGGCCAGCCCAGTGGTGGCGCCCACAGTATCGATGTAATAGTCAATCGCCTCCTGGCGGGTCCACCGGAAGTGGTGCAAGCCCGTGTCGACGACCAACCGTGCCGCGCGCAAAAGCTCCCACTGGAGTTGCCCAAGCTCGCTGTACACATCGTCCTCGTACCAGCCCAGCTCTTTCGCCAGGTATTCGGCGTACAACGCCCAGCCTTCGACAAAAGCGGTGTAGAAACCACCGCCTTTGGTGAACAGAGGCACGTCCTGCTCGGCGCCGAGAGCGATCTGAAAGTGGTGGCCGGGAACCGCTTCGTGGTAGGCAATAGTCCGCATCCAATATCGGTAGCTGTCCTGCTGGTTGCCGATGTAATACGCCCCGGGCCGCGAGCCGTCGAGGGACCCATGCACATAGAAGCCACCTCCCGCTCCGCCCCTCACGATGACCTCGGCCTCGGGTTCGATATCGAAGACCTCCTTGATGTCCTCCTGAGCCTGCCTGATAAACCCTTCGTTGAGGGGCACGATATCGGCGGCATGGACGATTCCCGAGTCCTGGGCGACACGTTCGTAGAGCTGTTGGAAGGTCTCGTTGGTCGGGTAGCCCAGAGCCGTGAAGTGTTCCCAAATCTCGCCCCGGATCCGCTCGACCTCGTCTAGACCAGTCTGGTGAATCTGAGCTGGAGTGAGCTCAGTGGTTGTGTGGTGTCGGACCCTGGCGGCATAGAAATCGTCACCGTTGGGAAGCTGCCACGCACCATTCATTGCCGGGGCGTTTGGGATTTGTTGGTCCAGCTTGGCTACCAGCGCCTGATATGCGGGAATGACCGAACTGTCGATCGCGGATCTCGCTTCGCCAAGCAGCTCTTGTCGCTGGGCCAGATTGAGCTCGGTGATCCCCGCAATTTTCGTTCGAAAAGCTGTGTAGAAGGGCAGGTCCATCGCGCTGCCCGGAACGACGCCGCGAATCTGATCAGCTGCGCGTTGTAGCATCTGGGCTGGGGCCATGATTCCGCGAGCCTCACTGTCATCCAGGTTCTGGACGAGGCACGCCAACTGGTCGTCAATCTGCTCGAGGCGACTGATGTAGTCATCGGCATTCTCGGGGGTCTCCAGAGGATGCTCGTCCTCCATGAATCGAAAGAGTTCGTTCTGTGGGCTGAACCCGTGCGTGACCGGGTAGAAGTGATACATCCACTCGTGTTCTACGGCCCAGCCTTCGAGGATCCAGGCGTAGGAGTCATAGCTGATCTGCTGCTCGTAGTTCAGATCCGACCGTTCGTAGTTCTTCAGGATTTCGTGGATGCCTGCTTTGAGTTCATAGGTCTCGATCACATAGTAGTTGCAGATGTTGTCGAGGTGATCGTTCCGGATCCCCAGCGTCTCAGACAAACCCATCGAGGTCACCATCTCGGGGCTCCGAAGCAGGACCTGCTTGTAGGACGCATCGATGAACTCATCGAAGGGCAGACCCTCGAGATCGTCGAGGATGTCCTGAATATCGGCGTCCTGGCCGAAGCAATTCGGGTTTGCCAAGAGCAAGCCGACGCAAAGAATTACTACGCCCGCGACGCGGAAATGGATTTTTTCGCGCACTCCAATCTCCCTTCACAAATTGCCGTAACACGAATCGTCTCACCTCGCGGACCAACAGAGTTCAAGGGCCGAGCGCCTAGAATGTTGCGGTCGAATCGTTTCGGCCCTTCAGTGGGTGCACCCCAATAAGCAATAGCTCGGTGTGGGAGTCGGAGTCGGGTTTGGAACAACCGGAAAGCTTCCGAGACAATACTCCGCGGCATTACCGGTTCCCAGCGATGGCGAATCAGCAACCAAACATATGTCATCAAAATCGCCCACTGGAAATGATCCTTTGAGCTTCCACTGTACCTTCGAAGAGACACCCTCATTTGCCTCGAGGCCCGCGATGATTTCGGTGCGTCCGATCTCTCGTTCAATG
>Ga0316198_10002472_pt1 | contig 11164 bp, 8 predicted proteins | sample OudBieAanoxic_MG_FD_204935 | JGI IMG/M metagenome (GOLD analysis project Ga0316198, IMG submission 204935) | Coastal sediment microbial communities from Oude Bieten Haven, Netherlands - site A anoxic | ecosystem: Environmental > Aquatic > Marine > Coastal > Sediment | place: Netherlands... | reverse complement strand
TCGTTGATCGATCACGATGATGAGTTGCGAAAAAAGGTTTTATCCGAGAGTTATGACCGCCATAAAAATCCTTCACTGCTTGACGATCACACTTTTCACGCGAAAAAGAGGCGTCCGGATTTTTCTCGATCGAATGATGACGATTTCCGGCAGGTGTCCTCGCAAGATTTCGGAACGGCACTTCATTTTGAATCTCAAAAACCCGTTTTTTTCCCACCGAACCAAATTATTTTTGAACACGGTGATGTCGGCCACAATATGTACCTCATCATCCGGGGAATGGTTGAAATTTTTCAAGCCGGACAAAACGAAGATGACTACCGCATGGCTCTGCTCGGACCGGGTGATTGTTTCGGAGAAATGGCCCTGATTACCGGCGGCCAGCGTACAGCCTCGGCGAAAGCAAATACAGCGGTGGAACTTATACCGGTAAATCAAGAAGACATGCTCAACGGTATAAGTTCCGATCCGGATACAGGCCTTTTCTTTCTCCACGTCCTGATCAACCGCTTGCGGACAATAACGGAGGCATTGGAACAGCCCGAGAAATCTTTGCAGACCCTTCGGCAGGCCATTATACCGATTATAAAAAGAACCGAAAATGTTTCCATAGGCATCAGTTCGCTTTCTTCCTGTGGCGGTTGTGCCGCGGTTTTCGTTCGTAATTCGCAAGAATTGAGTTGGGTCACTCAAAATATAGATGTCAGCTACTGTCCAATGCTGATGGACCAGGAGAAGATCACCCAGGTGGATTTCGCTGTCGTCGATGGTGCGGTTAGAACCCGAGAGGACGAAGAAAAACTCGTTGAGGTGCGCCGAAAGAGCCGTTTTCTGATAGCCATGGGGACATGTGCTGTTTTTGGCGGAATCCCTGCCCTGGCCAATTCATACGATCTCGAGGAGTTAATCAACGAGAGTTACAGTCGAACCACGGATCCATTCTCATATTATTTGGCAGACAATGGGCGTGGGAATGAATCTGTCACACTCGATTTAGAGGCGCACCTCCAGCGAAAGGTTCGGAACTTATCCGATGTTGTCAAAGTAGACTACTTCTTGCCCGGTTGCCCTCCTGCGCTTGGTTTACTGATCGATCTTATAAAGGAACTGAAGGGCGATCAACTTCCGGGAGCCAATCGGCAGATCGTATGCATGGAATGCTCACGAAATTATAAAAAAGGTTTGGTTGATACCATTCGCGTATTACCGGCAGGGGGTGTCGATAAGGCGTTATGCTTCTTGTCCAGCGGCATCATATGTCTGGGATATTTGACACGGGGTGGTTGTGCGGCAGCATGTCCTGGTGGAGGACTTCCCTGCTGGGGTTGCCGGGGACCGTCCAACAATGTCATCGCTAAAATCAATAAAGGCGATACATTTGAAGAAGTATTGCTGCATACACTCGCACGCCGCCTGAAAACAGATGAATCGAAGGTCAAGCTTCCGATTAAGACCCTTCGGCTCAAAGGTGGCAGTGCCCTGAATTTTGATCAGAATTTTATCAAGGATGTATCGAAAATAAGATGAACGAAAATTTGATATTACGAAAAGCGACACGCATCGAAGGCAATGCCGACATTCATATAGAATACGAAGAGAACCGGTTAAAGTCGGCCCGGTTTCAGATTTATGAGTTTCGCGGTTTCGAAAAATTCGTCAGCGGTCGGCGGGCTGAGTGGGTGCCACAACTGGTATCACGTATTTGTGGGTTGTGTTCCGTCGCTCACCAGGTAGCGGGTATACGGGCGGTTGAAAATGCCCTGGGGATCGAAGCCGATTCGAACACCAACAAGCTGAGAGATGTTCTCGTGCTGGCCGAGTGGATCAGCAGCCACTCGTTGAGTTATTTTTTTCTCACCGTACCGGATTTCGTGGGTGAAAAGGGCGGGGTGTTTGAATTGCAAAAATACTACCCCGAAATCTTCAAAGAGGCTTTTGAACTGCGTCAGGCCGCGATGAAGATTATAACTCTTTTTGGAAAAAGAGAAACACATCCGGTAACAATCGGTTTGGGGCAATTTCTGGACCCGCCTTGTGTTGATGAGTTGAACCTGGCTCGCGATATTGCAGCAGTTGTTAAGGAAAAACTTCGGACAATCCTTTTAAAAATGTCTTCCCAGTGGCGACTGGAAAAAGCCATCGAGTTTCCAGAGGATCTCACGGTCCATTTTGTGGCCTTGTCTAAAAGTAAAGAACACGACGACTTTTTTGTGTTTGACCGCAAAGGGCAGTTGATCAGTCAGTTTTCGGTCGATGAATTCGAAGACAATATAGAAGAAATGCGGGTTGACTGGAGCCTGTCCAAGATTCCTTACATCCATTCACTCGGCTTTCCCGACGGTATAATGCTGGTGGGACCCTTGTCCAGAAGTTTTCTTGAAAACGGTTTTTTTTCCGATCCAGAAATCAGGCAGTTTGGAATCAGTGACATTCTTATGGATCGATCCAACATAACTCTCGAAAGCTACGACGTGTGCCGACTTCTTGAAATGTTTTGGTCCGCCAAAAGAATTGAATTCTTATTGAAAAGTATCGGCAATTTTGCCCCTCCACCGGAACCGGATTGGTCGGTTGCCGGCCAGGGCATTGGTGCTTTGGAAGCGCCACGGGGACTCTTGATTCACAAGTACCTTTTAAAGAACGGGTGTGTGGAGAAAGTCAGATTGCTGGTTGCCACCCAGTTTAATAACGCTTTCATTAATTTGCTCATTACCGATCTGGCCCAGCGTCACAGCCAGGGCGGTCAAATTACCCCAAAAGGAAGCCGGCTGATAGGGCGCTGCATACGGCTATTGGATCCTTGTTTGAGTTGTGCTACGCATTAACTATGAGCCATCCATTTTTCACGCCACTTATCTGAATACGACAAATTTGAGCCGGACAATGCCGAACACAAATAAAATGGATGGCAAAAGGTTCCACCTCATCATCATTTTTGTTATCTTCGCACCATTTTTTCTGGGGTGCGGCCCGAAAGAATCTGTCTTCAGCGGGCGCACCATGGGTACGACCTATACCGTTAAAGTGGTCAGCGGTTTTTTTAAGCAGGATGCTGTTTTGCAGGAAAAGATAGACGCGCGTCTTGAGGAGATCAACCGCAGCATGTCCACGTATCTCGCAGACAGCGAAATCAGCCGATTCAATCACCGGGTCTCGGTTGGCGAAAAGTTCAGAATTTCATCCGACTTCATGCAAGTCATGCAGACGGCCCAAAGAATTTTCATTCTCACCGATGGCGCTTGGGACGGAACCCTAAAACCATTGATCGACCTTTGGGGATTCGGCACTGCAGGAACTCGGAGCAAGCCCCCGACGGCAGAGGAGATCCGGCAGGGGTTGCAGGGCGTGGGATTTTCATCCGTGCAGATCACTGACGATTGTTGTCTTGCGAAGACCAATGCCTCTGTCCGTCTGGATTTGGCGTCGATTGCCAAAGGATACGCTGTCGATCAGATTGCGGCGCTTCTGAGGAACAGTGGCGCCGATAACTTTCTGGTCGAAATCGGGGGCGAGGTATACGCTGACGGTCACCGCAGGGATCGCAATCCTTGGCGTGTCGGTATCAACACGCCCCGGCCGGAGGCCGCCGTCAACCAGGTTTACTGGGCTGTCAGCCTGAGTGGGCGGGCGATGGCCACCAGTGGCGATTACCGTAATTTTATTGAACTGGGTGGCAAGCGCTATACCCATGTGATTGATCCTCGCAACGGTTACCCCGTTGATAACGGTGTCGTCAGCGCAACTGTACTGGCAGATAACTGCACTCTCGCCGACGGACTGGCAACAGCGCTGATGGTCATGGGGCCGGGGAAGGGGCTGGACCTGATCAACCGAATCGACAGCGTGGAATGCTTGATCGTTGTCATGCAGACGGACGGGACGTTCACCGATCATTACTCAAAGGGTTTTAGGGAGGAAAAGTAACCGGGCGGCAAGGTATCCGAGACTTGACATTAATCGTATGGTCCGGTAGTCTTCACCTTTTTAATTCATTTATTTAAAGAGCTTATGCCGTAAAAGCATTCCGATGGTAGACCGGAACTCCCGGAGAATCGGATGCGGCATATTTGATTCAAACCGATTTCATGCAGAAAGGAAAAAGCAGTGGAAATTGTGGTCTTATTAAAACAGGTCCCCGCAACCGAGTCGTTGATTAGTGTTGCCGATGATGGAATCTCAATCAAAACGGCGGATCTGAAATGGGTTATCAACCCCTATGACGAGTTTGCCGTGGAGGAGGCGCTGCGCATTAAAGAAGCCCAGGGCGGCAAGGTCACGATCCTCACCGTTGGAACTGATAAAGCCACCGAAGCGGTGCGAACCGCATTGGCCATGGGAGCGGATGAGGGCGTACTGATCAATGATCCGGTAGCTTTAAAGTGCGATGGCCTTGGGATTGCGAGAATCCTCGTAGCGGCGTTGAAAAGCATGCCATACGACCTGATCATCGCCGGCCAGCGGGCCGTTGATGACGACAATTTCCTGGTCGGTACTGCCGTGGCCGAACTGCTGGGAATACCTAACATCTCTCTTGTCAATAATCAGGAGATCGTCGACGGAAAAATTCGCTGCCGGCGGACCGTTGAAGGGGGGATCGTCGTATTGGAAGCATCTCTACCGGCGCTGTTCACCACTCAGCGAGGGCTGAACGAGCCGCGATACGCTTCTTTACCGGGCATCATGAAGGCCAAAAAGAAACCGCTGGCCACAAAGAGCCTTGCAGATATCGGACTGGGTGAAGCCGATCTCGGTGAACCGAAAACAAAGATTATCTCCTTGCAGAAACCGGCGGAAAGAAAAGGTGGAAGGATTGTCGAGGGTGAAACCGCCGCCGAAAAAGCGGCGACGCTGGTCAGGTTGTTGGCCGAAGAAGCGAAAGTTATATAGCAGTGCCAAGCCATGAACGGCATCCTCCGGGCGCCCCGTCCGGCGTCCTTGACTTGAACCGAAATCTGCCATTTCTGATTGGACACTGACCACTAACCCCATTAATAAAATTTTTAGAAAAAATTTTATCTGGAGACGAATATGAGCGTTTTAGCCATTACTGAGCAGAGAGATGGAAAATTCAGAAAAACCACCTATGAGGTAATGAGTGAAGGCCGGAGGCTGGCGGACAGCCTGGGGACCGAATTGACCGCGCTCCTCGTTGGCGCCGAAGTCGATGGGCTTGCCGCTGAATTGGGCAAGTACGGGGCCGATAAAATCATTGTCGCGGATCATACGAGCCTAGCGGAGTATCTGACCGACATCTACACCAAAGTGGTTACGGATATCAGCGCGACGGTCGATCCTCAAGTGATCATCCTGGGCGCATCGAGCCAGGGTAAGGACCTGGCGGCACGATTGGCGGCACGCCTGGATGCCGGTTTGGCAATGGACTGCGTGGCGGTGCGTGTGGATGGCAGTGACATCATTGCCACCCGGCCATTATACGGTGGCAAAGTTCAAGCCGAAGTCGCACTCAGCGGTAAGCCGCAAATCGTTGCCACCCGGCCGAATGCCATGAGCATCGAAGAGTCGGCCAAGGCCGGTGTTGTGGAAAAAATTGAGGTCAACCCGGGAGATAGCCAACTGCAGTTTGTCGAAAAATCCTTGGAAACCGGAAAATTAGAACTGACCGAAGCCGATGTCGTCGTATCCGGGGGCAGAGGTATGGGGGGCTCCGATTACAGTTTGGTCGAAACTCTGGCCGAGGCTTTAGGCGGAGCCGTGGGGGCTTCGCGGTCGGCCGTCGATGAAGGCTGGCGCCCTCATGCTGATCAGGTGGGCCAGACCGGCAAGGTGGTTTCCCCGAACCTGTATGTCGCACTCGGCATATCTGGAGCCATTCAGCACTTGGCGGGCATGTCGTCTTCCAAAGTAATCGTTGCCGTCAACAAGGATGCTGAGGCCCCAATATTTTCGAAGGCCGACTATGGTGTTGTGGGAGACCTTTTCGAGATCGTTCCCTTAATCACAGAGGAAGTGAAAAAGTTCAAGAGTTAATATGAACACATCTCAAAATTAGTCTAGTGTCCATCCGCGACAAGTGGATGGCATTATAGAGGGTCCAATTTATAAATGAGAATTTTTTTCGCTGGGCAAGGCCGCACAAGGGTGTGCGGCGAGGCGTACTTTACGTACGCCGCAGCCGGAAACCTGCGGAGAACGCCGCCCAGCGGAAAAAAGGCCATTTATGGATGGACACTAGTCTAAGTGCCCATGGCAGCGTTATGAAACGAATCGGTCAGTGTCAGGGGGGCCCTACCCCTGACACTGAATACATACGACCTGCAGGCTTAGCTTTTTCGTCGTTGCATGCCTTGCCCTGAACCCTGATCCTTATTATTGAGAACCGTTCGTGTAATTTTGGAGTAAGATCGTCTGCCAAACACTTTCAGTCCCGGATTGATCGGTTGGATCGGATGAAACCTTCCGCGGTGTAACCCACCGAAACAGAACCAAGCCATCTGCTGTAATGCCAGAGGCTGCCCAGTGACCGCGGGGCAGCCTTTTTCGATCCTTCACCCGGATCGGTGCGCATGCACCTGGGCAATGAAAAGAATCCGATATGAAAATCCATCTTGCCAGTCTTGGCTGTGCCAGGAATCAGATCGACAGCGAGATTATGCTCGGACGCTTGAAAAAAACTGGAGCGGTGATCACCGACGATCCTGCTGAAGCGGAGGTCATCGTCGTCAACACGTGCAGTTTCATCGAATCGGCCGCCGATGAATCGATCGGTACAATCCTGGATCTGGCAAAGCACAAACAACAGGGTGTGTGCCGCCGACTGGTTGTTACCGGCTGCTTGCCGGAAAGATATCGTGAAGATATTTCCGAGGCCATCCCCGAAGTCGACGTTTTCCTGGGGACCGGTGCCTTCGGGCAGATTGTCGAAGCTGTCGACGGCTATCTGGACACCACCAAGTGCATCCTGCCGGATCCGGACGCAATTTCAGTATCGACACCCGGGGCGGCGCAGCGTGTAAGGAACAGCCCCCACATGGCCTATCTCAAAACGGCCGAAGGGTGTGACCGACACTGCACGTATTGCATCATTCCGAAATTGCGCGGGCGGCAAAAAAGCCGGCCACTGGCGGATATCCTGGCCGAAGCCCGGCAGCTGATTCAATCCAATGTCAGAGAACTGGTTCTTGTTTCCCAGGAAACAACCGCTTATGGAAAAGACGCCACGACACCGGTCAATTTCGCCCGCTTGCTGGAATCCCTTGCCGCACTGGCCGAAGAGCCTGTTGGTCGGCCGTCATTGTCGACAGACAACCGGCGGTTCTGGATTCGTTTCCTTTACGGACACCCCGAAAGCCTTAACGAGAAGATAATTGCGGCGGTGGCACAGCACGCAAGCATTTGTTCGTATGTCGATGTGCCGATCCAACACGCCAGCCGTTCGATACTCAAACGGATGGGCCGCCGATACGGCCCAGAAGATCTGCACGACATGGTTGACAACATTCGGCGGAAAATCTCGGATGTGGCGCTGCGCACCACCGTCATCATCGGATTTCCGGGCGAAACGGATAAGGAATTCAAAGAATTGATGGATTTTGTCGAATCGGCGCAGTTCGAGCATTTGGGGTGCTTCGTTTATTCCGACGCCGAAGACCTGCCATCCCACTCTCTGCCGGACCACGTACCGGCCGCAAAAGCCAGAGAACGATACCGCCACCTGATGATGCGCCAGCAGGAGATATCCACGAAGCTGAACCGCAGATACCGTGACCGGACACTTACGGTTCTGGTCGAGCAACACCCCGAGAGTGGATTGTACACGGGACGCACCGAGTTTCAGGCGCCGGAAGTTGACGGAATGACGTACATTCATGCCGATAATTTGCAAACGGGCTCATTTGCGAGGGTGAGGATTACCGATACGCTAGAGTACGATCTGGTGGGAGTGGTGGCATGAGCAGCGATCTTAAACACAGCATATTACAGCGGGTCAATGAGGATTTGGCTGAAATTGAGTTCGAGCTGGCCGGGAACCTTCGCCCGCATCTCGAGCTGGTGTCGGAAATTGCCCGACACATTATGTTCAGCGGAGGCAAACGGCTGCGTCCGCTGCTGATGGTCATCAGTGCCAGACTATGCGGTTACGAGGGTGCCAACACCTGTAAGTTTTCAACCATTTTCGAATTCCTGCATGCCGCAACGCTGCTGCATGATGACGTTGTCGATGGGTCCAGGTTCCGCAGAGGCAAGCCGGTGGCCCATGTGGTCTGGGATAGTGCTACAGCTATTCTCGTGGGGGATTTTCTGCTGGCGCGGTCGTTGACGCTGGCGGCCGAGACCGGCTCTCCTCGGATTATTCGGGTCATCGCGGAGATTACCGAAAACATGTCCCAGGGAGAGATCCATCAACTTGCCCGGAAGGGCGCAGTGGACGTGACGGAAGCGGAGTACCTGGAAGTTATCCGGCGTAAAACCGCTGTTCTGTTTGCGGGAGCCTGCCGATCCAGCGCAATTTTGGCCAATGTGTCACTTGAAAAAGAGGAGGCGTTGCATAATTACGGAGTAAATTTAGGTTTTGCATTTCAGATGGCTGATGATCTGCTCGATTACACCGCTGACAGCGCCGCGCTGGGAAAGCATGTCGGCGCCGACATGCGGGAAGGCAAATTGACCCTGCCGGTCATCCACGCCCTTCAAACAGCAGGTGCTGAAGATCGCAGGCGGATGTTGAGCATTTTTCAAGATAAGGAATTCTCCCGGGAGAAGTTTCACGGACTGGTCGACCTCCTCGCCAACCACGGAGGCATCGACTATACTCGTGATCAAGCAGTCGAATTTATTCGTAAAGCCAAACAATCTCTCAAAGTTTTCGAATCGGGGCCGGAAAAGGAGCTTCTTTTCGATATTGCCGACTATGCGCTGGTTCGAAAAATTTAATTATGGTAAAATAGACTCATAAAACATCCACTTTAAACCGGAATAAGGGGCCCATGATGTTCGCTCGAAAAAACCCGTTTCCGAAAACAACGTTCGGTATTTTTGTACTGGTCATTTTATTCGTCGCATTCCAAGCCGCGGCCCAGGTGCCATCCCAGACCTACGTCGTGATCGGCACTGAAACCATAACCGCTGAGAACATCACCGCGGCCAGAAAAGGGGCGATTACCAACAGCCTGGTTTCTGCAGTCGGGCTTGCCGTGGCGGATGTGCTATCAGTGGATGCTCTCGTGTCGAATTATGAGAAACTTAACCAGACCGTTTTCGACAATCCCGGCCGATTCATCCAGGATTACAAAGTTCTTGCCGAATCGAGTCTGGAAAAAGGGTATCGCGTCGTTGTTCAGGCCACTGTTTCCGGAAGCAAGGTCAAAAACGAGCTGATCCGTTCCGGTGTTCTTCTAACCCAGGAAAGGATGCCAGCGGTACTTTTCTTCATTGTCGAGCAGAATCTCGAAAACCCCTTTCCCCAATACTGGTGGGGACGAAATATGCCCTTTGCGAAAACGCTTGCGGAAGCGGCCATGGCCGAAACGATGCGGGAGAAGGGATTCCGAATCATTGAGCATGGCCCCCAGGTCCAGCTCATGGCCCGACAGTCTGTCCCCGACGCACCCCAGGTAACCGTTGCAGAAGCGATCGAAATGGGTAAGGCTCTTCGCGCCGACGCGGTTGTCCTTGGCCGGGCCGTGGCCGACAATGCAGCCAATGTGACGGGTTCCGATCTTCGGTCGTTCAAGGGCGGGATCATTGTCCGTGCGTATCTTACTGCCACCGGTGAGGAGATAACGGCTGTTGACAAGTCGGCCGAAACGGCCAATGCGAATGTCATTGACGGCAGCCGTGAGGCTCTGCGCACCGCCGGAGAAATGGCGGGCGCGGATTTGGTTGCCCAGATGGCCGCCGCTTGGCAAAAGAAAGGGTTGGCGGCCGGGAAGGTCGAAATCCAGCTGACCGGAAGCCGCAACCTGGCCAATTTCGTTCAATTTAGACGGATGCTGACGTCATTATCGGGTGTCGAAGACGTGCAGGTGAAAGAGCTGAAGGCCGACGATGCCACCCTGAGAATCGCGTACCGGGGTAAAACACGGGAGTTAGCCGATGCCATGATGGTCCAGGCCTTTGAAACCTTTGGTATTAACATTTACGATGTTTCAGAAGACCTTTTGCGGGTACAGCTCGTCCCATACACTCCGGGCTCGGTTCAGCCGCAATAAAACCGCTAAAACAGGAGAGAATTCGCTTTTTGATTCTGCTTGACAGCCGTTACAGCCGGTGGTAACACAAACCGCAAGATATAGGCACGTAGCTCAGGGGGAGAGCGCTACCCTGACACGGTAGAAGTCGCTGGTTCAAATCCAGTCGTGCCTACCAGAAAATTCAAGGGGTTACGGTTGATGCCGTGACCCCTTTTTTGTTGGTTGCTACCGTTTTGCTACCAGTTGTTTCAAAAATGGTCGTTTCCAGCCGTTTTGCAGCGCTCTGATCATGAGGTTTTATGAGGTGGGCATATACGTTCAAGGTCACGCTTGGACTTGAATGGCCCAGTTGGGTTTGAATGTATGTGATGTTTTCCCCTTGGTCGATTAAAAGACTTGCATAGGTGTGCCTCAAATCGTGAAAACGGATTCTGTCGATTCCGGCCTTATTAATCCTGTCCATGATCCTTAGCTAGTTTCCGTCCATAAATGGCCCTTTCCCGCAATTTCGGCGTCAACCTGCGAAATCGCTTGTGCGGCTTACACGCGTATGCCTCCGCGCAATTCCTTGATTTCCTTTAACTTGCAGAAAATTGCTCATTTCTGAATCGGAAATCAACCTGTGCCTTTTTTAAAACCGAGGATGGGCACTAGCTATTGTGGTTGTAGAAAAAACGTTCCGTTATTCGAACGTTTTTTCTACAGCCACTGATACCACCCTTCCGTATTTCGGAATTTATTTTTAAAAGCGGTATAAATTACGATACTGGCAAGCTGTACGACTTCTGAAGCCGCCATTTTTTAAATGATAGTCTGAATATAAAGTAGCGATTTAGAAGCCGACCGGTCAATACGGTCGGCATAAGAAACGTCCACCGGAAGGCGGGTGCGCTTTGCCGTACCCCTATATAAAAACCCCGGGAATTTCTACTCCCAGGGTTTTTAAAATGCGACATCAAAACGGCATTAGCAGATTAAAAATTGATCTGCCACTTGGCACCGAAGTAGAACAG
>Ga0316198_10002471_pt1 | contig 11164 bp, 9 predicted proteins | sample OudBieAanoxic_MG_FD_204935 | JGI IMG/M metagenome (GOLD analysis project Ga0316198, IMG submission 204935) | Coastal sediment microbial communities from Oude Bieten Haven, Netherlands - site A anoxic | ecosystem: Environmental > Aquatic > Marine > Coastal > Sediment | place: Netherlands... | reverse complement strand
TGATAGTTATTAATAGGCTGAAAGATCAGAAAAAGTAAAACACAATATACCATGTAAACATGACTGTATTTTTGTGTTACTTTTTGTATTTTAACATCATAGTAATAAAACCATTAATAGTCATCAAATAATTCTCTAAAAATCAAGAAAATATGAAGGTAAAAAATATCAAAGCTTATGGAACAGTAGCTGCAGATGCAGATTTAAAACAACTGGATATTAATAGGAGGGAAGTGACTGCAAAAGATGTTGAAATAGATATTCTTTATTGTGGTGTATGTCATTCGGATTTACATTTTGCACGTAACGACTGGGGGATGACGCAATATCCCGTAGTCCCGGGACATGAAATAGTAGGGAAGGTATTAAAAGTAGGGGAAGATGTAAAGCAGTATAAAGAAGGTGATTTGGTTGCAGTCGGCTGTTTGGTTGATTCCTGCAGAACCTGCGGCAGTTGCAAAAATGATGAGGAGCAATACTGTCCGGAATGGGTTGGAACGTATGGAGGTTATGATAAACACTTAGAGACAAATACCCATGGAGGCTATTCCGAAACAATTGTGGTTGATGAAGCTTTTGTTTTAAGTATACCGGAAAATCTGGATTTAGCAGGTATTGCGCCGGTTTTATGTGCAGGTATTACTACCTGGTCACCATTGCGCCACTGGAACGTTGGTAAGGATAGTAAAGTGGCTGTTGTTGGTTTGGGCGGCCTGGGTCATATGGCTATTAAATTAGCAGATGCTTTAGGGGCTCATGTTACTTTGTTTTCCAGATCAACCAACAAAATAGATGATGCTAAAGCTTTAGGCGCAGATGAAATAATTATTTCGACTGACGAGTCTCAGATGGAGGGTGCTATGGGCCGTTTTGACCTAATTATTGATACGGTTCCTTATGAACACGATTTAAATCCTTATATAGGCACATTGAATACTAATGGTACGTTGGTTGTCGTAGGCTATTTAGGACCATTAGATCCAATGCTGGTAACGGTTCCGCTTATTATGGGTCGTAAATCAGTAGCCGGATCTCTGATTGGTGGAATAGCCGAAACACAGGAGCTACTGGATTTCTGTGGTAAACATAATATTACTTCAGACATAGAAATGATTAATATGCAAGACATAAATACTGCTTATGAACGGATGCTGAAGAGCGATGTTAAATATCGCTTTGTAATTGATATGAAATCCCTGAAAAACTAAAAAAATAAAATTTTAAAATAGAAAGCCAATCAACACCGAATTAAATAAATCAGTGAAAAATAAATTTTAAGATCGCATTAGGGGTTATGCCCAATGAGGTTTGATTTACTTGTTGCGCATTATCCAAATCATCCAATCTAAAGAAAGTATTGATAATATTTTTCTTGTTTAACAAGTTCCAGATAGATATCCCTGCCTGCAAATCAGTTTTGTTACCTAGCGGGGTTGTGTACGTTGTTGAGATATCCATTCGCAAATAATCGTCCAACTGATCGGAATTTACCGCACCATAATTAATATCACCATCAGTAATTTCATTCCCCGGAACAGGTGGTGTAAACGGTTTTCCCTTTCGCCAATTGAGCCCAACTGCCATTTGTAATTTTTTGGCAGAAAAAGTAACTCCTGATGAAATTGCGTGTTCAATGTCAAAATTGCTGCGAAATTCCGGCTCCGGGAGTTCTTCAAAATTGTACTTGCTATTCAAATAGCCATAACTCAACCAAAAATTCCAGTTCTGTATTTGCTTTCTAAGCAAGAATTCCATTCCGTAGGCATCATATTGCCCCGAAGTTTTTACAAACTCATACCCATCCTGGAATCCCTGGCTTTGGGTAGTGATGCCTTTAACCTCTTTTAAAAAACCAACGGCATGAACCAGCCAGTTAAATCGTTCATAACTCAAACCCAATGAAGCTTGTTTACTCCTGATTACGGGAATATCAGCATCATTCGAAAGCTGCCAGCGCCTCTTTTCCAGGCCTAAAAAGTCGCTTTGAAAATTGATGATCTGGGAAGTATTTTGATGCTTAAACTCCCCAAGTATCTCAACATTGAACCATTGGAGAAATTTTTGATTAAAACTCAGTCGTGGTTCCCAAATCTGCTTACCAAATTTTTCCAGATAATTAAAGCGCAAGCCTGCGTTAACAGATGTATTATTGTTGGGTGTTGACCAATCAATTTCTGTAAATATTCCGTGTGTTCGCAGCACCTCACTTTCCAATCTACGAAAGATCGGATCGTCTACATCATCCAGATTAGTGATTTTGGTCTCTACAAAATGGTAGCCATTGCGCCATTCAAAATTTTCAAAAACTTTGTTTCGGGCCACAGCGCGCACCCCGGTTTCCGAAACTAGGTTCTCTTGTAAAAAACGCTGTTGTTGCAAGACATTGGAGTTAATGGCCTTAAGTCCGTAATCTGTTTCATAAATGGAGAATTCGGTAGTCATATTTGGATTCCATTTGCGGCGATAAAACAGGCTGCCTGCAATACTGTTTTGGTCAAGACTACTTTCACGTATTTCCTCGCTGTTATTAACCAGGGCACTTTCGTTAAAAACTACCTGGTTGGCTGTATAGATGAAATTGAGTCGGACAAAATCTTTCTCCGTAGGTTGCACCAATAGTCGAAACGACGCATCATAGAAATCGAATTTAATATCCGAATTTGTTATGGTATCTACATTTGCAGAGATCTCTGTGTCCTGAGTTATACGATCAAAATATTCGGCGTAGGTGGGAGTCTCAAAAAAATCACTTATAGACTTTCTCGCTGCCACTTGTATCGAAGCCTTTTCACCTAAAGGCATATCAATATAGCCATTGGCATCTATTAGATTGATACTAATACTTCCATTCGTATCCGGATTGATTTTCTTATCCGAACTCATAGCTATAGTCCCCGAAACCCCATCAGTATAAGAGGCGGAACTCCCATTTTTTTGTAAAGCCACCTTTTGTGTGATATGTGGATTGTACATTGAAATGAGTCCGAAAAAATGTCCGGATTGATACATTTTAATACCGTCCCATAGAATCAGGTTCTGGTCATTACTTCCTCCGCGTATGTTGATATTAGATACCGTTTCATCAATACTTTGAATACCAGGAAGAGCTTGCAAAGAACGTAGTACATCTTCTTCAACAAGTCCCGGTAAGATAGAAAACTGATCAAAATTCAATTGAAAAGAACCGTTGTCTAACTTGTTCATTCCGTTTATCAGATAATCGGACAACACAATTTCAGGTAACTGTTCCTGCTCGGACACCAAGTGTATGATAGAACATTCGTTCGTATCGAAAAAACGCAACTCACGCCGTAAGGTCCTATGGCCTATGTGTCTTATGAGGACAACATCTGAAATTTTGGTCATGGGCAATTCAAAATATCCATCATTGTTAGAGACCGTTCCCCGTCCATTACTTTGGACTGTTGTGTAAGGCAAAGGCTCCTGGGTATCCTTATCACGAATGTACCCGCAAAGTTTCATGGATTTGGCCTTTATAGAAAGGACAGATTCTGAAACAAAAACAAAATCGAGCCCTGTTTGTACTTTTAAATAGTCAATGACCTCTATTAGTTCCAGATTATCCGCGGGCTTTATTAACCGTATATCTACAATAAGTTCCGAGGCATAATTGAACTGCAACTGATAGCGTTCCTGCAGCTCTGTCAATATAGAAACGAGTGGTTTGTTCACCCCCGTTTGTTGCCCAAAAGAAAATGCACAGGACAGTAAAGTAATAATGTTAAAAAGTAAAATGAGTTTATTTCTCACTTGGTTTCACCCTGACTTTATTGGTTGGTAACATTGTATATTCCAAATCCAGTGGTTCGGTAACAGATTTCAGGGCATTCTCCAGACTATCATGTACAAAGCCTCCGGTGAATAGTTGTTCCTTGTTCACATTTTCCAATAGTACTGTTACCCCATATTGTCGCTCCAGTTCTTCAAAAACTTGAGATACTTCAACTCTTTGAAAATCGCTGATATTCTTAGTCCATTGGGGTACATTATATATATTTTCGCCAAGAGTCACTATTCCCTTTAGCATTCGGAAACTATTCCCTTGCTCCAATATCTCCTCATGACCCTCTGCGTTCACTTTTACTGTACCTTCAAAACAGCGAACCTCAAAAAAACTTCCCCTTTGCCTGACATTAAATTCGGTGCCCAGAACGCTGACCGTCCCTTTAGGAGTAACAACATCAAATTTTGCCCCTTTAGCTACATCAAAAAAGGCTTCCCCTATTAGCTTTATTTCCCTTTTTTTGTTCCATCGGTTTTCATTGTATGCCATTTCAGACAAAGCATTTATTGTAACCGAAGAAGCATCGGGGAGGGTAATAGATACTTTTTCGCCCACCTGGGTATCTATTTTGGTTAAATTTTCATGAAAAAAGAGGTAATACAGAGCGAATCCCATAACAAAAACACTGGCTATACGCATCAATGGTCCTATCCAATTTAACTTTTTGACTTTTGTCTCAGGACCCCTTAGTTGTTCTTTAAATTTTTGATAATCATCAACCTTGGAAAATTGGGATACCTTGAAGGCTGAGGCACTATCGACTATACCTTTGAAAAAAGGGGTGTCATCCAAATTCTCAAAATCCTTAGATTCCTCAGGGCTCAACTCGTCGGCCAACCATTTTTTTATCAGATAATCCTTATCCATAAGCACAACTGTTTAATTATATAACAACTTAATGTGGATTTTTCCTGATCATTTTAGTTTAAATCCTTCCAATTCATTTTTTAGGACATTAAATGCCGTGTAAATTCTATATTCCACAACCTTTCTGGTAACCCCTAACATCTCCGCTATTTCGTCGTGCTTTTTGCCCTCGGCTTTGTTTAGCAAAAAGGCAGTTCGCTGTTCATCTGTCAGCGTTGAAAGCACCTTTTGATATTTTTTGAAATATTCTTCTTTCTCCATAAGAAATTCGGGTGATTCATTGGTGTGTCCTTTTGGCTGTGTAGCCTGGTATTTTAAAACCACCTTTTGGTGTTTGATTTCATTCAACATTAAATTATTAGCTACGGTATATAAAAATGATTTAGCCTTGCTTACCGTTACTTTTTTACAGTTTTCCCATAGTTTAATAAATGCTTCCTGTGCCTTATCATTTGGATTAAGCGTATCACCATACTTATAATATAGGTAATTATGGAGCTCGTTGGCCAGTCTATTGTATAGCACTTCAAAAACGGAATCTTCGCAAATATCCTTATATAAATCTTTTTTCAAACCACTATGTTTTAACAGCTTCAAATCTAAGAAAATAATTTTCTTTAAAATTTTTCAGGAGTTTTGGAAGTAGGGTTGTTCTATATATAAACACCAGAAAATATTTTGCCATGAAAACCCCATTTAAACATTTAAGCTTACTTATTTTAGTACTAGCCTTGCTACTTACTTCTTGCAGGGAAGAAGAATCTGTTTTAATTGAAGGACCGCAAGAAGAAATTCTTAAAGCCAACTCCAACGTTGCAAACCTTTTGCAGAATACTACTTCAAATGATGGTTCCGATGACAATATCATAGACAATGCAAGTTGTATCAGCATAGAATTACCAGTAACAGTCCAGGTTGCCGGTCTTGAAATTATAGTTGATGACCCTGATGATTTTGAAACCATTGAGGACATTTTTGACGAATTTGATGATGATGAGGATGTTGTTGAAATAATCTTCCCTATAACAATTGTTTTGAGCGACTTTACTGAGGTAATCATAACTGACATGAATGAACTTGAAAATTTTACTGATGATTGCAATGGCGAAAATGAATTCGATGATGACATAGAATGTGCGGATATAAAGTACCCGGTTATAGCAACCTTATTTAATTCCAGCAATGAGATCATTAATACTTTCACTTTATCAAGTGACCAGGAACTATATGAGTTTATTGATGATTTGGATGAAGAAGATATAGTTAATGTAAACTTTCCTATTACCGTTATTCTATATGATGGTACAGAGGTACAGGTTTCCAACCTTCAAATGCTTGAGACTATTTTAGAGGATGCCGAAGATGATTGTGATGAGGATGACGACAATGATTACAATGATGATGACTGTGACAATTGTACTACAGACCAGCTCTCCGATGTATTGCTAGCCTGTTCAGACTGGAGCGTAGATAAATTGGAGCGCAATGATCAGGACCTGGAAGATTTATACGCTACTTACCAATTTAACTTTGCAAATGACGGTACCTTAACCGCTGAATCTGATACCGATATGTTCACCGGAACCTGGGAAACCAATGGTTCAGGAAACAATATTACCGTTGCTATCAACATCCCCAACCTATCTGACTTCAATGCCACATGGAACCTTCATGAAATTGATCAGGATCCCGGTGAAAGTGACGTAGACCTGAGAATGGGTGACGACCGTTTACGCTTTCGAACTGCTTGTACCAACAACGGTGGAAATGATAATACTGGCGTTGATGACAGTACCCTGGTCCAGGCGCTAACTACAGGAGACTGGTACATAACCAACTACTTCGACGATGTTGATGAAACCGCTTCTTTTACTGATCTGGTTTTTAATTTTGCCGCGGATGGCACTGCTACGGCAAACGGAGCAGGAATGACCACAGATGGTACATGGTCAACATCCTCTGGTGATGAAACGCCTTTGGAATTGAACTTGAATTTTGGTGTCACCCCACCGTTTGACGAATTGGATGAAGACTGGGACGTCTTGGAAGTTACCAATGAAATCATAAGGCTAAAAGATATTAGTGGGGGAGATGGCTCTACGGACTTCCTCACCTTTGAGAGAAACCCTGCAAGTAATGGTAATGGTGGATCGGATTTAAGCACCGTATTAGTAGATGGCAACTGGATTGTCTCTTCCTATCTTGATAACGGCAATGATCAAACCAATGATTATACGGCTTTTACATTTTCTTTTGCGGCCGATGGAAGTGCTACTGCAAACAATGGAAGTGTCACAAATGGTACCTGGTCGGCGCAGAACGGGGACAATAAATTGGTGCTGGATTTCGGTGCCACCATCCCTCTGGATGAATTTAATGATGACTGGGATGTTATAACGGTGTCTGACACACAAATTGAACTACGGGATGTTAGTGGAGGAGACGGAACTACTGATACATTAATTTTTACAAAACAATAATCCTAATACAAATACAATTACTATGAAAAAGAATATTTTAAATTCCGGAATTTTTGTTGCCATATTACTCATAATGGCCTGTTCCAGTGACAATGAAAATGATGAAATTGCCAACCTTGCCCAATTACAGGCAGATGTTGAAGAAATTACAAATACCGCAATGACCGGTCCATGGGTAATTACCAACTTTGTGGATTCTGATAAGAATGAAACTACAAACTTTAATGGGTATGGCTTCAGTTTTAACAGCGATGGAAGCCTAGTGGCCGATAATGGCAACACTACCATATCGGGTACCTGGTCTGTTACTATAGACGATGATTCTAGTGATGATATGGATGACGATTCCAGTGATAATAGCATGGATGATGATTGTAATAGTTGTACAGTTGATCAGCTAACCGATGTGCTGACGGCCTGTGATGATTGGTTCGTAGACAAATTGGAAAGAAATGACAATTCACTTGAAGATAGCTTCACAAGCTACAAATTCAACTTCGCGGCAGATGGGACAGTAAGCGTAACCGATGGTTCAGAAAATTATTCAGGTACCTGGGGAGCATCAGGAAGCGGGAATAACATTCAGGTAGTCCTTACTATAATGGGGCTGACCGATCTTGAAGATACCTGGACCTTACATGAAATTGAGCTCTATAACGGAGAAACTGATGTAGATTTGAGAATTAATGGGGAAGACAGGCTTCGCTTTAGAAATCAGTGTACCCTGGGCAATTTTAATGGAGGTACATCTACAGGTGAGATTGATTTTAATATATTCTTCGCCTCCCCCGCAGACTTCAATGAACTTTCAGAAGATTGGAACATTGTCTCGTATTCGGCAAATAAAATTGAGTTAATCCATGAGAGTGGTGGTAATGGCGGAACCGACTTATTAACCTTTGAAAAGCAGTAGACCCCGAACTTAGATACCTACCATACCTTCTATTGCCCCGCTATGAAAAGAAGGTTTAATGAGCCGTCCCTGACCTATGTTCAGGGGCGGTTTTAGTATATTTATAGTTATTAATTGTTTTTTTAAGTTATTCCAATGGATTCTGGCCACATATATTCAGCATCATACACTTCGCTTTTGAAAAAAATAGCAGCATCCAGGGAGCTTATAAAAATTGAAAAGGGAACTGAAATCCTTAGGGAAGGACAATTTGTAAAGGTCATTCCGCTTGTCCAAAAAGGGTTGATCAAAGTCTATACCAGGTATGAGGACCGGGAACTTTTGCTTTACTACATACAGCCTAATGAAAGTTGCATCATGTCTTTTTCTGCAAGTATCAATAACGAACCTAGTCAGGTATTTGCCGTCACTGAAGAAGACACAGAAGCAATCCTAATTCCGGTATCAGAATTAGATTCCCTAACCAGGGAAAACCCCAGCTTAAACAGCTTCTTTTTTCAACAATACAAAGGACGGTATGCAGAACTTTTAGATACAATACATTATGTATTGTTCGACAAGATAGATAAACGCTTATATCGTCATCTTAAAGATAAAGTTAATCTTAAAGGTAAAAACCCCATTCAAATATCCCATCAACAATTGGCAAATGAGCTTGGAACAGTCCGGGAGGTGGTCAGCCGGGTGTTGAAAAAATTGGAGGGCGAAGGGTTGGTCAAACAACAAGGCAATACAATTATGGTATTAGACCTGTGACTAAAGTCACTGCGCAGCTTATTTCTTTAGCCTAACTTTGTTTAGAAAGAATTTGAGCAAGAAGATCTTAAAGCTGATATTGGTATTTTTACTTTCCATATCGTTCGTAGCAGGTATTGTCTGGCTCATAAAATAGTCGTCTAATTAACATTTTATATCATGAAAAAAAATATGGGATCTGCAGATCGAATCATTCGTATTATTGTAGCTGCAATCATTGCAATACTTTATTTTAATGGAACAATAGGTGGTACGCTAGGCATAGTGCTCCTGGTACTTGCAGGTATTTTTGTACTCACCAGCTTTGTAAGTTTTTGTCCATTATATGCACCTTTTGGAATAAGTACTTGTGCGGTAAAACAGGCAGAGCAAGATTAGTTATAAGCCTTAAATACTTTATAAAGAGAGCGATAAAACGCTCTCTTTTTGGTTAGATCTTACACCTGTCAGTCCTGAAATAGGTTCAATAATGCATTGGCGAGGAAGCTATTTATGGCATGCGTTCCCGAAAGCTACAAGAAGGAGGGGATATTCGCCTAATTCATGACAAGCCAAAGTATTGGCGAAGGGCGAGTGTGTTAAATGGTAGGTTGCTAAAAATGTTAAATTTATTCTCGTTTTATTTTACAATAGTTTTTATATCAGGTAATTACGAAAAAGTGGTAAGCAATCAGTTTTATATTTGTAGGAATTAAATCTTTTTAATGTTAGATTTATCCGACATTAAACTGAACTGTTATAAGTTAAGCAGTTCTTATTTTATCAACGTAAATTTAAAACTAATTATGAAAAACACCTCACAGAACCCTGGAATTATTAAAAATTCCGGCTCCTTGCTCAATGATGTAATTTCAAGTTTCACATCAGCAAGCATTAAGAAAAACCGCTCACTTCAATTATTGGCTTTCGGATACCTTTTTAGCTCTTTACTTTTTACTTCCTGTTCGGAGGAATTATTGGAAACAGATCCTTCTAATGTTCCTGAAGCACAGGTACAGAAGTTAACTTTAATTCCCGATCCGAGTGAACCGATAATTATAAATGATGTGGTAACTGCAGAATTAAAGACAACAGAGGCAGCCGGAGACGACCTTGGCCGTTACAATATTTCTTTAAAATTTCTTTTACCCCCAACGGAAAGACAATTAGAAGTATTTGAAGCTGCGGCAGCCAGATGGGAGCGCATTATTATCCAGGATGTTCCTTCGTTCACCGGTACAATACCATCTGCATTTTTTGGATTTCCACCCGCTGTTGACGGGACTTTGGATGACATCGTTATTGAGGTCGCACTTGCTCCAATAGATGGCCCCGGAAATATTTTAGGTCAGGCAGGACCCAGATTTGTCCGTACTGATGACTTTTTAACCTTATCTGGAGTCATGTTTTTTGATATAGCTGACTTAGCTTTTCTGGAACAAATAGATCTGTTTGAGGAAGTGATCGTTCATGAAATGGGTCACGTTTTGGGTGTTGGTACCCTTTGGAATACTGCACCATTCGGCTTTGACAGAACGCTAAGAGAAGGCCCTATTACTAATCCTTATTTTACCGGAAGGAAGGCTAATGTTCATTGGAATGCTGAGGGTGGATCAGACGAACTGCCTGTTGAAAATATAGGTGGCCCTGGCACGGCACTGAGCCACTGGCGCGAATCTTCGCTAAACAACGAATTGATGACCGGATTCTTAAATTTAGGTGAAAACCCTTTGAGTCGTATCACCGCAGGATCAATGAGGGATTTAGGTTACGGAACTGCTACCGTAGGTGAGCAGTATGATTTAGAAAAAGGGGCGCCAGGAGTAGATCTTAGTTCTCTGGAGGCGGGTGGCGCAGCCGAAGGTCTTCACATTGCGGCAATGGAAGAACTTTTAAAACCTATTGGTTTTGTTACTAGTTCCAAGAAATAGAAACTGAATTTTAAGAATTAATTCATTTCTTTCGTTTAAGCAAGAAACCGGATTACAATTTAAAGGAGTTTGCAGGGCTTTAAAACCGGCTGCAGGCTCCTTTTTTAGCTTAGTCCGTTACACTAAAGGTCCAGAACTGATTTTATAATCAAATAACATAGCTATACAGAATCTTTACATAAACTCAGTTAAACTATTGTATCCTGTGTAACCTCCGGACAGGCAGCCAGTCATTTTCTATGCAAGACGACTAGCTTTTCTCTGAAGTTCTTTTGCTCCAATGCACCTTGTGATACAGACAGACGAGCAGTATGTGGAATGAATTATAACTATTAAACTTGAATATTATCGTTTTTAAACAAAATTTGTAAGAATATATAGTTTCTTTATATTCATGATAAGAATGCTACGGTTCTTGTTATCAACAAGGCAG
>Ga0316198_10002470_pt1 | contig 11165 bp, 5 predicted proteins | sample OudBieAanoxic_MG_FD_204935 | JGI IMG/M metagenome (GOLD analysis project Ga0316198, IMG submission 204935) | Coastal sediment microbial communities from Oude Bieten Haven, Netherlands - site A anoxic | ecosystem: Environmental > Aquatic > Marine > Coastal > Sediment | place: Netherlands... | reverse complement strand
CCTCATCATGCAGTGCCTGGAAAAGAAGCCAGGCGACCGACCGTCTTCTTGCCTCGAGATCGTGGAGCGCCTTCAGGCCTTGCCCATCGAGCCATGGACTCAGCAGCATGCGGCGGACTGGTGGGACACCATCGGCGAGGAGATCAAAGTCCACAGGAATCTCGACTTGGAATTTGGTAGCCTCGGGACCATTCAAGCCAGGCCGGCCTTTACCGATCCATGATGACCGAAGCGCACCAAAAAGCTCCTGAAGAGCTCGTCGCGGACATGGCGGCCGGCGATTCGAAGCGAGCCCTGGGCGCGTTCTATGCTCAGTATGCGAGCACGGCTCTTGCGCTGCTGACGAAGATGCTCGGCTCTCCTGCCGAGGCAGAGGAGCTCTTACAGGAAGTCTTCGTGGAGCTCTGGCGGCGCGCGCCTCAATTCGACAGCTCGCGAGGTAGCGTCATCGCATGGGTCGTCACGGTCGCCCGAAGTCGTGCCCTGGACACACTTCGCGCGCGCAAACGCCGCCATGGCGATCGTCAGTTCCAGTACCAGGAAGGCGACGCCATGATGACCGAACGAAAACGTCCCGATGTCATGGCCTCCTCGACGCGTTGGCACCAAGCCCTCAGGCAAGCCTTTCAGCGGCTCGACGCGGAGCAGCGGGCCGTGCTCGAGCTCTCGTATTTTCAGGGGATGTCGCACGGGCGAATCGCCGACACGCTCAAGCTTCCGGTCGGCACCGTGAAATCCCGAATCCTCGCAGGCATGCGCTCGCTGCGCACGATGCTCCCCATCATTCACAGGGCGATGAAGGCATGAACGAAGAGCAAGAACGAGCGGAGCTCCTGGCGGCTCTCCATGCGGCTGGAGCGGCTTCCGAGGAAGACGAGAGAGAGCTCGAAGCGCTCCTAGCGGCCGACCCGAGTCTCGTCGAAGTCGTCAAAGATTTTCAAGATTCGATTGCGGCGCTCGCTTCGAGCTTTGATCCGCTCGAAACCTCATCGAGGACGCTCGGGAAAATTCAAAAACAGATCGCGAAAGAAAAGGGCGGCATTTTGCGCCGTCTGCGCGGTTGGTTCAGCAAGTCCTGATTCAACGAATTGTCTATCGAGCGGAAATCGTATCCAAATGAGAATTTTTGCCGGGATCGTGCTGGTCGTACTGTCGCTGCTGTGCTGGGGAGGGCAGACGATCGTGTGGCTCATGCCGAAAACCGGAGTGAGGCTCGGCCTTTCGGAAGCGGAGGAACACGTAGAGCCCGTCTACTGGGCCGACATCCGCGGCGAGGCCGCTTGGGATTTCTTCACGCTCTGGACCATGTTGGCGGCAGCGCTTCTGCTCATCCTCGACGAGCCAGCGTGGGCGTACTTCGGGCTCGTTGGGGGCGGAATGTACGTCTATTTCGCCGGTCGCGGAATCTTCACTCGCTCCGCCATGCGGCGCCGTGGGTTTCGGGTCGGTGCGGCCGCAAACCTCAAGCTGGGCTACACGTTTCTCGGGATTTGGGGTCTCATGGGCTTGGTCACAATCGCCGCGGCGGCGAGTGCATTGGTTCCCCGCTAACCGACGCGGTGCTCGACTCCGTTTCCTCGTCGCTAACGATCGTCAAGACAGTTTCGTTTTCTTGGCGCCAGCATCCTCGTAAGATTCGTCCTTCTGGGTTGACGGTGGCGCGCAAAGGATGCCAGCCGGCTTCCAAATCTTCGACATCGTCGATCTCCACTTCGACGCTACGCGTGTCCCGCCTTAGCCCAACCCGCAAAACCTTGAGTGCGCTTTCCTTGGCGCTCCAGGTCAAGGCGACCTGACGAGCTCGGTGAGCATCGGCCGTCGTTTCGACAGCCATGCGTTCTCGCTCGGTGAAGAAGTCGTTCACGAAGCGCGAGCTACGCGGCTCGACAGCCTCCAGGTCGCAGCCCACCCGAGTACCCTCGGCAATCGCGCACGCTGCCAGTCTGTCGCGATGGCTGATCGAGATGCCCAAGTCGGCCCTTTTTCCGTCGATCCAAGCTTCCGGAGCGCCGTCCTCTGCCCCAATGATCTGAATTCGATTGAAGTCATCGATCCCGGCGAACGACGACACCGCGTGCTTCGCGACGAACCGTCCGAGTCTCCACTCAGCGCGCCTCTTTGGAAACCGGAGGCCCCGCAAGACCTTCCGCTCCTCCGGCCCGAGCCACTCGTCCCCCGTGGGCAACTCGGACGCAGGGAGGAGCGTCCAGCGAATCGTCATCCCTGTGACTGTTCGCGCTGAATCCCGCGCTCGATCGCATCTACCAGGTACGGTCGCAGGGTGTCGGCGGGAATGATTCGGTGGACAGAGCCGACCTCGAGCGCTCGATGCACGCTGTGGACAGTGTCGAATTCCTCCGCCACCTCGCGCAGCTTCTCCGAGTGTACGACTTTTCTCATCTTGCCGAGACGGTCGCGAATCGCCACCCCTTCGGCGCCCACGGCCGCGTCGAGCTCCTGCTGAAGAGCGATGATGCGCTCATCGGAGAGGGTCCGCTTGCGGACCGCACCGGCGAACACGACTGCCGCCGCCGGGGCGCCGCCGATGACCGAGGCATAGGTATGCTCCAGCGCCGAGACTTCCAACGACGGATTCAACTTGGCGGAAAACACCACAAATGCCCCGCCGTGATACCTGGAGATCACCGAGAACACTATCGGCCCCTTGAAATTGACCACCGCACGGCCAATCTCGGCCCCGTACTCGAGCTGAACCTGTCGGAGTGACTCCGGAGAGCCGTCGAAGCCCGACAAGTTCGCCAGAACGACCACGGGTCGGTTGTTGCTCGCTGCGTTGATCGCCCGCGCCACCTTTTTCGAAGACATGGGGAACAAGGTTCCCGCAGTCCAAACCGCGGGCCCATCCGCTGGAACGAAGCCGAGGCGGGACAAGGGCTGCGACTCGAGCCCGATCAAGCAAACCGGGAACCCCCCGATATGAGCGTCCCAGACCACGGCTGTCTCGGCGTCCCGCATTCCGTACCAGCGTTCGAGCACGTCGTGATCCTGGTCGGTCGCGGCGCGCATGACTTTGCGGATGTCGAATGGACGCTTACGGCCGGGATTGGTCTTCGGATTGAACACCTCGCCCACGGTCGCAAAAGTGGAAGCACCGACATGGCCGTGCGGTGAATCGCACACGTCCCGGTCGATGGGATCCTTCGTTGCTGCGCGTCTGGGGAAACGTTCGCCGGGCATGACGTAGCTGTGGTCGTAGTGACGAAGAAGAATGTGGCAGCCGTCCGTGAGGTCACGCGCGGCGTATTGGGCCTGACCGTTCGGCCCCATGATTCGATCGTATCCGCCGATGCCGGTGTTGTCCTCGGCCGACACGCCGCCCGAGTAGTCGAGTGCCTGCTTTCCGGTGAGTACCATCGCGGTGCCCGGACACATGATGAGGATGCCCTTGGTGTGCATGAGCATCGTCGCCTCGGCGTTCCAGTATGGCTGGGCGCCAACGTTGATGCCGCAGACCAGGACGTTGACTTCCAGGCCTGCTTGCGTGAACTCGATCAGTCGGCGGAGCACAGCGGAGATCCAGTCCATGTTCTCCGTGCCGCTTTCCATGGAGATCTTGGCGCCTGCCGAGACTGCGTACCATTCCAACGGGACCTGCATCTGCTCCGCGAGGTCGAGGCCTGCGATGATACGCCGGCACTCGGGTTCTGCGAGAGCGCCCATGCCTCTGCTCGGGTCTCCCAATAGAGCAACGCGCGTCATTCCTTCGGGGTACTTGTCGGTGAAGCTGGTCAACAGCCCGACGATGATGTTGGCGCTGTTGTTGCCAGGGGGCCGGTCCACGGGGACGAGCTGATTGGCATCGTCGAGGTCGAGCTCGCGAAACTCGCCGCGAGGGAAATCCGACTGCACGTCGCTGTCCTCGCCCGGGGTGAGCATGGAGATGATCTCGTACGGATGCATCAAACCACGCTGGCGCAGGCGGACTACGTTCTGCTCGTACGCGCTGCGCGGCCGCATCGGATACGTCGGAAGATCGCGAAGTCGGATGCGCAGACCCTGGCGGCCTCGATTCGACACGTCGAGTAGCTTCTCTTCGAGCTTTCCACTGGCCGGGTTGCGAATCATGCCCTGGACTACGATGCGCTCCAGTCCGAGCCCGGTGGTTTCCGGGGCCAGCTTGTGAATGACGCCGTTGAGCTCTTCTTGGTTCAGGTCCAGTGGAGGCCAAAGGAACAGGTGGACCCGGTTCCACTGAAAGCGCTTCCCGGAGGCCCGCGTGCTCTGCTCGCGTCGAATGGCAACCAGGCATTTGGAGAGCGTTCGCTCGAGGTTCGGGAGGCCGACAACGCGGCCCGAAGCGTCACGGACCGGCGTCAGATCGCGCACTTCGGCGAGACAGATGAGCCGTTCGTCTTTCCCGGTGACGCGATATAGATTCACGTCCTCGGCCGAGTCGACGCGCTCGGTGTTCAGGTCTCTGAGGCGCCACAAGAGCAGGCGTTTGCTGAGCATCGAGTGCATGCCTCGGTAGATCAGCTCTTCGCGGAAGCCCTCTTCGCCCATACGGAACGTGAACGCCTGCACCTCGTTTGCTCCGAGCCCGGTCTCACTTCCCGTCACCGAAACGATGACGCGACGGATCGGCCTGGCGGGCCGGAAGGTTGCGAGCAAACGCCGAAGCCCCTCGGAGGTCTTGTCCGGGCTCTCGAGCTGGTCGCGATGCAAAACGTAGAAATCCACGACGACGTCTTCAGCCTCTGGAACCGAGTCGACATGACGCTTTAGCTGGGCGATGGCTTCGGTGAGCTGCTCGTCGGCGACATGCGTCGCGAAGAAGTGGATCTTCTTGCCCTCGAATTCATACCAACATTTGGAAAGGTCGATGCCTCCGTCGGAGAGCAGCTCGAAATCCTTCAGGTCGCACATCTTGTAGTAGCGGCGGGCGAGGACCTCGAGCATGATCAGCCGTTCGTCCTGGTCTGCCCGCTCCAGTCGCCGCGACAAGAACCCTTTTAATGGAAGCGGAATTGCAACGAGCTCGGCAATCCCCGCGGCTCTGCCCGCGCCGTTCGGGTCCGCGACCAGGTCCGCCAGAATCTTGTCTGCCTTAGCGAGTGTCTCTTCCTCGACCTGCTCCTGAATCGGCCGCTCGAAGTAGTAGTATTGCAGCTCGCGGGCCAAATCGTGGATGGCCGGGTAGCGGTCCTGGGTCTCGATGATCATTCGAGACAAGAGCTCGCGAAAACCGTCTCCCGCCGTGTCGCGAAGTCGCGCGACGTTGTCGAGGCGGCTCTGCAGCAAACCCAGCACCGGCGCGACCTGTTCGTCGATCCGTCTGTTTCCCTTGCAAATCCGAAAGAGCACCCCTTGCAGCTCGGCGTTGCGCTCGAGCTCGGCCAGACCATAGTGACCAATCGCCCGTCGGAGCTTGGAAACGAACGAAGCAGGGAGCTCTTCTTCGCGGCGAACGACGAGGTCACGCAGGAAGGTGAACAGATACTCCTCGGCGGTGTGTTTTCCAAAGTCTTGAGAGCCATCTTCGTCGCGCGACTGACGTCGAAACAAGGCGATGAGGTCGATGAAGATGTTGAGAATTCCGTCTTCGAGCGCGATTCGCGCCGGATCGTCCGGTGCGCCCCCCTCGGCAACGAGGTTTCCTTCCTTGATCTCACGTGAGAGCTCCACGCGGTCGGCGTCGAATCCCATGATGAGTCGCTGAAGCTCGAGTAGATTGTGCGTGTAGTTGGTGGATCCGGCATCCCGGTTGGCGACCAGCTTCGAAAACTCCAAGCGCTCGTCCGTCGCAGAGCTAGCTTCGCCGCCCGTAGGCTCGATGAGCAACATCGGCGCGCCAATGCCGATCTGCACGTTGTTCATCACCATGACCTCGCGCACCTTGCCGGCGAACTTGGCTCCGATGACCATCTCCATCTTCATGGCTTCGAGAACGACGAGCCCATCTCCTACTGCGACCTCCTGGCCCTCCGAGACGAGCACATTGACCACGACGGCTGGCGACGGCGCCCGGACGAGGCCCCCACGGTCTCGCGAGATCCGATGCGGCACACCGTCGACCTCCACGAGCACGCTCAGCCCCTGGTCCACCGATTGAATTCGAACGTTGCGATCGCCCAGTCGGAGCCTTCGCTCCGCGCCTTCGAAGCGTTCGACCACGACCTCGATACGCTGACCATCGACGTCGATGCGGTAGCGATGCGGGCCCAGGCGAAAGACGGTGAGCTCGTAGGTGTGTCCTGCGTGGGTGAGCTCCATCGCGTGCCCGTGGGTTTCCTCCACCTCTGGACGACCGCGCGCCGCGGCCGTGTAGAAGCGCGCACGCTCTACCTCGAGCTCGGCGTCGTAGGTCTCAATCGCAGCCTGCAATAGGGCGAGCTCCGCCCCTTCGCGGGGAAGGTGCTTTCCTTCGGCGACGACGCGGTCGACCCATCCGACGTCTACCTCGCTGGAACGGACCGCGGGATTGTCCACCAAGCCAAGCAGGAAGCCCTTGTTGGAGGCGCCGCCGCGAATCACGACCTCGCTTTCGAGGAGCGCCCGTCGAAGGCGAGCGAGCGCTTCCTCGCGCGTGCGCCCGCAGGCGATGATCTTGGCGATCATCGAGTCGAATTCAGATGGAATTCGGTCGCCTTCCGCAATGCCAGTATCGACCCGAAGGCCGGGGCCGCTGGCCAGCCGAAGTTGTTCGACGAGTCCCGGCGAGGGCGCGAAGTTGTCCTCCGGATCTTCGGCGTTTAGGCGCGCTTCGATGGCATGCCCACGCTTGATCGGTGGCTCCGCGTCCAGTCGACCGCCTCGTGCAACGTGAATTTGCAGCTTCACCAGGTCGGCCCCGGTGACCATCTCCGAGACAGGGTGCTCGACCTGCAGTCGGGCGTTGACCTCCATGAAGGAGAACTGCTTCGTCGGCTCGTGGTAGAGAAATTCGACCGTTCCAGCGTTTCGATAGCCGATCGCTTGCGTCAGCCGGATGGCGGCTTGCTCGAGCTCGGTCTGCTGCTCCTCGCTCAGGGCCGGCGAAGGGGTCTCTTCGAGGATCTTCTGGTTGCGCCGCTGGACGGTACAGTCCCGGACGCCCAGCGCCCAGGTCGTCCCGGCTTCGTCCGCAATGATCTGCACCTCGACGTGGCGTGCCCCGGTCACCATTCTCTCGAGGAACACGGCCGCGTTTCCGAAGGACTTCTCGGCCTCCGACCGCGCGCTTTGGAACGCGTCGGCCAGCTCCGCCTCGCTTTGTACGCGTCGAATTCCACGGCCGCCGCCACCTGCGGTCGCCTTGATCATGAGCGGGTAGCCGAGTCGCGCCGCGTGGCTCTGCGCGTCTTCGAGCGTAGCCGCCTCCGCACCACTCCAGGGGGCGACCGGAACGTTTGCCTTTTCAGCAAGCTGCTTCGAGGCGATTTTGTCGCCGAGCTTGCGCATCATGTCCCCGGTCGGTCCGATGAAGACGACCCCGAGGTGCTCGCAGAGGTCGGCGAACTCGGGGTGCTCGGCTACGAAACCCCATCCGGGCCAAACGGCCTCAGCCCGCGTTTCGATGAGGGCGCGCTCCAGGCGGTCATAGTCGAGGTAGCTCGACTTGCGATGGCCGTCCTCGCTCAGGAAGGTCGCAGGGCCCAGCGAGTACGTCTCGTCGGCCTCCCGTACGAACATGGCTCGGCTGTCAGGGTCCGTGTAGAGCGCGATCGTATGAAGCGCCTCGCCATGCTCCTGCCCGTATTCGCGCGCCGCGATGATGAAACGCATCGCCGGTTCTCCGCGGTTGACGATTGCGATTCGCTTGAAGGTCGAGTTGGCCATGGTGGTTTAGTCCATTGCTGCGCGGAGAGGCTTCCGCTTGTCTGGATCTACGTCCTCGGGAAGCTCCGCCGTCTTGTATCCACGGAGGACTACGTAAAGGTTGCCGGCCTCGTCGGTGACGTGCGCATCGAACGATTTCCCGTCATCCCGCGGACTTACGACGGCGTGGAGCCGCCCCTCGATCGCATCTGCGGGCCGCAGAACCTCCAGCTCGTCGATGTGCTGCGGAAGTCCCATGCGGCCGGTCGTCCCGATCTGCCACACCCCCGCGGTCTGAAAGCAAAGCTCGACCAGCCTTGGCTCAGTGACCATTTCGACGCCGGCTGGCTGGCGATCGTCGGGGAGCTTCTCTCGCATCCGGCCGACCACCACCCCATTGTCACGCCAGGCGGTGTCCAACACCTGATAGGCGGGGCCATGGAAGTAGATCTGGTAAATGTCCTTGTCGGCTACGCCTGCGTCGGAAGGGTGAGGGGGTGCTTCGGACCTGTCCCTGTCGCCGGGCTCGCGCGCGAGCCTCACCGTTGCGCTGAAATGGGTCTTGACCTCGTCTCTACCCAGGATCGATCGCGTGCCGATCAAGCGGCAGCGCGCCAGCAGCTCATCGCCTTCAGTGGTGAACTGGGCCGTCAACGTGAGCGTCCTCGGCTCGTCGCGATAGAACTTGAACGGCGCCAGGAAATCCACGCCTTCGATGGTGCGGATGTGCCAGTCCGGAAAGAGCGCTTTGCTCATCTCGCCGAAGCCCTCGAGCCCCATCACGCCTGGCAAGACCGCCGTGCCGCCGATCTTGTGGTCGTAAAGGAAGGGCTGCTCCCGGGGGTCGAGCGTAGTCTCGACCCGGAGACCCGTATGAACGCCCATCGAAAGCACGTTCGTATTCATCGGACCTTGGCGAACACCCTGGAGGCCGCGCGGATCGAGTCCGCCGGTCTCGTCCCATTCCTGCATCAGGATGCCGAGCGCCCCGCCGATCACGACCTCGCCGGATGTTCCAGCTTCGAGCTCATTGCGGACGACCGGAATGCCGTTCGCCGGGTTCAACATGTCGATGCCCGCGAGCTCCATCATCTTGGGAATCGACCCGCGGGATGCCATTCCGATGTCTGCCCAGGCGGTCCAATCCACGACGATGCCTCGGGTGTCGGGCCGCGCGTTCCGGAAGCTCGAGACGGACTTCGCCAGAAGCTCGTTGGCGGCGCTGTAGTCGGTTTGGCCGCCGTTGCCGAATCGCCCCGCGATCGAGCTGAACACCACCGCTGCGCCGAGTGGCATATCGCCGATCGACGACAACAGGTGGTACCAGCCGGTCGCCTTCACATCGAACACCAAATCGAACTCAGATGGCTTCTTGTCCGGTAGGAAGTGACTGATCTCGAGCCCGGCCGCATGCACGAGGGCGTCGATCCGACCGCTCTGCTGTCGGATCGCCTCGATCGCCGAGGCGACTGCCTCTCTATCGAGCAGGTTGACGGAGTGATAGTGAACCTCGCCGCCGGCGGTGCGAACCGATTCGATGGCTCGCAGCGCAGCGTGCTTTCGCTCGAGCTCGCCGAGCAGTCGCTGCACCGCCACCGGAGTCGCTTTGTGCCCGCTCTGCTTCAGGCGCTCGAAGAGCTCACGCTGGAGGCCATCGTGGTCGCTTGCGAAGCGTTGGAGATCCGGGTCCGTAGGATCCGGCTCCGGCGTGAGGTCGAGCAGATGGAATGTGCCACCCGAGGCCTTCGCCAAGTCTTCGACGATCGCCGACACGATCGAGCCGGCAGCGCCGGTGATTACGAATACACTGTCCTTCCCGAGTGGAAACGAGCGCACCGCAGGCAGGGCTTCAAAGGATGCCGTGATCGCCCATCGCTCGTCCCCGGCGTAGCCGAGCTCGCATGCACCCGGGTCCGACAAGGTTTCCGCGATCAGCCGTTCCGCCACCGTGCTTGCCTTCAGCCTTGCTTCGAAGTCTACGACCTTGACTGTCGCTTCGGGTTTCTCGCGCTTGTAGGTCTTGGTGAAGCCGCCGACGGCGCCTCCGAGTGGCGCAATGGCGCCGCTCTCGTCGAAGCCGTGCTTTCCGCCCAGGCGCGTCGCCGACACCAAGAACGTACCTGGACCCGAGACCTGCTCGTAGAGCGTGCGCATCGTCGTGAACAACAGCTTGGCGCGTCTTTCGATCGCCGTGGCCCAAGCGTCCGGCGAGAGATCGGCGATCGGGTCTTCTCGGTCGAGCCCAGCCAGCCAGTACACGCCGCGGATCGGGCCGTCGTTCATCCAGCCCTCGAGCCTCGCGACGAGGTCGTCCGCAGAAGGTGTGTCGTCGACGACCAGCAGTTGGACGCCGAGCTTCTTCAACTTTTTGATCAGCGCCTTTCCGACTGCTCCCCGGTCGACCATTACGACGACGCGTGCCGCATCGTCGAGCTCGACGCCGGTTGGCTTGCAGGAGGATAGCGGCGGCCTGAGCACGGCCACCGGAACACGGCGTAGGCCCTCAGTCGGTTCTTGCGCCGGCATGGCGGCTGGGGAAGCAGCCTCCGGTTCGGCCTCCACGGCCGCAGACGACGCAGCCTCGGGTAAAGATCCTTTCACCCAGGCAATGACGTGATTGAGAGTCGGGAAATCTCGAAGCTCGAGCTTGTCGTCGCGCGGAATCCCGTACGCTTCGCGGACCGCAGCGAAGGTCTCGGCTTGCTTGACCGTGTCGATCCCGAGGTCGGCTTCGAGGTCCAGGTCGAGCTCGAGCATCTCCGGCGGATAGCCGGTCACCGACGCAACGACTTCGAGCACCTTCCCGGTGATCGAGTCTTCCCCCTCGGTCGCAGGAGCTGCCGCCGCCCCCAAATCCGGCCGCCGGTCGCGCACGAACTGAATCACGTGCCCTAGCGTCGGAAACTCCCGAAGCTCGAGACTGTCCTCGCGCTCGATGTCATAGGCCTCGCGCACTGCGGCAAAGGTCTCCGCCTGCTTGACGGTGTCGATCCCGAGGTCGGCCTCGAGATCGAGCTCGAGGTCGAGCATGTCGGACGGATACCCGGTCTGCTCCGAAACGATCGCTAACACTCTTTCGGTCACAGGGTCACTCGCTGGCCCTGGGGCTGGCGTTGACGCTGCCGCTGCCACTGCCGCTGGCGCTGGCGGTGGTACCGGCGTCGACACTGACGCGGGAACCAAGTCCGGGCGCCGATCGCGCACAAACTGAACGACGTGCCCTAGCGTCGGGAACGCGCGCAGCTCGAGATTGTCCTCCCGCTCGATGTCGTACGCCTCCCGCACTGCGGCAAAGGTCTCCGCCTGCTTGACGGTGTCGATCCCGAGGTCGGCCTCGAGATCGAGCTCGAGGTCGAGCATGTCGGACGGATACCCGGTCTGCTCCGAGACGATTGCCAGCACCTTGT
>Ga0316198_10002469_pt1 | contig 11167 bp, 11 predicted proteins | sample OudBieAanoxic_MG_FD_204935 | JGI IMG/M metagenome (GOLD analysis project Ga0316198, IMG submission 204935) | Coastal sediment microbial communities from Oude Bieten Haven, Netherlands - site A anoxic | ecosystem: Environmental > Aquatic > Marine > Coastal > Sediment | place: Netherlands... | reverse complement strand
TTTTTAAAATAAAGTTATAATCAGCGATAGCTCCATTGTAATAATCTAACCTCTCTTTTATTATTGCCCTGCTATGATATGCCTGTAAATATTCAGGGTTTAGCTTTATAGCTGTATTATAATCTGTCATCGCACCTTGATAATCATTTTTAATAAGTCTACTAAGTAGAATTTTAAACATATTGTCCCCCTAAAGAAACTTTGACAACTGGCTGTCATATCCATTACAAGACTCAGACCCTATAGTTTTGCGTCACAAAGTTTCCTTTGCTTTGCCTTTTTTCAAAATTATTTATTTTTTTAATATATTTCATTCTAGTTATTATAACAAAAATTAACATATAATGCATTTTCTATAGAAAAAATAAAAATTTTAAGATCGCAAAATATCAACAAATAACTCGACTTGTGCAAAATTAAAAAAACAGATCAAATTCAAAAAGTATGATTTCATACTTTTTCATAATTGTTGCATTAGAACCCTTTGTTTAGCATTCAATTTGTGAAATAATTTTTTCTACCACATCATCAAATGTATAATTTTTAAGGCTTGCAAGTTTAGGGAAAAGGCTTGTCTCTGTCATTCCAGGACAGGTATTAATCTCTAAAAAATAAATTTTGTCATCTGATAATATAAAGTCACTTCTAGAAGCACCACTCAATTTAAGTTCATCATGGATAAGTTTAGCATTTCTCATAGCATTTTCATAGGTCTTTCCCGAGACCTTTGCAGGATACTCGTAATCTGTCTTTCCTTCTGTATATTTTGACTCATAGTCATATGTTCCATCATGCGGAATTATCTTCAATACTCCGAGAGCTTCTCCGTTTAAAATCCCTACAGTCAGTTCTACTCCCTTTATATACTCTTCTATTATTACACCTCTATCTGATAGCTTTTCCAAAGCCATTTCTGCCTCTTCTATATTTTTACAGATATAGAGTCCTGTACTAGACCCTTCTTTTGACGGTTTTATCACTACTGGAAACTTATCTATTTCTTCTTTGTTTACATAAGTCTTGGGAATTCTTATTCCCAAGCCGCCTGCTATCTTTTTAGTTATAATTTTATCCATTGCAACTGCACTTGGAGCTGCCCTAGACCCTGTATATTTTTTTCCTAAAAGATCAAGTAATCCTTGAACCCTTCCGTCTTCTCCACACCCACCATGTAGAGATAAGAATGCTATATCATACTCATTTTCAATGAATGATGTAACCAAGTTTTCACTTGTTAAATCCACTCCATATGCATCATATCCCTGTTTTATTAAACTGTTTAATACTGCCTTTCCTGTTTTTAATGATACTTCTCTCTCAGTTGATGTTCCACCCATAAAAACTGCAATTTTCATCTTTTCCCCCTATAATCATCATTTTTTCTTCCAATTTTATTCCAGATATTTTTTTACTTCTCAAAGGCTTTCTTTATCCTTCAGATTTTTTATATCTGGTTGCCTTTACAAATAGATCGGAAGGATTAACAGTTATTTCATGTTGCTGAATAACATAGCCATGATCAAACAAAATATTCTTTACCATTGCACCGATAAGTTGTTTAAACCTGATTAATTTCACATGATTTTTTAATGGAAAATTATTTATAAGGTCTTTTTGCAATGCTGTGACTGCAGGTTTTTTAAGATATGTAGCCGTTTCCATTTTGATTAAACTTTCTCTTGTTTTAAGGAAAGCCCAAATATCTTGGGACAACTGACTATATTCTCCTACCAATAGATCGTTAAATTTCTTGTCTGTATACATAACTATTTCTCCTCGCTTTAGACCCCATCGGATTGAAAGGGTCTTGGTTCTAAAGCTTCTTAGATTATACTGTGTTCTATAAATATACTACAATTGTACTCTTTTCCTTTAACTTTGATATAGATTTTACAAATTCTTCAGGAATCATTAGTTATTTTTAAACATTTTCAATTCTGTAAATTCATTATCTAGTATAGATATTAAACCTAAAAAATATAAAAATTTAAACTTTTTCCACTTAAGCACCATCTGATAGTTATAAGCAAATGAAAATTCTAATTTTTTTCATTTCTTTCCTTAGAATAAAATATAAAAATAAACCCCTCTTAACTGTGCGACTATTACAGCTGGGAGGTTTTTATTTTTTTGACTATATAAACTAATTAAAAAATATAAAACCTTTACTTTGGATAACGCTTATGATACTCTAATAATAGTAACAGAGAGTCGGACAAGACTTCATTGGTTAAGAAACCCTTCAATAGGGTTGAAAGTTAAATGGATTTTGAGAAAAACTTATCTGTATTAAAATTTTACGGAGGTAACACACATGTTAAAAGGAACAGTTAAATGGTTTAACGACGATAAAGGATTTGGATTTATTTCAGCAGAAGATGGAAACGATTACTTCGCACATTTCTCTCAAATCAACAAAGAAGGATTCAAAACTTTAAAAGAGGGAGAAGAAGTAACTTTCGAAATCACTCAAGGTGATAAAGGTCCTCAAGCTTCAAAAATCGAAACTGTATAATTAAATATAATTTTGAATATTCAAAGTGGTAGAAATTTCTACCACTTTTTTTATGCCTTTTTATTTCTTTCCTAAGCCCTTTTTGCCTTCCTTATCTGATTGAGAGCCAGCCCACTTTTTTCACGAGATCTTTCCTCAAAAACTGCATTCTCTCCTCAATGAATCATTTTTCTATTGGTTTGTCTGAAAGATTATTATATGGACCTTATTTTCTACTCTAAGTTGAATGTCTTCCTTCTCAACTTTAAAGGCATCGCGGGTTTCCAGCACTTCACCATTTATTTCAGCCTTTCCCTCTATAACTATTCCATATACCTTCTTGCCTTGAGGAATATGATAGACAGCATCTTTATTAAATTCTCCCACAAATATATCAGCATCCTGATTTATCCCTATATGCCCATCCCCTTCCTTTCCAGATACCAGGTGTAAAAACTTGTTTTTTCTCTTCTCTACACCGTACTCATAGTCTCCATATTTAGGTTCATATCCTTTTTTATCTGGCCTAATCCATATCTGCAGCAGCCTCAAGTCCTTATCTCCATAATTGTGTTCTGAGTGAAATATCCCTGTCCCTGCACTCATATACTGGATAAACCCTTCACCGATACTTCTTTTATTTTCCATACTGTCTCCGTGGGTGAGCTCTCCCTCTATTACATAGGTTATTATTTCCATATCCCTGTGTGGATGAGTTTCAAATCCCATTCCACTTCTTACTATGTCATCATTAATTACCCTTATATCTCCAAAATTCATATTGTCAGGATCATAGTAATTTGCAAAGGAAAAATGATGATAAGTGTCAAGCCATCCATAGTTGTCATGATATATATCTTTTTTATCTACCTTTAACATTTGAACCCCCCTTTATATTTTTTATAAGTTTCAATTATATACATATTAATTTAAAAATTCCTTTTAAACAGATTATAATCTTAAGTATTATTAGGGATAGAAGGCAGTAAAAAGAAAAAAACCATAGTTTCCTTTAATATAAAATTTTAGGTCATGTAGACATCGAAACCGTGTCTTTTTATAAAAGGAATTTTATAGAGACCTCCCAAAAGTTAAGGAGGTAAATTATGGAAAAAAGAATATTAGATTTACAGGAACAGCTAGATAGAGGGGAAATTAAAGGAAGAAATAGAGATTTAGAGCCTTATTTTTTATTATCAAGAAAATTTAGCTTTCTATATCCGTGTTCCCATGAGTCGCTTATGTTCCAAAAATTGTATAAACTTGTAAAATTTAAAAAATATGTTTGTGATATAATATAGTGAACTGACTAGAGAAAAATCTCTTTAGACAAGTAAAAATAGGAGGCAAGCTATGGAAGATTTCGATATGCTGAAGGAAAGTTTTTTAGCTACACCTGGAGTGAAGGAATATATATATCAAAAGAATGAGGAGATCGCATTTTCCAATGAGAAACTGGAAAAGGTCTCTCTGATATTGGAAGGTGAAGTAGATATCAACTTCACATCTGAAAATGGAAATGTGATGCACCTTGTAACAGCCCGAAGGGGGGATCTCTTGGGATCTGCTGACTTCTATTTTGATCAGTGGGAAGTAAATATGACTGCAAAATCAAAAGTTAAGCTTTTGGGGGTAGAAAAATCCATCGTGTTAACTTTAGACAAAGACTATCTTTTTTGGAAGACCATGTATATGGATGTAGTCCGAAAGTTGGTAACCTTTGCAAAAAGGACTTTTATAAAATCCACAGCCATATCCCATGAAAATTATTTTCTTCTCTATCTTAAGGAAAAGGATTATCAGGTGGAGTTCCGATCCCTCACAGACCTTTCCTATTGTCTGAATCTGGATTATAGAAACTTCTTACGGGTGGTAATGAAACTTGTAAACAATGAGATCATAGTCAAAGAAAAAAATAAGATCTATGTTCCTGATGTGGATAGATTTAACCTCTATCTTAGGGATAGGCTTTAGAGATTTTTAGTATCAGTACAGAGATGATGCAGGCACCCAGGGTGCCTTTTTTTATTGGAAATTTATAATATGCCTTTTCTATGACAGCTGTCACAACGACCTTTTTCAAAAAATGATAAAATTAAGATAATAAAACAGGAAAAAACCAGGAGTAGATGGAACTGCCAGCAGAATGTATATTCCACAGGAAGATCCATATCCTACTCAGACATCCTGGAATAAATTAAAAAGGAGAAAATATAATGGGTATTATAAAGAAGAAATATAAACATTATCTACCTTTTGCTCCAAGGCTTATAAAAAACTGTATTAAATATAAGCTAAAGGGCTATGAACCTCCAAAATTTCCATACATGTGGGAATTGGAAAAGGGAAATAAGGTATATAGATGGGACTGGGAAAACTATGGAAGGAGTAAACTTTCCCCTGAGAACTATGGTAAGAAGATTACCGACAACAACCCCTACTACAATATTGATGTAGATGATTTTGATCTATACAGTGAAACTTATCCTCCCGGTTTAATGGCTGCTCCTCTATGGACAGAGGACATGCACTATATCGGTGACGTTTTTTATCCCACCCTGACCCGTGCCACAGGAAAGGCCATACCCTATCCAACCATTTTAAAGGATTTAGGCCGGATGAACAAAGAGTGGCCCAGAGGGAAGAAAGAAATCCCTGTAACAGAAGACAGGGAGAGGGATTTAAGTAAACTTGCTTGTGAAATAAAAGAGTATGGAGAAAGTGTAGGTGCAGCTGCAATAGGTATTACAAAAGTGGACAGAAGATCAATTGCAGATGAATCTGACGAACTGGTACCCTATGATACATTAATTATGATTGCCCATGAGATGGACTATGAACAGACCATGGAACTACCTGATCCTGGGCATAAAACAAAGGAACACGGCATTTTCAAGGCCTATGAACAGGCCGGGAGCAGAGCACACCTTATAGCCGATTTCGTAAGAAGCAAGGGATATGAGGCTGTGGCATATGTAGGGCTTGACGGAGTTATCAAATATCCGCCCCATGCAGCAAATGCTGGTCTTGGATCCTTTGGATCCCACGCCATACTAGTTACTCCTCAGGCAGGAATGAAAACCAGGTTCTCTGCAATTGCCATCAATGCAGACCTGCCCCTGGATAAGCCGAAAGATTATAATATTGAGCAGTTTTGTGGATACTGCAGAATGTGCCACAAGGTCTGTCCTTCAAAAGCTGTTCCTTGGGAATCTACCATGTGGAAGGGAATAAGAAGAAGGAAGATAAATCAGAAAAGATGTCTGCCTATGTTTGAAAAACATGAGGATTGCGGTATCTGTCAGAAAAATTGTCCTTTCTCAGTTTTTGGATATGAAAAAATACAAAAAAATATTGTCCCATCGTATTACCAGTACAATCAAATGAATTTAGAGGATTAGGTGAATGTTATGAATATAAATGTTTTTGGAGATGTTAAAAATCCCGATAGATATAAATTAAATTCTGGAATGACTTATTTTGATCTTCTAGAAAAAGCTGGCGGACTTTCAAAGGGGAAAACTCCTAAGTTCGTTCAGGTGGGAGGACCCCTTGGCAGTGTTCTTCCTCTGACAAAAATGGAAAGGGAGGCTGTATTGGAAAAAGGAATGCATCCGTTAGTTATGTTTATATCGGATCAGGCCTGCCCTGTAAATTTTACGAGGTTTCTTGTAAGATATGTAAAGAGGGAGATGGGTTTAAAGCCCCCTGTGATTCTCAAATTGGAGGAACTCTTGGAGAAATTCACATCCAAAGAGGTTGTAAGGGATTACATGATGGAGGACTTTTTTAAATATCTAGAGGAGCTCAAGGGCCATCAAGAGAAACCGCTGAAAAAATTGGGAGTTCTCATAGAAGATCTGTATAACTTATTTAGTGATGAGTTTGAGGAACACATAAGAGACGGTATCTGCAGAAATCTAATCTGTAGAAAGACCTTTGATGCCAGGTGTATATCCACCTGTCCTGCCCATGTGAATGTGCCGGGCTACATTCACCTCATAAGGAGCAATAGGGAGCTGGAAGCATACCAGTTGATGAGAAGAGAGAATCCTCTCCCCTTTATCTGCGGCGTGGTGTGTGCAAGACCCTGTGAAACAAAATGCATGAGAGGAGAACTCGACAGCCCAGTTGCAATTAGGGGAATAAAGAGGTACCTGGCAGATAAGTATAACGACGCAGTCATCGAAGACAGACTGGATCCAAAGAACAAAAGAGTTGCTGTTATCGGTGCAGGACCTGCAGGACTTACAGCTGCCTACTACCTGGGTAAAACTGGCTATGATGTTGATCTGTATGAGAAAAACGACCGGCCTGGTGGTTATCTGGCTACAGGTATCCCTGAATACAGACTTCCTCAGGAAACAATTGATAGAGAGGTTAGACACCTTATGGATGTGGGGGTAAATATAACCTATAATTTTCAGGTGACAAAGGAAAAGTACCAGGAACTTTCGGATAAATATGACGGGATAGTCCTGAATACAGGTACTGTAAAGGGTAATAAGATAGGACCAGATGCAGCCAATGTTTTTAGTTCAGTAGACATCTTAAGAGATGTAAAGTATCGACAGAAAAAATTATCTTTAGGTAAAGTTGTAATCATCGGAGGTGGAGACGTCGCCCTGGATGCAGCCAGAACCTCTAAAAGGCTCGGTTCAGAAGTAGAGGTGATCACCTTGGAAAGAAACCTGGGTGAGATGCCTGCATCTAAAGAGGAGATCCATGGAGGACTGGAAGAGGGAATAATCTTAAAAAATGGATGGAGATCAAAGGAGTTCATTAAAGAGGGAGACAGGGTCACAAAAATAACCTTTGAAAAGGTCTCCCAGGTTTTCGACAGATACGGAAAATTTAGTATAGAAATAACCGATGAAACTATGGAAGTGAAGTGCGACACCTTAATCTTCGCCATTGGACAATCCCCGGATTCTGCATATCTTGAAAATATTGAAACCGACAGAAGAGGCTTTGTAGTTGCAGGTGCAGATCTCGCTACAACCGATCCAAAGGTCTTTGTCTGCGGAGATGCCTATAAGCCGGGTATAGCAGTTAAAGCAGTAGCCGAAGGTAAAAAGGCAGCCGAATCCTTGGACAGATATTTAGGAGGAGAGGGGCTCTATAAGGGAATGGAAATTGATCTTGGAGATGAAAAACCTCTAAACTGGAATATCTGGTCGATTTCAAGGGAAGAGGAAAAAGAACTCTCTGTCCAGGAAAGAAAAGATAAGTTTAGGCTTATATCCAAAACGATGGAAAGGGAGTCTGTCCTGAGAGAGTGCGACAGATGTATGAGATGTGATATAAATACAAAGGAATCTGATATCTGCTAAAAAAGATGTTGAATATTCAAAGTGGTAGAAATTTCTGCCGCTTTTTTTATTGTCTAAAAAATGCCGTTGGAGTTTGGTGGAGTTAAAATTAAAGAAAGGGGAATATAGTTTAAACTTTTTCCACCTAAGAAGCGTCTGATAAGTATAAGCAAATGAAAATTCTAATTTTTTTTCATTTCTTTCTTTCCTTAGAATAAAGTATATAAATAAAACCTCTTAACTGTGTGACTATTACAATTGGGAGGTCTTTTATTTTTACTTTTTTTATTGTTCGCAATTTACTGTTTTTATTTAATTAAAAAAATATGCAACTTTTTTTAAACTATGGAGTCTATGTAAGTATTAAGGAAAAAAATATTAAAAGGAGATATTATATCAATGGAAAAAAAATTATTGAAAACATGGGAAGATCTGAATAAACACTTATTATTTTTTATAAAAAAAAGGATCAAAAATAAAGAGGATGCAGAGGATATCCTTCAAGATGTTTACATTAAACTGCATAAAAATATTGATGCTTTAACCGATGAGGAAAAATTGGTTTCATGGATATATCAAATAACTCGAAACACCATAAATGACTGCTATAAAAAGTGTTATAGATTGAAAAAGGTAGAATTTGAGGAGTATCATATAGAACTGACTCAGGAAGAAGAGGAAAATTTAAATGATGAAATTTTAATTAGTATGAAAAAAATTATCGAAGAACTGCCCAAAGATTCAAAGGAATTAATTAAATTATATGAGTTTGAAGACATGAGTCATAAAGAGATAAGTAAAAAATTAGAGATCAAGGAAAATACATCTAAATCCAGGTTGAAAAGGGCAAAAGAAAAATTGAAAAATCAATTGGATGAGTGCTGTGTTTTTCAAATAGATAAATTTGGAAATGTTTTAGATTATAGAAAAAAATAAAAATATTGAACAAGAGATGTAGTTATATATATATTATTATTAAAAAAAGGCAAATCAATTTGATTTGCCTTTTTTTAGTTATTCATTCCTTTAACAATCTAGAATTTATAATATTTCTTGTTAAATAGAAATTTATAAAAGCTGCTCCTATTATAAAAAATCCTCCTAAAATACTGGCAGTATCAGGCACTTCTCCCAGTACTATAAATCCTATGATAGCTGCAAATATTATTGTAAGATACTGATATATACTTATTTCATTTGCCGGAGCATATTTATAAGCATAAGATATTGCTACCAGCCCTGCTGCTGCAAAAACACCGCTTCCCAAAAGAAGTATTAGCTGTCTGGTATTTGGAGTAACAAACCCCGATATAATCATAGGAGGGAAGAGTAATATCAGAGATATTATTGCAAACCATAAGACTATAGTATTTGGTTCTTCCATAGTTCTCAAATATCTTACAAGTGTGTAAGCTCCCCCTGAAAATATAGCTGATGAAAAACCTATTAAAGCAGGATATATACCTACATTAAAGGTAGGTTTTATTACAAGTAATGCTCCCACCATAATAAGAATAAGCGGTATTAACTGCACCTTATAAAATTTTTCTTTCAAAAAAATACATGCAAATATCATTACAAAAAAAGGAGAAAGCTTATTAAGCATTGTTGAATCAGCCAAAGACATATTACTTATTGCATAGAAAAAGCATACTGCTCCAGCAAGTCCAGACAAACTTCTATATACGATAAACTTAAAATTTTTCTTAGACTTAGGTTTTATTGACAAATTCATTTTACTTACACTAAAAAATACTACAGCTACTGTCACCGCATTCCTAAAAAATAGTTTTTCAAAAATAGATATATCGCTGCCTACCATCTTCACACAGGATGCCATAAGGGCAAATAAAAAAGCTGAAATACACATATATAGAGTTCCCTTAAACTTATTTTCCATAAAATCTCCTTATTATTGTGTCTCTTAATTTCATACTTAGATTTAATTAGCTTCTTTATCTTTTATTTGGACTTAGGGTAGATAAATTACCACTCTCAGAAAGACCTGGCTTCTCTAGTTCAACCTTCCCATTAACTGCATTGTAGGACCACTCGATCCATGAACCATCATAATTTTTTATATTTTCCCATCCCAATAGTTCACTCAGCACAAATGTAGTGTGTGCTGATCTGACCCCTGCCTGGCAGTAAGGAATCATAGTCTTATCTTTTGGAATTCCATTCTCTGTCAGAATACTCTCTATCTCTTCCCTGGATTTAAATGTCTTATCCTTATTCACCATCTTATTCCATTCAATATAGTTCTCGCTTGGAATTCTTCCTTTAGCAAATGCACCTTTAAATTGAACCACTCCATCGTGTTCAGAATTACTTCTTGTATCTAAAATTACTACATCTTTATTTTTTATTCCATTCTTTACATCCTCTATAGTGGCCAGCTTAGATGTGCTTTCTCCCCTTGGAAACTCATAAACTACTGTTTTTGGTTCAGGAGATAACTCTGTTACCACTGGCAGTCCTGCCTGTTTCCATCCGTCTATCCCTCCATCTACCAGTGTTATCTTTTCATGACCATATATATCCATGAGCCACCATAATCTCGCCGCATCCAAATTTGAATCAGCACTAATTAAAACTACATAGGTATCTTTTGTAATTCCATAGGAGCCTAAAGTTTCAGCCAATTTTTCCCTTGTAGATCTCATTCCATTATATTCGTATTCTCCCTTGGATGCTGAAAAATCCGGTCTCCATATTTGGTATGATCCCTCTATGTGACCGGTCTTGAAGTCAGCTGACGTTCTTACATCTAGTAATACTACACCTTCAGCAGATGTAATAATTTTACTTGCCTTCTCCGGACTTATAAGTATTCCCGAGTTTGAATACTGGGTATAGTCCTTAACTGAAGTTAATATTTTGTTCATTTCATCCTCCTTTAATTTTAAAGGGCAGTACACTACTACCCTGATTTTATCATTTTAAATTACATCGGCTTAATCATTGTTGCAGTTCTTTTATTTAATAAGAATTTAAAGAAAAGACTCTTATAAATATAGACACTAAAAAAGTAAAAAAGTTGCAATTTATTCTTATTTTTTTCATAAAATTTAAATTATATAATTAATTGTAGCAAAATTGATATTCTTGCATAAGATATTAAAAAAAATATGCCTCCTGCAACTTTTTTTATTCGTTGTCGTCACTATAAGTGTAAAAAGAAAATAAAATTTATATAGCTGTAGGAGGCACAAATATGAAAAAATTAATACTAGGTATAATGTTGATAACGGGTTCTGTATCATTTTCTAATGAGAGTAATAGCGACAAATTTGATTATTTTGAGGATTTGAAATTAAGGGATAAGGCTAACTATAATAAGGAGCAGCAGTCTAAAGAG
>Ga0316198_10002468_pt1 | contig 11167 bp, 21 predicted proteins | sample OudBieAanoxic_MG_FD_204935 | JGI IMG/M metagenome (GOLD analysis project Ga0316198, IMG submission 204935) | Coastal sediment microbial communities from Oude Bieten Haven, Netherlands - site A anoxic | ecosystem: Environmental > Aquatic > Marine > Coastal > Sediment | place: Netherlands... | reverse complement strand
TCAAGTCATACGAAGACGGGGAGTGGAAATCTGTTTCAAACAAAAAACGCGAAGTCGGGCGCCTCCAGGACTACGCGACCGCGACATTCAAAAAGGATCGCCGTATCAACATCAGGATCTCCAGCAAGGATCTCAATTCGCTGCAAAAGAGAGCGCTGGAGGAGGGAATCCCCTATCAGACTCTTGTGTCGAGCATCCTTCACAAGTACGTGTCTGGAAGGCTCCGTGAAGAAACCGCCTAACACCTCATTCCAGCGGACCCTCACCCGTGCCGGGTTGCTGACGGCCTTTGGCCGTCGCGTCCCCCCACCATCAGCGAGCGACCGATGGGCTGGCTTGGGAGCCAGCCCTCGGCCGCACGTCGCTGCTGGCGGCGGGTTCGGTCCGCTGAATTCGAACCGTTAGGCAACCTGTCGCCATCTGGGATAAGATGACCGTATGACCACCGACTTTGATGTTGTCGTTGAGCGGGATGCGGAGGGCTACTACGTGGCCTCGGTTCCCTCTCTCCACGGTTGTCACACGCAGGCTCGGTCCCTCGACGAGCTGATGGAACGTGTGCGCGAAGTGATCGCTCTCTGCCTCGAGGAGCAAGGCCTTCCCGCCGAGCCACTCGAATTCATCGGCGTACAGAGAGTCCGCATCGCGTCATGACCCCTCGGCTGCGAGTTAAAGGTAAGGACCTCCTTTCAGCGCTCGGACGTGCCGGCTTTGAGGTCACACGGACCAGAGGAAGTCACCACTTTCTTCGGCATCCCGATGGACGCGCAACAACAATTCCTGTGCACGGCGGTGAAACCATCGGCCCCGGTCTGTTGTCCAAGATCCTCCGCGATACAAAGCTCTCACGTGATGATCTCGAGACGTTTCTCAAAGGTTGATGGGCCTAACACCTCGTTCCAGCGAACCCAAACAACGCGGCGGGTTCGGTCCGCTGAATTCGAAACGTTAGGCTGTCAGATTGGCGCTTCGATACTTGACAAGTGTCACGTGATGCGTTACATTTTTCTGTGTGATCAAGACGTTTGCGGACAAGAAGACGCAAGAACTCTACGTTACGGGCAACGCACGTCAGTTTCCGCCGGACATTGTGAAGCGGGCCTTACGCAAGCTCGAACAGATTAACGCTGCGACGACTCTCAGCGACCTCAGGATTCCACCGAGCAACCGGCTGCATGCCCTTGGGCGTGATCGCAAAGGCCAACATTCGATTGCCGTCAACGATCAGTGGCGAATCTGCTTCTTGTTCGAGGACGGCGGGGCATACGATGTCGAAGTCTGCGACTACCATGAGTAATGAGGTGTGAAATGAGTATCCCAAACAACAGGAAAATGAAGCGGCGGCCCACTCATCCGGGTGAGATTCTCCGTGAGGACTTCGTGCCCGACTACGATCTCACGGTCACAGGTTTGGCAACTGCCCTCGGAGTGTCGCGCCAGACCGTGAATGAGCTTCTTCGTGAGCGCCGTGCGGTCAGCCCCGAAATGGCCCTGCGTCTATCACGTTTGTTCGGTAATTCGCCGGAGTTCTGGCTCAATCTGCAGCGCTCAGTCGACCTCTGGGATGCCGAAGCTGATATCAAGGAGGACATGCGGCAGATCAAGCCGCTGCGTGTCGCCTAACACCTCATTCCAGCGGACCCTCACCCGCGGCGGGTTCGGTCCGCTGAACTCGGACCGTTAGGCTCCTTACAAATCTGTACCATAAAAAGTATTGTTAGTGGTACACTTGTTATGACGTTTAGGAGGTCCAGATGACTAGGATGCCCGAACTAGTTCCGGTATCAGATCTTCGTCAGGGTGCAGCAGCCCTTCTTAAGAGGATTAGCAAATCTCGTGCTCCGGTGGTAGTCACGCAACGTGGTCGGGCAGCGGCGGTAATTTTGAGCGTGGAGGAGTATGAGCGCCGCGAACGGGATCTAGAAATACTCCTACTCCTTGCTCAAGGAGAAAAGGAAATTGCAGCAGGTGTAGGCCACGATCTAGATGAGGTACTTGCCGACGCTGACGAATTGCTTTCCGGTGATTCTCGGTGAAGGTACGGTTCACACCGACCGCACGAAAGCAGTTTCTGGACGCCATTACGTACATTCGGCGGGACAAACGGGTTGCAGCCCAGGATTTCCGTGAAAAGGCAGAAGACCGCTTGCGCCGTCTTCAGCGATTCCCTGATTCTGGCCGCCACATCCCGGAGTTTCCCGACTTGCCGTTTCGTGAGATCATCGTTCGACCCTTTCGCTTTTTCTATCGCATCGACGACCGCGAAGTGTGGATTGTGGCGGTATGGCACTCGGCACAGCTGCCTGATGATCTGAGTGAATAACAGAAAACAGGAAATTTGCGACAAGATGGGCCTAACACCTCATTCCAGCGGACCCTCACCCGTGCCGGGTTCGGTCGGCTGAACTCGGACCGTTAGGGTATTGACATTCGTTGAATTCACTTGTACATTATATTTGTACAAGTGGATGATTGGAGAATTCGATGCCAACTGTAACTTCATATTCAAACGCGAGAGCGACTCTCGCTGCGCTCTGTGACGAAGTATCGTCAACCCGAGAGCCCGTGATCATCCGGCGCCGGAACGCAGCGGACGTTGCTCTTGTTTCGGCCGATGAACTGGGGAGTCTCCTCGAAACCGCGCATCTGCTGAGGTCGCCAAAAAACGCGGAACGTCTCTTGAAAGCGCTCGCGCGAGCCGGCTCGCAAGAAATCCGCCCGTCTTCGATTGACGAACTTCGCGCGGAGCTTGGGCTTGGCAAAGAAAAAGGGTAAGTCTCGCGCCCTTCCGTCCAAAAAGGAATGGGATCTGGTTTTTCAACCGGAATTCTTGGAAGATCTGCGATTCTGGGTCAAAACCAATCGAAAGATCGCTCTTCGCGCGCTCGACCTCGTAGATGCGATCGCTCGCGATCCATTTTCCGGGATCGGGAAACCCGAGCCGCTGAAATTCCTCCCCAGTGGAACGTGGTCGCGACGGCTTTCCGAAGAACACCGGATTGTCTATCTGGTATCCGATGGCCGGATCGATTTCCTGCAGGGTCGGTACCATTATTGAGGTGGACAAGAGTCCTAACACCTCGTTCCAGCGGACCCCACCCGCGGCGGTTGCGGGCCGCTGAACTCGGACCGTTAGGTACCCTTCAGAGGTCCCGAGCCCTAAAATGGGCATCAGGAGCAACCGATGACAAACTGGCAGGACCACATCACCGTCGACCCGAACATCTGTCATGGGAAAGCGTGCTTTCGAGGAACGAGGATTTTGATGTCCGCTGTTTTGGACAACATCGCCGCCGGCGAGACTCACGAAACCGTTCTTCGAAGCTATCCCACCCTCGATCCCGAATCCATCAGTGCGGCGATTGCATATGCTGCCGACCTGGCCAGAGAACGCGTCATTTCTCTACCTGCCTGAGTGAATCATACGATTCAAGATTGACGAAAACCTGCCTGTTGAAGTTGTGGACTTGCTGACCTCAGGTGGCCACGACGCGTTTTCCGTCGTTGACCAGGGCATGAGCGGAGCCGGTGACCCGGAGGTGGCGGAGATATGTGTCTCGGAGGACCGATGCCTCGTCACACTTGACACCGACTTCTCAGACATTCGCGCCTACCCTCCCGGATCCCATCCTGGGATAATTGTTTTTCGCTTCACCCAACAAGACAAGCGGTCAGTACTTGCTGTTTGCTCTCGTCTCCTGGCCGCGCTCGTTTCGCAGGCGCCCGATGGCGCTCTCTGGGTTGTCGATGAACGGCGGATTCGTGTGCGCGAAGGAACCTAACACCTCATTCCAGCGGACCCGAGTCCGCGGCGGCCGCGGCCCCGGTGCGCTGAATTCGGAGCGTTAGGCGAACAGCAGGATTTCATCCTTGCACGGTTGCACGGTTACCGTGAAAGCATTATATTGAAGCAAGAGGTATTCTGCTGTGATCGTCTCGTTCGGCGACAAGGGAACAGAAGCGGTGTTTCACGGGATACCGATCCGCTTATTGAAGCGATTCCCAGCTGACGTGGTGCGGCGAGCGAACAACAAACTTGACTACATTAATGGCGCCTCTGATTTGACTGATCTCGAAGCTCCACCCGGCAACCGTCTCGAGCCGCTGAAGGGCGATCTGAAGGGGCTCTACAGCATTCGGGTCAACTAACAATGGAGAATCGTATTTCGGTGGCAGGGTTCCGACGCTCATGAAGTACGACTCATGGACTATCACCGATAAAGGAGGAACTCATGATTCCTAAAAACCGCGTTCCAACACATCCCGGAGAGATTCTCCTTGAGGAGTTTTTGATTCCTATGAAGCTTTCTCAGGTCAAGTTCGCTGCTCATATTGGAGTTCCGGTCCAGCGCATTAACGAGATCGTCCGCGGGAAGCGTGGCATTACACCTGAAACGGCGTGGCTATTCTCGCAGGCGTTTGGCACTACGCCTCAACTCTGGATTAACCTTCAGACCAACTACGACCTCTCGAAGAACAAACCTGACCGAAAGGTCCGCCAACTCAGGATGGCAGGGTAGGAAATGCGCCTAACACCTCATTCCAGCGGATCCTCAGATACGGCAGGCCTCCCCAACCTCGAAACGTCGGAATTTTTCCCCAAGAGTTAACTCCTTCATCATGAACAACACAGATTTTTCAAATCTCTCTCGGCCTCTCCAGCCGATGCCGCAATTCGTCCGCGACGCCCTGGAGGAACGCGAGCTTTTCGCTGCATACAAGAGTCGTCCGCCGTACCAGCAGAATGACTATCTCAGCTGGATCAATCGGGCCAAACGGCCGCAAACGAAAGAAAAGCGGCTCCGTCAGATGCTCGACGAGCTCGCACGTGGCAACGTTTACATGAAAATGGACTACAAGCCACGAGACTGATTGGGGCAGGGAAGAAGCAGACTCGTATGATGGTGTCGTGAGCTGGAGCCAACCATGAGAATCGAGTACCGCCCGATCGGGATTGTCCGCAGCCCCCATGAGACAACGACCGGTGCACCGATCCAGCCGTCGAGGGCGCGCGGCATCGAGGGCACGGTCGAGCTCGGGGAGGAATTTGTCGAGGGATTAGCCGACCTGGACGGCTTCACCCACATCATCCTGATCTGTCATCTGCACAGGGCCGCGGGTTTCAAGCTCAAGGTCGTGCCGTACCTGGACACCGAGCTCCGGGGTCTGTTCGCGACCCGTGCTCCGTCGCGCCCGAACCCTATCGGGCTTTCTGTGGTTCGACTACTGAACATCGATGGTCGTGTTCTGCGGATTGAAGGCGTCGACCTGCTCGATGGAACACCGGTTCTGGACATCAAGCCATACGTTCGCGATTTCGACGATCGGACCGAGGTTCGCTGTGGCTGGCTCGACGAGGTCAGGGATAGGGAAACCACCGCGGATGATAGGTTTGAAAGATGAGCACCGCCCGCAGGTCTGCTGAGCCACGCAAATCTGGAAATGTCTTCTTTAGCTGGGCTTCAAGTCTTGAAGGGTACTGGAGGCAAGATGATCGCCGATGATCTGGGCTTTTTCCGAGTCGAAATCGAGATGGCGCTCGAGGAGCCGATCGAGCTGGAGAACGATGACGAGGACTCCCCGAAGTCCGCCAATGGGTACTACCAGCTATTTGGCGTGACGGCATCGAGCTACGCCGAAGCCGTGGCCTTTGTTGAAAAGGCCCTCGCGGAGATGGTCCCGGACGAAACGGAGAACCCGGAATGGTTGGTCCAGATTCAGGTCGATACCTGGACCGAACCTGCCGCTGACGAGGAGGGTGAGTTTCTTCAAGACCCGTCGTTGCGCGGCGTGCACTTCATCTCCGACCGGGCATTTTTCCTTGCGCTCGACGAAGACCCGGGTGACTGACTTTTCCTGGCGCGAAATCACCCCAACTCTCAGCTGTCACTGAAAACCAGGAACGCTGTAAGATCACCCCATGAAGAATGATGCCTTTCAGGACCACTATCCGGACGAATTGGCCCACTGTTACGGTTGCGGGCGGCTCAACGAGCACGGCCATCAGCTCAAGAGCCGGTGGGACGGCGAGGAGACGGTAGCCATATTCACGCCGGAGCCCTGCCACATCGCGATTCCGGGCTACGTCTATGGTGGCCTGATCGCATCGATCATCGACTGCCATGGCACCGGAACAGCGGCCGCCGCCGCATATCGCGAGGCGGGGCGCGAGATGGGCTCCGACCCGCCATTACGTTTCGTGACCGCATCCCTGCACGTGGACTATCTCCGCCCCACCCCGCTCGGAGTCCCTCTCGAGGTTCGTGGTTCGGTTGAGGAGGTCTCCGGACGCAAGGTCGTGATTCAGGCCACTGTTTCTGCGGAAGGCGAGATCTGCGCTCGCGGAAGGGTCGTTGCTGTCCAGATGCCCGAGCATCTCGTTCCCGTCACCGGTTCTCGTTGAAAGGGGGCGGTGATGGCGCTCAGCGTGTTCGACGACAAGGCAAAGGAGCCCACTGAAGCGAATGTTGCGGAGGTGCTCGGCGACGCATCCCATCTGTGGACCGATCTCAAAGCCCTGATGGCACCCCAATTCGATCCGCTGGCGAAGGAATGGGTATTTCCCGGCAAGAAGTGGGGATGGTCCCTGCGGATCAAACACAAGAAGCGAGCGGTGCTTTACATGACTCCTTCGATCGGTTTTTTCTACGTTGGCTTCGCACTCGGCGAGAAGGCGGTCGCGGCCGCCCACAAAAGCGACCTCCCTCCGAGCCTCCTCGAGATCATCAACAATTCCCAGAAGTACGCGGAAGGAAGGGGCGTGCGCCTCGAGGTGCGGTCCCCGGAGGACCTCGACAACATCGCCAGCATTGCGGTAATCAAAATGGCGAATTGAATTTCGAACTCGGACGGGACGAGGACGGGAGTAGCTCGAGATGCGATTGACGGTCTGTGAAATGCCGAATGAAACTGCCGCCTTTGCCCAAGCGTGGGAACGCCTTGTCGAGCACGTTGGAGATCGAAAATGCGATCTCGTCCTGCTCCCGGAGATGCCGTTTTTTCGCTGGTTGTCGCAAACAGATGACGTCGACCCTGTCGAATGGACAAAGTCAGTTCGCGCTCACGAAGAATGGATCACCCGACTCGACGATTTGGCACCCGCCACCGTAATCTCCAGCAGACCCGTCGTTGATGACGGCAAACGTCGCAATGTCGGCTTTGTCTGGGAGCCGGAAACCGGGTTATCGGACATTCACGCGAAGCACTACCTTCCCGACGAACCGGGTTTTTGGGAGGCCTCCTGGTACCAGCGCGGCGACAAAGATTTCTCGGTCGCCGAAACCTCGCAAGCGAAGGTCGGATTTCTCATCTGCACCGAACTCTGGTTCACCCAGCACGCGCGTCAATACGGCAAACAAGGCGCTCAGATCATCGTCTGCCCGCGCGCCACACCGACTTCTACGGCGTCCAAGTGGCTCGTAGGTGGTCAGGCCGCGGCGGTCATTTCAGGGGCATATTGTCTTTCCTCGAACCTGAGTGGAACGACCGCAGAAGGCGGCGACTTCGCCGGCGTCGGCTGGATCGTCGAGCCCGAGGAGGGAGAGGTTCTCGGCCAGACGTCCTCCGCCGAGCCCTTTTTGACGGTTGACGTCGATCTGGCGGAGGCAGATCATGCGAAGACGACCTACCCCCGATACGTCAAAGACTGAAGAGAACTCCCGGCGGTGCTCGAGAAATCTGGAAAGCACGACGATCTTTCGCCCCTGGGGTGCCAAAGCCCTCCTGAACGCCTACATTGGTAGGTGTAGACCAGCGCCATATTGGAGATTGCCATGAATGACGATTTCAGGTTCTTTGGGATGGCTCCCCTCTTCGGGGCCATCGGTGCACTGTCTACCGCCGCCGCCTGGCACATATTCGCTTTCACCCTCATCGACCTCGTACCCGCGCAGCTCGCCGTCCTGTCCTGTTTGATGGCGGGGCTTATCGGCCCAGTGCTCGTCTGGGTGACGGTCTGGATCGTGACGCGGCACCGACGGACTCTTTTCGCATCTGCTCTGCGACGCGCCGCCACCGTCGGCCTTGGGCTGGTTTTGGCGGCGGAACTCGGCTTCTACATCCCACTCGGGTTCTTTGCGATCGCCTTCCACTGACTTGGGTCACAAAAACCGGAATCCCTTCAGGGGTTCAGAGAGTTGTCCCTGACATCAAATCACGGGAGGCTGTCCATGAGCAGCGCGCGAGAAGTGCGATTCGCCACAATCGTCCGCGCTCAACCGGAAACCGTCTTCGACTCCATCGCCACCGCTGAAGGCCTCGACGGTTGGTTCACATCCGGTACGACCCTCGAATCGAAGTCCGGAGGCGAGCTGGTCTTCCGCTGGAAAGACTGGGGTGTTGAGAAGTTCAGCGGCGAAATGGCCGGCGTTGTCGTTGAGGCGCAGCGACCCGATCGGTTTGTCTTTCGCTGGCCGGTCGACTCCGGTGGTTACATGACAACGGTGACTATCGACATCGAAGCACACGCGGATGGAACCGTCGTGCGGTTGGTCGAAGGTGTGTATGAGGATGGCGAAGTGGGCACCCAGGACATGCTCAATCGGGCCTCTGGCTGGGCGCAGGCCCTGACCCTGATGAAGTTCTTGGTCGAGCATGGGGTCAGAGGATGAGCGACGAGTGAACGAAACGGCGATCTGCCGTACAATCCACTCTATGCCAGATGAAGAAAGCCGCGGCGACCGCGAAACCATCGAAGGCGCGGTCAGTCGCATATTATTCAGCAACGACGAGAATGGTTGGTGTGCAGTAAGGCTTCGGCCGGAGGATGCCACCTCGGTGACCGCTATCGGGCCATTACTTGGAGTCCGCCAAGGCGACGAGCTGCGCATCACGGGTCGTTGGGTCAAACATGCCAAGTACGGCGAACAGTTCGAGGTTGAATCCTACGTTTTTCTCGCTCCGTCGACCCTCGAAGGGTTACGACGGTTTTTGGGATCGGGCAAAATCCGCGGCCTAGGCCCTGCACGGGCTGCGAAGGTCGTTGAAAAGTTCGGCCTCGAAACTCTCGATGTCCTCGATCAGGAACCGGAGCGACTGCTCGAAATCCGCGGCATCGGTTCATCCACCGTCGAACGGGTCCGCGAATCTTGGGAAAAGCACCGCGGAATTCAACAGATCATGATTTTCCTGACGGGGCACGGAGTGGCTCCAGGGATCGCGGTGAAAGCGTTCAAGAAATACGGACCCGGCGCCGTTGACGTCGTGCGTTCGAACCCGTACCGCCTGGCCGAAGAGGTCTTCGGAGTAGGTTTTCTCACCGCAGACCGCATCGCGCGCCAGCTTGGCATTCCGGACGACGCCCCGGAACGACTCGAAGCTGGGGTCCTTCACACGCTGGTTGAGGCGGTCGGCCAGGGCCACTGCTTTGTTCCCGACGATGCACTCCTCGCCACCGCCGCCAACCTCCTCGAAACCGACGCTGAATCTCTACCGTCAGCACTGGCGGGCCTCATTGCTCGACAGCAGGTTTCGGTCGTGCCGCGGGAAGACGAATCAGCGGCGACATATCTACCGCGTCTCGAGAAGGCCGAGGCGACGGTCGCTCTGAACCTCGCCGAAACCCTCGAAACCAAGCTCGCCACCAAATCCATCGTCCTCAACACGTCGATTGCCTGGTATCAGGGCCGGCTCGACATTCGTCTCGCCTCGCGCCAGATCGAAGCACTTGGCGCGGCACTGCAGAAAAAAGTGGTCGTGATTACTGGTGGACCAGGCACCGGCAAGACAACCCTCATCCGCGGTATTGTCGAGATCCTCGCCCACAATGAGCAGACGGTGGTGCTCGCTGCACCCACCGGTCGGGCCGCCAAGCGCCTTTCGGAGGCTACCGGGTTGGGCGCCAAGACCATCCACCGGTTACTCGAGTTCAACCCCATTACCGGCGCCTTCAATCGTCGTCGCGAACACCCGATCGAGGCCGATTGCGTGGTCATCGACGAAGTCTCGATGCTCGACGTCGAGTTGGCGGCAATGCTGCTGGAAGCTCTACCGCCAACAACCCGGATCGTCCTCGTCGGCGACGCAGACCAACTTCCGTCAGTTGGGCCAGGCAACGTTCTCGCCGACCTCATCATTTCGGAAAGCGTGCCTGTGATCCGACTCGACCAGATCTTCCGCCAGAACGACCGCAGCCTGATCGTTGAGAATGCCCATCGCATCAACTCGGGTGACATGCCGAATGTGGACGACGATCCAGAGTCGAGCGATTTCTTCTTCATCGCCCGTGATGATCCGGCAGCCGCTGCAGAGCTGGCAGTCGACTTCGCGACTCGTCGTATTCCAGATCGATTCAAGCTGGATCCAATCGATGACATCCAGGTCCTGTCACCGATGCACCGAGGTGAACTCGGTGTCACCCGCCTCAACGAACGCCTGCAAGCGGCACTTACCCCTGAGGGCCGGGAACTCGTTGTCGGCTGGCGCCGGTTCCGCGTCGGCGACAAGGTAATGCAGATTCGCAACAACTATGAACTCGACATCTTCAATGGAGACTTGGGTCGGGTCACCGACATCGACTTCGACGAGCGAGAGCTCACCGTCAGCTTTGACGGCCGGTCAACCGTCATTCCTTCCGATGTGGTCGAGGATATCGTTCCCGCCTACGCCTGCACAATTCATAAATCTCAGGGCAGCGAGTATCCCGCGGTGGTTATCGTCCTCCATCACCAGCACCACGTCATGCTCCAGCGCAACCTCCTCTACACCGCCATCAGCCGCGGTCGTCGCCTGGTAGTCATCGTCGGTTCACGGCGCGCCCTGGGCCGGGCCGTCCACAACGCGACGGTACGAAAACGCAATACCCGACTCGCGGACCGGCTGCGAGCGGTGGTCCAGTCCAGTGGCTGAATTTTCTCACTCAGGCTCCAAGTAAATAGGAATCGCTCCCATGCGATTTCGAGAGCTGCGCTATGATTTCCAGTACCGAGGACGATCTTAAATGTCACGCTTCCCTTTTCTGCGCTCCAAATTGCTCCTGTTGTTCGCCATCGCCACGCTGGTGATTGGCGTTTTCGCCTGCGGTCGAACGCAATCCCAGGAACCGGTGTTCCCGGTTCAGGATGCAGAAGTTCCGCGGGTCCTGGTCATTCCCTTCGAGAATATGGGATCGCCCGACGACGCCTTCTTCGCTGCGGGTTTGACGAAAGAAACCACCAGGCGACTGGCCGCC
>Ga0316198_10002467_pt1 | contig 11172 bp, 10 predicted proteins | sample OudBieAanoxic_MG_FD_204935 | JGI IMG/M metagenome (GOLD analysis project Ga0316198, IMG submission 204935) | Coastal sediment microbial communities from Oude Bieten Haven, Netherlands - site A anoxic | ecosystem: Environmental > Aquatic > Marine > Coastal > Sediment | place: Netherlands... | reverse complement strand
GGACGTCTCCTCGGCGGGGTAGCCGCGGCCTTGGGAATGGCCCTGTGGGTGTTCTCCATGTGAAGAGGCTGCCGATCCTGATCCTGTCACGTACGACGTGCGGTCTACCCTCATTGGCGATGCGAATTGTCGTTGCCGACTGCACCGTGAACTATGCAGGCCGTCTCTCGGCCCACCTGCCGCGTGCAACCCGGTTGATTCTGATCAAGGCCGATGGCTCGCTGCTCGTGCACGCTGAAGCAGGCGCCTACAAACCCTTGAACTGGATGAATGCACCGAACCACCTGGTGGAGGAAGGCGGGCGCTGGTTTGTCACGAACGGGAAGCAGGAAGAGCTCACCATCGATCTCCACGAGATTCATCTCGACACGGTTGTCGAGCTCGGAGAGGATCCAGGGCTCCAGAAGGACGGTGTGGAACTCGAGTTGCAGCGCCTCCTTGCCGAGCAACCCGAGGCGATTGAGGAGGGGTTGACGCTCATCCGACGCGAGTACCCGACGCCGGTTGGCCCGGTGGACCTGCTCTGCCGTGACGCGTCGGGAGTGACCGTCGCCGTCGAGGTGAAACGCCGGGGGGAGATCGACGGTGTTGAGCAGCTCACCCGGTATCTCGAGTTCCTAAACCGCGACGAGCGGCTTGCGCCGGTTCGCGGGATGTTCGTTGCCCAGGCCGTCAAGCCGCAGGCGAGAACACTCGCCACCGACCGCGGCATGACATGGGCCGAAGTGGACTACGAGATCCTCAGGGGAACAGACTCAGACGTGCTACGGCTGTTCTGAAGGTGAGACACGAGATCCGAGACACGAATCTGTTCTGTCTTGTCTCACGTCTCGAGTCTCATGTCTCAAGTCTCTCTTACAACAGGCTTTTGAGGTCGTAGATGGCGCTGGGGTGGCGGAGTTTGCCGAGGGCACGGTTCTCGATCTGACGGACACGTTCGCGTGTGATGCCGAGATCGGCGCCCACGTCGGACAGCGTCCTCGGCTGGTTGCCGCCGATTCCGTACCGCATGACGAGCACTTTGCATTCGCGTTCGTCAAGCGAGCCGAGTGCCTTCGAGACTTCCTCGCATCGGGCGACTTCGGCGACGACGGTGAACGGATCCGGTGTCCGTTCGTCTTCCACGAAGTCACCGAGCTGGGCGTCGCCGTCCTCGCCGACCGGTCGATCGAGTGACACCGTGTCGCCCGGTGTGGCTTGGGCGATGGCGATCCGCTCCTCATCGAGGCCGCTGACCTCGGCGATCTCTGCGATGGTCGGAGGCCTTCGGTATTGCTCTTGCAGACTGAGTTCGGCTTCCTGCACCGTGCGCACGACATCCACCATGTGGACGGGAAGTCGGATTGTCCTGCCCTGGTTTCCCAGTCCACGGGTGATCGACTGGCGGATCCACCACGTGGCATATGTCGAGAACTTGAAGCCCTTTCGCCAATCGAACTTCTCGACCGCGCGAATCAGGCCAAGGTTGCCTTCTTGGATGAGATCGAGAAGGTCGAGGCCCCGCCCCGTGTAGCGCTTGGCGATGGAGACGACGAGCCTGAGGTTGGAGCGTATGAAGACAGCCTTGGCTTCGTCGGCGGTCTCGATCGCGCGGTAGAGCGTGGCACGTTCAGCCGCATTGATCTTGTTGCCCGATTCGAGGTGTTGTTGGGCCTTCTTCCCGGCTTCGATGGATCGCGCGAGCCGGACTTCGTCCTCAGCGTCGAGCAGGCCGTGGTCGGAGACTTGTCCGAGATAACGACCGACTGCGTCCGCGGCTGTGGAACTATTGCGTCGTTCGGTCATACGCCTCCGCCCCCCTCCTCTCAGTTTTCGAGAGTGACTCGAACCTATCACGCATGCGCGCCTTGGGCAATGGATCATTACCCTTCCGATCCTCACACCTGAACATGACCCGATTCGCACGTACCACCTCTATCGGCCTGGGGATCCTCTCCATGGCCCTCGTCGGCTGCACCAGCCCGGCGCCGCTTGACGCGTCCGGGCTTCGTCCCCCTGAAGTTGGCCCGCCGACGATCGAGGTCGTGGCGTTGGCGGGCGACGACCTGAGTGTCCTCGACGCTGCAATTGAGGTCGACGGTGCGGTTGTGTACACGACCGAGGAGGGAGCCGTCGCGTTCGTCTGGCCCCAGCAGGCGACGGTGATAGCGGTATCGGCATCCGGCTTTGTGCCACAACGGGTTGAAATCGATGAGCCCCCGAGAGACGACCGGATCGAGTTGCGCCTCGAGCCAATCGTCCTCTCGGGCCGGATTTCAACCCATCGGGGTGTTGCTCTGCCGGGGGTTGCAGTCGCGCTCGGCAGCGGGCGAGACGTCACCAATGACGACGGACGCTTCGAGATTGTTCGAGCCGAGCCGGGAGACCTCTTGTTGTTCAGAGCGGCGTGGCAGGACGTCTCGGTGCCGTGGGACGGTGCAGAGAGCGAGATCGACACCACGATGGAACCGATTGAGGTCAACGGCATACGTGTCGGCGGCGTCGCCGCTGGTGATCCGGAGCACTGGCAATCCCTGCTCGATCTTGCGGACTCGACCGGTGTCAACGCCTTCGTCGTGGATATCAAGGACGAGGACGGCACGGTGTATCACGACACCGAGGTCGAGCGCGCTCACGAGGCGTCTGCGGTGACCCTGCAATACGTGCTTGACGGGGTCGTCGCCGACATGGATGAGCACAACATCTACAAGATCGCCCGAGTGGTCGCGTTCCAGGACACACCGATGGCGACCATCGAGCCCGACCATGCCGTTCTGAATGCCGGAGGGGCCGATCTCTGGAGGACTCGGAATGGGGATGCGTGGATGGATCCGACCGATCCGGTGTCGTTCGAGTATCCCGTGGCGCTGGCTGAGGAGGCATGCCTGGCCGGATTCGACGAGATCCAGTTCGACTTCGCTTCGTTCCCCTTCGGTGGTGACGTCTCGACCGCGGTATTCGACGACGAGTACACGGAAGAAATACGAGTGAGTTCGATCCAGGCATTCTTGAAACGGGCGTATTCGGTCCTGAGCCCACGGTGCGCCGTCGGAGCCAATGTGCTCGGGATCACGCTGGAATCCGGGAGTGATGAGGGTGTTGGGCAGCGACCGGGGCTCATGTCGCGGTCCATCGACGTTCTGAGTCCCATGTTGTATTCGACGAACTACGGCCCAGGGTGGAAGGGCTACGACGATCCGAACGATCATGCATCTGAAATCGTCGATTCAGCCTTGGTGAGCGGCAATACGCGGCTCGAGGGGTATGCGTACTACCGGCCGTGGATTCAGACATGGACCGTCTCCGAACTCGAGGTCCGGGCGATCCAGCGGCGTGTTGATGACCGCGCAAATGGGTGGATGCTCTGGTCGAATAGTGCGTCGTACACGACCGGGCTACTTCCTCCGCAATGAACCGAGCGGAAGCCCTTCGTGCACTGACCGACCAAGTGACCGCGTGTCGACGTTGTCCACGACTGGTCGAGTGGCGCGAGCAGGTCGCCGGCGAGAAGCGTGCCGCGTTCGCCGACCAGGAGTATTGGGGCCGGCCCGTTCCGGGGTTTGGAGATCCCGAGGCGCGCTTCGTTGTTGTAGGTCTTGCCCCCGCCGCCCACGGTGCGAACCGGACGGGGAGGATGTTCACGGGCGACCGCAGCGGTGACTGGCTGTACCGCGCGATGTGGAGAGCAGGGTTCGCCAACCGAGCGGAGTCCACTACTCGCTGTGACGGGCTGACACTCACCGGGGCGTGGGTGACGGCGCCGGTTCGTTGCGCACCACCAGAGAACAAGCCGACGGTGACGGAGCGTGATCTGTGTGCGCCGTGGTTCGATCGCGAGCTCGAGATCCTGCAGCCGACGGCACTGCTGGCCCTCGGGGATTTCGCATACCGTTCGATCTGGCGATACCTCGCTGATCGCGACTACGACATGCCCAAGCCCCGGCCCCGTTTCGCCCACGGCCTCGAGGTCGCCATCCCGGGCGGCCCGGTGGTCCTTGCGAGTTTCCATCCCAGTCAGCAGAACACGTTCACGGGCCGCCTCACCGAAGAGATGTTCGACGCGGTCTTCGCTCGCGCCAGGTTCTTTGCCTCCACCACGTAGTGGGGGAGGCGCGAGCACCGGCCTCTGAGGCCGGAGCGGAGCGGAGGGGGCACATCGGAACGCGGCAGGCCTCATCTTCGCGATCGTGGCTCCCAGGCCGCCCCCTCCCGCCCTCGCTGCGCTCGGCCACCCTCCCCCACTTCGTGAGGGAGGGGACTACTGACTACTGACCACTGACTACTGACTACTCCGCCGTTCGGGCGAGTTCTGACTCGATGAGCATCCGCTCAAATGCCGCTGCAAGGTACGGATAGGGGTTGACCTTACGCCCGTCGACGTGCAGTTCGAAGTGCGTGTGGGAGCCGGTGTGTTCTGCGTTCCCCGAATCTCCCACGAACCCGATGACCTCACCCGCCTTCACGAAGCTGCCCACCTCGAGCCCTTCGGCGAACGCGGTTTCGGGCCCTCCTTCGCCGTCGTCGGTTCCGGTGGTGTCGTTGTTGAGATGCAGATAGTGGCTCGTCCAGGCGCCGGCGTGGCGGATCATGATGTTCCACCCCGAGAGCTCGTTCCAATCGAGGCGCTCGACGATGCCGTCGTCCACGGCGATGATCCACGATCCCTTCGGGCTCATGATGTCCGTTCCGGTGTGTCTCCGCCCGCCCGAACGTCCCGCTCCCCAGGTGTCTGAGAATTCGGCGAGCGACGTCTCGTGTGGGAATACCTTGATGACGAAGTCCTCGGTGTCTTCCGCCCCGGCCGCTTGTGTCGGCGACGTTGGCAGCACAACTACTGCCGCCAACAGGGCAGACGCGATCATTCCGAGCGCGAAATAGCGAATAACAGCGTTCATGGGGGATTGCTCCTTCCGTCCGATGCCTGCGTTCCTGACCCGCGGCACCCGGTCCTCTGGTAGCTCGAAGAGGAAACGCTAGGTGAGAACCCCACATAACGGCTCCAGATAGGAGGGCGTGCGTCGGTAGTCTCACCCCCGCTCTCGAGCTGAGGTACACCCCTTGCCCAACCTAGATCTAGCCGCTTCAACTGTGGCAGGCGAACTCGATCCGGCCTGGCGTTCTGCCCTGCGAACCGCCGCGTTCGAAGCGTTCGCGGCCGGCACGATGCCCGACCAATCCGAAGAGGTCTGGCGTTATGTCGATCTCGACTTCGACCTGAACGACTTCACCACGGCGGCCTCACCCGTTCCTGATCTCGGCGATGATCCGCTTCTCGAACACCTCACGAACCCGATCGCCGTCCGCGTCGTCGGAGATGTGTACGTCGGATCCGATCACGTTGACGAAGGGCTCACCGTCATGTCGCTCCGCCGGGCGGCGGTCGACCATCCGGATGCGGTTCGCGAGGTCGTTGAGCGTGCTGGTGTGTCGGCTCAAGATGGGATCTTTGCGGCGGCGGCAGGTGCGTTTGGTGGTGATGGGGTGTTCGTGCACGTCGGCCGGTCGGTGGTTGCGCCGTCCGTAGTGGCGATCGATCTCCATGCGGGCGCTGATGGCTCGGTGACGTTCCCCACCGTGGTCGTCTCTGCCGAGGAGCACGCAGACGTCTCGGTTGTGGTTCACCTTCGATCGCACGCAGGCGCTGATGCGATCGTTGTCCCGCAGTTCTCGACGTTGGTCGGCGCGGGCGCACGGGTTTCGTTGAGCCTCGTCCAGAACCTCGGGTACTCGGCTCGGTCGCTCGGCTATCTCCGTTCCGAAGTAGGGGCGGACGCACGTTTCCAGTTCGGTGAGATCGGTCTCGGTGGACGCCTGGCGCGACTCCACCTCGACGTCGGCCTCGAGGGGCGCGGTTCTTCTGCCAACGTGGTGGGAGCGTACTTCGGCGAGCAGCATCAGATCCTGGACTACCGCTACTTCATGCGACATGTGGGCACCAACACCCGTTCCGACATGTTCCTCAAGGGCGCGGTGGAGGATCAGGCTCGTTCGGTGTTCACCGGCATGATTCGCATCGACGAGACTGGGCAGAAGACCGAGGCGTTCCAGACCAACCGGAACCTGATTCTGTCCGACGGAGCATCGGCACAGTCGGTTCCGAACCTGGAGATTCTCGCGAACGATGTGCGGTGCGGGCATGGATCCACCGTCGGTCCGCTCGACGCCGAGCAGCGCTACTACCTCATGAGCCGCGGATTGGCTCCCGAACGCGCCGACCGATTGCAGGTCCGGGGGTTTTTCGAGGAGGCGCTCGCAAAGCTCCCCAATCCCGAACTCGCTGCGCCGGTCAGTGCGTGGATCAACCGCAAGTACGAAACGGCGCAGGACGAGGGGAGGGTGTGATGCAGGTGGAGATTGCACCAATCGCTGATCTACCGGACGGGCGAGGTGTTCTCGTCGAAGTTGGTGATGACCGCATCGCTGTGTTCCGGAGCGGAGACACCGTCCACGCGATCGGTGATCGATGCAGCCACGCTGAGGCGTCGCTGTCGGAAGGAGACCTCTTCGACGGAGAAGTGGAGTGTCCGAGGCACGGATCGCCGTTTGATCTCGCCACGGGGAGACCTGCGACGCTTCCCGCCACAACGCCGGTGCCGGTCTATCCCGTCACGGTGGAAGACGGGATCGTCTACTTGACCATTGAAGGAGCCTCCTGATGGCGAACGCGCTGGAGATCACGAACCTGCAGGCACGGCTGGGGGATCTCGAGATTCTCAAGGGAATCGACCTCGCCGTACCGTTTGGTGAAGTACATGCGTTGATGGGACCGAATGGGTCCGGCAAGTCCACGCTCACTCACGTGCTCATGGGCAACGACGACTACGAAGCGACCGGCTCCGCGCTCGTCGGCGGTGTCGAGGTGATGGGTCTCCCCGTCCACGAGCGGGCGAAGGCGGGGCTGTTCGAGGCCTTCCAGTATCCGACCGAGATCGCCGGGGTCTCCCTTGATGACTTGGTTGGCGAGATGATCGATGTCGCGGGTGACCCGATCGAGGCACGTGATCGGTCGGTCGATGCGGGCCGTCTACTCGACATGGACCGGTTCATGGGCCGAGCGATCAACGCCGGGCTCTCCGGTGGTGAGAAGAAGCGGTCCGAGATGTTCCAGTTGGCGGTTGCCGCTCCGAAGGCCGCAATCCTCGACGAGATCGACTCCGGGCTCGACATCGATGCAGTTCGGGAAGTCGCCGAGATGGTTGAGGCCCTCCGCAGTCCTTCGCTCGGCGTATTGGTGATCACGCACTACAGCCGCATTCTTCGCTACATGAACCCGGATCGGGTTCACGTCATGGTGGATGGCCGGGTCGTCGAGTCGGGTGGGCCCGAGATCGCGGAGCGCCTCGAGACCGAGGGTTACGCGACCATCAGGTGAACGCCCGCGTCGGAGGGACGTCGGCATTGAGGGGCAGGACAGGCCCGTAGAATCCTGATGTGAACTGGTTCTTGGATCCCGACGACGAAATCGCCGTGGTCGCATCCGTCGGTTGCGGCATTCATGCTGTGCTCCGGGTGCCCCAATGAAGGATGTTGTCGGCGAAGAGGAGGGCCTCGCTCGTCTTTCGGCGATCCTCGAGTCCGCGAGACGACTGCTCGTGTTCACCGGTGCAGGCATTTCCACGGCCAGCGGCATTCCCGACTATCGCGGTCCGAAGGGTGTGTGGAACACGCGGCGACCGGTGTTCTACCAGGACTTCATGTCCAGCCACGAGGCCAGGACTGAGTATTGGAGCCAGAAGCTGGAGGACCGCGAGTCGTTTCGTTCGGCACGGCCGAATGCTGTCCATGCGGCGATCGTTGCGCTCGAACAAGCCGGACGAGTGGAACTTGTCGTCACGCAGAACGTTGACGGTCTTCACCGAGTCGCAGGTACCTCGGAGGAAAGGCTTGTCGAGATCCATGGCACGAACGGCCTGGTCGAGTGTCAGACCTGCGGAACCCGAATTGAACCGGCCGGGCCGTTTCGCTCGTTCGCTGAGACCGGAGAAGCTCCGACATGTGGGTGCGGCGGATACTTGAAACCGGCCACGATCTCCTTCGGTCAGGAGCTGCGGCACGCCGATCTCACGCGTGCATTCCAAGGTGCCGACCGAGCCGACGCGGTCCTCGCTCTCGGTTCGACGCTCATGGTGACGCCGGCGGCCGACATACCGCTGGAGGCCGCTCGTTCCGGCTGCTGCTACATCATTGTCAATCGTGGTCCAACCGACCACGACACCTCGCCATTTGTTTCGCTGCGCGTCGACGGAGATGTTGGGGCCATCTTCCCCCAGGCCGTCGACCGGGCCTTGGGCTAGCGGACGCTCGGCGATCCGAGCTTTTCGTGGCGGACCACGGCGGCGGTATCCTGGCCGTACACCCCCTATGAAGGAGCGCGCATGCGGACCGAACGTGACTCGATGGGAGAGGTTTCTGTTCCCGATGACGCCTACTACGGCGCTTCGACACAACGAGCGGTTGACAACTTCCCGATCTCCGACCTTCGTTTCGGGCGGAGGTTCATCTGGGCGCTGGGGCTGATCAAGGGATCGGCGGCCGAGATGAATGCATCGATGGGGATCGTGGGGGAGGAGCACGCTGAGGCCATCGTCGTGGCAGCCGACGAACTCATGGACGGGCGGTTTGACGACCAGTTCGTCGTGGACATCTTCCAGACCGGCTCCGGCACGTCGACGAACATGAATGCGAATGAGGTGCTCTCGAACCGGGCGACCGAGGTTCTGGGCGGCGAGATTGGTTCCAAGCTCGTCCATCCGAACGATCACGTGAACGCCGGCCAGTCGTCGAATGATGTCATACCAACCGCGATGCACGTGGCGGCCGTCGCCGCGATGGAGGAGGACTTGCTCCCCGCGATGCGAGCTCTCCAGGCGAGCCTCAGCGTGAAAGCTGTGGAGTTCGATGGCATCTTGAAATCCGGCAGGACACACCTTCAGGATGCGACCCCAATTCGACTAGGACAGGAGTTCTCCGGCTATGCCGCACAGGTGGGCAAGGGCATCGAGCGGATCGAGGCCACTCTCCCGGACCTCCTGGAGTTGGCGCTGGGCGGCACCGCTGTCGGGACGGGTATCAACGCTCCAGAGGGTTTCGCCGCCGGAACAATCGAGATTATGGGCCGACGGTCCGGGTATGCCTTCCGCGAGGCGGAGAACCACTTCGAGGCACAGGCGGCGAAGGACGCCTACGTGAATGCCTCGGGTGTTCTCAAGACCGTTGCGACGTCGATGTTCAAGATCGTCAACGATCTTCGATGGTTGTCATCCGGCCCGCGCAACGGCATCGGTGAGATCAGTCTTCCGTCGCTCCAACCCGGCTCGTCCATCATGCCGGGGAAGATCAACCCGGTCATCCCGGAGGCGGTGATGATGATCGCCTCCCGCGTATTCGGCAACGACGTCACCATCACGTGGGGCGGAGCCAACGGCAATTTCGAACTCAACGTGATGATGCCCGTCATGGCCCACGCGATGCTGGAGTCGATCGAACTCCTCGCAGCCGGTGCACGTGTGCTCAAGGACATGACGGTCGACGGAATCGTCGCCAACGAGGAGCGGGCTGCGTTCCTGCTCGATCAGAACGCCATCGTTGCGACTTCCCTGGTGCCGCACATCGGCTACGACACCGTGGCCGTCTTGATCAAGAAGGCGTTCGCCGAGGGCCGCGGCGTTCGTGAGGTTGCTCTGGAGATGGAGGTGCTGCCGGTCGACGAACTCGACGCAGCCCTCGACGTCCGTCCCATGACCGAAGGCGGATAGGACAGACACGAGACGTGAGACACGAGCCTTGAGACGCGCTGTCTCGGGTCTCGAGTCTCGTATCTCCTAGTCTGTGGGTAATGACCACGGACCGACGCGATCTCACGGAGGGGTTTCTCTTCACGGATCAGTATCAGCTCACAATGTCGCAGCTGTACTGGAAGTACGGCCTCCACGAGCGCACCGCCCAGTTCGACTACTTCTTCCGTCGGTATCCGGACTACGGCCGGCACCAGGCGGGATACGCCGTGTTCGCCGGACTGGAATGGCTGCTCGACTGGATCGACTCGACGCGCGTTCGAGAGGAAGATCTCGACCATCTTCGACGGCAACAGGATCACGCCGGTCGGCGACGCTTCGATGAAGGATTCCTGTCCTGGCTCGCCGAGACCGGCGGCTTCGGGGGTGTCTCGATCCGGTCGGTGCCCGAAGGGCGGGTCGTCCACGGCCATGAGCCGATCTCGGTTGTCGAGGGGCCGCTTGCCGTTGCACAGATTCTCGAGACTTCATTTCTCAACCACCTCAACTACCAGACCCTGGTCGCGACGAAGGCATCGCGCGTCGCCGAGGCTGCCGCGGGGGGTCCGGTACTGGAGTTCGGCATGCGTCGCGGCCCCGACGTCGGTGCCAACGCAGGCGCACGAGCCGCGCTCATCGGAGGTGCCGACGCCTCCAGCAACGTGGGAGCTTCACACGCCATGGGGATCGAGCCGCAAGGCACACACGCCCACTCGATGGTGCAGCTCTTCATGGCCTTGGGGGAGGGGGAGATCGGCGCATTCCGGGCGTACGCCGCCATGTACCCCACCGAGTGCGTGCTGCTCGTCGACACGATCGACACACTCGAGAGCGGCATCCCGAACGCCATTCGCGTGTTCGAAGAGCTTCGGGCCGACGGATATGAGCCGGTCGGGATACGCCTCGATTCGGGTGACCTCGCTCACCTCGCCGTACGGGCGGCACAGATGCTCGACGAGGCTGGATTCCCGAGTACCCGCATCGTGTTGTCCTCCGAACTCGACGAGTTGGCGATGTGGCAGATTCGAGCGCAGATCGTCGATGAGGCGCCGCGCTACGGGGTGAACGCCGAGGCCGTGCTCCGCCGACTCACCTACGGCGTCGGAACACGGCTGATCACGTCGCACGGCTATTCCGCACTGGGTGGCGTCTACAAGCTGGTTGCGATCGAGGGGGAGGGGGAGTGGATCCCCGCGATGAAGATCTCCGATACCCCCGAGAAGATGCCGATCCCCGGTGACAAGCGGGTGTGGCGCATCTACGACGAGCGCGGGTTGGCGACGGCCGATGTGGTTTCGGCCGGCGACGAGGATCTCTCGTTTGGCGGAAGCCTTGAGCTCTATCACCCGCACCGCGAAGGGATCGCCCGTCACCTCGAAGGAATCCGTGACGTCGAGGAGCTCGTGGTGCCCGTCTACGG
>Ga0316198_10002466_pt1 | contig 11172 bp, 10 predicted proteins | sample OudBieAanoxic_MG_FD_204935 | JGI IMG/M metagenome (GOLD analysis project Ga0316198, IMG submission 204935) | Coastal sediment microbial communities from Oude Bieten Haven, Netherlands - site A anoxic | ecosystem: Environmental > Aquatic > Marine > Coastal > Sediment | place: Netherlands... | reverse complement strand
ACGCGCCATCGTTTCCAGCAGATTTTCTGCGATCCTGGAGCGTTCCAGCATGACCCCCATGAAGACAAACAATGGCACGGCAATGAGTATCTGGTTGGTGATGATGCCGTATAAACGATTGGGTAATGCCTGTAGAAAGGCCGGGTCAAAAGTACCTGTTGCCTCACCGATAAAAGTAAACGCGAGCGCCGTCCCCGCCAGCGTAAACGCAACCGGGTAGCCAAAGAGCAGCAATACAAAGACAGCTGCAAATAAATAGAATGCCATCCATTCCATCAGCCGCCGCTCCTGATGGTTTGTATTGAACGTACTATCTGGACCAGCGCCTGCAGTATCAGCATGATGGCCAGCACCGGAATCAGGCTTTTAAGCAGAAACACGCCGGGCAGGCCACCGGCTTCACGCGATCCTTCCAGCACGCCCCAGCTTTCGCTGACATATTCCCAGCTGATCCAGGCAACAAACACCATCACCGGCAGCAACAGCAGCAGGCTTCCGGACAGGTCAACCCAGGCTTTTGTTCTGGTGGAAAAGCGGCTGTAGAAGATATCGACGCGCACATGCGCTTCCTGCTGCATGGCCCAGGATGCACCGACCAGGAATACCATTGCATGCATGTAAGTGATGGATTCCTGTAACGCGATCCAGCCGATATCGAATACATAGCGCAGCACGACAACGATAAAGGTGACGATAACCATCAGCAAGGTCAGCCAGGATACGGCGCGACCCGACCAGCCGATAAAGCGTTCAATGTTGTCAATTAATGAATGCATGCTTTAGATTGTCATACCCGCTGTTATAGTAAGTGTCAGGCAAAAAGTCTCCTCTCAGAGGATGTTATTCATTTGCTCTCGCAGAGGCGCAGAGAACGCAGAGATTAATGCGTGTTTTGTCGAATTGATCTCAATCTGTAGGAGCGGCTTCAGCCGCGAACGCTAATCTTGTCATCTCGACCGAAGGGAGAGATCTACTGAATCTCGGGAGATCTCTCCCTTCGGTCGAGATGACACTAATAATTTTTCTCTGTGTACCTCTGTGGTTCAAAAGAGCTAACCCTACAGCTCCATCAGTTTTTCCTGCTCTTCCGCTGACGGTTCGAAGTCGCGGCCCTCGTAGAAATCGAAGATGGCCTTGACGATTTCTTCAGGCTCATCGATGAGCTTGAGCAACTTGAGGTCTTGACTGTTGATCATGCCCTCGGTCACCAGCGTATTTTTAAACCAGTCGAGCAGGCCCCGCCAGAAAGGTTTGTTCACCAGGATGATGGGAATGTTGCGCGTTTTCCCGGTCTGGATCAGGGTCAGTATTTCAGCCATTTCATCCAGCGTGCCAAAGCCGCCGGGCAATACCACGTAGGCCGATGCATACTTTACGAACATCACCTTGCGCGAAAAGAAATGACGGAAGCTGAGGCTGATATCCTGGAACTTGTTGGCGACCTGTTCGTGCGGCAGCTGGATATTAAGACCGATGCTGGGAGACTTGCCGGCGCGCCCGCCTTTGTTGATGGCTTCCATGATGCCGGGGCCGCCGCCACTGACCACTGAAAAGCCGGCGTTTGACAGCGCTTTCGAAATTTTTTCTGCCTGCTTGTAATTAGGGTGATCGGGTTGGGTGCGTGCCGAGCCGAATACACTGACCGAAGGGCTGATCAGTGCAAGCCGTTCAAAGCCTTCAACGAATTCGGCCATGATTTGAAAGATCTTCCAGGATTCGCGTATCAATGCCGCATCGTTGACCGGCGACATGCGCTTGAGCTTGTTCTTGACAGAATCGTCCATTGTTTACCTTGAATTCATTTTAATCAGTGACAGAAGTTGCCTAGTTTAACCAATCTACACAATGTAGCCTGGATATCGTAAAGCTGAATACAGGGAATCAGCGCTGAATGGATATTTTTTTATAGTAAATACAGACAAATTTAGCCGCAAAAAACGCCACATACGCGAATTATGTTTCAATAATCAAAAGCTATTTGCGTTCTTCGCGGCAAAAGCCGCCCTTAACATCATAAGATAACCCGGTGTTTTCTTTGACTACATTACTTGTAACCAGGCACAGTGCAGCCCTGATGAAGTGAAACGTAATCCGGGACTGCCTCGGGATATCGAGACCCCGGATTTCGCTTCGCTGCATCCAGGCTACATGACTACGTAGTTTACCCAGTAACGGGATACCAGTTACCAGAACCTGATTTAAGAATAGCCACAAAGCGTGCGCTTTTGCGATAATCATGCGCACATTTTATTTTCCGGGATTACCCATGGCTGAAAAAGAACCACCCGTCATACTGGTTGATGGCTCTTCCTACCTGTTCCGGGCTTTTCATGCCCTGCCGCCACTGACCAACAGCAAGGGGCAGCCGACCGGTGCCGTTTATGGTGTGATCAACATGCTGCGCAAATTGCGCCAGGAGTACCAGCCCGAGTACATGGCCGTGGTGTTCGACGCCAGGGGCAAGACCTTTCGTCACGACATCTATGAGGAATACAAGGCGCATCGCCCGCCGATGCCCGATGACCTCAAGGCACAGATCGAGCCGCTGCACCAGCTGGTAAAAGCGCTGGGTTTTCCGCTGATCTCGGTTGAAGGCGTCGAGGCCGATGATGTCATCGGCACGCTGGCGGTCCGCGCCACGCAGCAGCAGAAGGAAATGCTGATTTCAACCGGCGACAAGGACCTCGCCCAGCTGGTTACCCCGCATGTTACCCTGATTAACACCATGAACAACGAGGTGCTGGACGAGGACGGTGTTGAAAGCAAATTCGAGGTTCCGCCTGAACGCATTATCGATTACCTGACCCTGGTCGGGGACACCTCCGACAACATACCGGGTGTGCCCAAGGTGGGTCCGAAGACGGCCGTGAAGTGGCTCAAGCAGTATGATTCGCTGGATAACCTGCTCGAGCATGCTGAAGAAATCACCGGGAAAATCGGTGACAACCTGCGCAACAGCATTGACGACCTGCCGATGTCGCGTGACCTGGTGACGATACGCTGTCACCTTGACCTGGGTCTCGACCTGGATGATCTGAAAATGCAGCAGCCGGATAACGAAACGCTGCATGATATGTATGTGGATCTCGAGTTTCGCACCTGGCTGGACGATATGTCCGGCGGCGAGTCTGCACCGGCAAAAAAACCATCGAATTCCGACTATCAAACGGTACTGGATAAAAAAGACTTCGATGCCTGGCTGAAGAAACTCAAGGCTGCCGATGCCTTTGCTTTCGATACCGAAACCACCAGCCTGGATTACATGGCGGCGCGGGCAGTGGGTGTGTCGTTTTCACTCAAGGAGGGGGAAGCGGCCTACGTTCCGTTTGGCCATGATTATCCCGGCGCACCCGAACAGTTGAGTGAAAAGGATGTGCTCGGTGCGCTGAAACCGTTACTGGAGAATGCGAAAAAAGCCAAGATCGGGCAGAACCTGAAGTACGATGCTCATGTGCTCGCCAACCACGGCATCCACATGCAGGGCATCGACGAAGACACCATGCTCGAATCCTATGTGCTCGATTCTACCCAGCGCCACGACATGGACAGCATGGCGCTGCGTCTGCTCGGCCACGAGACCGTTCACTTCGTCGATATCGCCGGCAAGGGCGCAAAGCAGCTGACCTTCAATCAAATCGATCTCGAACAGGCTGGCCCTTATGCCGCCGAAGATGCCGATATCACCCTGCAGATTCACCACAAGCTGTCAGCGCAATTAAAGGCAGAGAAAAAACTGATGGCGGTCTACCGTGATATCGAGCTGCCGCTGCTGCCGGTATTGCTGAATATCGAACGCACCGGTGTCAAGGTCGATGTCGCGATGCTGAAAAAACACAGCAAGGAACTGGCAAAAAGCATCGTCGGAATCGAGCAGCAGGCATTTGATGTCGCCGGTGAAACATTCAACCTGGCATCTCCGAAGCAGCTGCAGACCCTCCTGTTCGACAAGCTCGGGCTTGAACCGAAACGCAAGACACCCAAGGGACAGCCCTCCACCGCAGAAGATGTGCTGCAGGAATTAGCCGATGAGGGTGAGGAATTGCCGGCGCTGATCCTGAAGCACCGCGGTATGAGCAAGCTCAAATCGACCTATACCGACAAGCTGCCGCAACAGGTCGATGCTGAAACCGGACGGGTCCACACCTCCTATAACCAGACCGTGGCTGCCACCGGGCGGCTGTCATCCACCGATCCCAATCTGCAGAATATCCCCATACGCAGCGAAGAAGGCCGGCGCATTCGCCAGGCGTTTATCGCGGAAAAAGGCTATTGCCTGCTGGCCGCCGATTATTCCCAGATCGAGCTGCGCATCATGGCGCATCTGTCGCAGGACGAGAGCCTGCTGAAGGCATTCAGCGAGGGAATGGATATTCACAAGGCGACCGCCGCCGAGGTGTTCGGCGTCACGGTCGATGAAGTCGACAGCAGCCAGCGGCGCGCCGCCAAGGCCATCAACTTCGGCCTGATCTATGGCATGTCGGCATTTGGCCTGGCCAAACAGCTTGGCATTGGCCGCTACGAAGCGCAGGAATACGTCGATCTGTATTTCGCACGCTACCCCGGTGTTAAAGCCTATATGGACAGTACCCGCAAGAAGGCCCATGAGCAGGGTTACGTGGAAACTGTTTTCGGCCGGCGCTTGTACCTGCCGGAGATCAACTCGCGCAACGGCCAGCGGCGCCAGTACGCCGAGCGCACCGCCATCAATGCGCCAATGCAGGGCACCGCCGCCGACATCATCAAGCGCGCCATGATCAGCGTTGACCGGGCATTGACCGCGAAAAAGCTGGATGCACGCGTGGTCATGCAGGTGCACGATGAGCTGGTGGTCGAGGTCGCGGAAAAGCAGGCTGAGAAACTCGCCAAATTGCTGCACTCCAGCATGGAAAGCGCCGCCGAGTTGAGCGTGCCGCTGATCGTGGAGGTAGGGAAGGGTTCGAACTGGGACGAGGCTCATTGAAAAAACAGGAACTAGGGGCCAGGAACGAGGTTTTTCAACGCAGAGGCGCGAAGTCGCAAAGGACGCAAAGTTAATGATAGTGGTTTGTGCCTCAAGAGATTTTCAAAAATAAAAGTAATCTCTGCGCTCTTTGCGCCTCAGCTTCTTTGCGTTGAAAAGGCTCGAAAAAAAAGCCCGGCCAAAATGACCGGGCAAACAAACGGGACTAGCTTGGGGGTGCTAATCCCTAACGGTTCGCTCAGGGAGGCAAGCGAACCTGCGCCGGGCTACAGCGCATTCCTTGAAAAAAAGATCCTAAGCAAGTGGTCTCACACATTCCCTGATATTGATTAAAGACCAACCATTTCATATTGTTGAATGAAACCGATAGGCGGTAACTTATACGCTGCCAAGGACGAGGATGTTTTTGTGTATAAGCTGTGGATAAGAAATTATAGCCAATAAAAACAGAAACTAAAAGAGACGTTTTTATCTATCTAGATAGCTTGCATGGCTAAGTCCATGCTTGTCGAATAATTTTCCACTATTATAGGCTGCGGCATTAATTTTTAACGCGAAGGCGCAGAGATCGCAAAGCTAATGACAGGGGTTTACGTATTTGTTTGAGCTTAACGCAAATAAACTTCACTGCGCCCTCACCCCAACCCTCTCCCAGAGGGAGAGGGGGCTCAAAACATCCGGTTATCGGATGAAAGCTTCGGAGGGCGCAAAGTACGCAAAGATAATACTTATTTTTTGATAGCCTTAAAACACACTAACAACCATCAAAACCCTTTGCGATCTCTGCGCCTTCGCGCCTTTGCGTTGAAAATATCAATCCAGCTCCAGCCACTCGTTGAGTTTTGCCACCAGCTCATCCAGGCCAGTCTGCTTGAGAGCCGAGAACACCTGGACAGTGGCATTGGAGCCACTTTCTTTCAGCTGCTTTCTCACCGACAGCAGGCTGTTCTGCTGGGGGCCGCGTTTGAGCTTGTCGGCCTTGGTCAGCAACACGTGGGCAGGCAGGTTGAAGTAATGACACCATTCCAGCATTTGCCAGTCGAAGTCTTTCATCGGATGGCGTATGTCCATAATAATGACCAGTCCGCGCAGGCTTTGTTGCTGCTGTAAATAGGCTTCCATCAGTTGTTCCCATTCCTGTTTCATTTTTTCCGGCACTTTCGCATAACCGTAACCCGGAAGGTCGACCAGGCGACGGTGCTCGTCGAGCGTGAAAAAATTAATCAGGCGGGTGCGGCCGGGGGTCTTGCTGGTCTTGGCCAGCCCCTTGTTGCCACACAGGGTATTGATAGCGCTGGACTTGCCGGCATTGGAGCGACCGGCAAAGGCGACTTCGGCGCCTTCACCCCCGGGAAACTGGCCTGGTTTGCCGGCGCTGATCAGAAATGAAGCGCGACGGTAATATTGATTGATTTCTGCCTGGGCCATAGCGCCCGCATTATCAGTGTCAAATTGATGAATAACAAGCGGTAGTGTAGAATTCGCCCACATTTTGTCGCGTGCCGGCAACCAACAAGATCCGGAGTTCCAGTTCAATGAAAAAGATTATTGTATCCAGCGTGGTTCTGATGTTTGCATATGCTGGTGTTGCACACGCCACAGGCGATGCTGAAGCAGGCAAGACCAAGGCAGCAGCCTGTGGTGGTTGTCATGGTATGGACGGCAACAGCATGGTGCCTACGTTTCCCAAGCTGGCCGGGCAGGGTGAGAAATATATCGCCAAGCAGCTCGCTGATTTCAAGGCAAACACAACCCGCAAAAACGAGTTGATGCTGGGCATGGCCGCTGCATTGAGTGAACAGGATATGGCTGATATCGGTGCCTACTATGCCACACAGAAACTGGCCGGTCCTGCACCCGCTGATGAAAGTAATCTGGCCATCGGCAAGCAAATCTACAAGGGTGGCAGCCTGACTGAAGGTACACCGGCCTGCCAGGCATGTCATGGCCCCAAAGGTGCCGGTATTGCCGGTTCCGGCTATCCCCAGGTTGGCGGTCAATTCCCTGACTACACCCTGGCACAGCTCAAGGCCTTCCGCGACGGCACACGCGCCAACGATGATAAAGCGCTGATGCGCTCAATCGCCAAGGACATGAGCGACGAACAGCTGACAGCCGTTGCGAACTACATCGCTACGCTGCACTAATCAGTCTTTATATTGTGTGTTAACAAAAAGGATGGCAATGCCATCCTTTTTTATGCCGCGCATTTCCCGGTATCTGCAGGAGCGACTTTAGTCGCGAATTGTCGATGTTCGCGACTAACCCGGATTTCTCACCAGGCGGCGTCGAATACTGATAAAGCATTGGCTCTCTGGAATAAAGCTTGGATGATCAAAAATACACCGTGTTATTCAAGCATGCCTATCACGGTTCAGGCTGGTCTTCGTGTGCGTAAGCTTGTTCTTCACTCAAACCGTAGCTATTGCTACGCTTTTCGCTCCAATACGGCGCTTATGAACGCGAATCCTGCGCCTGCTCCCGTGATCCTGGTGAGAAATCCGGGCTAAAGTCGCTCCACAGATAATATATATTCCTGCGTTCCCTGCGCCTCTGCGAGAGTAAATATGACACTGCCGGTCAGATCGAATCCTGACTGTTACATTTTATTTACCGCGGGTGTCTATTTTATTTTCAGCCCTAGTTCCTGGGTCTGTTCACCACGCTTGAATGTGACGACGCTGTCGGAAATGGAGGTAAGCTCCCAGCCCTGGTGAGTGCCGCCTGTTGCGAGATGCAGCATCTTGTTGGTGGAGATATCGCGCAGCACGGCAATTTTTGACCCGGGCGTAATGGCTACGCCTTCCAGTCTCAGGCGCAGTTGTGAGGTCTTCGCCGCTGCCACCGTTGTGACCGGCGCGGCTGGCGGCTCGCGACCTTCGTTGAACAACGGGCGCTCCGTGATTTCGCTGAATGCCGCAATCCGCGGCGCAGTAAAGTTTGCCCGTTCAGTCCGCTTGGCATCAGGCTGGGTCGTGCGCGAGGTGTTGCCCTGTGTCTGCACCAGGTTATTACTCTCGAGTGCAAGGGTGCCCGCTGACAGCGTGCAGGCGACGAGGAGGTAGGGTGTCAGGTGATTGCCGATTGAGAACATATTCATGATTGCTTCTGCATGTAGCCAATGAGATCAAAATCCACATTGAGCAAATAGCCGTAGCTGGTTTTGCCTTTGAGCTTCAACTTGCCGTAACTGCGCTGGGCGCGGCCGAGGATCGAGACATTATCCAGAAACAGGTACGGTTGTCCGGCCTCCAGGGCGTGGAATACCTTGACCGTATTATCCAGTCCGCCGCGCATGCGCACTTTCAGCGCAACACGGATGAATCCAGCTTCTTCGCCTGCAGGCAGGATCTGGGTGCTGAGCACTTCCATGCCTGTCGATCCCGTGACTCGCTTGATGATTCCCTGCAGGTTGGCTGCAGCCAGTGCTTCACTGGTGCTTTTCAGGTAATGGCGATTGCTGGCCAGCGATCGTTTCAGTTGATCGTGTTGTGAACGCAAGCTGCTGCCCGTAGATGCGGCACGCTGGAGTATCTGCAGGCGGTTGTCGAGGCTGTCGATGGTGTCCAGGTAATGCTGGTTGACAGCCCATAACGGTGCGACTGTTACTGTGAAGATCATGACTACGACCAGGGCCAGGATTGCCAGGGCCAGCGATTGACGTTGTTTTTGCGTTAACGAATCCATCATGAGGCGGGCTCCTGTAGCCAGTATTTCTCACCAGCTGGACGAGCCCTCGCTTGATCTTTGAATCCACAAAGCATTTTACTCAGTCGGAAATACACAAGGTTATTCCGCTTCCTCGTAAAATACTTTGTGGCAAATCCGTCTGAAACGGATTTGGACCGCAAGGCGACCCCGGAGGAGTTAAATACAGGGATGTATTTCATCAATCCAAATCTCTGCGTGATCATCTCGCCCCCTGGGGAGAATTACTGGCTGCCACTTCCGCGGACAGGTGAAAGCGTTCGGTATTCAGGCGCGGTATCTTGGTCACCGGTGAGCGAAAACGGGGGTTGCGCAGAAGGTCGGAAGACTCTATCAGCGGAATGAGTGCTGCTGCCGATGCCGACTGGCCCTGGATTTCGACTTCCTGTCCCTTGATATTCAGACGGTTGATCCAGGTGTCGTCCGGGATGATACGCGTCAGTTCGTTGATGATCTCGAGAGTCAGCGGCGTGGCCTGTTTCTTTTCCAGCAGAAATCGCGAGTCCATGCCCAGTTGCTCGACTTCTTCGCGCAGGCGCCGTGTTACCTCGGCCTTCGCCGAGACCAGTTCCACCCGGGCTTCCAGCGTATTGATGACATGGACCTTGTTCACCAGCGGCAGGGCAATCGCCCCGAGTAGCAACACCAGTGCCAGCACCCCCAGGGCGAGATTAAGATAGCGAGCTGTGTCCGGCCGGCGCTGCCGAGCCTCTTCAGGGAGCAGGTTGACGGCTTGTGGTTGTCCGGTCTTTTTCCGGCAGATGGTGGCCTGGTGGGGTTGAAATCCGATGTCGTCAAGATGGGTGAGCAGGTCATCGAGAAACCGCCGCGGCGTGACTACCAGCTCAAGGGTGAGGGTGTTTTTTTTCGAATCACGAGCAGTAAGTATGTGATCGTAGTAGACCTGATCAAGGCTGAATGGCGTCTGGCGGTCCATCTCGAAACCCAGCACCTCGCGCAGGTTTTCTTCAGCGACCAGCGGCAGGGTGAGTGTCTTGATCAGCACCTTGTCTGAGGGCAGGCACAGCACCACTTCGCGGGCGCGGTTTGCCAGCTCTTCCAGCTCCTGCGCCTGCTCGGGTTGCAGTTGCTCTGCTGTCAGCGGATAGCGGCCTATCTCTTGAGTTGACTCACTCGTGACACGGCTGGCAACCACGTTCAGGCCGTTCAGTTCCAGGTACAGGCGTTCCACACTCGGGAGGATGGCGGCACGAACGCTCTTCGGCAGAATCCCGCCCAGCTCGGCTATCCACCAGGACCAGAAGTCTGTCAACGTGTGTAACAACGGTGTGGTGAGCTTGAAGCGGGTTGTCAGGGTGGTCATGTCCATAGCGTGATTATATAAAACGGGGTCAACTGGTAGTGTCGGTTATCGATCGTGCCGGCGCGCGCCAGGACAGGATCGTGTAGGCGGGGTCGCTTGTGGCCGCAATACGCACCACTGCGTCGAGTGATGCACTCGAACCACCATTACTCGTCGCCCAGACGGTGATCTGGAATGTCGAACCATCGTTGCGTCTGGTGATATTAACAGAGGTCGAGCTTTCCTGCGTTTCGGCCAGTACACTGAACAGCCAGGGTGGTGCATAGTCCAGCATAATGTTTGCCTGGCCCGAATGCACTGTCAGGTAGGGCGCCAGGCGTTCGAACAGCGGGTTGGTCATGCCCAGTACATAACGGAATTCTTCGACGCTACTGAAGGCGCCGTCGCGTGCCGCCCATTTCAAGCCGGCACGCCGGTAATCGTCATCTTCCGCACCATTGATGTGCTTCAGGCTGTCCTTGTCACGCCAGTCCAGGGTGGCATCGACCAATGCCTTGCGCTGGGTCTCTTCTATACCCGTGCCCGCCAGCACACTATCCAGCAGCGCCGCCGATGCACTGTTTATATCGACCAGGCCGCGGACATCGCGAATCGCGATGGCGACACTGCCGCCTTGGTAGCGGATGCGATTAATGCTGCCGTTGACCGGCCAGCGTTGTTCTTCATCGCGCACCAGCAGCTCCAGGATGGCATGATGGACGCCGGCCTCGGCCAGGCTGCGGGCCTTGCTGTTCTCGATCTGGTTGGAAGCGAGTCGGGTCTCGGTACGGATGATGCGTGCATGGCTGGCCGCGATCACGGTCATCAACACCAGCAGCCACAGCACCACGACAAGGGCGATGCCCTGCTGCCATGCCTGCTTCGGCTCCGCTCTGCGCAAGTGTTTGCGGGTGTTGGCTGTGGTCATTTTTTCAGGTCCGTATACAGTGCCAGAACCAGCTCCGGCCAGGGCCGTTGCCCCTGCTTTGAGATCAGGTGAACTCGCACCAGCTGCGGAAATGTTTCGGCGTCGTTGTTCCATTGTGAGTGCCACTGCGGCGGCTCCTCGGCGACAGGTGATCCGTAATAGCTGAAGCTGGCCGTCTTTAACTCATCCACGAGCAACACCCGCTGCCGGTCACTGCCGCCTGCCTGCAATCCGGTGCTGTCGGGATCATGCAGCAGGTAATACAGAACTAGC
>Ga0316198_10002465_pt1 | contig 11173 bp, 12 predicted proteins | sample OudBieAanoxic_MG_FD_204935 | JGI IMG/M metagenome (GOLD analysis project Ga0316198, IMG submission 204935) | Coastal sediment microbial communities from Oude Bieten Haven, Netherlands - site A anoxic | ecosystem: Environmental > Aquatic > Marine > Coastal > Sediment | place: Netherlands... | reverse complement strand
AACACAGAATTCAAATTTAACGTGACGGTTAATGACCATTCAGATTTTGTCGATAGCGTGTCGCGTGGCGGCAGTATTTGCACCGGCTCACATAATTTTGTGATGCGCTCAATCGATGCCACCCAAAAAGAGGCGCTTAAAACGGTCCTTACTGAATCACCTGGTGCAGAGGTGCAAATCGCGGGTGCATTAAAAGGTGAGTTCTCGCCAATACTGGACATTGCAGTAAAAAAATAACGGCGCTGGTTGAGTCGATTGAGAACAACCAGTTTGAACAGATGCTATCGATTCGTCGGCACCAGCTGCCGCACGAAGATGACAGTGAGCAGTCAATAGCCCGTGCGCTTTGGCTGCATAAAAACCATTTAGAGAGCCTAGAAATAGTCACCGCCAATGGCGTGAACAGGGCCTTCTCTGGTAAATCCAGCTAACGGGGAGAGTGATCACCAATGAGTCTGCCAAAACCATTAATGTTTACCGTTGGCTTAATTGACCAGATCACTAAGCCGATTGCTAAGATTAGTCAGCAGTTCAATGGGCTGGCGTCTAACTACCAAGCTGGAACCATACAGATGGCCACTGGCGTGGCAGGTATGGCGGCGGCGGGCATGGCGCTGCAAAGTGCTCTAATGCCAGCCATCGAAATGGACCGGGTGCTGGGTGAAGTCAAATCACTGGATGTGCGAGACTCAGCTCTTAAGCAGTTGGCCAACACCTCTTATGAATACGCGCTCAAATATGGCAAGTCTGCCACTGAGTTTGTTAGTTCGAGTTATGATATTCAGTCGGCCATTTCAGGGCTGAGTGACTCGGATCTGTCTCAGTTCACACTCGCCTCAAACGTACTCGCCAGCGCCACTAAGGCCGATGCGGCTACTATCACCAATTACATGGGCACCATGTATGGCATCTTTAAAAGTGATGCCAATGCCATGGGGAAAAGTGATTGGGTTGAGCAGCTAACAGGTATGACAGCAACCGCTGTACAAGCATTTAAAACTGATGGTAAAAAAATGTCAGATGCCTTTGGAGCATTGGGCGCATCTGCTGGACTTGCTCCGCTTCAAGAGCAAATGGCCGTTCTCGGTACCCTTCAATCCACCATGGCGGGGGGAGAGTCTGCAACTAAATATAAATCATTTTTAGCAGGAGCAGGTAAAGCACAAAAAGCCTTGGGCATGAACTTTGTCGATAGCCAAGGGAAGATGCTTCCGATGGTTGATATTCTGCAAAAACTGCAAGGGCAGTTCGGTGAACTGTCGGTTCAAGCTGATATCGATAAGGTGACGAGTGCATTTGGTTCTGGTGAGGCCACGGCGTTAATCCAATTATTGCTAAAAGATGTTGACGGGCTCAGTAGTTCAATCAATAAACTCGGCGAGGTCAAAGGCATGGGACAGGCTGAAAAGATGGCCGCTGCCATGACCGACCAGAGCGAGCGTCTGTCTCAATCTTGGTTTGTTATTCGTGCCGCGTTTGGTAGCGCCGTTCTCCCTGCGTTCAATGAGTTTGTCGGCTGGGTAGCCGATATGGGTAAAGAAGTGCTGTGGTTCACCCAAACTTTCCCCAATTTAACCCGTGTTTTAGGTTATGCCGCCATTGCCATTCTAGGCCTTGTTGCTGCAGGTGGTGCGTTGACTGTGATGGTTGGAGTATCAAAAATGGCGATGACTTCATGGTCGCTGGTGACAGATCTCGCGTCATGGTCAGGAAAGGGGTACACAGCGACACTCGCTTGGATGAGAGGGGCAATAATTGGAGCATCGATTAATACTCAATTGTTTATGGCGACTATTAAAGCATCAACAGCATATCAATGGGCCGCATCAGTAGCCACAGCCGCTTGGGGGATGGTTACAACGGGCATTACTGCAACTTTAGGTACATTGCGAAATGTCATGGTAGGGGTTAATGCTGTAATGCTAGCTAATCCAATAGGCCTGATTGTTGCGGGTATCGTTTTAGCCATTGCTGCCGTGGGTGCTCTGGTTTATTACTGGGATGATCTCAAGGCCACTATGTCTGAGTGGGGCTGGGTTCAGTCTCTGGTTGATGTGTTCGAATCTGCTTGGAACGGTATCAAAACCATGGCCATCGATACCATTAACGGCATCATTGAAACCATTAACATGCTCCCAGGTGTTGAATTTGATGTGATCCCCAATGTGACCGGACTCGAACCGCAGCAATTGATCCCCGAGTTTATTCAGCAGAACAATCAGCAAACGGTACCGACTTGGATGCAGCAAACCGCCGCTAATGATGTAGCGAAAGCGGCCCCTATGAATGGCCCTTGGCTCAATGACTCAGCGATGAGTACCACGCCAGTTAATCAAGGCGGGCTTGCACCAGACAACAACATTACCCGCTTACCGGTTAGGTACCAGGAAAGTCAGCTTTCGTCGATGGTGCCCGAGTCACTGATGCAAACTGTTGATCTGCAACGTGGCCAGTTTCCTCCAGTGTCAACACCGCCGATGGTTCAGGCTGTGGAGATGCAACCAGGTCAATTGCCTGCAGTATCTACCACGCCGCTGACTCAGGCTATTGAGCTGCAACACGGCCAACTACCACCTGCTTCCCCTCCATCATTGATTCAAAATGTGGAGATGCAGCGCAATGCACTGTCACCTTACCAACCTGAGCAGGTAACCCCGCTGTCCGACATTAAGCCGGTGGCCAATGAGTCTATGGCTAATGCCATTAAGCCGCGCATTAACCAGCAGGCAGCAATGAGTGCCAAGGCTAACAGAGTCGCCAGCCAATCAAATACCAAGAGCCTGAGCTTTGGTGATGTGATTATTCATAACTCGAATAAGAATCTCAGCCTTGCCGAAATCGCCGATCAACAGGAGTTAATGACCGGATGACCACAGAAAAGTATAGCGACCTGTTAATTGTCGATGGTGCGTTGTCTCTCGATGTCGGGGCACAGCCAAATCTGACCAACACGCGCGCCAGTATTGCTCAAGATGTGAAGCACCTGCTGATGGAATCTGGCCTTGTGACTAAGTTATTAGCCCTGCGCAGTTCGACATTGCGCAGTGATGTGTATACCGAGATAGAGCTGCTTATCGAAACCGATACCCGCTTGATACCGGGCTCTATCGCGTTGGATATTCGCACTCCCGAGTTAATTGCCATTACCGCCACCACCTATGAATTTGGCCAACTGAGCACAGAGGTATCTTATGTCACGCCCGCAAGTTGATTTTGAAAAAGTATTAGCAAGTGAAGGAGTGCCGCTTACAGCTGAGGGCGTAACGGCATTGCTCAACGATGATGTGATGGCTGCAAACTCGATTATCAGTAATGACAGCGCCATGAGTCCATTTTGGAAACTCTTCTCGGCCTGTGTAGTGACGCCCGTGCTATGGCTGATTAAAACCTTGCTTGCCAATCATGTGTTACCCGCCATGTTTGCCGCCACGGCCACTGAATTCTATTTAGAGCTTAAGGCGTGGGATGTTGCCTTGGAGCGAAAGCTTGCCGTTAAAACGCAGGGTAATATCACTTTTACCAAAACCGATATTAATGCCGACATAGTGGTGAAGGCGGGCACTATCGTGCAAACCGATAACACCTTGGGGGCTATCTATAAGCTGTTGGTATTGGCCGATACCTTAATCCCAGCTGATACCCAAAGCACCGCCATCTTGTGTGAGGCCGACACAGCAGGGGCTGGACATAACATAGGGGCGGGCTATTACCACGTGTTGCCGCAAGTATTAGCGGGTATTGAGTTGGTGATCAATGTTGGCGACTGGATAACCCGCGCTGGTGCCAACAAAGAAACCGACGATGAGCTGGCCCTGCGCATACGTGATCAGTTCGGCAGTGTAGGCAACTATCACATCGATGCGGTATATCGTGCGGCTATCTCAACATTTGCGGGTATTCGCAGTGATTGGCTTTACTTCGAACATGAGGCACCGCGTGGACCCGGTACCGCAAACTGTCATGTGATGATGGATGTAGGCGAAACGCCGCAGGCCATGATTAACGATATTAACGATTACATCAGCACCCAAGGCAACCACGGTCATGGTGATGATCTTCGGGCGGTTGCCATCGCCGCCGCGCCAACGGATCTCGCTCTCGAATTTTGGCACGCTGCCAACCTGAGTGTCGATGAAATAGCGACACTGAAAGCCGACATTGAATCGCGTGTTCGCGCCGTATTTCGTGAATCTGACATGCATAGTGTATTAACCCGGACTAAGCCACGGAGTGTATTTGCCTTTTCAGTGCTGAATGGCGAGCTGCATAGAGAATTGCCGAACCTCAAGAGTGTGCGCTGGGCTAATAACGATATTGTGAGCGGCCTCGAACTACCACGAATTAACAGCCTGACCATCTCAAATCGCGGGGTGGCCTGATGACAGACAACATCCCGAAACTGCCTAAGTTCCCGCTGCCGTGGTGGATGGATGGCGAAACGCTGCCGACCACACCAGAACCACAAGAGCCCGCCATGCTGGGCAAGGGTATACAGTCATTCTGGCAACGGGTACGCGGCTGGTTTATCTGGCCACTGGCACAGAAAGACCCGTTAACCTGTTCACTGGATATGCTCACCTTGTTGGCATGGGAGCGCAGAATTACCCGCTTTAGAGACGAGCCCTTGTGGTTGTATCGCAAACGGGTGGCCTATGCCTTTATTAATGCTCAAGACGCAGGTAGCACTCAGGGCTTTATTAACATCATGAGTCGCCTCGGTGTGCCGGTACTGAGTATTGACGAACGCCAGATTGATCGGGATTGGGACATAGTATCGATTGAACTTGATGATACTCAGGTATCGAGCGCCGCCATGCTGGCCACCATTATTCAGGACTATGGCCGTACCTGCCGCCGCTATGAATATGTATCGAATAAGGCTGCATCGTTGCATCTGCCTGTGACCGAATGCAATAACGATTATCAAACATTAACAGCGAGGGCCAACTAATGGCACGTTTAACCACCATAGGCCAAAGCCTGATCTCTGCCGCTGTGGGTAGCGGCCCGAAACTGGATATCACTAAGTTTGTATTCGCCAATATACCGGGGCTTGACCACACCGCCCCCGAACCTGCAGATGAGCCCATGCCTGCACCTGAAAATGTGGTGTTTGAGCGTGCGCCAACGAAGGCGGGGATCATCGATGAAAACCGTGTCACCTACAGTCAGATGATGCTCACCGATATCGGTGACTTTGAGTTTAACTGGATTGGTCTAGTGCAGGGGGATGATTTAGTGATGTTCGCCTATGTGCCGCTAACTCAGAAGGTGAAAACCCAAGGTGCGACCTCGGGTAACACGTTAACCCGAAACTTAGTCATTGAGCATTTAAGCATTGCCAACGCCACACCTGTGGTGGTGTCAGCCGAAAGCTGGATGTATGACTATAGCGCCGAACTCGATGCATTGACATTGAGAATAGTCAATGTTGAGGATGCACTGCCGAACTACGCTGTGAAAACCACCGTTTATACAAAGACTGAGTCAGATGCGCGGTATCAGCCAAAAGGCAGTTATGCGGCTGCAAATCATAACCATAATGCCGCTAGTATCACTGCAGGGACACTACATAAAGACCGCTTGCCCAATGCGTCAACTGAGGCAAAAGGGGCGGTGAAGTTATCTAGTGATATCGGCTCAAGATTAACGACGCTTGCGGCGACACCTAGGGCCGTGAACGATGTTTACAACATTGCAAATAATGCCCTACCGAATAATCGTAGGAATATCGGCAATGCAACGTCTGTTAATTGGAAGAAGCATCAAAGCGTACTTTATGACTCTGGTGGCAGTTACACTTTTACAATCGACCCTGCCGGATTGAGTGCCGGTGATATTATCGAAGTTGAAAAAGCACATAAATCGGGGCGGATAACAATCAAAAATGTACGAGGACATATCTTGGTAGGTGTCATCGGTGATTATCAGCATTACTTGCCCGACGGCAAAACTGGTGTGCTGAAATTTAAGATACTTAATTCTACGACAGTAAGATTTTTAGGAGGTTACTAATGGAGGATTTAAGTCAATATATGGGGAGTGGGTCAGGTGTGGAAATCGTTAACCTTATAGGCGTCGGAATGGTGCCAAACCCAGGAAAGGCATATGAAAGAATATCTATATCTGCTGCTGAGTCAACGCACACTATAACCGCAGTATCTGGTCTACGCGTAATGGTGACTTTTCTGCAGACCTACTTATATGACAGGGTTTATCTAACAAAACTCACTGTTGATGGCCAAGTATGGCATAGCGGTAAAGCGGATATATCGAGTACAGCAAACAGTGGAGAGCATTACCAAAATAAGTTTGCAACACTGCTTCAATCCGGGATTTTGGTAGGCAAAGTGATAGAGATAAAATTGACTGCGAAAGATGATAGCCAGTCTATTTATTTAGGATGGAGTGACATTAAATGATATTCAAATATTTTGTTGCTGGTATTGAAGCTTCACTGAAGCCAATTGAAGTCGGCACGTCTTATCGAGAAGAACGCTGGATTAATGATGAGCTGGTCAGCACGCTTGAAACCATCGTTCCAGCCTTGGCCATTGAGCCCATTAATATAGTCGTTAGTGGAGTTTCTGGCTCCTTAATGCATGCCAGCAATTTTAGTAAAATAACCTGCTTAGAGATGGATAATCTCTTGGTGTCAGGGACTCTGAATATTCCAGATAGAACTTTTGCAATGCCGCTTCGACGTGATGATGGTCGCCTGATATTATTCCCTGTTAATGTCTTCAATGGTGCTTTTGAAGCGGTGTTGAATTTCCCTACATCGGGTCAGTATCGTTATACCGATGAGGAAGCCAATATAGACCTGCCCGAAGGTACCTTTACCATCGCGCCGATTAAGATTGATGTGCTGCGTAAGGTTCTTTAGGAGTTATTGCCATGAGCCAGGTTGCGTTAGATGGTGAACTCATCAACTTAAAAAGCTGCAAGGTCGAGCTGTCGATGCAACTGGCCGAGCAGGATATGTCCGGTCAAACCTCAAGCACGGCGAGCAGTGAACAAGGGGATAAAGCCAAAGAGCTGAAAGTAACCGGCTTAATCCCGTTTACTGACAAAGCGCAGTTATCCCGCCTGTTTGAGTTGGCCATTGCTAAAGATGAAACGGGTAATCGTTTGGTAAGGCGTATCGGCTCAGATTTGGCGCGCGCGGTTAAAATCAGGCAGGTGAAGTTTTTCGGCCAAATCACAGCGCCTGCTCACCCCACACTGATGGCGTGGAATGTGAGTTTTCATCTGCGTGAGCACCTGAGTATTCCGGAGGTGGCAGAGCAGCGCCAACCACAAAACGATGCCAGCACCGGGCAGGGCACAGAGCAAACCGCGAGCGTGATCCCCACGGCTGCTATTACCGAGGCACCGCCGAAAGTTGAAGTGTCATCGATGGAAAAGGTTTTAATGGCAATTGAGAATACCATAGGTGATCCCGTATGAAATTGAGCAAACGCTTAACGGTCGGCACCGAGGCTTTAGCGGTAACGGATCACCACCTGGTGCTTGAACTGTCATCGGCTGGCCGTGGTGTATTTGAGGTTGAAGGCGATGTTGAACGTGGCCAAATCGTTGCATTCGATATTGGTTACAACAATGCGCTGAAACGCTATTTCAGTGGCTATATCACCAAGGTAACGCCGAGCAGCATGGGCATGAATCGTATTGTGGTGCGGGAGCTGTCCAGCGTATTAGCCGAGCATTGCCCGATTAATATTCGCCACGCAACATTCCGCCAGGTGATCACCCGGTTAGCCGAAGACACAGGCCTGAGCTTTGTGATCCCCGATGATGCCATTTATCTCGATATCAAGGTGCCTAACTTTACCAGCCAGGGCACCGGTTATCAGTTGCTTGCCAGTTTGGGCGGTGTGTTTGGTATTGATGATTGCATCTGGTATCAGCAACCTGATGGTCAAATCTTCGTTGGCAGTTATCAAGATAGCCGCTGGCCCTCAAGGCCATTAGATATTAACCAAGGGTTTAGCAAAAAGCAGTTTGGTAACAGTTGGCAGTTAATGGCGATGCCTGCCATGCGTCCGGGTGCCATGGTGAATGGTCATCGAGTTAAGCAGGTAGAGCTTGCAGACGACACCATGACAATCACCTGGACAGCCACCAAAGCCGATGAACGCAGCGAAAAGCGCCGCATCACCAATATATTTCCCGAGCTGTCGGCTGATTATCATCTACCAGTTTGGGGCAAAGTGGTTGCACTGCCAGAATTACCTGCAATTGAGGGCGAACGCGGCAGCGATCCATTCTATCCGCGCTATGCCGTTGATGTGCAGCTGCTCGATGAAGACGGCAACGAAACGAAATCCCCCGCACTGGAAGCGGTACCATTACCACTGCCAGGTGCAGGAGATAAAGCCGGTCGATTAGAGCCCCCGGCTATTGGTTCAACTGTTGAAATAGGGTTTGCTTACGGCAGGCCGGATAAACCATTCATTCGTTGTGTGCTGCCATTTGGTTGGGATCTTCCCGCCATCAAAGAGGGCGAAACCCGTAATCAGGTACGTGAAGGCGTTTATCAGTTATTCGATGATGAGGGCAATCTCATCACCGAAACAGATAAAGACATTCGTACCACTATCGGCCAAATGCATAAGCTACTGGTTAAGCAGTCGCAAGAGCTCAAAGTGCTACAAGACCAGCTAACAGAGGTTGAGGGCAAGATGACAATGACAATAACCAAAGACCTGAACATCAAGGCCAAGAACATCACAGAAGATGCCGACACCATTAAACTGAATGGTGGTGCTGCCGTGGTCACTTGTGCCCACATCTGCCACTTTACGGGTGGCCCTCATGGTGATGGTTCATCAACAGTCACAGCAGGTAAGTAGATATGGCACTGAATAAAGCATCACTGAAAGGCAAGATAGTCAGCAACCTGCAAGCGCAGGGCTTTACCACCAATGGTGAACATGCCTTTGCTGCCAAGATGGCCGAAGCTATAGCCAACGCCGTCATCGATGAGATAACAAGTAACGGTGAAGCGGTTGTAGTTGGTGGAAGTTCAGGTGGTAGCCACAAAATAAGATAGAAGGAATCCCAGCCATAGCCTAGCCCTGAACACTCAGGGCTTTTTAATGTCAGCAGTAAAGCCAACCCTAATTATATTCTCTGACCAAATACTTGGGCGCGGGTTCGGTTCCTGTCTTGGGGCTCGAACCCGCGCCCGAGAAAACCACAACCCATTACACTAATCACAGCCACGTAATTCACCCCACAGAATTCTTCCGTCACGGAATCCGCACTCTTCCTCACCCTCCTGCGGGCTTTTTATCATTAATTTTTTGCAGTTTTCTAATACTACAGTTCATAGCGCCAGCCCGCGCCGTTGTAAGGGCTTTGCAGGGGATCGCAGATCTGAAAGGATCGAAGTTTATTTCAGTATTTTTCAGTTCTGCATGGTGTGTTTGTGTGTGGTTGTTAGTCTAGACCCTGTATGAATAGGGGGCTTGGTCTCGATTACGTGGCCTTTATACTTCTAAGTGATTGTTGGTTAAAAATGAATAAGCCTGCAAGAACAGAAAGTTAACGTGAATTGAAACTGAAAAGAGGAGAACCAGCAATAGGGGATAAATTCCATTGTCTAACTCACTTTTGTATAGAAATGAGTTGAAGCAGATGCTACCTCATGAGATTTGGAATAGAGCAAAGTATGACAATCGAATATGGGGTAATGCCTCAATCGTGGTCAACAAGAGTTTGCTAAATGTAGAGGAACGAAAACACCAAGTTTTTTGTCCTTATTCTTTAGCTTATCACGTACCAGATACTATTTTTTCGGCAGCTTTATCAGCCACTTCACGAGGCGTGTAAATTTCAAAACCTATCACTAATACCGCCAACAAGAAACAAGTAATAATAGTTGTTGCACCAGCATTCTTAAACTTCAACTGGGCAGCCATAACAGCCAAACCAGAGCTAGTAATACCGAGCAAAAGTAATAGTGTTGATAATTTAGCATTAATATCAAAATAAACATTACTAGTGACAGCGCCTAGAGCAAGCAATACCGCAATAAAAAAGCCTATTAACGTTAGATCCCACTGCTTATTATCTGGTGCTTCAGATTTCCCTGAAGATACTTCAACATTAAAAAGAGAACTGTCGAATCCATTGTTTTGAGTATAATCTTGAATAACTCGAATGGAGTCAGCAAGTCTGTGAATACCATCTACATCTGTATCTTTAAGAGGCATAATTATTTCGCCCCTTGTGAAGATGTTACGACACGCGAAACGTCTTTATCAATAGCCGTTCCAGACCACTCTTCGTTGATATCGTTGCTTTTAATTACGATAACTCTGTTATTTTCTAAAAAAAGATTTGTCCCCTCAAACTGAATATTGTCAGGAGTAAAGCCAATCATGCTTTGTGTAATACCTATAAAAGCATGACTTACCGATTTTTGAGTTGGAGCGAACTCGACAGTTTCTTCAATGTTGGTACCTAAGAAAAACTCGAAAACAGCACCTTCTCCTTCAACAGGATGGACAACAGTTTTAATATTTATATTTTTAGATAAAAATGTAGCTATTTTGCGGCTAAATAGCTCAACGTACTTATTTAATTTAGATGTTTTTATCATTTTCAACTCTATTTCGTCGCCAAATGCAGGCTCAATTTTATATGGGACATATCACTTAATTAGTGTGGATTCTGATAAACACTCAGCAGAACGTCACCAATCTAATTGCAAAATACAGCTTATCCGCAATGATTTTAGTAACTTATTAGTAAGATTTCTGTGACGCAATGACCATTTTGTCTGGAGAAAGCGAGAATCCTTATGTTTAGATACCGAGAAGTAAGGTGTGTATTCAGCTAAAATTGAGTTATAACTAGTCAGTTTGGCCTTCGGAATGATTAATTAACAAATTTAAGGCTGATACAGTCGAACAGAAAGTGCATAATTTTTATTAGTTGGCGAGCTAGCAGGTTTTTGAGGGCTATTATCCTGGTATTGGCAGGACTTTCTTTCGCTGTCGCCATTTTGCCGCCATTCAGATGTGACAAAGGGTTAGCCTTTCGGCTAACCCTTTGTTTTAATTGGTGGAGGCGGCGGGGCTCGAACCCGCGTCCAAAAAGCCTACATCCAAGGCGCTACATGCTTAGTCTCTCTTTTGGTTAACCAAGTACACTCCGAAAGACA
>Ga0316198_10002463_pt1 | contig 11176 bp, 9 predicted proteins | sample OudBieAanoxic_MG_FD_204935 | JGI IMG/M metagenome (GOLD analysis project Ga0316198, IMG submission 204935) | Coastal sediment microbial communities from Oude Bieten Haven, Netherlands - site A anoxic | ecosystem: Environmental > Aquatic > Marine > Coastal > Sediment | place: Netherlands... | reverse complement strand
TCTGACCCGAGACAACCGGTACGCTTGGGCGACGCGGTCGCAGCCGCGACGGGGCTTCAGCTCGCAACAGAGCAGGGCCGCTCCTACTTTGCCGTCAGCGCCGAGGAGCTTCGGTCACCCACTTCGATCTGGAACGACGTTCCGTCGACCCTCCAGAGCCGCGACAACGCAGCGGACTACCTGCTCATCACCCCGGCAGAGCTCTTTTCTGAGGCCCAAGCGCTGGCCGACTACCGCGAAGCCGAGGGCTTCAGCACCATGCTGGTCGAGCTTCAAGACATCTACGACGAATTCGCCTTTGGAACGCCAGATCCAAACGCGATTCGTGACTTCCTGATCTACACGCAGCGCAACTGGGCCAGCGCACCCGACTTCGTCGTGCTGGTAGGCAAAGGCTCGTTTGACTACCGCGACATCCGGGGCCGTGGTGGGAACTTGTTGCCTCCGCTCATGGTCCGGACACAGGACGGGATCTTCTCCTCGGACAACAAGTACGCAGACCTAATCGCGGACGATGGCCTACCCGACATCGCGATCGGCCGTCTCCCTGTTGCTTCCGCAGCGGAGCTCAACTCGGTCATCCAGCAAATCATCAGCTACGAAGGCTCGCTCGACGACTTGCCGGACGAGATCACCCTGCTCGCCGACGAAACCTTCCCTCAGGACAATTTCGGGATGTCCAGTGATTTTGTGAGCGAGGCATTGCCCGCGGGCTGGAATGCGAACGCGGTCTATCGGTCCGATCTCGGCGATTTGGAATCGACACGCGCCTTGTTCTTCGACGAGGTTCGCAAAGGCCCCCGGCTGGTGAACTATCTCGGACATGCTGGCGCCACGGCGCTCGGCTTCCGCGAGGTCCTTCTGAGCGTCGAGGACATCGAGACGCTGACGGTCGACGGGACGCAGCCGGTCTTCTCGAATATGACCTGCACGGCCTCCCGGTTTGCGGTGCCGGGCCTCGTGTCCCTCGGCGAGGCGCTGCTGCTCGATGATGAAGCGGCGATCGCGGTTTGGGGACCGTCCGGCGTGTCGATCAGCGCACAGGCGACCTTGCTGGCGCGCGCCCTGGTGGACGAGCTGAGCACGGGCGGCGAAACGCGAATCGGCCCGATGATCAATCGCGCCTTCCCGGTGCTAGCCGACTTGGAGTTCGGACGCGAGATGATCTCGATTTACCATCTGTTCGGCGACCCCGCGCTGCGTGTCACCAAAGCTGACGACCCGGGCACGGGTGGCGCAGGTGGTGACGGCGGCGGGTTCGCCTGTTCGGTCGACTGGTCGATGCCCAGCACGTCTTCGGTTCCGCTTCTTCTGCTGCTAGGCGCGGTAGCGCTCGCGTGGCGGCGCCGACGCCGCGCCTAGTCGTTCGCCCGAGAGGCGCCGAGCTCAGTTGACGTGCGCTTCGGAGGTGCCGCCGAGCGACTGCCCCTGACGGGCATGATGTTCGACCGCCGCCCGAACGAAGCTGGTGAACAGAGGGTGCGGCTGGTGCGGCTTGCTCTTGAATTCGGGGTGAAACTGGCAGCCAACGAAGTGCGGATGGCCCGGGAGCTCGACCATTTCGACCAGGCGGTCGTCCGGAGAGACCCCACAGAGGACTAGGCCGCCCTCTTCGAGCCGTTCCCGGTACTCGTTGTTGACCTCGTATCGGTGCCGGTGCCGTTCACTGATCTGAGACGTTCCGTAAATCTGAGCCGCCAAAGAGCCGGGCTTGATCGTGCAGGGGTACGCCCCGAGACGCATCGTCGCGCCCTTGGACTCGATGCCCCGCTGATCGGGCATGATGTCGACCACGAGATGCTTTGCCTTGCGATCGAACTCGGCGCTGTTGGCTCCGTCGAGCCCGCAGACGTTCCGTGCGTACTCCACGACCGCCATCTGCATCCCGAGACAGATGCCAAAAAATGGAATCCCCTTCTCGCGTGCATACTCGATCGCCTGAATCTTTCCCTCTGAGCCGCGGTCTCCAAACCCGCCTGGCACGAGGATCGCGTCGTGTTTGCCCAAGCGCGCCTCGAGGTCCCCGCCCTCGAGCTCTTCGCTGTCGACGTAGTCGAGGTCGAGCTTCACGTCGCACTCGAGCGCCGCGTGCACCAAGGACTCGTGCAGTGACTTGTAGGAGTCGCGCAGGTGCACGTACTTGCCGACGAGCGCAATCGAAACGTGCCCTCTGCCGGGGGCCATGTAGCGGTCGACCGTTCGACGCCAAACTGAAAGATCGGGGTCACGCGACCAAATGTTGAGCCGCTCGGCGAGCAGACGATCGAGCCCCTGCTCGTGGAGCGTCAACGGCAGCTCGTAGATCACTTTCACGTCGGGCGCGGCGATGACCGCTTGAACCGGCACGTTGCAGAAATGCGCAATCTTCTCTTTGAGCTTGTGCGGCAGCGCACGGTCGACCCGGCAAAGCAGAATCTCGGGCTGAATCCCGAGGCCCAAGAGCTCTTTCACCGAGTGCTGGGTTGGCTTGGTCTTGAGCTCGCCCGCCGCCGCGATGTGCGGGATGAGCGTCACGTGAACCGAAACACTGTTCTGCGGCCCGAGCTCACCGCGCAGCTGTCGAACCGCTTCGAGGAAGGGCAGCGACTCGATGTCACCGACGGTGCCGCCCACCTCGACGATCGCCACGTCGACATCACGGGTGGCCTCCCGGACCCGCGCTTTGATCTCGTCTGTGATGTGCGGAATGACCTGAATCGTCGCCCCGAGGTATTCCCCGCGCCGCTCTTTTGCGATGACCGAATCGTAGATCTTGCCGGTCGTGAAGTTGTTCGCCTTGGTCATGGTCGCTTTGGTGAAGCGCTCGTAATGACCGAGGTCGAGGTCTGCTTCGGCGCCATCGTCGGTGACGAAGACCTCGCCGTGCTGGAAAGGCGACATCGTGCCGGGGTCGACGTTGATGTACGGATCCAACTTCATGTTGGTGACCCGTAGTCCTCGTGCTTCGAGGAGCGCACCCATCGAAGCGGCAGCGAGGCCTTTTCCGATTGAGCTGACAACACCCCCTGTGACGAAGATGAACTTGGTGTGTCGTGCGTTCATCCGGTGTGGCTCCAGGAGCATTGCGTGTTGCACGCAACGGAATGACCCTAAAGGCCCGACCTAATCGTGTCAACGCGACTCGAGATCGAAGTTGCCGATAGTGCGATTGTGCGACTTTTTTAGCGATGGGAATCGCCGGCGTCGAACGGGTCGGAAATTAGGGAAGCACGAGTGACACCCGCCGAGCCAAACCGTTCGCGGAGCGCTCGGGTCGTCGCTGCCAAACGCTCACGCCGCTCGCGCTCCACGTCTGGAAACAGCTCGGCGTCCAACTCGTTGGTCAGCGACGAAACCGAGACCCCGGTGAGCCGCACGCCGTCTTCGATCGCATCGAAGCGCGAAAGCAATTCGCCAGCCGCGTGGAAGATCGCATCGGTGTCGGAGACGGCCCGCGAGAGGCGCGCTTGCCGAGTTCGAATGCGGTGATCGCCGTACTTGAGCTTCAGCGTGACCACCTGGGCCCAGAGCCCCCTGTTGACGAGGCGATCCGCCACCTGCATCGACTGCCGCAAAATCGGTTTTAGCAGCGCGTCGATCGTCGTGAGGTCCTCTTCGAAGGTCGATTCGCTTCCAAGGCTCTTCGGAGGTGCCCCGACGACCACGGGCCGCTCGTCGATTCCCTGCGCAAGCTCGCGCGCCACGGGACCCCAACTCCCCATCAATTGCTCGAGCGTTAGCAGATCGGTGCGCGCAAGGTCTCCGATGGTCTCGAGACCCGCGGCCCTGAGCCTCACCCTCGCCTTGGGGCCGACACGCCACATTCGCTCGAGCGGCAGCGGCGCGAGAAACTCGGCCTCCCCTCCCGCCGGGACGACGGTCAGCCCATCGGGCTTATCGAGGTCGCTGGCGATCTTGGCGACAAACTTGTTCGAGGCGACCCCTGCCGAGCCGGTCAGCCCGATTTGGGAGCAAACGTCTTCCTTAAGGAGCCGCGCGATCTCGGGCCCCTCCCCAAAGAGGGTTCGGCTGCCGGTCACGTCGAGGAAGGCTTCATCGACCGACAGCCCCTCGACCAGCGGCGTGTACCGCCGAAAAACCTCGAAAACTCGGCCACTGAGCTCCGAATAGCGGGCGCGCCGCGGCGGAACGACGACAGCATCAGGGCAGCGTCGCAGCGCCTCGACCATCGACATCGCGGACCGGACCCCCGTCGGGCGGGCTTCATAAGAGGCGGCGGTCACCACCCCCCGACGCGACCGTGCGCCCACCAAGACCGGCAGCCCTTGCAAATCCGGGTTGTCCAGCTGCTCCACCGACGCGAAAAATGCGTCCATGTCGAAGTGGATGACTGTACGCATGCGCTCTTTTGGCACCCTACCTCAACAAGTCTTGATCGCCAGCGCGATCAAACGTACCGTCCGGCGCTATGGCTGAACCGGGCAAAGACAACCCCTACGAAGGCCCTTGGGGCCCGCTTCGACGGATAGACGACTGGATCTTCCACGTCGAGATGGGGATCTTGTGGACATTCCTCGGCGCCTCCGCCGTCATGGTGTTTCTCGACGTGATGTACCGCCGGCTCGCTGCACCTGACAGCAAGGTCGCCGAGCTCACCTCGCGAATCCTCGGAATCGAGAGTCCCGAGGCAATGGAAACCCTGACGACCGCAGCCCCGATCGTAACCGGTGTCATCGGTGTGGGCCTCGTGTACTTCGCGTTTTGGACGGCCGAGAAGCATGCGTCCGAGGGGCGAGAGCAATCGGTCATGAAGCCGATAATCAAAACGGTCGCTGCGTGCGCCGGGCTCGGCCTTCTCGGCTGGATCATGCTTCAGCCCCAAGTCGAATCGCGTTGGTTCTATTTGCTGCTCTACTCGCTCTGCGCGGCGGTTTGGCTGTTCCGGTTGCTTCGGGAACGCGCTTCGGGTTGGCCCAGCAAGCTCATCGCCTTCATCGTCGTCACCGCACTGTACTTGTACATCACGTTCAACTACTTCCCCGACGGGTACAGCTGGTCCAAGGAGCTTTCGCTCATCATGCTGCTCTGGGTGGGCTTTCTCGGCGCCAGCGTTTGCGCCCATCAGGGCAAGCACATTCAAGTGGGCGCACTCAAGAAGGTGGTCCCTCCGTCGATGTCCCGGTTCTCCGACGCGATCGGTTACCTTCTGACCGCGGCGTTCTGCTTCTTCATGGCACTACTCGGCTACGAGTACGCGTCTGAGGCGATCCAACTCGAAGGCCGATTCGAGCAAACCAACATCCCCGACTGGGTAGCGACGATCGCGGTCCCCGCCGCGTTTGCAATGACGATGATTCGCTACGTTGGCGCCGCCTTTAGCTCCATCCTGGGTGGCTCGTACGGCGCTGCTCCCGAAGAAGAAGCCGTGGTCGCTGCGACCCAGGTTTCCAAGAAGGGAGCGGAAGGATGAACCAGATCAAAGAGCGCAAGCTTCCCCTCCTGATCGTGATCGCGATCGTGCTCTTCCTGCCGTTCCTCGGCAAGGGCGGCATCCTGGCGTCGGCAATCATCGCCGCGGCGCTCGTGGGCGCACCGCTTTTCGTGCTCATCGGCATCGCCACCCTCGGCAGCCTTTTCCTCTGGAGCGGCTTCCGAGAGCCCGAGCAGTTTACGATCGTCATCGAAGGCATTCGCAGCCTAGCGGACAGCCCCACCCTTCTCGCGATTCCTTTCTTCATCATGAGCGGCGCGGTCATGAGCCGGGGGCAGATCAGCCAGCGCCTGGTCGACTTCGCACAGGCTCTCATCGGCTGGGTCCCTGGCGGAATGGCGATGAGCGGTGTCATCGCATGCATGCTCTTTGCGGCGATCAGCGGCTCGAGCCCTGCAACCGTCGTCGCCATCGGCACCATGATGGGCCCGGCTCTGATCGCCGAGGGCTACCGAGAACGCTTCTCCCACGGCCTGCTCACATCCGCGGGCTCGCTGGGGATCCTGATTCCTCCATCGATCCCGATGATCGTCTACCCTATCGTCAACCAGACCGCGGTCATCGAGGTCGAACGCCTGTTTGCCTCCGGATTTGGTCCCGGCCTGGTGATGGGCTCGATTCTGATCGGCTACTCCTTCTATCAAGGCATCGTCGACAAGGTCCCGACCGCTCCGTTCAAGTTCAAGAAGCTGGTCGCGGCCACCCGAGACGGCTTCTGGGCGTTGATGTTCCCGATCCTGATACTCGGCGGCATCTATGGCGGCATCTTCAACGCCGTCGAGGCATCCGCGGTCAGCGTTGCCTACGCGGTGGTGGTCGAGGTCTGGCTGCACCGCGCGCTCAAGCTCAAAGCCATCCCCGGCATCTTCGCAGAGACGGGCGTGTTCCTCGGTTCCTTCCTGGTCATCCTGGTCATGGCGCTCGCACTCGGCGAGTTCCTCGAAAAAGAAGACATTCCGGCCCTCATGGTCGAATGGATTCAGGGCAAGGACCTGAAGTACTGGCAGTTCCTACTCTTGCTCAACCTGATACTTCTGGCCGTCGGTATGATGATGGACATCCTCAGCGCGATGTTCGTCTTCGTCCCAATGTTGGCGCCGATCGCGGCCTCGATGGGCGTCGATCCGATGCACTTCGGCATCATCTTCATCGTCAACCTCGAAATCGGCTACCTCACGCCGCCGGTTGGCCTGAACCTCTTCGTCGCAAGCGCGCTCTATGAGAAGGGGCTCGGGCACGTCATACGCAGCGTTGCGCCTTTCGTGGGCCTGATGCTCATCGGTCTTGGCGTCATCACCTGGTACCCGCAGCTTTCGGTCGGTCTGGGTAATGCCATCATGGGTGGCGATCCCAACGCCTTGGTCGACGAAGACGGCGACGGCGTAGACGACCGCGGCGAGGCAGCCGGAGGCATGCCGACCATGGAAGAAATGATGCAGGAAGCCATGGAAACCGAAGGCCTCGAAGGGGATGAGGACCTCGAAGACGACGAGGACCTCGAAGACGACGAAGACCTCGAAGGCGAAGAGCTCGAAGACGAAGAGCTCGAAGAAATCCTCGACGCCCAAGAAGGGCAGTAGCTCGACAGGGTAGAGCGAGCGCGGCTGCGCCAGACGGGCGGCCGTGATACGCTCATCCGCCCGATGTCGTACACCGTTCTCGCAAGGAAATACCGGCCGCAGAGCTTCGACGACCTCGTCGGCCAAGAACACGTTGCGCGCACGCTCGCCAACGCCATCGGCGCCAATCGTGTGGCGCATGCGTTCCTTTTCACCGGGGTTCGCGGTGTGGGCAAGACGACCACCGCACGGTTGCTAGCCAAGGCGCTCAACTGCGAAAAAGGCCCGACTCCAAACCCATGCAATGAATGTGCACCGTGCCTCGACATCACAGCCGGCGTCGACGTGGATGTCCAAGAGATCGACGGCGCCTCGAACAACAGCGTCGAAGATGTCCGAAGGCTGCAAGAGTCGCTCCCCTATCGTCCGCAGCGCGACCGCTACAAGATCGTGATCGTCGACGAGGTGCACATGCTTTCGGCAGGCGCGTTCAATGCCTTTCTGAAGACCCTCGAAGAGCCGCCCGACCACGTCAAATTCATCTTCGCGACCACCGAGAGCCACAAAGTGCCGATCACGATCCGTTCTCGATGTCAGCAGTACGACTTCCGGCTCATTCCTCACCGGCTCATCGCAGAGCGAGTCCGCGAGATCCTCGGCGCTGAATCACTGTCGGCCGACGACGAGGCGATCTCGGTCGTAGCGCGTGAGGCTGCTGGCTCGATGCGTGACGCTCTCACGCTGCTCGACCAGCTCGTGGCGATCTCCGACGATCGAATCACCGCGCACACCGTGGCGGCGAGCCTGGGCATCGCAGCGCGCGAGGCACTCTACGATGTGGCTGGCGCCGTGCTTCAAGGAGACGGTGCTCGAGTGGTTCACGCCATCGACGCGCTGGCCGACAAGAGCGTCGACATGCAGCACTTCGCCCGTCAGCTGCTACAACTCATGCGCGACTTGGTCGTCCTCAAGCTCGATGCGGGAGACCCGGCCGATTGGGTCCCTGAAGAGCGAGAGGCTGCCGAAGCGCTCATCGAGGACATCGACATCCTAGAGCTTCAGCGCGGATTTCGAGCGACGTCGAAGGTCATGGACGAGATGGCCCATAGTCCCAACCCCAAGCTCATGCTCGAGATGGGTTTGGTCCGCGTCGCGACACGGCCTCCTCTGCAGTCGGTCTCCGAGCTTCTCGCCCGTCTCGACGCGCTGCAGGGGAACCCTGGGGCCACCGGTGGTCCGGCGACCGGTTCGCGACCGCGAAAGCCAAACCCCAAGCCGTCTCGACCTTCAACGAAAGCCAAGGCCGAATCCGAGCCCAAGCCCGCTTCCGCCGCAACGCGCGACGCCGCGCCTGCGCCGGATCCGGATCCGCCGTCCGAACCGAGGCGGCGAACGCCGAGCGAGCCGATCATGCCGGCGACCAAGCATGCCGGGGGTTTTCAAACGAGCACCGGCGAGGTTCTGACCCCGATCCGCCGCGCGGCGCTCCAAGAATGGGAAGAGCTCGTCGGGACCCTCGAACAGCAGCAACCCGCGTTGGCCGCGGTGTTGGAGCATGGGATTCCCAAGGCCGTGGGCCCGGACCGAATCGTTCTGTCGTTCAAAGACGGCTCGTTCTACGGGCGCCAAGCGGAATCGCCCGAGTCCATTGCCGCTATCGCGAGGGTCGCTGAACAACAGCTCGGCGCGCGTCCAGAGATTCAAATTCGCTTCGACGCCCAGGGCGAGGCGGCGACCAAGACCGTGGCGGCGGTCGCTGCCCAACGCAAAGAGGCCGAGTCCGAGGCCAAGCGTAAGCAGGCGCTCAACCACCCGCGCGTGCGCGATGCCATCGACGTATTTCCAGAATCAGCAGGAAAGCTCAAAGTGCACATCGAAGCGGACTGAGAGGATCGAATGAATTTTCGCGGCGGAATGGGAGAGCTCATGCGGCAAGCAGGCCGCGTTCAGCGCAAGGTAGAGAAGCGTCGGGAAGAGCTCAATCAAGAGACGTTCGAGGCTAGCGCAGGCAACGACCGGGTGACCGCGGTCGCCAACGGCATCCCCGAGCTCGCCGAAATACGAATCGACAAAGCGTTATTGCAAGAAGAAGACATGGAGATGGTCCAAGACCTGGTCGTTGCGGCCGCCAATGCCGCGCTGACCAAAGCGCGCGAGCACGTCGACGCCGAAATCGAGAAAATCACTGGGGGCTTGGCGATTCCTGGGCTCGGCTGAGCGATGACGTCACCAGACCCCATCGCGTCGTTGATCTCCCTACTGTCCAGGCTGCCCGGCATCGGCGAGCGTACCGCGGCACGGTTGGCTTTTTTCGTGCTCGAGGGGGACGCACAGTATGCCGCGGCGCTCGGTCAAGCGCTGAGCACAATCCATGAAGACGTCACCCGCTGCGAGCTCTGCGGGAACTACGGCGCCGAGTCACGATGCGCGATCTGCAAAGACCCGCGCCGCGACGAATCGCTCGTCTGCGTCGTGGCCAAAGTTCCCGACCTGATCGCCCTCGAAGCGCTTGGTAGTTTCCGTGGTCGCTACCACGTCTTACACGGCTTGCTTGCGCCACTCGACGGCGTAGGCCCCGATCAGCTTCCGCTCGACGCGCTCGAGCGCCGGATCGCCGACGAAGCGATCAAAGAGATTATCGTCGCCACGCCGCTCAATGTCGAAGGTGAAGCGACCGCTCTCTACTTGGCAGACGTGCTGTCCTCTTTGCCGGTTCGCGTCTCCCGCATCGCCGCCGGCGTGCCCCACGGAGGCGAGCTCGAGTTCACCGACCAGGTCACCCTGGGCCGGGCGCTCGAAGATCGCCGCGCCGTTCGCTGAAGTCGAAATACGTCGAATTCACGGCCGATCTCGACTCGGCCGGATGCATTTGAATGTTTTGCGGGCCGCCCTCGTAGAAAAGCGAGAGGTGGCCCCATGCTCCGATTCATCGTCTTACCCGTCATTGCCTTCGCCATCGTGCTCAGCAGCACGAAGGCGGCACGCGCCGAGGTCGTCGTCGTCAGGCCCGAAAGCTCCTCGTCCCAGGTGGTCGTCAAGACCAGGCCGCCGACCGTCGTCGTCGTCAGAAACACGCCCGCGCAGCAGCCGGCCCCAAAGCCCCCGCCTCCCAAGCAGCGGGACCGTAAGGTAGGTCTCCATTTCGACTTCGGGGGAACGTTCGGACCACGGGTCTTGATGGGGGGCTTCGGAGGCGCGCTTCGCTTCCGTCCCACGGAGCACGTCGGAATCGACCTGGGCTCTGGGTACTATGCCGGCAACGACTACCAAGGCTTTTACCGAACCGAGGTCCCGCTCACCGCAAACGTTCTCTTTTTTCTCAACCCACAGCATAAATTTCAGTTCTACTTCGTGCTGGGTCCGGGTCTTTCCTTCGGTCGCGTCGACACGATTTATGAAGTGCGCCGCATGACCCACGTCGGAGGTCAGGCTGGCGCCGGAGTCGAGCTCAGGCTCGCTCCAGCGTTCGCGCTCAATGCCGATGTTCGAGGCGTCATCCGCCACCGGATCGACAGCGACCCACGGCCGGAGTTCTTCGATGGCGTTCGCGGAACCAATACGTCCGGCGGCGCGGTGCTCACCTTCGGCGGGACGTTCTACTTCTGAGCTCGGCTAGGGGCTGCTGCTGTTGCGGCGGCCACCAAAGAGCTTCTTGAAGAAGCTGCCCTCGCCTTCCGCAGGCTGGTCGCTGTCCGAGGCCGCAGCCGGAGTCGTGTCCAGCGCATCGTCTTCTCCGGCCTTCTCGAGCTCTTCGAGCTCGTTTTCGTCCACGAGCAAGACGAAGTCCGACTCGTCGAGAACCTCGACCTCGGTGTGCTCGTCTTCCCAACCTCCGGCCGAATCCGGGGCCGCGACGCGCCTCTCGTCATGCAGGTCGGTCGATTCGCCGCCGAACGAAAACGCCGTCGAGAGCATGCCGAGCTCACCATCCACCGATTTCAAATCGACGGGGTTCGTGCTGCTGAAGCGACTTCGAACCTCGGTCACCTCGGCTTCACTCTTGCCGAGGTCTGCGAGAGCCTGGTCTACCCCAGCCAGCTTCTCTTCGGAAACGCTCACGTGATCAATGTCACAGGAAAAAGGGGCGTCGTAAAGTCTTTCACGACAGAAAGTCAGTCAGTCGGGCTGAGAAACCCGAGTGATTTCGGATGCGAGCGCCGGGATCCGGTCCTGGCCCCAGGTGGAA
>Ga0316198_10002462_pt1 | contig 11177 bp, 10 predicted proteins | sample OudBieAanoxic_MG_FD_204935 | JGI IMG/M metagenome (GOLD analysis project Ga0316198, IMG submission 204935) | Coastal sediment microbial communities from Oude Bieten Haven, Netherlands - site A anoxic | ecosystem: Environmental > Aquatic > Marine > Coastal > Sediment | place: Netherlands... | reverse complement strand
TGAAAGTTTAAATAATGAGAGCGTCCCCTATATCCAGTCCCCTATATCCCAAAAGACCACTTTTGACTTTACCAAACAGCGGCGGCTGTTGATGCCGGGCGGCGCGTTACTCACAAACGCCGATCAGTCTGCAGCCAGAAGGCGGGAGACTTTTTCCTCGAGTTCGGCGTTGTCGATCGGTTTGACGCAGAACTCGCCGGCTCCCAGTCGGATCGACTCCCGGGCAGCCTTCACGGTGGGGTAGCCGGTCAACACGAGGGTGCGGATACTCGGCGCGATCTGTTTTATTTTCGCCAGGACGTCGATACCGCTCATTTTTTTTAGTTTGATATCGAGGATCGCCAAGTCGACGGGGTTTTCGGCAATGAAGTCGAGTGCCGGCTCTTCATCGGTAAACGGGAAGACGGTGTGACCGTTTTCTTTCAGCAGTCTGGCCATCAGGCGCACGGCGTCGGAAACATCGTCCAGTATGAGAATCCTCGCCATCTACTGCCTCCTGACAGGGTATTTAAACAACGCTGTTAGGCTATTCGGCATCAGCGCCTGGACCTGTCGCTCACGGACTTAATCCGATCCGAAAATAGCTTGGCACACGTCGGGCAGTATTTATGGTGTGTCTTGACGTCCGGGTGGGCGACGGTTCTGCGGTGGATATGCTCGAGGAATTTCGGGGTGGCAAACAGCCTGCCGCACCCTTCGCACCGCTCCAGAGGATGCCTGCCGATCACCTGATCGCGAATTGAAATGGTTCTGACATTTTCCAGGTCTTCGACCTTGATCACCCGGGTCGGACAGATGTTGGCGCAGGTGCCGCAACCGATGCAAAGATTCTCTATGGGTACGACGAAATTCTGACCGTTGCGCTGCTCCATTTTCAGGGCACCGGGGCCGACGATCTCTTTGCAGACACGGATGCACAGCCGGCAGCGGATGCAGCCGTCGGGAGGCGAACCGACAGCGATGCCGAAGGATTTGGCCAGGGCAACGATGGTCTCGGCCTGCGGCGCCATCTGCAAGAGATTTTTGAACGCCCGGGTCCTGGCCCTTTCCACCACTTCCCCAGTGGTTCTGATCTCCATGCCATCCTTGACTTTGAGAATGCAGGACAGCATGGCCATCTTTCGCCCCGAAGCACGGCCCGGCACCTCGACCGCACACAGTTTGCACGAGCCTGAGGGCTTGAGGGCGGGATGGTAACAAAGGGTGGGAATACGGATGCCGTTTGCTTTCGATACCTCTAACACGGATTGGTTCGCTTCGGCGTCGTATTTTCTGCCGTCAATAATGATATGAATCATCGATTATCTCCGCCAAGATGAATCTGGATATTGAGTGCGAAAATAAGGTAGGCTCCGGCGCATCATTTTCATGCACCGTAGCGACCCGAATAGGCCATGTGCGTTTAACACCAAAATCTTTAGTGAGCCCTCGGCGGCGCAACCCTTAATCCAATCCGGCATCGTGCAGATCGGCGATATAGTCTTTCAAGTGATGCATTTCGTCATCGAGCGATGTCAACCGATATTCGACCAGATCGCTGGCCGTCAGCATGCCGATAATCTTTTCATTTTCGATCACAGGCAGATGACCGATACCGGCCTTGAGCATTACGTTCATGACCGTATCGATCTTGTCATCGGGCTTTGCCGTAATGAGGTTTGCCGTCATCGCGTCGCCCAATCGGACATCGGCAAACGCTTTGGCTTTGTCCCGCAGGTAGGTCCGCAAGACATCCCGTTCGGCAAATATCCCCACAGGTCGGGTGTTTTCGGTGACGATCAGCGCACTGACCTTGTTGGCCGTCAGCGCATTGATGGCGTCGTCGACGGTGCGGTCGCTTTCTATGGAAAAAACCGATCGGCCTATTTTCTTCAACAAGTCTGATACGACCATTGTCATGATCCTTTCAGGTTGACTGAAGATCCAAACGGTGACTTTCCCCGGTTCTAATCTTCCAGAAGGCGCAGGCAATCCTGGGGAAAACGGTGCGTCCCCTTGCCCACCAGGCTGACCTCGACCAGGGCATCGGGATCGTTGATGGTGTTGTCCGGATCGGTGATGAGGCCGTGCAGACCGATGTATTCATCCATGTAAGTTTCCCAACTCTCGTCACCGGATCGCCGATAGATTTCCACTCTCTGACCACGACGAAATACCATCTTGCTGTCTCCTCGACTTACTTGGGTTGTCTCGAAAAGTTGTCCGTGGTGACTTTGGCACTCGAGTGGCGCGAACAGGCGTCACAAAGCGCTCGCGTGCCGGCGGCCCGGGCCACGGTCTTGGTCCGCTTGCGGACGAATTCGATATAGCGGGCCGGTCCCAAGACCGCCCCGCAATCTTCGCAATACAACAGTTTCTGCCGGTTTAGAATCGTCCCGCACAAGGACAGAACTCTCTCATGGCCCCTGTCTTCCATCCGCATGGCACCGGTAGGGCAGTTGGCGGCACAGGCACCGCAAGCAATACAGCGCTCGGCGGTTATCCTGAAATCGGTCTCCACCGGATGATCGAAGTCGAAATAGCCCATCTGCAGCGCGTTGACCCCCATTTTGTCTCGGCAGATCTCCACGCATTTGCCGCAGCGCAAGCAGATATCGCAGCGCAGGCAGCGCCGGGCTTCTTCTCTGACTGCGTTTTCCGGATATCCCAACTCCACCTGTTGAAATGTCGTCCGTCGGCGATCGAGATTCAGAAGCGGCATATCGGGACGTTTCAGCGTCATTTTGGTGCTGGCCGGCACCTCCAGCCAATCGATCCGGCCGCGTCGCACCGGAACCCGCGGCATGCTCGGCTGGGGGATGCCCGACAGGTAACGGTCGATCGATTCAGCCGCCCGTTTGCCGCCGCCGATGGCTTCGATCACGGTTGCCGGTCCGGTCACCGCGTCACCGGCAGCGAACACACCCGCTTGTGAGGTCTCCATGGTGGCCGTATTGACCTGGATGGTGTTGCGCCGGGTCCAGTCGAGCCCATTGACCTCCGTCATGCAGGTTTTGTCGACCTTTTGACCGATGGCACTGATGACCACCTCGGCCGGCATCAAGAACTCGCTCCCTTCGATCGGCTTCGGGTACCTGCGGTCCTGGCCTTCCATTTTCACCAGTTCGGCCCTCAGGCAGCGCAGGCCGTCGATGCCACCATTGTTTTTAGTGACCTCGATGGGAATGGTCAGAAAGGCGAACCTTATCCCCTCTTCCTCGGCCTGTTCGACTTCCTCCCGGTCGGCCGGCATTTCGGTCCGCGCGCGCCGATAGGCGAGTGTCACCTCCTTGCACCCCAGCCGCAGACAGGTTCGGGCGGCGTCGATGGCCACATTCCCGCCGCCGATCACCACCACCGTTTTGCCGGGTACCGTTCGATCCCCGAGGGCGACCCGCCGCAGAAAAGCGATGGCTTCCAGGACCTGTGGACACCCTTCCTCGCCCGGAATCCCCAGCTTGAAGGCTTGATGGGCGCCGATGGCAAAGAAGAAGGCGTCGAAACCTTCGCCCTTGAGGTCCGCCAGGGTTGCATCCTGCCCGAAACGGTTGTTGAACCTGAACTCGACCCCCAGGTCGGTCAGCATGGCGACCTCGCGATCGATGATTTCCCGCGGCAGGCGATAGCGGGGAATGCCCAGCAGCAGCATGCCGCCGGCCATCGGTTGCTGCTCGATCACCCGTACACCGTAGCCTTTCAAGATCAGGTAATAGGCCGCGCTCATCCCGCCGGGACCCGCGCCGATCACGCACACTTTTTGATCCTTGCCCGGCGCCTTTTCCGGATTCCGGTAGCTGCCTTCGGACATGGCCCTCTCGGCGGCAAAGCCTTTGAGAAACTTGATCGAGATCGGTGTGTCGATTCGGGCGCGAACGCACATGAACTCGCAGGGGCGCGTGCAGACCAAGCCGCACACCCAGGGAAAGGGGCAGTCCCTGCGGATCACGTCGATGGCTTCCGCATCCCGGCCCATTCCGATCAGTGTCACATAGGTTGGGATGTCGAGTCCGGCCGGGCAGGTCATCTGGCAGGGAGCGGGCGCCAGTTTGACGCAATCGCCGGTCGAGCAGTTGTGGGTTTTGATGTGGCTGACAAACACCTCGCGGTTGTGATCGACGGCATCGTGCAGAAATGCGGCCGTTTCCATAGCCGCCGCATCGGCCTCGTCGTATGCCAGTTCGTCCGCCAGAGAGGCGATGGCGGGAATGTGTCTATCACCGGCGCGGCCCCAGGCAATGTCGTTGAGCAGCTGCAGGATCTCTTCGGCAATCCTGCGGCTGCGGGGGTTCTGCAGCCGACCGGCGTCAATGGCGTGCGTCAACTCGGTGACCGTGCGGGTCACCGGACAGGTCTTTGCGGGCATGGATTCCTCACATCCCTAAGGATTTTAAAGCGACGATCGCGCCGAGATTCAAGCCGTTAAGCGTTTTGATCGAGGGCGGCGACGGCTTGGGCGTGACGCTCACGGCGAATCCGGGTCATGTCCTCCACTTTTCCGAAATCGAGGCAGTGGGTCGTGCAAACCGTCACACAGGCCGGTTTGAGTCCCTGATCCACCCGGTCCATGCAATAGTCGCACTTGACCGCCTTGCCGGTCTCGGGATTCCATTGTGGGGCACCCCAAGGGCAGGAGGTGATGCAGGCCTTGCAGCCGACACACAGATCGAAATCGATGAAAACGATGCCGTCCTTGGCGCGTTTCTGCATCGCACCGGTCGGGCAGGCGGCGACACACCATGGGTCTTCACAGTGAAAACAGGGCATGAAGACATAAGAAGCCCGCGGCAGACCACCGACAAATTTCGGTCCCACGGCGATGATCTGGCTGATCCGGGGGCCCACCGGCAGGTTTTTATGGCTCTTGCACTGAATGGTGCAGGTGTGACAGCCGATGCACTTCTTGGTATCCTGAAAAAGGTAATACTTGCTCATTGAATTCCTCCAGCTGACGGCGATCGTAAACAGGTTTTATGCCGGATTGACGGTTACGAAGGTTTCGTGCAGGGCCGGACTGCCGCCGATGATATCCGAGACATTTTTCTGCAGCATGCTGTCGGACACCCCCTTGTTGTAACTCCGGGATGCCAGTTTGGCTTCGTGCCCAAAACCGTGCAGCATGAAGACCGTCTCCGGATGAATCATATCGGTCACGAAGGCCTTGATCTTGCCGGCACCCTTTTCGGACGCCACCTCGACGACGTCGTTGTCTTTGATACCCAGTTCGACCGCCTTGCGTGTGTTGATCCACAAAACGTTCTCCGGTGAGATCTCGTGCAGGTAGGGATTGTTCTGGGTTGACACGTGCGTGTGCAGGGCGATCCGACCGGTCACCAGGCGGAAGTTGCCGCCGGCCGGCCGCACAACCGGTTCGTAGGCCGGAAAAGATTTAAACCCGGCGTTTTCCAGCAGGGCGGATTTGAACTCTATCTTCTTCGATGGGGTTTTAAACTTGAGTCCGTCCTTGCGATCCCAGAAGATCTGGTCTTTGCCGTAGGCGACAAAGCCTTTGGCATCGAAATCGTCCAGAGAAAATCCGGTGCCGTCAAGCTGCCAGCGCAGCAACTCTTCCATGTTTTCGTACGGAAAAAAACTCCCGACACCGATCCGTTCGGCAATCTGCTTCAAAATCATGGCCCCTTCGCGGGTATCGTAGCGCGGTGCAACGGCCTGGCGGCGCAGGAACATCTGCGGTTTCAGACCGTTGGCCTGCTGGAGGCAGTCGGTGCGTTCGAGATAGGACGACTCGGGCAGTACCACGTCGGAGTACCAGGCGATGTCACTGTAATTGATGTCGATGGTGACGATCAGATCGAGCTTGCCGAGGGCCTTCTTGGTCAACCCGGTATCCGGAATCGATCCCAGGGGATCGAAGCGGTAGGAAATCAAGGCCTTGATCGGATATGGGTCTTCCTTCAAGATCGCGTGCGGCAGAATCTGGGGCACGCCGTGGTTCGGGTCCGGCAGCGGGAAATCCGGCGTGCCGACCTTGTCGAATCGCAGAAGGTCGAGTTTCGGGAATTCCTGCTCTGTGAGCTTGCGGGCCGGTTTGCCGCCCACCTCGCCCGGACCCTTTTTGATGAAGAAACCACCTTTGGTTTCGACACTGCCCATCAACGAATTCAAGATCATGATCGCGCGCCGCTGGTAAATTTCGTTGGTGTAACTCGCCCCGCGGTAGCCGAAATGAAAGATCACGGCCGGTTTATCACGGCTGATCTCTCTGGCAAACGTCACGATCTCCTCGGCCGGTATGCCGGTTTCTTCCTCGGCCCACTGCGGCGTGTAGGGCTGCACGAAATCCTGCAGTTCCGCCAATCCCTGCACCCAGCGGTCCACGTATTGGCTGTCGTAGAGGCGTTCCTTGAGAATGACGTTGATCAGGGCGTAATTGAGGGCCAGGTCCGTGCCCGGACGTATCATCCAATAGCGGTGCGCCTTGGTGGCCGTCACCGTCACACGCGGGTCGATGTAGGTCAACTTGGCCCCGTTTTCGAGAGCCTGGGTGAGGTTGTTGACCTCCTTGACCGAAATGGCTTCGAAAATGTTGCGGCCGTAGAGGACGATATGCTTGGTGTTCTTGTAATCGATACCCAACTGCGCATCGGTGTATCCGAAAAGCGAGCGGCAGGCGGTGTTGACCGAGCCTTTGCAAAGGGCGTCATGCGTAAAGTGGTTGGGCGAGCCGATCGCTTTTAAAAAGGATTTGCTCACGTGGGTAGCGAGCTGGGTACGCTCCCCGAGGATGACGCTGTGCCCGCCGTTTTTGGCGATGATGTTTTTAAGTTTGCCGGCGATATAATCGAGGGCCTCGTCCCAGCCGACTTTGCGCCACTTGCCGGCGCCGCGTTCGCCGTCCCGAATCAGCGGTGACTGAAGGCGCTCATTGTCGTAGAGCATGTTGATGCCGGCCGCCCCGCGGGGGCAGAGGCTGCCTTCCATGCCGGGTACAAGCGGATTGCCCTCGATCCACCGAACCTGTCCGTCCTTGACCTGCACCTTGATCGGGCAGCGGACCGAGCACATGAAACACAAACTAAATACTGATTTTTCCATGCCGAATTACCTCCGAAAGTGGTTGTGAATTCGATAACCTGAATCGGAAACCCATTAGTTTCATTGTTGAAACGCGGATGAACATTGGATATGGAGCGCGTGGCCGAAGCAATCGCAAAGATCGTCTCATTCGCATTGCAGTAGCAAAGCAATATTCATACCATTCAAGATACCTTTCACAAGGCTAATGATGTGGGGTGGTGTTTAAATAATATCCAATCATTTTAAATGGATATCAAGAACAGACGGGTGCGGCACCGGCAAACGATCGCAAACGATTCCCAGAGGGAATGCATAAATTATATTGCACTGCAAATATTTTATTGCATCTACGTTAACCGTTCTTTATTACTCAATAAATTAGAAAAATTGAACCGCCTGTTTTCGATCTGAGGTTTGAACACCGCCCCATCAGCTTCATTTCCTTGCCACCACCAATAGTCTTCAAAGATGGATGATAAAATTTTATCTATTTGAAATCACTATCTATTTTATAAGGCTTGCCAGGGCAGGACGGAAACCGGAAACGATTCGGTCTTATGGCACAGCGTTTGCTTGAGATAAAGGACCACTTCGGAATAACCGGCCGATAGGCCCGCCGCTTCAAAGTCTCTTTTCAATACCATTACCAACGATTAGGGAGGGATAAAATGAGGAAAACGATGACGATTTTCATGTTGCTCGGGGTGCTGCTGATCCTCACGGCACCTTATGTTTTACCCGATAATGTTTTCGCGGCAGATAAGCTGGCGGACGCTATTGCCAAAACACCATCGGGAACCGAAGCCGGACAGATCGATCCTGAAGCTAAAACCGGTTTTCTCGGCATTCCAGGAGCACCGGACCCCAGCTTGGTCATCGGGTTTTTTTGGGCCGTATGGGTCGGTTGGATCTTTTCCACGGTCGGTGCATTCGGCGGTATCATGGCAGGTGTTGGGCACATCACTGTATTTGGCCTAGCCGATTATGGGAAAACATTCAAAAAGACATCCCCCACCCTGAATAAGCTCATTACGGACAGCATCCGGGTCTCCAACCAGTGGCTGGTCGGTCTAAGCGCGGCAGTTTCCAGTTTCAACTACTACAAAATGGGTCGCCTGGTGCTGCCTCTCGGCATTGCCCTGGCCATCGGTTCCGTTGCCGGCAGTATACTGGTACCGATCATCACGGCCGGTAAAATTTCTCTGAAGGCTTACCTGGGTTATTTTGGTCTGTGCGTGTTTGTTATCGGCGGGTTTCTCTTCTATGAGACCACTCCCAAGGGTCAGGCCGGTAAAAAAGAAGCCAAAGCGGCAGCCAAAGCTTTTGAGGAAGCGAACATAAAGAAATCGTCCTCCCTCGCCGAAGAAGAACGTGGCGTCAGGGTTCGCCAATGGAGTATCGGTCGCATTACCTTTTCCTTTTATGGCGTGGAATTCAGCTTCCGGCCCATCATTCCGATCGTCGGTGGTTTTTTTATTGCTGCTCTGGCATCATTTCTGGGCATCGGTGGCGGCTTCCTGTTCGTACCCTTTCTGACCAGTATTGCCGGCCTGCCCATGTTCCTCGTCGCCGGCACCTCGGCCTTGACGGTTCTGGTTGGTATGATCATCAGCGTCTTTACCTACATGCTGGTTAAAGGGGTTCCCGTATACTGGTCCCTCATCGGCATAGAGCTGATCGGAATCTTCGTCGGTTCTATGATCGGTCCGCGAACCTCCAAGTACATTCCGGACATCTGGCTCAAACGACTGTTCGTCGTGCTGGCGCTCTATGTCGGCCTTCGGTATACCACCAAAGGGTTTCTGGGGTTCAGCATCGTTCCACCGTTCTGATGCGAAGCCGGACATCCTGTGCCCAGATGCCCAATAGAAGCATTAGATAAACGCGCTGTGTTCTGCTCCCGGCTCTCGAATCGGGGGCAGGACACAATCCGGGCCGGAAGTCGTAATGGATAAAATTATTTGCCGCCCAGAGGGCTTGATATGACCATGATGAATACACTATATATATACATTGATCGCTTTTTGATCGGATTCTATCGGATCAGTGATGTTCCCATTATTGGTTACCTTTTGGGAACGGCTATTTTGGGTCTCTTTTGTGTTGTGTTGGGTCAATTCACACTATCCCTTGCCTACAGGGCCAACCGGAGAAATCTCAATAACAACAACAAAGAGATGGTCCGGATGCACAACCTTTCGATTTACGCGCTGCTGGCAAAAAATAAAAAGGCCTATAAAAGTTGCAACAAAGAGGCCAACGACGCGTTCGGCAAATACTTTTTTGCACAAATCGCGTTGGGAATCTCATCCTTGTGGCCAATCCCCTTTGCCTTGGCGTGGATGCAGACCCGGTTCCACGAGGTCGACTTTCTGCTGCCCTTTGCTGTACCGGGTATCGGTCAAGCGGTGGGATACACGTTTACATTTATTCCAATCTATGTTCTGGTGTACATCTTGTTCGGAAAGATCAAACACCGGTTGCCTTATTTCAAAAGAGAGCATGAAATTTTAAAGGCAGATGGTAACGACACGGAAAAAATGCTTAGCATCTCTGATTTGCACGCGTAAATACCGCCCCACACCAGACCTGTCTCCTCACACCCCCAAACTGACACACCGACCAATTCCGGTCCTTGCATCATTTTTGCTGCGTCGACTGTTGCCGCTCTTGGTCATTATCTCTTCCACTGCCGAAAATGCCCTGGCCACCCAGGGACACACGCAGCCCGAAGGCCTGTACGCCCACCAGATGGCCCATGTGTTCTTCATGTTCTCCATGGGGCTTCTGATGTATTGGCTGCGCAAAAGGGGGTTGGTCAAAGCGACCGGATGGCGCTACATCCAGTTTGCGTCTTTGTTTTTCATCCTCTGGAATGCCGATGCGCTCCTGGTACATTTTATCGAGGAACAGACGAAAGTTCTGGACATCGTGCGCTTGAATCCCTGGCACCTGCATATACAGGCGGCCGAGGGTTTCCGGTGGCTCGTCTATGTTTACTATGTCGCCAAGCTCGACCACCTGCTGTGCGTTCCAGCACTTTTTTTCCTCTTCATCGGCCTGAAACGTCTGCAGAACACCGGCAGCATGCCGGCAGAGGGAGGATGAATATGACCGTGTCATCCCTTCCCATTTGGGCCGTGGACGTGGTCGGCTCGGTGTGCATGATCCTGCTGTCGATTTTTTGCCTATTCATCGCCGGGAAATTGCATCATCGCGATCGCAACAACATCATCTGGACCTATCTCTTCTGGGTGTGCACGGCATTGACTGTTTTTGCAGTTTCCCGATCAGCGGGCCACATTCTCAAGCAGATCCTGATCATCGGGGACAATGCCGCGGCCTGGGAATCGATACGACCCTACAGCGGTGCCGTGAACACCTTTACTTTTGTGGTTGTCGCCTCTTTTACTCTTTTTTTCGAGCGCACCTGGAACATCTACCAACAGATTACCAGCGACAAACAGGACCTGCAGACCGCCAAGGACAAACTGCTCTACTTGAATCAGAATCTCGAAAACCTCGTCAGCGAGCGCACGGCCGAATTGGCCCTCTCAGAGCACAAGTATCGCCGCATATTTGAGGTCTCACGCGACTTGATCCTGGTGGCCGGAAAAGACGGCCGCATCGTCGACATCAACCCCTCCGGCAGCGAAATGCTCCGGGTCGACGCTACCGGTGTCCAAGGCCGGTACCTGCAGAACTTTTTTCTAGAGCCGTCGGAATGGCAGTCGATTGCCGACACAATCGAATCGAGAGGCTTTGTCGCCAACGCTGAAATCGACCTCAAGCGCAGCGACGGCCGCCGGATCCAAACACTCCTGAGCGGAAGCCTGGACCGGGGTTATCCAGACAAGGAAGACACCATCCACTTCCTGATCAAAGACATCGAGCAGCGCCGGTTGGCCGAAGAACAGATCGCCCAGGCTGACAAACTGGCCTCCATCGGTCAACTGTCGGCCGGCATCGCCCACGAAATCAATAATCCCCTCGGCATCATCCTCGGTTTCACCCAGCTGCTGATCCGGCACGAGGACCCGCAGTCGGAAAAATATCAGGATTTGAAGACCATCGAGAAGCACGTGCGCAACTGCAAGACGATTGTGGAAGATCTGTTGAACTTCGCCCGCACCTCATCCCCCAATGAAAACTTGATCCGCATC
>Ga0316198_10002461_pt1 | contig 11177 bp, 9 predicted proteins | sample OudBieAanoxic_MG_FD_204935 | JGI IMG/M metagenome (GOLD analysis project Ga0316198, IMG submission 204935) | Coastal sediment microbial communities from Oude Bieten Haven, Netherlands - site A anoxic | ecosystem: Environmental > Aquatic > Marine > Coastal > Sediment | place: Netherlands... | reverse complement strand
CGGTGACGTTGGTTCGCTCTCCGACCAGGATGAAGTTGGTCTCAGGACGGATGACCAGGGGCTCGAGTCCACTGAAACTCGGAAAGTGCACGTCCCTCTCGGGTTTCGGGCGCGGGGGCACCTCCCGCACCGCTTCTACGATGGCCCGGATGTGGTCCGGCGTCGTGCCGCAGCAGCCGCCGATGATGTTGATCATCCCATCGGCGGCGAAGCCGCGCAAAAGCTCGCTCATCTGCTCCGGAGTTTGGTCGTAGCCGCCGAACGCATTGGGGAGGCCTGCGTTCGGGTAGCAATGCACGTAGCAATCCGCGACCGCTGCCAGCTCTTTCAGGAAGGGTCGCATCTCTTGCGCGCCGAGCGAGCAGTTGATTCCAACGGCGAGGGGCCGCGCGTGCTCGATCGACAAATAGAACGCCTCGACCGTCTGGCCCGAGAGGGTGCGCCCGCTCTTGTCCACGATGGTGACCGAAATCACCAGCGGGAGCCGGACGCCCTTCTCTTCGAAGACGTCCTCGATCGCGCAGAGGGCAGCCTTGGCATTGAGCGTGTCGAAAATCGTTTCGACCAGCAGCAAGTCCGCCCCGCCGTCGAGGAGGCCGCGCACCTGCTCTGCGTATCCTTCACGGGCTTCGTCGAAGGTGAGCGCCCTGTAGCCCGGATCATTGACGTCGGGACTGAGACTCAGGGTCTTGTTGAGTGGGCCGATCGCACCAGCGACGTAGCAATCCCTGTCCGAGCGGCTGGCGGTCGCCTCCTTGGCAAGACGTGCGGCAGCGACGTTGAGCTCGTACACGATCTCCTGCAGTTCATAGTCGGCTTGCGAGAAGGCGTTCGAGTTGAAGGTGTTGGTCTCGATGATGTCTGCGCCAGCATCGAGGTACTCCTCGTGGATCCCTCGGATCACGTCCGGCCGCGTGAGAACCAGTAGGTCGTTGTTCCCCTGCAGGCTACTCGGATGGTCGACGAAGCGGTCGCCCCTAAAATCAGCCTCTTCGAGGCCCGCACGCTGGATCATCGTGCCCATCGCACCGTCGAAAAAGACAATCCGCTGCTCGATTAGCTCCTTCAGCCGGGCCGTGGTCAGGTCGTCATTCATCTGCTTCAAACCTCATCTTCGAGAACTCGCGTAATGACCTTAAAAGGTGGCATGCGCCCGTAGTTCAGCGCACGCCTTCCACCGTTGGCGAGTGCGTTCCCAAGCCTGATATACTCCTGATGGGTTAAGCTACTATGCTTAGACTGGTGTGCTTGCAATGAATTCCAATCGATTGGCTTTTGGTACGGCGTGGATTCGCTTCTTGTTAGCAGCCTGCGGGATTTGGCTGGTCCCCCTCTTGTATCCGCCGATGGCCGCGCATCGTTGGGTGTTCATCGCCTACGCCGGCGTCGCGATCGTCGAGCAGTTCTTGATTTGGCGCGACATCGCCAATCCATGGCGCCCGGTTCTCGGCGGAATTCTCGATATGGCGCTGCTCACATTCATCGTTCAGCGCGTCGGCTCTTCCCGGACGGTCATGGTGGCGCTCTACTTCGTCGCAGGAATCGTGAGCTCGCTCGTCGTGACACCAAGAATGGGTGTCTTGCTTTCGGCCATAGGGGCGGCGATGTATTCGGCGGTCGTCATGATGGAGGTCCGCGGCGTGTTGCCGTTCGCTCCGGATGGACCCGCCTGGATGCAGTCGGGACGACCCAGTCCCATCGACGGCTTCTTGCAGGCCGTCCTGGTCACCACACTTCTGATGTTTGGCACCGCCATCGTGGCGACGCTGATTCGGAAGATCAACCAGCGCGAAACCGAGCTGGTGGTCGCCAACGAGCGCCTCGGGGAGCTGTCACGGCAGGACCCACTGACGAAGCTCTGGAATCGTCGTCACATTTTGAGCCACATCGAGCAAGGACTTGCCTGGTTGAACCGCGGAAGGCCGATGGCTGTCGTGATGATCGACCTCGACCAGTTCAAGCGGGTCAACGACACGCGTGGCCACCTCGAAGGGGATCAAGTGCTCAAGAGCGTCGCCGAAGCGCTCCGACGGTCGACGCGTGAGGTCGATGTCGCCGGCCGATATGGCGGCGACGAGTTCGTGATCGTGCTGCAGGACACGAATCAGGATGAAGGGCGCGTGGCGGGGAACCGTTTCGTGACGGCGATCCGGGAAGTTGGCATGAAGTTCGACCCGCTGAAGCCGGTCACCGCGAGCGCCGGCTTGAGTATTGCCCGCCCAGGAGACACGGTGGAAGGCGTCTTGAAGCGGGCTGACGATTTCGCATATTCCGCCAAGGGCAAGGGCGGGAATCGCCTGTGTGGCTAAACCATGGTTGACAAAGTCTTGATCGCCGGCTGCGGCGACGTCGGAAACGCACTCGCGGCACGGCTGCTTACCGAAGGCTGTGAGGTCTGGGGGGTACGCCGCCGAGTCGAGGCGTTGCGCGAAGGAGTCCAGCCTTGGCTCATCGATCTGACTGAGCCGAGCGGCTTCGGCACCCCACCCGCTGCGTTCGACTACCTTTTCTACGCGGCGAGCGCCGACCGCCGGGACGAAGACCATTATCGCGCGATTTACGTCGACGGTCTTCGGGACCTCTTGGCGGCCTTGCGAAAAGCAGGCAGCCCCCTTCGCCGCGTCTTTTTCACGTCCAGCACCGCAGTCTACGGCCAAAGCGCGGGTGAATGGGTCGACGAGGCCTCAGCCACCGAACCGCTTGGCTTCAATGGACGCGTTCTCCTGGACGCCGAAGCAATCGTTCGCGAAGCCCCCGAGTTGGGTATCAATGTGCGACTGTCGGGGATTTACGGCCCTGGAAGAACCCGACTCGTGCAAAAAGTCTGGAACGGCGAGGCCCTCGCGACCAAAAGCTGGACCAACCGCATTCACGTCGAGGACTGCGCAGGCGCCTTGCATCACCTGATGCGTATCGACAATCCCGAAGCCCTCTATTTGGCGTCCGACGACGAGCCCGCTACGACCGCAGACGTCACGACCTGGCTCAGCCGCGAGCTCGGTGTTCCTGCACCTCCGGAGCCCACGACGGACAATCAGCCGGAGCGATTGAACAAGCGATGCCGCACCACACGGCTGCGAGATTCTGGGTACCGCTTCGAGCAACCGACCTTCCGCGAGGGCTATCGGCCAATCGTGCGCGAGTTCCTGCGGCAGCTCAGCTAGTTCGGTGCGACCGAAGGGCGCTAGCCAGTTCGGTTAATGATGTGAAAACCGAAAGGCGTTTCTACGACCGCACTCGTATCTCCCACGTCGAGCGCAAACGCGGCATCTTCGAAACCCTTGACCATCTGTCCGCGGCCAAAGCCACCGAGGTCACCGCCCGATTGTGCGGATCCGCAATCGGAATGCTGACGCGCGAGGGCGGCGAAGTCCACGCCGTCTTGAAGTTGTTTCGCGATGTCGGCGATTTGGGTCTGCGCTTCCTCTTTGCTGCGCGTCGCGGAGGACCGCTCCGAGCCTGCGTACATGAGAAGGATGTGCGACGCGTTGATCTGTTCTGCCATGTTCATCTCCCCCGCGAGCTCCACCCTAGCAGACTTCAGCGAAGCCTACAGCGCTGAAATCCGCGTCAACTTGCCGCCGCAGAGTCCCTCGACGGCAACGCGGTCGACCTTCCCCGAGCGATTGAGCGGAAGCGCATCGAGGACGCAGACGCGCTTGGGATGCTTGTACGGCGCGAGCCCCTTCTCGAGCCGCGTACCAAGGCGTTGGGCGCTGTACCGAGCAGAGTCGATGACGAGAGCGGCCACGACTTCCTCGCCCCAGTCCGCGTGCGGCAGCGAAAAAACACAGGCGGATACGATGCCCGGAACGCTTTCGAGCCAGGCTTCGACCTCTTGAGGCGCGACCTTCTCGCCGCCGGTGACGATCAGATCGTCGAGACGCCCCCCAACCGAGAGCTGCCCGTCCGAGAGAAAAGAACCGAAGTCGCCGGTGCGGAACCAGCCGTCGGGCGTCCAGGAGTCACCGCTGCGATCTTTGCCGAGATACCCGTCCATGAGCATGTCGCCGCGGATTTGGATTTCGTCGTCCTCGATTCGAATCTCCGCGCCGGGCAAGACCTCGCCTGAACCGGACCCTCCGCTTTGTCGGGGCCTTTGCGTCGTCACCTGAGAGCAGGCTTCGGTGCATCCGTACGTCGCGAGCGTCGGAACTCCTCGCTGCTTGGCCCTGACACGAAGCTCGATCGGAAACGGCGCGCCGCCAACCAAGACCGCGCGAAGCTCGGGCCCCGGCGTCCAGGCCGGATCTTCCAACAACAGCAGACGGCGAAGCATGGTGGGTACGACGCTGAGGAGCGTCACGCGATCCTCGGACATCCGCGAGCTCAGCGCGCGTGGATCGAAGGCACCAGGGCCCAACACGATGCACCGCCTCGCGATGAGCGAGCGAGTGACGATCGACAGCCCGCCGACGTGGGCGGGCGGCAGGCAAAGGAGCCAACGATCATCGGGAAGCCAGCCGAGATTCGACGCATGTGCGGCTTCCGACGCCATGAATGCCCGCCGAGACAGCCGGGCTCCGCGAGGTGTGCCGCTCGAACCCGATGTGTAGGCGATGACCAAGGTCTGCTCGGCGGGGGTCGAGACCGGCGGCGCGATCGGCTGAGCTGACGTCTCATCGGGAACGCCGACTTCGATCCGATGCGCGGGCTGTGCCTCCTCGAGAATGACGGCCCGTTCACGATCTCGGAGGCCCGCGTGTAGCAGGACTGCAGGACAACCGAGCTCGAAGAGAGCGTACAACCAGACGATCGAGTCGACATCGACCTCGGGCGTGAGCGCAACCCGGTCGCCACGCTTCACCCCGCCGTCGGCAAGAGAGGCCATCGCGGTGCGAACGCGTGCCGCAACCTCCGCATAGGACCATACCCGGCCACCGGCGATCAGACAGTCGCGACCGGGATCTTCAATCGCTGCCGCGAGCAGGCTCAGCTCATGCATCGGGGTCCTCTTCGAATCTCAGCCCCAGGCCGGGCGCCTCGTGCGGGACGATCTGACGTTCCCGAATCGCGGCGATCCGGTGAGGCGGCCAGAGCCCGAGGGCCGGATGCTCCCCTAGCCCGGCTGCAAGCTCGGTTTGCAGCACAAGGGCGAGCTCCGCGGTCGCCGCGCGCGCGATCGGGCCATCGAACGTATGCGAGACGAGGTACCGTGCGCCATGTGCCGCCGCTCTTTCCGCGATCTCGAGGGAAGCGCGCAGCCCGCCCAAGACCGCGGGCTTGAGGACTACTGCAACAATTCGGCCGCTTCCGAGGAGCCGCTGCGAGAGCCCCTCGTCGCGAAGCGTTTCATCGAGCGCGAAAGGCAGGGGCAGACCCAAGGCGATCGGCCAGTCCTCGGGCGCGACCGGTTCCTCGATCAGCTCCAGCTCCAGCGCTTCGAGCGCCGCGGCGTGCTGCCGGAGCACCGCAACCGGGATGCGACGGTTCGCATCCAGGCGCAGAGGAAGGGTCGGGTGCGCCTTTCGAACCGCTCGAAGGGCCTCGATCTCGCGGTCCAAGTCCGCTCCGATCTTGAGCTTCACGTGAGTCGCACCGTCGGCCAGCAGCTCATCGGTCGTTGCGGGCCATACGCTGGGCTCAGACGTCATGACCAGGTCTGCGATGGGAACCGCCCGGCGCTCCGCATCGCCCCCGAGGACCCGGTGCATAGGCTCTTGGCGCGTATGGCCGAGCCAATCGAGCAGGGCCGTCTCGAGCGCGAATCGAGAGGAAGCTTGGTGCAGCGGATGCGCCGCAAACGCACCGACGAGGATCTCCAAAGGACTGGCGAGTGGGTCGACGAGAACGGGCTCGTGCGTCAGGCGCTGTAGCTCGTCGGCGACCTCCGCGATCGAATCGGGCGAGTAGCCCGGCAAAGGTGAAGCCTCTCCGAGCCCGGTCGTCCCGTCGCTGCGCATGAGCCGAAGCACGGCGAATGACCGTTTCGCAACGCCCTCCGCGCCACCGACGAGCGCGTCTGAGAGCCCTCCCTCCAACAGGTCAATCTGGGCGTGAAGGTCGGTCATGAAACGATCCCAATCGCCAAGAGAACCCCGAACACAGAGAGCAGCTTCGCGGTGGCAGCAAGCGTTTGATTGAGAGCCACGCCCCGGTCATTCACGACCGATCGAAACAGCCGCAGAGCCCACGGGAGGGTCAGTAAGGGAAGGCAGACCCAGACGCTGCTCCGGCCGAGGACGTACAGGACGATCGGTGTTGCGTAGGAGGCGAGCAGGAGCAGAGCGTACTCTTGGACGCCGCTGGATCTGCCAAATCGAACCACGAGCGTCGTTTTGCCGGCCCGGCGGTCGCCTTCGAAATCGCGAACGTTGTTCACCACCAGAATCCCCGTTGCCAGGGCGCCGATCGGAATTGAAGCAAGCCAGGCGGTTTCTGGAACGTAGAGCGCCTGGACGAAAGTCGTCCCACAAACGGCGACGAACCCGAAGAACACCATCACGAAAACGTCACCTAATCCATTGTAGGCGAGCGGAAATGGGCCGCCGGTATAGGCAAGACCCGCGGCCATCGACGCCAGGCCGATGGCGACCACCGCCGGCCCAGCGATTGAGGTGAGGTAGACGCCCGTACCGAGCGCAAGTGCGAAAGAAACGATGATCCCACGACGGAGCTGCGCCACGCTGAGCAGACCGGCTTGCGCAGCACGCGTGGGTCCTAGCCGCTCCTCGGTGTCGGCTCCTTTCTCGAAGTCGAACATGTCGTTTGCAAAGTTCGTCGCAATCTGAATCAAGAACGCGCCAATGAGCGCAGCCAACGCGGCGTCCCAGCGAAAACCGCCTACCCGCCACGCACAGGCGGTCCCCACTGCGACAGGCGCAAAAGCCGCTGTCAGCGTGGCCGGGCGCGCTGCCATGATCCACGCGCCGACCGAGCCAGGGGCAACGTCGCTCATCGCTGCGCGAGCTCCGCCGCGCGCGTCAGCACCGTGGCAACGACCGAAGGGGCCTCGAGCAAGACATTGTGCCCCACGCCATCGACCAGCTCCGACTGTACGCGAACGTTTTGATCTGCGAGCTCCTTGGCAATCTTGGAAAACTTGATGTCGAGCGAGCCGGTGATGAGCGTCACCGGGACTTCCAGCGACGCCATCGCCGCACGAAAGTTCGGCATCTCAGCCAGTCCCAGCACCTCGAGCGATCGAGCCAAACCCTCCGGATCGTGGGCAAGCCGGCACTCGCGCTGCTCGGCCAGCAGATTCGGGGGGAGACTTCGTTGACTCGCGAAGAGGGGAAGCGCCTCCCACGTCTCGATGAACGCCGCCAGACCTTCCTCCCGGAGTAGGCGAGCGCGGCCGGCATCGAGAGCGCGGCGCTCGTATCGATCGGATGCCCCATCGAGCCCAGGATGAAGCCCAACCAGCACCGCACCGTCGAACATGCTTGGCGCGCGGCTCAGCATACCCAGCGCAACTCGCGCACCCAGCGAATATCCACAAAGGAGCCGCGGGCGTTCGACGTCAGCCAAGAGCGCCAGAAGCCGTGAAACCTCTCCTTCGAATGAGTTGGCTGCCCTACCCCGCCAATCGCCACCGTGGCCGCTCAACTCAGGAATGAAGCGTTGCTGGTCGACGCCGAGGTGACGGACGACTCGGCGGTAGCTTTCGGGCGAGCCCGTGAAGCCGTGCAGCAGTGTCCACATTAAGACGCCTCGCGCTGCAGCGCCCGTTCGACGCGAGCAACGAGGTCGCGCCCTTGATGCAGCGCGCTCTGTGGCGGCACCACCGCCTCGATCACGGTGCAGCCTTCTCGAGCGTATCCCAACTCGAGCGCCCGACGGAAACCGCTCACGGTATCGACACTGTGAAAGTCACAACCATAGACCAGAGCGGCGCTCTCCAAGTCCGCATCGAGGGGCGTCGTGAAATACGGCAGCCACGCCTCGTTGCCGTCACGCGCGATCGGCAGCTGCTCGAAGATCCGGCCGCCACCGTTGTTAACCACCACTATGACCAATGGGCCGCTGACCAGCGAGGCGAGTTGCAGCCCATTGAGGTCGTGAAGAAAGCTGACGTCTCCGACCAGCAATGTGGTTGCTCCATCTACCCAGGACGCAACGCCGGCGGCTCCGGATACGACGCCGTCGATTCCACTCACGCCCCGCTGAGAGCAAACCGCCAAGAGCTTTTTGCTCGGTGGCACCCATCGATCGACGTCGCGAATCGGCAGACTGTTGCCCAGGACGAGGGCGCTCGGGTCGGGGGCGGCATCGAGCAGCGCGCGCGCGGCGCCGGCCTGGGTCAGCGAATCGCCGGCCTGAGCAAGGATGGACGACACCTCGTCCCACACCGCCGACTCCGCCCATTCAAAACCGGCCACGAAGTCCTCGTCGCGGCGGACCAGGCTGAAGTCGAACGCGCAGAGCGCGGTCAGGAAGGAACCGATGTCGGCCTGAACGATCGCCTCAGCGGTCGAGCTCGGATCTGCCCATTGCCAAGGATGCACGACGATGCGGCGAATCCGACGGGCGGCGCAGAGCTGCTCCCAACCCGTGGAAATCGCGCTTGCACCCAGTTGCAAGACGAAGTCCGGGAGGCACATCGACCTCCCGCTCTCCGTTTGCCAAATCGTGTCGAACGCGCCGAGCGCCCGTGACTTCGCCCAGCACCGAAACTGACTCGTCGTTTCCGCGAGCACCACCGCGCCGGTCCGCTCAGCCAACTGATCGAGCGCATCGACGAACATTGCGCTCCGCAAATCGGCGGGACCACAAAGAATCACTGGACGCACGGCAGCATCGAGCGCATCGGCTACGGCATCCAACACCAAAGGGGAGACGTGCTCGACCAACGTAGGATCGAGCGGTCGCGCACGATGGATTTCGGTGAGCGGCTCGCACAAGATCGCATCGACTCGTGCCTGAACTTCACCGGTTACTAGGGCAGGCTCCAGCGGTTTTCGGGCCTGGGCGTTGAGGTGTACGGGACCCGGTTTGACGCCCAGGGCTTCGGAGACCGCTTGTGCAACCACACGCTTGACGGCACGCAAGCTGGTCGCGTCGTCGCGCGGTTCCCCCAAATTCGCGAAGAAGCGGACTTTGTTTCCGTACAAGCCGATCTGATCGGTCGTCTGGTTCGCGCCGCAGCCGCGCAGCTCGGGCGGTCGATCTGCGGAAAGCACGATGAGCGGCACTCCTCCTTCGCTCGCCTCGATGACTCCTGGAAAGTAGTTCGCGGGCGCGCTTCCTGACGTGCAGAGGAGGAGCGACGGACGCAAGGTGCGACGTGCCTGGCCGAGCGCGAAATACGCAGCAGAGCGTTCATCGAACGCGCTCGTGCAGCGAAGCGTTCCATTCTGGAGGGCCGCGATGACGAAGGGCGTAGAGCGCGACCCTGGACTGATGACCGCGTCCCTGATGCCGGCTTGGACGAAGCTCTCGATGACGAGGGTCGCCCAAGCGGTTTGTAGCTCAGCGGCTGTCCCCATGGAGCGCTCCCAAAAGCGCCTGCATTTTGAGCTCTGTTTCCGCGTACTCGGCATCGGGATCGGAGTCGGCCATGATCCCGGCGCCAGCGTAGACCCAGGCCTTTCCGTCGCGGAGCAGTCCGGAGCGAAGAGCAACGACGAAGTCGCCATCTCCCGTGGCGTCGGTCCAACCGACCGGTGCGCTATACCAACCGCGAGCCAGCGCCTCGTGTTCTACGATCCATTGGATCGCTTCCCGCGTCGGGACGCCGCCCACCGCCGGCGTTGGATGCAGCGCTTGGACCAGCGCTAGGACGTGCGTCGGCTCCCGTAGATGGCCTTCAATCGGCGTCTGCATGTGCAGGAGGTTCGGAAGCTCGCGTACTCTCGGCTCCGGCGCCGAGCGAAGCGAATCGCAAAATGGCTCGAGCGCGCCGAGAATGGCCTGAACCACCAGCTGGTGCTCTTCTCGCTCTTTGGAGCTCGCCATCATGCGCGCCGCATCACCGTGCGTGGTGGATCCGGCCAGAGCTTCGCTCAACACCGAAGGACCACGCCGCGAAATCAGAAGCTCGGGCGTTGCACCCAGGAACGCCGCATCCCCCCGCCACAACGCAAAGCGAGTGCAGCCCGGGAAGCGGCCTTCCAGGCGTTTGAGAACATCGAGCGAGCCGGCCCCAGTCTCGAGCTCGACGACGCAGTGTCTCGCTGCGACAATCTTATCGACGGCTCCCTTCTTGATCTTCCGGCGGATGTCATCGACCTGGCGCGACCAGGTCTCACGGTCGGCTTCGTCGATGCGGCGCACCAACACCGGCGGAGGGATCACACCGATCGGACGTTCGAGGCTATCCCAGATCGTATCGAATACGTCGAGCACCTGCTGAGCAGCGGGGCTTTCGGGCTCGCAGACCGCGAACGACAGCCATGCGCTCTCGTGAACTTGATAGGTCCAGGTAGGTAGGAGCAGGAAACCATCGCCAAAGCCTTCCCAAGGCGTGTCGCGTGCAGCACCCGGTGCGAACGAAGCTCCGCCAAACACGCGGGGTGCCGGACTCGCCTCGTGGGCAACGTGATTGGTACGGTCGAAGAACGCGCCGATGGATGGTGCATCGGGCCCCAAAGTTGTCGCTACGCCTAGCCCTGAGCATGCGGCGCTCCGCGGAGGGTCCCACAGAATGCTCGCTTCGCGAGGGAAGGCGCGGAGTAGCGCGTCCGGCCGCGCGACGGGCGCGGGAACCGTCACGATGAGGTGACCATCCTCGGCGCGGCGGCCGTCGAGTGCCTGCTCTAGGAATGTTCGCGAGGCCTGCCTGCTCGGAGCGCCTTCGAAGGCAAATGCTGCGCTCTGCGATCTCACGATGCGGCCCCTTTGGCCCCTGCGACGCGTGGCTCGGCGACGAACAAGTTGCAGGCACCGAAGGTCAGCGGCTTCACGTCGATCACGTCGAGCCCAGCGGCCCGCATCTGTTCGGCAAACGCGTCGGCGGCGGGAAAGGCGGCGATCGACTGCTGCAGGTACTTGTACTCGCGCGAGCCCGACAGCATTCCCCCTAGCCGTGGGATGATCTTTCGAACGTGGAAGCGGGCGATAGGGCTCAGCCAACCGACGCTTGGCTCGCCCAGCTCGAGTACTGCGACCCTGCCCCCTTGCTTAGTAACCCGCGCCATCTCCGCGAGCGCGGCGCTTCGGTCGGGAACGTTGCGAATGCCAAAGGCGATGCAGCAGCCGTCAAACGAGTCGCTTTCGTAGGGAAGCGTCTGCGCGTC
>Ga0316198_10002460_pt1 | contig 11179 bp, 10 predicted proteins | sample OudBieAanoxic_MG_FD_204935 | JGI IMG/M metagenome (GOLD analysis project Ga0316198, IMG submission 204935) | Coastal sediment microbial communities from Oude Bieten Haven, Netherlands - site A anoxic | ecosystem: Environmental > Aquatic > Marine > Coastal > Sediment | place: Netherlands... | reverse complement strand
AAATCCACCACCCAGAGGGGCTTCCATCCCTCCGACATCAGTTGCAGCTCGTGCCCGAGCTTGACCCGCAGGGCACCGATCGCCTCGTTGACCACCGTGGCCTTGTCGGCGCCGAAAAAGATCAGGTCGCCATTTTCCGCGCCACTGCGTTGCATGATCCCCGCAACCGCATCGTCGGGCAGAAACTTGAGGATCGGCGACTGCAGTCCCTCGCGCCCCTGCGCGGCATCGTTCACCTTGACGTAGGCGAGGCCCCTGGCACCGTAGATGCCGACGAATTTGGTGTATTCATCGATATCCTTGCGGCTCAGCGAGGCCCCCTGTGGAACCCGCATCGCCACCACCCGGCCCTGCGGGTCTTTGGCCGGCCCGGCGAACACCTTGAACTCGACGCCGTCCATCAGGTCGGCGATATCGATCAGCTCTAGCGGGCAACGCAGGTCCGGACGGTCGGAACCGAAACGCCTTATCGCCTCGGCATGACTCATGCGCGGAAAAGGATCGGGCAGCTGCTGTCCCAGCGCGCTCTCGAACAGGTTGCGGATCATGCCTTCCATCAGGGTCATGATCTCGTCCTCGTCCATGAACGACATCTCCAGGTCGAGCTGGGTGAACTCGGGCTGGCGGTCGGCGCGCAGGTCTTCGTCGCGGAAGCAGCGCACGATCTGATAATAGCGGTCCATGCCAGACATCATCAGCAGCTGCTTGAACAGCTGTGGCGACTGCGGCAGGGCGAAGAACTTGCCTGCATGGATCCGGCTGGGCACCAGATAGTCTCGCGCGCCCTCCGGGGTCGCCTTGGTCAGCATCGGGGTCTCGATATCCAGAAAACCCTGGTCGTCCAGGTAACGGCGCAAGGTACGGGTCGCCTGGGCACGCAGCATCATGCGCTCCAGCATCACCGGGCGTCGCAGATCGATGTAACGATAGCGCAGGCGCAGCTCTTCGGAGGTATCTTCATCATCGAGCTGAAAAGGCGGCGTCTCGGCGCGATTGAGTATCTCCAGCTCCAGACCCAGGACCTCGACCTCGCCGGTCGGCAGATCCTTGTTGACCGTCCCTTGCGGCCGCGCACGCACCCGGCCGCGGACGCGGACGACGAATTCGTTGCGGACCTGTTCGGCAGTGGCAAAGACATCCGGCAGATCGGGATCGTAGACGACCTGCACCAGGCCGCTGCGGTCGCGCAGATCGATGAAGATGACACCGCCATGATCACGGCGGCGATTCACCCAGCCGCTGAACTCGACGGTCTGGTCTATATGGGCTGTGTTCACTTCACCACAGTAATGGCTGCGCATGGTGCTTTCCCGAAAGCTAAAAGACGAGGCGCCCCGACTCGCGGAGCGCCCCAGAGTGACTCAGATCAATCGTTGGCAACGATCAGCCGCAGGCGGAGCAGGCCCCCGTGCCGCAACTGTGTCCGGACGATGCCTTGGCGTCGCCGCTGTCGGCAACGTTTTTCTTTGAACTGCCCTTGAAGTCGGTCTCGTACCAACCGCCGCCCTTGAGGCGGAAGCCAGCGGCGGAGATCAGCTTGACCAATTCGCGCTTTTCGCACCCGGGGCAGTCGGTCAGCGGGGCGTCGCTCATTTTCTGCATGGCCTCGAACTCGTGCCCGCACGAGCCGCAGCGATATTCGTAGAATGGCATGTCTTAAGCTCCCGATAATCTCAAACAACCGCGGAATTTTACCACACAGGAAAATACCGCGAAAAGTCATATCGGTGCGCGAAAGCGCTGCAAGCGTTTAACGAGATTGGGCGATATACGCACACTTTCGATGCTGATCGCGACATTCTGGCAGAAGAACGGAGATTACAGTGGCAGCGACTCGTGATCACCCGGGTCACCACCGGCGCCACCGGTGGGTTCACGCAGGCGGTCGACCAAACGACGCATCTCCGACAGCTCGTGCTCGGGCATACCGAAACGCAGGTACCTGTCGGCAAGCTGCAGCAGTTCCTCGAGTTCCTGATTACGGCTGTACAGATAGCTCAGCGCACGCGCGATATGACGCGGGTCATTGCCTTCTTCACGCAAGGCCTCGGCGGCGGCCAGCGCAATCCCGAGTTCGTCCGCGTCCGGCCTGCGCACCTTACTCGTCCTGTTCCTGGCGCTCGCGCAGCAGATCGCTCTGGCGCCGCAGCAGATGGCGGATCAGCAGCTCGCGATCCTGCTCCCGGATGTGGCTGAATTCGATCCGCAGCAGGTGACTGAAGCCTTCCGTGGAGGCGTCGTGTTCCTGGGTGCTGCAATCGACCACGGTGCCGTAGATCATCAGCCCGGTGAACGAAGGGAACAGCAGCAAACGGATCTCCAGATCGGTGCCGGCGTCATAGTGCTCGTCCACACCGGCGCACATGCCGCCGGCACTGAGGTTGACCGGCTTGGCCACTTCCGCCACCTGGTCCGGCTCGGAGGCAATGAAGGCGCGCCCGATCACCTCGATCTTCTGGTCGATCGCGCGCAGGTACGCGGCCAGGTCCGGGTCGCGATTCTCGATCCGACGCAGGCCCGTGGTCACCTGGGCGGTAATCGCCGCCAGGCTGGACATCACGGTGAAATTGCCGGCCAGGTCGTGCTCGTGCCGGTCCAGGCGCTCCGCCAGTTCCTCGGGCGGGACCCGACGCAGACCCAGGCGAACCGTGTCATCGATCCGGAAATAGCTGCGCCGGTCTGCGCCCGTTTTTGCCTGCGCTGTGTCCTCGGTCATTGCATGTCGCCTGTTCAGTTAAATTCCAAGTCGTTCAGATCCAGGATCTGTTCGTCGATTCCGCGCGTCAAAACCAGTTCCACCCGGCGGTTCTTGGCGCGATTCTGCGGACTGTCGTTGGGGACCACCGGCCGCGTGTCGGCCAGACCCTCGACCACCACCCGGTCCTCCGCGATGTCCTTGTTGCGCAGCATCGAGTGCAGCACGGTGACGGCACGTGCCGAAGACAGTTCCCAGTTCGAGCGGAACCGGCCGGTACTGATCGGTATGTTGTCGCTGTGCCCGGCGACCGTGATCTTGCCCGGCCGCGAGGCCAGGACCCGGCTGATGCGCGCCATCACCTCGTGGAACCCGGCGTCGAGCCGGGCGCTGCCGGAAGCGAAAGAACCCTTTTCGTGGATGCGCACGATGATGCTGGTCTCTTCCCTCTCCAGGGTCACCACACCTTCTTCGATCTCCTGCTCCAGTGCCTGCTGCAGTTCCGCCAACTGGTCCTCGAGTTCACTCTCGATCTGTGCCTTGGCAGCCTCCAGCGCGGTCTGACGGCTGATCTCCTGCTGCCCGGGCGGCTGGACCTCCTCGGTCTCCGGTCGCTCGGGCCGCTCCTCGGCATCGTGCATCTTCAGGTGTTCCTGACGCACCTCGCTGGTTTCCTGGCGGATCTCGGTGATCACCGAGGGTTCAGAGACGCTGGGGCTCCAATGCTGCTTGATCACGCTGACGCCCATGACGATCTCGTTCGCCGGGATCTCCCGCTGCACGCCAAAGGCGTCTTTCATCGACTCAGACATCTTCTTGAAGCGGATTGCGTCGATGGTCGCAAAAGAAAGCAGGAGGACGAAAAAACACATCAGCAGGGCCATCATGTCGGCAAATGTCGCCATCCACGGCGGCAGCCCCTCTTCGCACTTCGGACAGTCATCCGCCATGCACAGATCCTCAGGCCGCCTGGGCGCGATGCTTCGGCGGCAGATAGGTGCCCAGCATCTGCTCCAGCACCTTTGGATTCATGCCTTCCTGGATGCCGGCGATGGTCTCGAGGATCAGCGACTTGTTGGCCCGCTCCAGTTCACTGGCGCGGCCCAGCTTGTCCGCCATCGGCTGGGCAAAGGCATTGGCGATGACTGCACCGTACAGCGTGGTCAGCAGGGCCACCGCCATGGCGGGACCGATCGCCGCCGGATCGGACATGTTGGCAAGCATCTGCACCAGGCCGATCAGGGTGCCGATCATGCCCATCGCCGGCGCGATGGTCGCCATGTTCTTGAACATCCGCTGGCCGACCTCGTGGCGCTTGATGGTCAGGTCGATATCCTTGGTCAGCATCTTCTGCACCAGAGAGGGATCGTGTCCGTCGACACACAGGCCGATGCCTTTTTCCATGAACTCGTTGCTGATCTCCTGTCCCTCGAGTGCCAGCAGACCGTTCTTGCGTGCCACATCGGCCAGGACAACGGCCTCTTCTATCAGCTTCTTGGGGTCGTCGATCTTATACAGAAAGGCCTTCAGGCCGATGGCGAAGGAGCCCAGGAAGTCGCCCAGCGAAACCTGCATCAAGGTCACCATAAAGGTGCCGCCGACGACGATCAGGATCGAGGGCACATTGACGAAGAGCATGACGTCGCCGCCGGTCGCGATTGCGCCGATAATGATGCCGAAGCCGCCGAGCAGACCGACGAGCGTAGCGATATCCACGAATGAGCCTCCTTCCGAGCACCTCCTGTGGCAGCCGGCTGCCGAGCAGGAGAAGTTATGAGCTGAGTAACGGAAGTCGGCGGGAAAACTTTAGTTCTGCTTTTGCTGATCCGGGAGACGTCATGCACAACAAATCGATACTGATAACCGGCTGTTCCAGCGGCATCGGGCGTTGTGTCGCACTGGGGCTCAGGGACCGTGGATACCGCGTATTTGCCACCGCGCGCAGGGACCAGGACATCACAGGGCTGGAGCAATCCGGTCTGACGGCCGTCCGACTCCATGTCGACGACCCGGTCTCTGTCGCGGATGCCGCCTCACAGGTACTCGCGGCCAGCGGCGGCCATGTCTACGGGCTGTTCAACAATGCCGCCTATGGTCAGCCTGGGGCGGTCGAGGACCTCAGCTGGGAGGCGCTGGAGGCGCAGCTGCGCACCAACCTGTTGGGCTGGCACGAACTCACCCGCCGCCTCATCCCGGGGATGCGTGAACGCGGCGAAGGCCGGATCATCCAGAACAGTTCGGTGCTCGGCCTGGTCGCGATGCCATACCGGGGCGCATACAACTGCTCAAAATTCGCCCTGGAGGGATTGAGTGACACCCTGCGCCTGGAATTGCACGGCAGCGGGATCTGGGTGAGCCTGATCGAGCCGGGCCCGATCAGCAGCCGTTTCCGGGAAAATGCACACGCTAAATTCAAGCAGTACATCGATGCCGAAAACAGCCTGCACCGTGACAACTACCGGGCGATGGAACAGCGCCTGGCAAAGCAAGGCCCGACGACCGGCTTTACCCTGCCCCCAGAGGCCGTACTGAAAAAGGTGATTCACGCCCTCGAAAGCCCACGACCACGGGCACGCTACGCGGTGACGACACCCACCTATATATTTGGAGCGTTGCGCCGGATACTGGGCACCCGGCAGCTGGACTGGATCTTGCGCAAGGCCTCCGGGGGTGGCGGCCGGTAGTGTGCGAAACAGGGATCGGAGTGGGAGCCCACTCCGATCCCTGGCAGCCACGACCCTATTGCCGGATCTCCGCAATCGAGCCCAGGACCTGACGGATCTCCTGCAAGGTCGGCGGGTAAAGCTCGTATGGCTGTGCATACACGCCATAACAGCTCATCCGCCTGACCCCCGGCTGATCCACGGACGACAGCCAGAAATGGTATCCGGAATAGTAAGACTGGCTTCCACCCCCGTTGATCCCGCCGATCAGCCACAGACCGGCAAGCCGCACGGGCTCCGTGCTCACCACCTGCTGCACCGAACCCTGAACCCGGGTGATGGCAAAGGTATCCGCCTCGATCACCGCACCCTCGTGGTTGATACTGGCGATCTCGAAAGCGCAATGAGGCTGGTAACTGTCGAATCCGTATCCCGCCGCGCCGTTCTGTACGAACACCCGGGCCTTCGCCGGACCGATGCTAAGGGGCTGATTCAGGACCAGCCTGGCGCCTTCCAGGGAGACGAAATTATTGGCTCCGGTGGCCTCGCGCACCGTCGAGCTGTTCTGACAGCCCGCCAAAAAAAACATCGCCGAAATAACGAGCAGATACTTGTTCATGCAGATCCTCCGCCGGATATCGGTTGCGGCGACTCCACGCCATTTCCGGATCGCTTGGCTCCCAGGTCCCACTATAGACCGCAAAACCATCAGGTCTGGGAGAAATAATCCGCGAGAAAGGTGTCGAAATCGACCTGCGGCTGCGCCTCGATCTGGCGTTGCTGTGCCAGAGACTCCGCCGCTGCGGCATCGAGTCTGGCAACCACCTCGGGCGCCATCCGGTGTTGCAGAAAATACCGCTGGTGCTGATGGGAGAGACGGCGGGCAAACTGATAGAAACCCTCGCCGTTTTCGCGCATCTCTTCCAGCATTCTGGCCGACGGTGTGCGCTCGGGCGAGCGGATCCTGGCGATCTGCTCATCCATCGCGTCCTCGAACCAGGCCCCACCCTCGATCGCATCGAGCACCTCGCAGACCGGCAGCATCGATTCCAGAATCTCGAGCGCCCAGCCACGCATGGGTACGCGGACGCCACGGTGTTTCAGGGACAGCTTCGGTTCACGGCCGCGGTGGGCCACATCCAGCAGGTTGCGGTCGATCTCGTGTCGCTCACAATCATCGATCAGTGGACTGTCGGCCAGCATGCAATACAGCAGGAAGACCTCGAGAAACCGTCCCTGCGACTCGTCCAGACCCAGTGGATGATAGGCATTGACGTCCAGCGAGCGCAGTTCGACGTAGCGGATGCCACGCCTTTTCAGCGCCAGACTCGACTTCTCCAGGCCCTCGAGCAGCTGCTTCGGACGGACCGTGCTGTAGTACTCGTTTTCGATCTGCAGGATGTTGGCATTGAGTTGGCGATATTCGTCGCCATCACGAACCCCTATCGCCTCCCAGGCGTCAGCCGGGGTCATGGTCGCCTTGAGCAGACTGTCCGCATAACTGTACACATCGTCGTAGCAGGCCTTGATACCCAGACCCTCTTCACGGCTGTTCTGGTAACCGATGTCGCCCATTCGCAGCGAGGTGGCGTGCGGTGCGTAGTAGGTGGTCTCGTCGAACGAAGGAAGATTGGTCGCCTGGCCCTGAAAGAACGACTTGCAGACCGCCGGTGAGGCGCCGAACAGATACGGAATCAACCAGCCGTAACGCTGCAGATTCCTGACCTGCGCCATATACCGCTGGTCACGAAATTCACGTGATGCGCAAGTTTTTCCTTCGATCTGCCGATATGCAGGCCATAGATCCTCGGCAAACGACCAGTTGAAATGAACCCCTGCAATAACCTGCATGACCCGACCGTAGCGATGCCCCAGCCCCACCCTGTACAGGTGTTTCATGCGCCCCGCATTCGAACTGCCATAGGTGGCCACCGGGATCTTGTGATCCCCCGACAACACGCAGGGCATGCTGGTTGCCCACAGGATTTCGTCTTCCAACCGACGGTAGACATAGGCCTGAAGGTCGGCAAGGTAGTCGAGTGCATCGGCCACGCTCGGCAGTGGCGGCGTGATGAACTCGATCAGGGCCTCGGAGTAGTCGGTCGTGATATCGGGATGGGTCAGGGCCGATCCCAGCGCGGGAGGATGCAGTGTCTGCGCCATGCCGCCCGTCACCGACACGCGCAGGCTCTCTTTTTCCAGACCGAAGCGCGCATCGCGCAACAGATTGATATCGGCCTCTACGGCAAGCCGTGCGAGCCGGGCATGGACAGAATCTGGCAAAAGGGCTCCCCGACCACATCACTCCCGGAAACCACGACGGTCACAGGCGCCAAGGCTGGAAGAAAGCCGGCACCCACCGGGGGGAATCAAAGCTCGGCATTATACCTCGCACCACGCTCCCGGGTATGGTCAATATTTGCGCTCGAAACCCGGCTGGGTCATCATTCGACGCCATGAATAATCGTCTAATTCCATCTTTGCTTCTGATCTGTGTGTGGACCCTGTTGCCGCTGGGAACCAGTCTGGCGGAAAGCCCGTCGCACGACCGCGCCCTGCGCCTGTGGGAGCAGTTGGACACGCGCAAACTCAAACTGCGCTCGCAGGCGGCGCTGATCGTCGATCATTTCGGCAATACCCTGTACAAGCGCAAGGCCGACCAGCCGATGCCGATCGCGTCGGTGACCAAGTTGATGACCGCGATGGTGATCCTGGATTCCGGACTTCCGTTGGACGAACAGATCGAGATCACCAAGGCCGACCGGGATATGCGCCGATTGACCGGCTCACGGCTGCGCCTGGGCTCGAGCCTGAGCCGCGGCGAACTCCTGACCCTGGCGCTGATGGCCTCGGAAAACCGTGCCGCTGCCGCGCTTGGGCGAAGCTATCCGGGGGGCACCGAGGCATTTGTCAAGGCAATGAATCGCAAGGCCGCCTTTCTCGGCATGCGCAACAGTCGCTTCGCCGATGCCGCCGGCCTGGATGCGGGAAATATCGCCTCCGCCGAGGATCTGGCGCGCATGGTCCTCGCGGCCATGCAATACCCTGAGATACAGGACGCCACGACGCGCCGCAGTCTCGATGTCAGGCCGATGAAAAAGCGCGGACCACTGCGTTACGTCAACACCAATCGCCTGTTACGCAGCAAGCACTGGGACATCCAGGTCAGCAAGACCGGCTACATCAACGAATCAGGCCGCTGCCTGGTGATGCACACCCAGTTCAACGGCACGCCGACGGTGCTCGTCCTGCTCAACTCGTTCGGCAAGCTGACTCCCTTCGGCGACGCCAACAGGGTGCGCAAATGGATTGAAAAAGGCGTCGACAATAAACGCCAGCGTCAGGCGCAGAGCGCCGAATCCGCGGGCGCACCGGCGACCTGATCAGCCCCGGCGCTGCCGGATTCAGTGGACCTGTGCCGTGCGCGGGCGCATCGCGATGATGTGATCGGCGAGGATATTGGCGGATTCTTCGAGCATGATGCGCTGAATCCCTTCCGGGTCCTTGTCATCGTCGGCCTCGGCAAAATCCTCTTCTTCATCCTCGTCGAGACTGCTGAGCGGCGGCAGGCCACGAAATTCACGCAGACGATTACGCCGATCCAGTCTTTCCTGCTCGCGACGGTCCCACTCCGCCCGGCGGACCGATTCACGCAGCGACACCATCGTCTTTTTGTCGAGTTCGATCAGGTCCTCTTCCTCTTCGAGCAGGAAGCGGAAACCCACGCTGCCAGAGATGCGCTGCTGCGAGGCCGTACGCAGATCCGTTACCGGCGTCGCGCCCAGCAACTGGTGGTCAGCGGCCTTGATCGAAGCCCAGGGCAGTGCATTGTCGAGTGCCCTCTCACCATGGTCGACAGCGCCCTTGGCCGTCGGGTAAACGATGTCTGGCATCACACCGCGATGTTGGGTGCTGCCGCCCTGCACGCGAAAGAACTGCGCCATGGTCAGGCGCAGACGGCCGATGTCCTCACGCGAGCGCAAAAAGCGTCCCAGATCGACCAACGTCTGCACCGTACCCTTGCCAAAGGTCGGCTCGCCCAGAATCAGGCCGCGATTGTAGTCCTGGATGGCGCCGGCAAAAATCTCCGAGGCCGAAGCGCTGTTGCGGTCGACCAGCACTGCCAGTGGGCCGGCATAGACCTGTTCCGGGTCGGGGTCGCGCTCGACCTCGATGCGGCCGGACGAATCCCTGACCTGCACCACGGGTCCCTTCTCGATGAACAAACCGGTCAGCTCGGTTGCCTCCGACAGTGAGCCACCGCCGTTGCGCCGCAGGTCGATGATGATCCCATCGACCTTCTGCGCCTGCAGATCGTCGAGCAGCACCCGGACGTCGCGTGTGGTGCTGCGGAAATTCTCCTCGCCCGCCGCTTGGGCGCCAAAATCACGATAAAAGGCGGGCACCTCGATCACACCAAGCCGGATTCCCCCGGTCGCCTCGATGATCTCACTCTTGGCCGCCTTGTCTTCCAGCTTGATCTCGTCACGGACGAGCAGTACCTCTCGGGTACGCCCGCCGACGCCCTGGCTTTTCGGCAGGATTTCGAGACGCACGACGCTGTCCTTGGGGCCGCGGATGAGGTCGACCACATCCTGCAGGCGCCAGCCGATGACGTCTTCCATGCCACCGCTTTCTCCCTGGGCGACACCGACGATGCGGTCACCGCCCTTGAGTTCGCCGGAGCGCTCGGCAGGACCACCGGGCACGGTACTCTGGATCAGGGTGAATTCGTTTTCGCTGCGCAACACGGCGCCGATGCCCTGCAGCGAGAGGCGCATGCCGATGTCGAAATTCTCCGACAAACGCGGCGACATATAACTGGTGTGCGGCTCGACACTGAGTGTGAACGCATTGATGAAGACCTGAAACACATCATCTGGCGCCATCTGCGACACCCGGCGCGCAATCCCCTCGTAGCGCTTGTTCAGGGTCTGCGTGATCTCGGCATCGTCTTTGCCGGCCAGGCGCAGAGACAGCATGTCATTCTTCACTCGCCGGCGCCAAAGGTCGTCGAGTGCCTTGTCATCTGCCAGCCAATCGGCCTCACTGCGATCGAACTGGTATGTCTCGTCGATTTCGAAATCGAAATCGTTGGCCTCCAGCAGTGCCTGGGCATAGGCGACCCGCTGTACCACGAGTTCCCGGAAACGGCGGAAAATCACGAATGCGGGATCCAGCTTGCCGCTCTGCAGATTGTCGTCGAGTTCGTCACGGTAGGTTTCGAAGCGGGCGATATCCTGCGCGCTGAAGAAGCTGCGATTGGCGTCCAGCGATTCGAGATAACGCTCGAAGATCGCCGCTGACATCTCGTCGTCCAGGTGTGGTTTGCGATAATGAAACTTTTCCATCACCTGGGTGATGATCAGAGCGGCCTGGCGTTGCTGTTCATTCGCGCGCAGTTCGTCTACCGAGACGAAAGTTGGCTTGGCCAGCGCGGTTCCAAGCAGCAGGCAGCTCAGAAAGACGGGCACAGTTGTTATCGGGCGGAGTCTCATCAATCACACCTCGTTACGCGTCCCTGTCGCGCAAAAAGCCGGGGAACGATACCCGGCGTTGATTCTCACCATGCACGACAAACGCTGTCGCAGCAAGGGCCTGGACGTTGGCCAGCAACCGCGACCCGGGTGTATGCAAGGACGGGAATTCCTAATGTGCGGTCCCGTTCACGCAAATCAAGCGGCATACAAGCCACGTATTCGGCCCGTTCCGCCGGACTTTGAGGAATTCCACAAAACCCGTCAATCCACATGGCTTAGACATCCATCATCCAACGCGTTCAGTGGCCGTCTCAGGCCGAGAACCAAACTCAGATACTCCT
>Ga0316198_10002459_pt1 | contig 11185 bp, 7 predicted proteins | sample OudBieAanoxic_MG_FD_204935 | JGI IMG/M metagenome (GOLD analysis project Ga0316198, IMG submission 204935) | Coastal sediment microbial communities from Oude Bieten Haven, Netherlands - site A anoxic | ecosystem: Environmental > Aquatic > Marine > Coastal > Sediment | place: Netherlands... | reverse complement strand
CAGCTACCACAGCCCCGACGACGGGCCCCTGTACTTCGTGTGCCAAACGGAGGCGCGACCCGTATGAAACAAAGCCTTGACTTCGCTACGACAGATATGCGGGCTAGACATCGGCAGGCTAGCGGCCGGCACCCCTCCTCCCGGAAACACGTCGAGGGATCTTGGCCAGGCGCCGCTGCTTGGTTTCTTCGATGTAATCGTTGACTAGGCGTTCGAGCAGGGGCAGCGGCAGGCGGTTGTGGAGAAGAACCGTCCGGTGGAACTTCTTGATATCGAAGTCGTCGCCCAACTCGTCCATCGCGTGCCGCCGGAGCTCGAGGATCTTCATCATCCCGGTTTTGTAGGCGGTGAAATATCCGACGTAGTAGAGGTAGAGGTCGATCTGCTGGGTAGCCAATCCCGTGGTGGCTCCCACAGTGTCGACGTAATAGTCGATCGCTTCCTGGCGGGTCCACCGGAAGTGGTGCAAGCCCGTGTCGACCACCAACCGTGCCGCGCGCAGAAGCTCCCACTGCAGCCGACCCAGCTCGCTGTAAATGTCGTCCTCGTACCAGCCCAACTCCTTCGCCAGGTACTCGGCATACAACGCCCAGCCTTCGACAAAGGCGGTGTAGAAGCCACCACCTTTGGTGAACAGAGGCACGTCCTGCTCGGCGCCGAGAGCGATCTGAAAGTGATGGCCGGGTACCGCCTCGTGGTAGGCAATAGTCCGCATCCAATACCGGTAGCTGTCCTCCTGGTTGCCGATGTAATACGCCCCGGGTCGCGAGCCGTCCAGGGATCCGTGGACGTAAAAACCGCCACCAGATCCACCGATCACGATGACCTCGGCCTCAGGTTCGATATCGAAGACCTCCTTGATGTCCTCCTGGGCCTGCCGGATGAAGCCCTCGTTGAGGGGCACGATATCGGCGGCACGGACGATTCCGGAATCCTGGGCAACACGGTCGTAGAGCTGTTGGAAGGTCTCGTTTGTCGGGTAGCCCAGAGCCGTGAAGTGCTCCCAAATCTCGCCACGGATCCGCTCGACCTCGTCCAGTCCCTTCTGGTGGATCTCGGCTGGAGTCAGCTCGGTTGTGGTGTGGTGCCGGACCCTGGCGGCGTAGAAACTGTCACCATCCGGAAGCTGCCATGCACCATTCATCGCCGGAGCGTTTGGGATCTGTTGGTCCAGCTTGGCCACCAGCGCCTGATATGCGGGAATGACCGAGTTATTGATCGCGGAGTTCGCGTTGCCAAGCAGCGACTGTCGCTGAGCCTGGCTGAGGTCGGTAATCGCCGTGATCTTCGTTCGAAAAGCGGTGTAGAAGGACAGGTCCGTCGCGCTGCCCGGAACGATGCCGCGAATCTGATTCGCTGCGCGCTGCAACATCTGGGCTGGAGCCATGATTCCGCGAGCCTCACTGTCATCCAGGTTCTGGATCAGGCAAGCCAACTGGTCGTCAATCTGTTCGAGGCGACTGATGTAGTCTTCGGCATTCTCGAGGGTCTCTAGAGGATGCTCGTCCTCCATGAACCGAAAGAGTTCGTTCTGCCGGCTGAACCCATGGGTAACCTGGTAGAAGTGATACATCCACTCGTGCTCTACGGCCCAGCCTTTGAGGATCCAGGAGTAGGAGTCGTAGCTGATCTGATGCTCATAACTCAGCGCCGCACGGTCATAGGTCTCCAGGATCTCGAGGATGCCGGCCTCGAGCTCGTAGGTCTCGATCACATAGTTGTTGCAGATGTTGTCGAGTTGGTCGTCCCGGATCCCCAGCGTCTCAGACAGACCCATCGAGGTGACCATCTCGGGGCTCCGAAGCAGGATCTGTTTGTAGGACGCGTCAACGAACTCATCGAACGGGAGGCCCTGGAGGTCGTCGAGTATGTCCTGAATGTCTCCGCTCTGGGCGAAGCAGGGATTGGCAGCAACAAACAGGCTCCCGATAAGAACCGCAACCCTTGCAATGAGAAGCTGGGCTTTTGTCAGCATCTCTTTCTCCCCTTCCAGATATCTCGCGTCGTGGCCTGGGTTCGAAACTCGTGCAAATGCACCACGAAGGCCAACCCAACAGATATACATGAATATTGGTGCCGGAGATCCATTTCGCCACCTTTTGCCTTGATTGGGCATCCTGCTCACTGGCAGCACTTCACGCTACCCTTTGGAAAAATTCCTTTTCTCAAGACACGAAGAAAAACACACTCTCTTCGTAAAATGGGTTACCATTCCTCCAAATCGGAGATTTGACAACGTGCCTGGTCTTGAAGGAAAGACGCTCGGGCGCTACGAAATCGTCGACCTCCTTGGTGCCGGCGGCATGGGAGAGGTTTACCGGGCCCGGGATACCCAACTCAGTCGTCCGGTCGCGATCAAGGTCATCACCGCAAAGGCAACCCAAAACCAGACAGCCATCGATAGATTCGAGCGCGAGGCGAAGACCGTTGCCCAACTCTCGCACCCGAACATCCTCGATATCCACGATTTCGGAAGGGACGACGGAGTTGTCTACGCCGTCACCGAGCTCCTCAAAGGCATGGACCTCCGCGACCGCATGCGGGGCTCGATGCTGCCGTTGTCGAAGGCGCTTGAGATTGGAGCCGCAGTTGCTAAAGGGCTGGCTGCCGCGCACAGCAAGGGAATCATTCATCGCGACATCAAACCGGAAAATATCTTCGTCACGTCGACTGGCCAGGTGAAGATTCTCGACTTCGGTATCGCCGGCCTCAAGGCTGGTGCAGCACCGGAGGCAGTGGAAACCGGAGCTCAAACGGAAGCGCTGACGCTGACTGGCGATGTCCTCGGGACGGTGGGATATATGTCGCCAGAGCAGGTCCGGGGTGAAAAGGTTGACCCGAGGAGTGACATCTTCGCGCTCGGATGCCTGCTCTACGAGGTGCTGACCGGTCACCGCGCCTTTCGCGGCGAAACCTCCCACGACACCATGCTTGCAATTCTCAACCGCGACCCCGACCCGATCGAAGATTTCAGGTCCGACGTCCCCCCGGGAATCGAAATTGTCGTCAGGCGTTGCCTCGAAAAACAACCGGAAGAGCGATTTGAGTCGGCGCGGGATGTTGCGTTTGCGCTGCACGCCATTACTGACATCGGGCGGTCTCCAAAAGCCATCAAACAGGACGAACTCCGTCGAACAAAACGGCGGCGCACGTTCGCCGGCGTGGCGGTTGCCCTTTCCGCCGTAGTCGCAATCGTAACGATCTCGTATCAGATGTGGCGGGCACCGCCTCTTTTGCCGGAGATGAAACACCTTGCCGTGCTGCCCTTTTCCGCCGTCGGCGACGACCCTGAGCTGCAGGAGTCCGCAGCCGGGCTGACCCAGGTCGTCGCCTCCGGGCTGTCGCTGATCGAGCAGGGAAGCCGAGATGCATTCTGGGTGGTGCCAATGCACGAATTCGAGAGACGCGGCGCCGACGACGCGATGGACGCGAACCGGATTTTCGGCGCCACGATTGCCCTTTCGGGACAGCTGCGGCGCAGTGGCGACAAGCTTCGGCTGGACCTCGACGCGATCGATGCCGCAACCGGCCGGTCACTGCGCCATCTTTCCATCGAAGACAGCGTCAGCAATCTGTCGTCGTTTCAGGAGGAGCCTCTTCTGCGGATCTGCGAAATACTCGGCATCCCGGTGAATCCAGATGCCCGTGATCGCCTGGCTTTGACAGCGACGACCATGCCGGAGGGGTTCGAAGCGTACCTGAGGGCGCTCGGAGTTCTCGGCGCGGCCCAAGATCGGGGCGACCTCGATCGCGCGATCGGCCTCCTCGAGACCGCGACCTCGCTCGACCCGCTGTTTGCAGAGGGCAGGGTGACTCTCGGGCAAGCGTCCCTCCGTCAATACGAGCTCTCGGGGAATCAGGAGTGGATTGGCCGTGCAGAGTCGGAGGCTTTACAGGCTGCGAATGACAGCCGATGGCCGGAAGCCGCCCACGAACTCCTCGCCGACATCCATATGGCAGAGGGGCGGATGGAGGCGGCGATCGAGTCTCTCGAAGTTGCGGCCCGAGCGGCGCCCGAGAACGCAGAGGTCCACCTGAGGTTGGCGAGCGCATACCAGAAAATGGGACGCAGCGAAGATAGCGAACGGCATTTCCAGCGAGCGATTTTCCTCCGGCCCGGTTATTGGCCCGCCCATAACATGCTCGCGCTGCTCTATCTGAGGCTGGGAGAGTACGAAGCGGCGGCCATCAGCTACGGCAAGGTCATCGCCTGCGCTCCGCAGTTGACACGGGGCTACAACAATCTCGGTGGAGTGCTGTTGTACCTCGAACGAACTGACGAGGCGCGACAAATGTTTGAACGCTCGATCGCCATCGAACCGAGCCGCAGCGCGTTGTCAAACCTCGGAACCTTGTATTTCGATGAGAAGCGATTTGCTGACGCTGTCACCATGTTCGAGCGTGCGCTCGAGGAGGACGATAGCCGGTACATTACTTGGGGGAATCTCGCCTATGCCTACAAGTTCGGACCTGCTCCGGAGAAGGCCGAAGCCAGTTTTCGAAAAGCCGTCGAGCTGGCGGAGGTCGCCCGCGAGACCGAACCACGCGACTGGTGGGTCCTGTCCGACCTCTCCGGGTACTACGCCATGCTCAATGAACGCGAGAAGGGGCTCGCTCTCATCGACCAGGTGGTGGCCGAAGAGCAACAGGAACCACAGCTGATTGCCCATATCGCTGAGACTCTCGAAGATCTGGACGATCGGGAGCGGGCTCTGATCTGGGTAGGTCGAGCGTTCGATGCCGGAATAACGCCTTCGAGATTCGAGAGTCGGCCAACGCTGCGGGAACTTATTGCCGACAAACGTTACCAAACCCTGGTTCAGGAAAGGATCGATCGTTTATAGGGAAATGCGAAAGGACTCGAAGAAGGAGGAAAAGATGTCAGGAGAAACCAGCGTGCAAGGAAACCGCGGCGGCCCCCTCCGTCTGGCCATTGTCGCAATTTTCGCATCAGCCCTGCTAATTTTTGCTTTGGGCTGCTGTGACACATTCTGCCCACCCCCGACTCCCGCGGCCACCCATTCGATTGCGTTTGCAATCGACACGACAAGATGCCCCTGCGACGACGCGAAATGTGTGTGCCCGGTTCCCACGGCCATCCATGTAGATCGCGGCGACACCATCCAGTTCGTGAATGCAAGCCCCTACGATGTGACGATGGCGCCGGCGGTACCGGATGCCCTCAACCCACCGGGGAGTATCACCGTCGCCTCGGGCCAGACTGTTCAGGTCACGGTGTCCGACACCGCTCCGGTGGGATCCGGGTTTGCGCTCAACATGACTGTGGTAGCGCCCGGGTGGGTCTGTCCGGGTCTCCCGGGTCCGAGAGTCGACATCGACAACTAAAGCCCGTCGGCGGCGACGACCTCAACCTTGATTTGGGCCTTGTTGTTGTCGAACGCGACCGATTCGTCTTCGTTCGGCTTATCTTCAAGGGCAGAGAGTTCGGCAATCAGACAGTAATCATCCGGCTCGGGCATGTTTGACGCCTGCCAGGTGGCGTGTGCGACTCGCGCTTCGCCCGGAGGCAAGCTGGTTATCGTGCCCTCGCCGATGGGCTTCCATTGCGTCGGGTCTCCACAGAGGATGTCGTCTGTATAGGTGGAATAGTAGAACAGCACATCGACTGGACTGGGATCGGCACAACCGATATTGAAGACCTGCGCGTAAACATGGTTGTCCTTGCCGGCGTGCGGTTGTTGATGTTCCCTGGGCACGGGATCCGAATGGTCATGGCGAACCCAGATATCAGGACTGTCGAACGGGACCGTCCCTGGAGGCACGGAGGGAACAGTTGAATTGTCGTCATCGTGGTCCAGGCTAAACACCTCGTGATCGCCCCCCGGATTGGCGAGACGGACGAATACGCACGGAGCAACGTCACTCGGGGAATGAATTGCCGGTTGCATGACTCCACCAAAATCGGTTTCTGGCGGGACATCGAGATATTTCGTGTTCTCCTCGAGAATCTTTTCTTCGGCGAAATCGAAGTCTTCCAGAATAGAGATGAGGTTGTTCTCGTCGGCATCGGAGTCGACGGCCGTTCCTGTCAGATCCATCCGCCGAAGGGCCGTGTTCACCCAGTAGGTGAATCGGCCATGAACAACTTCGGTTTCGCCGCCGGCAGTGCTGTCCTTCTCCAGATACCAGGCTGTCCAGGAAGTCTGTTTACACTCGTCAACGTCCGGGCTCGAAGAAACCACCATGGCTGTGCTGTCGTAATCTTGAAAATCGGCCAACCACCCACCGGCATCACAGGTCTCGAAAAACAGGGCCCAACGGTCGGCTTTCAGGTCATCGAGAAGCGTGTTGGCCTCGGTGTCGCCGAAGGTCGTTCCCGATTTGAATGCCAACGCGGTCTCGCATTTTATGGCACTGGCGTGGCCCTTGACCCAGCCGATCAGGAAGTCATCGTCCGTCAGCCAGGGGATGTTTTTGTCAGAGCACTGAAACCCACCGATCCCCGTGTCACCCGATGAGAGGCATTTGCACGTGCCGCTCACGATCTTCGCGGGACGGCCGCTCGACAAGCAGCAGAGCACGTTGCAGAGATTGTATTTGGAGATATCATTGTCATCTTTCAGACTGATATCGGTGATCTTTTCAACCGCACCGCTGCAGAATGGTGTTTCGTAACGGTCGTATTTGCTGGTGCCATCCTCTCCATCCCCGTACAGAACGAAGATATTGTCCTTGTCAAAACCCTGCTCGATCAACGTGCAGTATGTCAGCACCAAGTCGTACCAGAACTCAGAGTTGTATTTGACGTCGTCTTCAGTCGCCATTTCGGTGCTGGCCAACACCGCGTACTTGTCTGGAGCATCGGGGTTCGGAACGGGATCGTGATCGTCATCGCAAAGGCAGCACCCCGTCACGAGTGGGAGAATCATCACTGTAAGAGCACCAACGACAGCTAGTTCTTTCATCGCGTGACTCCTCGGGTCAGGGTGGTATTGCGCTCGGATCGTATTTCGAAATTTTTCCGTTGTCCCGGTCGACCACCCAGATGCCTTCGTGAATCGCTATAGCTGTTGGCTCTTCTGGAGGGACCGATCCAGATACCGAACCAAATCCGGAAAACGTCTGCGACGAACTCACGAACCCGGGATCTGCCGTGATTTTTCGCGAGCTGAGTAGCGCCGGTTTATTTGGCCCGTTGTAAGCGACGGTCCAGAGCCTCCTTGGCAGGTCGGGATGTTCGTGCGAGTAGGCGAGCCCACGAGGTTCACAGACTGGAAAAAAGGACTGAAGCACATCGCCAGTGGACGAGTCGATTTGTAGAAAGGTCGAACACAGCCCACAGCCGGTGGCCAGCCACAGCGTATCTCCATCCCAGGTCAGACCCGTAATCGATGGAACTTCCCGTATGGCGATCTCCGGGATATCGAACACAGCGGTTCTAGTGACGGAATCTACTTCCGTGTCAACTCGAATAATCTGCCCCGCCAATTCGTCCACCACCCACAGACCGGTTCCATCCCAGGCCAAAGGGCCCGGTCTGTTGGGCCAGGTCTGCCAGACTTCCCAGGAACCATCGTCGGCTCGACGATAGATGTTGTTGGTCGCGAGATCGCTTACCCAGAATCTATCCTCGATCCAAACGAGGCCCACGATGTTCGCGCCCGGTGGTGCGTCAAAGGGTTCTGACTGGGCGGCCACAGGCTGAAACCACGCCAAAAGGAGCACCCATGTGATCCAGAAGAAACGAAAAGACGACACGATGGCGACCTCCCCTGCCCAGGAGGGTCTCCTCATCGCGAGGCGACCACCCCGTCTAACTCATCGAAATATTCCGGACTGAATCTATGCCCTGAGAATCTATACCCTTATCGCGAAAAAATCCACCATCAGACGCTGCGTTATCAAATGCGCAGTGCTGTGGTCACGCGGCATAGTCCGTATGCAGCTTCCGCAGCCTCTTCGACCAGCGCCGTAATTTTGCGAGGTTGGCGGGAATGTCTCTCAGGCGGTATTTCGACATGAACGAAAACACGTTTCGAAGGGGAATCGACTTTGTGTAGAGGCGAAAGTACTGCTCGTAGAAGTCTTTGAGGGGCAGAGTGGTGGGCAGAACAGTGTGAATGAAATCGAAGAACTCTGGATCGCGGGTCAAGAGCTGGTCTTCGACCTCGTCGTAGAGGTCGGTGCCGGGAAGTGGTGTGAGAACTGCGAATGAAGCAAAGCTGAGGTTGATCGAGCGGCAGTAGCGACGGAACTCGGCGAAGTCCTTCTCGGTGAAATCGGGGCGGACGATGAAGGACGCGTAGATTCCGATGCCGAGGTCCTGTAAAACCCGCACCGCCTGTTGGTTGTTGACCTTGGTCGAGCCCTTGTTGATGTACTCGAGATCGCTGTCGCGGAAGAACTCGAGACCGACAAACACCCTCTCGAGGCCGACGTCACGCCACAGAGCGAGGAGGTCCGAGTTTTTCGCGATGGTGTCGCTGCGACCGTAGAGAAAGTACCTTTTGCGAATGCCCGACTCTCGGATCAGCTCGGCGAGCCGCTTCATACGCGTCACATCAACTAGTGACTCGTCGTCGGCAAAGAAGACGAACTCTTCGTCGATTCCCGCCAGTTCCTGGACGATCTTCTCCGGTTTTCTCTTGAGGTACCTGCCGCCGGCGATCTTCCACAAAGCGCAGAAATTGCACCGAAAGGGACAACCCTTGGAAGTGCGGATCGAGGCCAAAGGCTGCATGTACTCCGAGTAGTAGGCGTGCCGATACGCCTTCGTCAGCGACCGGTCCGGGAACGGGAGGGCATCCAGATCTGGTGCCGGGTTGGGCGAACCCTCCTGCAATCCCTCATCGGTTCGCACCCAAACGCCTGGGATGCCGTCGAAGCCCTCGCACACGTCGAATCGGCGAACCACTTCCCGAAAGCTGTCCACTCCTTCGCCGACCACCACGAGGTCGATGTGCGGCGAATCGAAATCACGCGGCGCGACGGTGGCGTGGTGACCGCCGACCACCGTCAGCACTTCGGGGTTCCATGTCTTGGCTCTCTCTGCCAATCGCTTCACTCTGTTGGCGTGGACCGTGTAACCGGTGATGCCGACAACGTCGGGGCGGAATGCCTCGAGGGTCTGCTCGACGGTGTCATCTATCCGCTGATCAAGGATTTTGACTTCGTGCTCATCTTTCACACCGGCGGCCACGTATTCGAGAGCCAACGGTTCGAATAGAAACACGTCCTCGCCGGCCATGCTGATTGGCGATTTTGCCGGTTCGATCAGCAGGATGCGCATGGGTATTCCTCCCTCATTTCTACTCCGACTGGTCACAATGGTTTCGCGCCACTGAGCACAATATCGAGCCTGAGCTGCGCCTCCGCTTGAGTCTTTTTTGACGTTCGGGTGAGGATTTGATGAGGACTGTCCGTTATCAATCCTCCCCTGCAGGCCAAAATATGAGAATTGAAGACTGTCGACAAAACAAGCTACCCTCCTCTTCGTAAACCAGCACGAGGTGTCACCATGAAAAAAGCTCCCCTCTCAAGTGTCCTGATGGTTCTTGTCGCCCTGGCCTTCGGGTGTTCCCGTGAAACTCCTTTGGAGACCCCGGAGATTGCCGTAGAGCAGGGGCGCTCAGAAATCGCGTTCCAGTTACCGGAGCGGGATCTGATTCCGGAGGGCATCTGCTACGACCCCGAGGACGATGTCTTCTATCTCGGCAGCATTCGAAAGAGCAAGATTCTGAAGATCTCCAGAGACGGCGAGGTAGAAACCTTTGTGGCGCCATCTGAAGGCGAAGAACGGGGCTATCTCGGGATGCGGATCGATCTGAATCGGAGGATCCTGTGGGCCAACTGGCACCAGGATTTGAAGCCCAACGATCCGGACCCGGAGCGGCAGCTGCTGACCGGAATTTCCAAGTTCGATCTCGCGAGCGGACAGCTGATTCAGGAGTACATTATTGAAAAGACTGAAGAGAACCACCTCTTCAACGATGTGGCCATCGCTCGCGATGGAACCGTTTACTTCACGTCATTTGCCTACGGAATGATCTACATGATCGACAGTGTCACCGACGAAATCCAGGAGTTCCTTCCGATGCCAGGGGAGGTCTGGAACAACGGCATCGATATCACGCCGGATGACAAATACTTGTTCGTCGTCGGCAGCGACAAGATCTTCCGGGTCGATTTGGATACCAACGAGTTTCTCGAGCTTCCCGCACCTGAGGATGGAATCGTCGGATGGGGCGATGGACTGTATTTCAACGACGGCAATCTGATTGCCATAACAGGCCACCGTGAGGGCGAAAAAGTTGTGAACAGGGTCGTCAGGCTGCATCTCTCGGAGGCGCTGGACCGCATCACGAAAATCGACGTGCTCGACCAGGACCATCCCCTGTACTCGAATCCCACAACCGGCGCCATCGCGGACGACTGGTTCTACTACATCGCCACCGCCCAGTTCGAAAGATTCGACGAGGAAGGAAATCTGGCGCCCTGGGACGAGCTGTCGGACACCTACATTCTCAAACTGCAGCTTGAATAACTCACTGGAGTCGCCCAACCGGTTCTGAAAAACGCGCTTGCGGTCCCTCTCCGGCAGGGTGTAGCATCTCTGCAGCCAGGGAGGGCATGATGAGAAAACACCAGTGGACACTTGCGTTTTTCGGCCTCGCCACTTTCGTTTTGTCGGCCTGCTCGCCGACCGACACCGTCATCGCCTACCCGGAGACCGAACGCGGAACTGTTGTTGACGAATATTTCGGAGAGGAGGTTGCCGATCCCTACCGGTGGCTCGAAGATCTCGACGCCGACTCCACCGCGGCGTGGGTTGAGGCGCAGAACGCCGTTTCCTTCCCGTATCTCGAAGCCATACCGCAGCGGGAGGCCATCAAAACCCGCCTCACCGAGCTGTGGAACTACGAACGATTCGGAACGCCCAGGAAGGAGGGCGGCCGGTACTTCTTCGAACGGAACGACGGACTGCAGAACCAGGACGTGCTCTATGTGACCGAGGCGATTGACGGCGAGCCGCGGGTGCTGATCGATCCCAACGCCTTTTCGGAAGATGCCACCATCGCCCTCGCCTCCTGGGTCCCCAGCCCGGACGGCAAGTGGCTTGCCTACTCCACCTCGGACGGCGGCACCGATTGGAAGACCTGGCACATCCGCGACGTCGACACCGGAGACGATTTGGAGGACACGGTTTCGCGCTGCAAATTCACCG
>Ga0316198_10002458_pt1 | contig 11187 bp, 8 predicted proteins | sample OudBieAanoxic_MG_FD_204935 | JGI IMG/M metagenome (GOLD analysis project Ga0316198, IMG submission 204935) | Coastal sediment microbial communities from Oude Bieten Haven, Netherlands - site A anoxic | ecosystem: Environmental > Aquatic > Marine > Coastal > Sediment | place: Netherlands... | reverse complement strand
ATCCTTGTTATTACTGAGCGCCAGCAGCAAGATCTGTATGCGTTTAATAGTAAACATGTTTGGTATTCTGTCTGTAATTTGTTGAGATAATGCAAATAGTTCTTTATCAGAGGCGCCACTTCCCATCATGGCGACGAGGTTGAATATATGAGCTGGTATATTTCTTTCGTTGTTTAGAATTACTGTTTCATAGTGCTTGCTGGCATTGATGTAATCCTTATTGTGCATATAGTAGTTGCCAAGATAAAAATGGGCGCCTTCATGCGCGGGATCCAGCTTGATGACACGTTTGTATAATTCTGCGGCTTCTCTTTTTTTGTTTGATTCGTCGTTAATTATTGCAAGCAGAAACAGTGCAAGCGTTGTGTCAGATTTCTGCGCAATAACCTGTTCGAGTTGATCGCGCGACTTTTCCCTGTCATTGTTCAGGTATAAAACACGAGCATAGCTGGTTCTGGCTGCGGTGTTATTTGGCTCGTATTGAAGTCCGTGCTCAAATTCGGTAACGGCACTGCCGTATTCTTTTTTCAGAACGGCGGACATTGCCGCGACGAAATGACGACTGGCCGGATCCTTTAAGGCTTCAAGTGCTTCGACAAGGGGATCCTTGATGATAATTTCGCCTTTTCCAAACTGCTGTAAATGCTGTTTCGCCAGCTGTTTATTTCCAGAGGCGCGCAATGACAGCGCAAGCGGGTAATGGATGCTGGTTGCTTCAGGTGCCAGCTCTAATGCCTGATTAAAATGTTCAACGGCGCTGGTGTATTTCTGTTTCATTAGAAATACCTGGCCAAGACCATTATGCGCAGCTGCTTTAAATTCCACATCGCCTGCTAGTGTATTGAACAGGGTGTATGCTGTGTCGAGATTGTTCAGCTCGAGGTTAACTTGTGCCAGTCTGTATGCAGCAGGCAGGTATTCGGGATCAAGTTCCGTAGCTTGCCTGAGGCGCGATAAAGCTGCCTGCAAGTTGCCGTCTGCCTGGGCAAGGTATGCGGAGTAGTATGCCCAGGGAAAATGATCGGGCGCCAGTTGTATGGCATTGCTGTAGCACGCATCGGCGCTGGTATAGAGGTCATGCGTCAAGTACAGGTTACCGAGACTGCCGTATGCGGAAGCAAGCTGTTTTATATCAGGCTCTGCAGACTGCAGCAGCGCCTCTACTTTTGCGCGCGCATCCTCGATTGCTTTCTGCTCGACAGGCTTAAGCGGTGAGATATCGACCTGTATTACAGTTTCGAGCTTTTGTTGCCAGTTTGAAGGCGTGTTATCAAGATTGTCAGCACTGAGCTGATGGCTGAATACTAATAAAACAAGAAATATTGATACCTTGGCGCGCATAGGCTTAGCTCGCATATTGCATGAGAATGCAGGATTTTGGGGGAATTTCAGTGAGTCAGTTTGTTCGATTGACCGAAAAGCATAGCCATAGCTATGGTTACAGGTCAATCGGGCAAAGTGGCCGCTGAAATTTTTCCAAAAACTGCATAGCGTTGTTGGGTACATAATAAGCTTGTCTAATATACGAATATACTCAAACCCATTCATGTGCTTAAGTGTATTTTCGAGCTTTCTCATGCAATATGCGGGCTTAAATCGATGATTGAGTAATGTTAATTTGCCTGTCTACGGAATCAACGATGACCGGCTGTTTCAGTCCGCCTGGCCAGGTAATCACCAGGCTGTCGACCTTGTCTGCCGTGCCAAGTCCAAAAGTAACGGGATACTCAAGCTGTGACAAAAAACTACGGCCTGACGTGACCAGGCGTCGCTGAGTGATTCCGTTAGCCGTGAGTTCGATAATGGCACCTATTGCATTTTGGTTATCTGATGTGCCGGTTAGTTTGACTCGCAGCCAATGATGCCCGGTTTGCTGATCATTGCGGTACAGTTTTGTTTCCCGGCCTGGTTGGGTAATCAGTACATCATGGTCGCCATCACTATCAATATCTGCATAACTGGCCCCTCGTCCAACCACTGGTGTGCCAAGGTCACCTGCGTTATCGACAAGCATGAAGCGGTTATTACATTCGCTGCCGGTTGAAGCATACTCGCTGCCTTCGCAGTTCCAGTAGAGCTGTACCGGTTGTTCGTAGTGCTGGCTTGGCTGCACCTTGTTTATTTCATTTTCCAGGTGGCCGTTAGCTTGCAGCAGGTCAAGCCTGCCATCCAGGTCGTAATCAAAAAAGAACACACCGAAGGTCAGTGCCAGCCTTGAGTCGGCTCCCAGTCCTTCAAGCAGGGATTCATCGGCGAACGGTGCTTGTCCGTCGACAGTTACAAAAAGTGAACTCATTTCATTGGCGAAGTTGCCAATGACAATGCCAAGTTCGTTGTCATTGCGATACCATGCTGTATCTATGCCCATGGCGCCCGTTGCTTTACCCTTCTGGTTGAACGCTATCCCCTCGAGGGCACCCACTTCTTCGAAGCGGCCATTAGCTTTATTTTGATAAAGAAAGTTCTGAACAGTGTCGTTGGCAACGATTAAATCGAGCCATCCATCGCGGTCATAATCAACAGCCGTGGCAGAAAGGGCTTTGCCTGCAATATAAATACCTGAATCAATCGATATATCAGTAAAGTGCCCATTGCCATCATTGCGGTAGAGTCGGGATTTTGCACCCATATAATGTGTAGGTGTGCTGTATGATTTGCCGATACCGGTTACGCGAAAATCTATTTCCAGATTGATCTGTGGCGTCCATTCAATGTAGTTGGCGACAAACAGGTCGAGGTCCGAATCGTTATCAAAATCGAAAAATACGGCGGCTGTGCTCCAGTCTTTATCAAAACCGGCTGTGCCTGAGCTGGCACTAACATCAACGAATTTACCGTGTTCGTTATGCAGCAGGAAGTTCTTGTTCAGCGTTGTGATATAGACATCATCCCAGCCATCGTTGTCATAATCGCCAACCGCAAGGCCCATGCCGTAACTGTTAATCGCCAGCCCGGCTTCGGCCGATACATCCGAAAAATGCCCGCTGCCATCATTGTTGTAAAGGCGGCTTGTTGGAATATCGTCCTGTTGTTTATCGGGCCAGTAAGTTGCATTGATCAGGATGATGTCCTGGTCGCCATCGTTATCATAATCGATGAAGCCGCCACCGCCGCCCATGGTTTCCGGCAGCAGACGATCACCGTAAGCGCCATTGGTATGTACGAAATCAATACCGGCGTCACGCGTGATATCCGTAAAATGGACTTCGGGGATTTTGATGGACGCCTGTTGTGCTAACACCGGCCCTTTAACCGCTTGCTGTTTAACAGCTTCCGGTACAGGCGCCTGGCGAGTGAAATGATAGATGGCATAAGCGGCGACTATCGCGATTACTATTGTTAGTAATGAACGATAGAACGCTTTGCGAATGATGGCTTCGCCGTGGTGTGTATTCTTACTCATGGACTGGATATCTCTTCTTTACTTAATGATGCTGATTTCGCTGGCTGCAATAACTGTGCATCATTGATGCCATACGCCTGTGGTCGAGTCAGGTCGTAAATAACAAAGGCAGCGGCAGCATGGTCAGCTGCAGGATTGTTCTGTCGATGGCGTGTTACCGCAGTTTCGATGGCGTGGTCATCGGGGCGAAATAGATCGTGTTGCTGTCGATGATAGTTAGCCTGCTCTGACTGGCCAAGCTCGGCGTAGACCAGTGCAAGATTATAATGTGCAGGCTGGTTTTCCGGATCAATTTTCAATGTCCGTGTAAACCACAACAGTGATGTTTGCAAAAATTCCTCGCGTTGCTGGCGTCGCTTCTTGCCACGTTCCATGCGAGCACGTTCAAAATTGATTCTGCCCAGTTCGTTCAACAGGTTGGTGTCATAGGAAAAGTCGAAGCCCCTGGCGGCTGCCGTTTCAAACCGGTTATCATAGATGCGTTCAAGACTTTCAATGGCGTTGTCGAGATGACCATTTTCGTGGTCGATGCGTGCGCTGAACCAGGCCAGTGTCCATGGCGGCGCTGGAGGTACGGCTTGCGATCCGCGGTGAATAGCAGCAGATGCCTCATCCAGTCGGCCCTCCTTGAAATAGACACGCGCCAGGTTGAGGGCGCCTTGCCCCGGGTTGATCGCTTCGACCCGCTTAAAAACCTGTTCGGCCTGTCTCAACTCGCCCTTGCTGGAACCGCTGTTGCCTTCCCGCAGCAGGCCGATACCGTAGTCGTTCCAGCGCTCCCACTCCGGTATCGTGCTGCCTGTATCGGCATCGACGGCGAGGCCGTTTTCGACGGGTAGCACAATACGGTCACTCGCCATGATCGTGACCGGCAGCCTGTTGCCGTTAAATTTATCACCCTGAATGTGTTGCAGGTATTCAGTATCGAATTTACGGTACTTCAGCCTGACTTCAATGCTGACCGGGCCCTTGATGTCGCCCGGTAAAGTCATTCTGTAGTGAACAACATCAGCTGCACCTGGCGGAATTTGATGGTCATACAGGGGCACGAAGATATCCTGGCCATTGCGGCGGTTGATCCGCCGTCCCTCGCGGTCAAGCACATAGGCATTGACGAAGTAGGACCATGGGTCCACCCGGCCTTCAGCATCCATACCGCCGCTGCGACCAATCAGGCGTTCGCCATCGTATACGGCAACGTCCAGCCACAATTGATTCGAATCTGATGTGCCCTGTGTGAGGTGATGGCCAACACCCAGGGTTCGAATCACACTTTCGATCAGGTAGCTGCTTCCGGGTTTCAGTTCCGGCACAGCGAGTCCCAGCGGTGCGTGCAGTCTGCCTTCAATCGAGCCTTCTTCTTTGAGGCCAAAAATATCCACCCGCGTGACATTGCTGAGCCGCTGCTGGTGAGCATCAATAACCTCGTCAGCCAGTCCAAGCATTGCCGGTATGGCTGTGTTTGCCGCGGGGAAAAGGTGGCTGTGAACAGTCAGTTTGCCAGAGCCATCAAAATCACGTGCAGCAGGGTCGTCCGATGGCTCCAGCGGCATGTGGCATACCGCGCATTTTTCTACAGCTTTTGGCGGGTAATAAAAACTGTCGACACGGTGACCGGAGACGCCGCTCTGCAGAAAACTGTCATAGTGATTCTGCGCGCGCAGCCATTTGTAATGGTTAACCTCGTAAGGCAGGTTGGCCTTGTGACAGCCGGAGCAGAATTCTGCGGTCTTATGCACGGGTTTTAACAGGGTGTTTTTATGAAATGCCGGTTTTGCCTTGATCAACTGGTGATTGATCGCTTTCAGCAGTTTTGATTCGCTCTGTGCGAACGGGTATCTTGCAGGATCGGCGATGGTGAAATCGCTATTGCCGGTTGTGCTGTTGACAGCCGTGATGGCGTGGCAGGAGGTGCAGGTCAGGCCGGCCATTGCTGTCGGGTCGGTATCGGGGTCGAAGTCTATCTGTTCGAAACGGCCACTCAGCAGCGGCACGGTATCATGACAGCCGGCGCAGAAACGGGATACTGCCGGACTGCCGTCACGCTGTGTAACAACTTTGCGTGTCTCCTCGACACTGAAACGGTAGGCCGGGTTGGTAAACGAGCTGTGGCGGTGCATGCTCTGTTCCCAGCTGCGGAATATATCTTCATGGCATTGCTTGCATTCCTCATCGGTCATCAGGTGTTCTGGGGGTATCAGTTGACTGCCGGCGATCTTGAACATGGAAGGAGAGAAATCATGTGACTGCGCGGTGCTGGCATCTTGCTGTGTTTGCATATGTACCACCAGCATGATGGCGGCAAAGCCGGCGGCGAGCGCCAGCCAGCGATATGCGAGATGGTAGCGAATCGGGCGTCCGGCGAGCCGGTGCAGTACAAACAGCCACACGATCACGAACGGTAAAATCACATGCAGCCAGTAGAGCGGCTCGCGAATACGCGGGTCATTGATTTCAAAAAAACCAAAACGCGTCAGTACGATGCCGGATACGAGTAGCAGCAGCCCGCTGACTAACAGGGCGATGCCTGCACGAATGGCGTAGCGGTTGTCACGCCGTATGGCGCGCCGGGCATGCAGCATGGCAAACACGCAAAACGGCAGCACCAGCAGCAAGCCAAGCAGCAGGTGCAGCAGGAACATCAACAAATAGAAATAATCCTGGTAAATCAGCCCGCTGACGTATTCCACTGCAGTAATGCTGCTGAGGTAGATCGAGTTGACCACGATCAGTGCAAACAGGGTAAAAACCACGTTCAGCAACCAGCGAAAATTGGGGCTGATGACGACAGAATCCGGGCGTTGACTGGTTCTGGATGCGCACATGGACCGTAAAATAAAAACCTTTAAATTCAGTAGCTTGTTAAGATCAAGTAGCAATTGTAAAGTAAATGAAATGAACTTGCATTGAACTAAAGCAAGTAAGCGACAATACAGGTAAATAAAAACTTAAATCCACAGATGAACGCAGATAAACGTGGATATTAAACATGTTATTTGTACGGATTACTGCTTAATCTGACAGTTGCTGCACGTTTTCGCCTGGCCGATAAACCAGCCGATGCTGTAGGTTTAACGTCCTGTTTTCTCGCAGAGGCGCAGGGAACGCAGGGGTGACATGAATTTTCTGCAAAGACAGTATCGTTATGATCATCTTTCTTTGCGTTCTCTGTGCCTCTGTGAGAGTAAATATCTATAGCCTTTTCTATATAGCCAATCCCGGTGGTACTGACAAATAAGCTTGCCGCGTGTGATATCCACCATTTCATAACAGCTCGAATTTGGTAACATCCTCTCCCATGCTGACCTACCCGAATATTGATCCCCTCGCTTTTTCCATCGGCCCGTTAAAAGTCCACTGGTACGGACTGATGTACCTGTTCGGCTTTATTGGTGCATGGATATATGGCATTCAGCGCAGCAAGCGCGCAGACCTGGACTGGACCCGACGGCAGGTCGAGGACGTGATTTTCTACGGTGCCCTGGGGGTCATTCTTGGTGGCCGTCTCGGTTATACGCTGTTTTATGGCTGGGGTGCTTTCATCGATAATCCGATTTCAATTTTCTATATCTGGAAGGGCGGTATGTCATTCCATGGCGGCATGCTCGGCGTTTTTCTCGCGATGCTGATCTATGCGCGCAGGCATGGGAAGCCATTTTTTGAAGTCACCGATTTCATCGCGCCATGGGTGCCGATAGGCCTGGGTGCAGGTCGTATAGGTAACTTTATCAACGGTGAACTTGTCGGCAGGGTGGCGGACCCGGATTTGCCCTGGGCGATGGTGTTCCCGTTTGTTGATCAGCTGCCGCGACACCCGTCCCAGTTATACCAGGCATTGACTGAAGGCCTGCTGTTCTTCCTGATTCTGTGGTGGTACTCGTCAAAACCGCGCCCGGTGATGGCGGTCTCCGGTGTGTTCATGATGTGCTACGGCGGCTTCCGCTTCACCACAGAGTTTTTCCGCACCCCGGACGCGCATCTGGGTTTCATCGCCTTCGAATGGATGACCATGGGGCAGTTGCTGTCGCTGCCTATGATCCTGGTTGGCGTGCTTCTTTTTCATCTGGCGATGAAACAAGGTACTAGGGGCTAGGAACTAGGGACTAGGAAAAGCTAAATCCAGATCAAAAACAAAAATTTCTCAGTTCTCTGAGAGCTCTGTGGCAGAATAAGTTTTAATCAATATAGTAATCATCTATGAAACAATATCTTGACTTAATGCGTCACGTTCGTGACACGGGTGCACGCAAGGAAGACCGGACTGGCACAGGTACGCTGTCTGTTTTTGGGCATCAAATGCGCTTTGACCTGGGCGAGGGGTTCCCGCTGGTGACGACGAAGAAGTGTCACCTGAAATCCATTATTCATGAGCTGCTGTGGTTCCTCAGCGGCGATACCAATGTCAAATATCTGCAGGACAACGGCGTGCGCATCTGGAACGAGTGGGCTGACGAAGAGGGCAACCTGGGGCCGGTGTACGGCTACCAGTGGCGCTCCTGGCCTGCTGCCGATGGCAGGCATGTAGATCAGATATCACAGGTTATTGATCAGATCCGGAATACACCGGATTCCAGGCGCATCATTGTCAATGCCTGGAACGTGGGTGAGATTGACAACATGGCTTTGCCGCCCTGCCACATGATGTTTCAGTTCTACGTGGCAGATGGCAAACTGTCCTGCCAGCTGTACCAGCGCAGTGCAGATATTTTCCTGGGCGTGCCGTTCAATATTGCGTCCTATGCATTGCTGACGATGATGATCGCCCAGGTATGCGATCTGGCACCGGGCGATTTTGTGCATACCCTGGGTGACGCACATTTGTATACCAACCATCTTGAACAGGCGAATGAGCAGTTATCCAGAAAGCCCTATCCATTGCCGGTGATGAAAATCAATCCCGAGGTCAAATCCATATTTGATTTCAAATTCGAGGATTTCGAACTGGTCGGCTACGAAGCCCACCCCCACATCAAGGCCGTCGTCGCCGTTTGAGAAATAATTCTACTTTTTGCCGCAAATTACGCCAAGGACGCAAAACAATTTAAAGATTTTGCGCTTTTTGCGTGTTTCGCGGCTAATAATACCGTTTGCATTTTTAAGAGGTCATTTGGTTAATGCTTGTATCGATTATTGCGGCGATGGACCGTAACCGATTGATTGGTAACAATAATCAGCTGCCCTGGCATTTGCCGGCCGATCTGGTGCATTTCAAGCGGGTGACGATGGGCAAGCCCATTATCATGGGACGCAAAACCTATGAGTCAATCGGGCGGCCGTTGCCGGGGCGAACCAATATCGTGTTGACCCGCTCGTCGGACTTTAGCGCCGAGGGTGTGTTGACGGCAAATACGCTGGAGCAGGCCCTGAATCATGTCTCCGCAGAGGATGAAGTCATGATTATCGGCGGTAGCACCATCTATGAGCTTACCTTGCCCGAAGCGGATCGGCTTTACCTCACCTATGTGGAGGACAGCTTTGAGGGTGATGCCTGGTTTCCGGATTTTGACCTCGAGCAATGGAGTATTGTCGCCAGTGAAGAGCATAGCGCGGATGAGAAAAATTCCAGTGCTTACCGTTTTGTTACCTACGCGCGAAAATAATTTTAAGAGAATTTGAACTATTCCCGAAAGGGCCGGTCACAATACCTGAATCATTATCCTCAGATTCATTTTTTAAAGACCAGCAATAGGCTCCATTGCTGGTCTTTTTTTGCGCCTAGGTTTTTACCGCTGGTTTTTGTGATTCGGGGCAATCGATGCTTATGCGGGTAAACGGTTTTTTGTCGATTCGCATGGCCGTGAGCCGACCTCCCCACAAGCACCCGGTATCAAGCGGATAAACATTTTGATATGGGTAGCTATTCAGCAGTGCCAGTGTCGACCAGTGGCCAAATATGATCCGGTCGTTTTTGCTGCGGCGGGTTTTAATATCAAACCAGGGGTGCAGGCCTTTTGGTTGTGTTCCAGGGGCACCCTTGGTGTTCATGCTCGTTTTTCCTGTTTTATCGCAATAACGCATGCGGGTGAAAATATTGGTAATAAAGCGCAGGCGGGCCCAGCTGCTCAGGTCATCTGACCATATGTGCGGTTTGTTGCCATACATGTGCTTGTAGAAAGAAATATGCTTGTCGCTGCGCAGAACGGACTCGACCTCCTGCGCCAACGACCGGGCTTTTTCAATCGACCAGTCAGGGTGCAGGCCGGCATGGACCATGGTCAGGTCGAGTGTAATGTCGGCATGTATCAATGGTCTGAATCGCAGCCATTCAAGCAGCTCCGCTCTGTCCGGAGCATCCAGGATGTCGTCAAGCGTGTCTTTCCTGCCTGGTTTGAGGTCGTTGTAGGCGGTGGCGAGAAGGTGCAAATCATGATTTCCAAGCACGACAGTTGCGTTCGCGCCCATCGCCCGAATCATGCGCAGGGTCTGGAGTGATTTTGGACCGCGATTGACAAGATCACCAGTAAACCATAACTGGTCCTTGTCATCTTTATAGTCAATTTTTCCCAGAAGCTGTATTAATTCGTCATAACATCCCTGGATGTCACCAATGGCATAGATTGCCACATGACCCCCCTTTCCTGTTCGTCAGGATCTTTTGGTCAACTCTATCAGTCTGAACCAGCCACCTGCAAGTGCCGGCTCGTCGTGAACCAGATGCAGGTGTGTACAGCGCGAGAGCACATCTTCGAATACAACATCTGTACGCGTTGCAATATGACGAAGAACGGTATTCAAACTACGCCTGATTGGTGCAAGCTGGCCCGGTTTCAGAAATTTATCAAGAATGTAGATATTGCCGTTTTTTTTCAATACTCTATCTGCTTCCCGCAGGGCGCGTTCAGGGTCTGGCACAACGGCCAGTATCAGGTGCATGATAATGACATCAAAAGATTCTTTTTCAAATGGCAGGTTCTGGCTGTCTGCACATATCAGCTTAATATCTCTAGCTGATTGATTTGCACGCTTTTCAGCTCGTCTCAACATTAACGGGGTGATATCTGATCCTGTATAGCGGGCCCCATCAGGAAGGTACTCAAGGTCAAGGCCTGTGCCAATGCCATTGATCAGAATATCCTTGTCCTGTATATCTCTCAGGCGTGCCAGACTTTTTCGACGTACTTTATCAAGCGGCCCCCTGACGGCGGCGTCATACAGAGGTGCCAATACGCTGTAACTGTGCTTGAGCGCCATGCGGCTTCGTGCAATATGCGGGTTAGTGGAGCATATTTGGTACGTTGAGGCTGAATGAAGGGATTTCAGCATCAAAGTTCACACCATCATCCGCAATCATCTGGTAACTGCCATGCATGGTGCCGATTGGTGTTCTCATCATGGTGCCGGATGTATAGCAGAAACCTTCACCAGGTTTGAGGTATGGTGTTTCTCCAACAACGCCTTCACCTTTAACTTCCTGAACTTCTCCATCCCCATCGGTGATGATCCAGTGGCGCGTGAGTAACTTTGCAGGAATGTTACCGTTATTTTTTATAGTAACCGTATATGAGAACACATAGTGATCGCTATTGGGATCAGACTGTTCTGCTATGTAGGCCGGTTGTACATCGACACTGATTTCGTAGGTATTGTCAGACATGATCATATTTCTCCAGCAAGGTTTTGATTATAACATCTGTGGCCTGAGTGAATAAATCAGCTGATCTGCGGTAGCAGGGAGCATTAATGGATCTGTCGAAACAGCTTGATATAGTCATCTACGTTCAACTCCTGCGGCCTTTTACCGGAATCAATGCCGGCCGCATCTATCTGGCCCGTATCACAAAGGT
>Ga0316198_10002457_pt1 | contig 11192 bp, 2 predicted proteins | sample OudBieAanoxic_MG_FD_204935 | JGI IMG/M metagenome (GOLD analysis project Ga0316198, IMG submission 204935) | Coastal sediment microbial communities from Oude Bieten Haven, Netherlands - site A anoxic | ecosystem: Environmental > Aquatic > Marine > Coastal > Sediment | place: Netherlands... | reverse complement strand
CTTATCCAGCGAAAATCATGATATTCCCGAACCCATGATTTTTGATTTGGTACGGGAATTAGGAGCCAGACAGGGTGAGTTAGAGATTAATGTGCTTGCGGAATTTCCTTTGAATAATACTTCTTCACGACATATTGAATGGGCTCCGGAAATTGAATATGCCATTTGGGACAATTTTGCGGTAGAATTTGAACTTCCTTTTGAAGATGGCACATTGGAAGCCTTAAAGGCCGCTTTACAATACACTTTCGGAAAATCCAAATCCGGAAACTTTATCCATGGGACACAGTTTATGGTTGAAAAAATTAGGAAGACACAAAAATGGGATCTTAGCCTGCTTTATATTCCAGCTTATCGGTTTAATGAAACATGGAGTGTCCTTGCCATGCTTGGGCTTCGCCAGCAGGTAGGTTCCGATTCTCAGAATAAAACAACCACACTGCTTCTGAACGCAACGATTTTTGCTGAAATCAGTAAACGCGTTACGCTTGGGTTGGAATTCAATAATTCGGACCCCGGGAATTTTGATGAAGAAGAGGAACTCGAATTGCTTGCTATGCCACAAGTGCATATAGAATTCACAGATCATTGGTCATTACAGACAGGGGTAGGAGGAGAATTTACTGATTCAAAAGTTAATGCTACAGCTGCTTTTCGGATGATTGCGGAGTTTTAGGAACAATCCTGTTCAGCGTTTATTATGCGCTGATAGTCTTCTCTTTCGTTGATTGGATCAATGGTTTCTCTTTGCTGTCATTTACAAAATACATATCCATCATACCCTTGTTTTTGACATGTATTTGCCCCCGGTGTTCACAGGAATAGTGATCTCTGATAAGCAAATAGGTGCTTTGAGAGACATTTACCCTTCCCGGTTCTGATAGGGATTCCATTCTTGCTGCCACATTAACGGTATCTCCCCAGATATCATAGGCAAATTTTCTGGTACCCACCACACCGGCAATAATTCCTCCGGTATTGATGCCAATTCGGACATCGAAAGGCACTATATCCTTAGGTGGATTTAATTTGGTCTCTTCCATCACACGAGCAATCTCAAAAGCGGCCTGCACCATTTTATAGGGGTGGTCCTTGGTAGGAAAAGGCAAGCCCCCGGCGCACATATAAGCATCGCCAATGGTTTTAATTTTCTCAAGGTCATATTTTTCCATGATGGCATCGAACTTCGAAAAATAATAATCCACAGTTTTAACCAGTAATTCCGGGGATAGGTTTTGTGAATAACTAGTAAAGCCTTTAAAATCTGTAAACATTACGGTCACCGATTCAAATTTTTTAGCTTTTACCTTTCCGTTCTGTTTTAGTTCTAGGGCGGTCTCATCCGGAAGGATATTGAGCAACAGGTTTTCGGATCTGTTTTTCTCCTCTTCGATGATCTTATTGGTTTTCTTAACGTAGCGGTAGCGTTTATAGGACCCTACAGCAAGTACAAAAACTAATAGCAGCCCCAGAATAGTGCCATAGATCACATATTTTTGCCTTTTTGCGAGCAACTGGGTAATCTCTGCCTCTTTCTCGAGTAATCCAATTTCATCTTCTTTCTTTTCCAAATCAAAATCGAATTGGAGGCCGCGGATTTTGTCGTCGGTTTCTATATTGAATATCTCGTCTTTAATAGTCAAATATTTGTTCTGATAGGTATATGCATTTTTATAATCCCCAATCGCTTGATAAGACAATGCCATCCCTTCATAAATGTCCCTAAGTTCTTCATTAGTATCAAGTTCAATTGCCAAATTTTCCGCATCCCTGTAGGCCTTAAGCGCTTTTTTTACATCTGTTTTCCGATAGGTATTGCCCAATGCCAAAAGGGTTTGTACCTGATCAAGAGCCAGATCGGATTCTGTGGCCCTATCATAGGCCAGATTAAAATAGTCTATGGCTTTTTGAGTGTTTCCCATTTGACGTTCTTCTTTCCCGATCATAGTCAGGATATGGGCATAATCCGGAGTGTCTTCATTGATTGCTAAAGCTTGAGTATAATATTTCAAGGCATTGATATGGTCGCCCCTTTTACTATAGACTTCCCCGATGCCCATTAAATAGGAGGATTTAATTTGAAGTTCATTTAAACTGGGAAGGTAAAGCTCAACCCTTTTAAAATAATTCAATGCCTGATCATAATCCAGCATTTGACTATACAGGCCTCCAATGTTTAAAAGAGCAGATGAAATCCTAACAGGGTCGCCTAACTTTTCAGAAAAACTAAGGGATTTCAAATAATAATCCAAAGCCTTGGCATGACTTCCCTGACTGTAGTAGATCGCTCCCAGATTACTAGCCAAATTGGCAATCCCCAAAGTGTCCTGGATGGTTTCAAAAGTCTGCAGGGATTGGGTCCAATTTTCCAGCACTTCTTTGTACCTGCTTTGGTAGTATTCCGCTAAACCCTTATTTTTAAGGGCATAAGCCTTGCCTTTTTTAAACCCCAAATCATCGGCAAGGTCAATGGCCTGATCAGCATAGGCTTTGGCCTCGTCCAATTCTTCCGTTTGGAGGAGTTCTGAACTCAACGCATTCAAAGCAACTACTTTTGTAGTGTCTTGCTTTCCTGTTTGCACAATTGCCTTAAGACTATCAATGGAGGCATTTTGTCCAAGTATCATCTGCGGTATTATTAGCATCAGAAAAATACATGTTGGTATTGACCATTTTGCTACACCCCTAAAGAAGAAATACTTCATTTTAGTTCTTAATTATTGTATAAACCCAAACATCTTTTTTGCTGGTCATCCTTACAATATACAACCCATTGCGATAGGAGGCCATATTAATTTCATAGGTTCCGGCATTATTCCATTTCTTACTAAATAGGCGTATTCCATAATAATCAAAAACTTCTACATCTACCTGTACACTAGTTGTCTTATCGACATATAAGGTTCCATTAACAACGGGATTTGGATAAAGGATAAAAGAAGGATTTAGCTCTTCATCAATAATACTTGAACTACATTTTGCAGAGCCTGCATTGGCGTCTGAAGTAGTAGAACTTGGATTAGTGCTGCCCCCCGAAGTTAGTTCCCACTTAATATTTTGACCGTCAAAAAGAATCTGGAAAGTACCTTCACCTGGCAAAAAAGCGGTAGGAGGTGAACCTATAAAGGTGCCATCCCCCGTTATTTGATTCAAAGGTCCATTTGCTATATATACAACCCCATTATTCGGGTTTTCATAACGATAATTCGCAATAAAATTCAGACCACTAGGATCATCAGGATTTTCCTGAACACAATCGAGATAAGCTCTTATCTTCCTGTCATTGCCATCAGCATTTATATAGATAACTGCAGGAGTACTGTATTCAATAAAATAATTATTGGGTTCTGTAACTAGGATGAAGAATATTCCTGTATCCCCGGGTACATAGGATACACCCTGGGCATTCACGAAATAATACGGAATAGTGTTACCGAAGACTGAAAAAGTAGTATCCTCGTAAGCAAAGCCTACCGGATTACTTTGAAGGCTAATATCGCTATTCAAAATAATATCTCCTTCTTCGATAACGAGATCATTTATCGCAAAGGACAATGCCTTTTTCTCAATTGTATAACGCCCACTAGTATTGGCATAAGCCAAAGTGTAATTTTCAAAGAACGTCTCATCTTCATTAATCCTTATTTCATAAATACCAACGTCTCTGGGGAAAACGTCCAGGTATACGGATCCGGGATCATTCTCATCAATAAAATAATAAATGATTCCCTGAGAAAATACGACATTAGAATTATCATCATAAGCAAAACCGGCAAATAAGAGATCTATTTCACTCGCAGTAATTGGTTGTCCATATTCTTTGATGACAGACTGCGGATCAATGATCAATTCTTTTGGCGTAATGATAAAATCCCCATGATCAACCCCATACTCAAGAAAATAGTTTTTAGGAATAGTTGCCGTTTCATCAATGCGGATCTGGTAAGTACCAACATTTATTACCTCTCCCAATTCTATTCGTGTACTACCATCTATAAAATAATAAGGGATCCCGTTGGGGAATACAGAAGTTTCGTCCTCTCCCTGAGCAAGACCATCAAAAGTGGTTTGCAAAGCACCGGAGGTTAATGGTGTTCCGTATTCCAATTCCAGTGCTGTGGTATTAACGATAAGGCCCTTTTTATTGATAGCAACCTTACCATGAGTTTCACTGTATTCAATAGTATAATTCTGAGGATTATCAATCCTAATCCTATACTCACCTACTGCAATAAGGCCCGAAATTTCGAATCGGTTATCCTGGGTATCCACCAAATAATAGTGTACCCCTTCAGTGAAAACGTTGGCTTCATCTTCACCGTCCGCAAACCCTTCAAAAGTAGTTGTGAAGTCTTCCAAAGAAAGAAAATTACCGTACTCTACGGATATGGGTTCTGTGGTTATCGTCAAACTTCTTTTAACAATATTCAACGTACCTATCTCCCCTGTATAGTCAATAGTGTAGTTCCGTGGATTTCTGATCTTAATTTGGTAAGACCCTATCTCATTAACTTCGCCAATTTCCAATTCATTACCTTCAGAATCGACGAAATAGTAAGGGATTTCCCCTATTTCTGGTAGATCCTCGGAAGGGAAAACTATTGCCTGTGTTTCTCCATATACATAACCTGTTATAACTGTACTGAAAATGGAAGCAGTCAGAGGGGTGCCGTAGGCAATTTCCAGATCATCTGTAACGGCTGTTAAGGTAGCCGGAGTTACGGAGATATTGGCCGAACCGTATTGAATATTAAAGTTATTTGATTGGGAAGAAAGAAAAGCTCCGGGAAAAATCAATGACGGCACCTCACCTACGTTAACATCAAGGCTTGTTAACAAGTTGGTGGCGTATACTCTATCAACTTCTCGTTCTTCTTCTCCTTCCGGGGTTCCATCTTCAAAATCTACTACGGCGAATATCGATGCAAAATCTTCAAATCCATTGTCGTTTAATATTCCTGTGCCATTCACTACAGCCCTAAATTTATTGCTAATTGGTTCAAATAATTCAATCTGATTATTTAATAAATCTTGCCCATTTACTACAGCTCTGAATTTATTAACGACAGCTCTAAACTTATTGCCAATAGGCTCAATATTAAAATAGTTGTCAAAATTTTGCCCTTCTAAATCAAGCAAATTCATTTTATCAGTTTCATTATTAACAACCGCTCTGAATTTATTCTGAATGACTCTTTCACTGGAAATCCAGCTTCCACCATTCAATAAATCCAAAATTTGTTCTTGATTCACAACCGCCCTAAATTTGTTGATCAGGATTAAGGTATTCTCTTCGAAGAAGTCATCATTATGGGCATTTATGATCGATTGGAGAAATAGGTCCACATCTTCTATTCCATCATTGATGAAATCATAGTTGAGTTGCACGTTCACCGCCTCCCCATATACAATCTCTTGGGGTTCAGGAGTGATTGTCAGGTCTTTTTTAGTCACTTTTAAAAGTCCATTGACAAAGTTTATCAGGTAGCCTTCCGAATTTGCAAGTTGCTCTGTGGTGGCGTTTGTTGTGTCAAATGACGGGGTAATGGCATAATTCGTTACGCCTGGAAAAGGAGCACGTTCGTCCGCAGGTGATTCAAACTTAATTGGTGGGAGTTCATCACCAAATTCAATCCCCTCCGGAAGTCCTTCTGCAGTAAAGCTGAATTGATAAGATTGACCATATTCTACAGCTACAGTATCTGCATTTATTTTCACTGCAATTCTTCCGTCGTCAATAATGGGCAAGGGATTTGAGTTGCCGCCATCTTCACCAGAATCAGTGATGCTTAGAGTATTGACCAAGGCATTCGGGGCCCCTATAAAGGGAGGTACCGTAACTACAATTTCTGTGTCGTTACTCGAAATAATATCCAATTCCTGCTGACTCTCACCTTCTCCCAGGAATACTTTTGGATTTTCTGGAATATACTTTCCGATAAGCGTTACCTGCACAGGCACTATGCTAAGACTATCCTTTTTTTCTTCCGGTACCTCAACTTTTGTTAAAATGGCAGTCTGTGTTGCTATATCCTGGAGGGCCCCAACAGCATTAATTAGCCCAATACCGGCCTGTTCAGGGATGCCCGATGGTATGGCTGACCTTTTTAATAATGCCAGAGCCTGGTCTCCCAGCTCATTCGAATTATTCTCTACTACCAAGCCCAGATCATCAATCAGGTCTAGAGGAAAACCGTCCGGATACCATGTCGGCAAAACCGATATCAATAAACCTAAGGTCGCGGCCGCGTGAGGTGCAGCAGCTGAGGTGCCAAAGAAGTTATTAAATCCATTACCGTCTGTATCGGCACCAAAATTAGTGATATTATTAATGTCCACCCCATCCGGGGCTGAGATGTCAACGTTAAGCGCCACATTATTTGAAAGAACGCCGGCGTAAGAAGAGAAGGCTTGCGGTGATGGGTTCTGTGCAAGTTCGTGGAATACAGCCCCCACAGTTACTGCTGATTCTGTCATCGCATGTCCACTGACGGTTGGTCCCCCTTCTAAATATTCCAAATATTCCAGACCATCAGACCTAAAGACAATATACCGAAAAGCTAAATTAGCAGGAGCCGGTCCGTTGGCACTTGTAATCATAATATTGGCAGTGGAGCTGGCAGTAACTTGAAATAGCATAGCTTCAACAGAATCTCCAAATTCGTTATCACGATTAGTATCCACAATTCTTTCACCGTTATCTTTTATCAAATAAATATCCAGGTCTGTAGGGGTGGAATTATTTAAGTCCTGAGATGCCTGAGGTTCATCCCATTGTAGAACAAACATGTAAGTACCGGGCTCTAAACTAATTTTATTAGTTATATCCGGACTACCGTCAGTGTTGGTTCCAAAAACGTGGGCAACTGTACCTGTGGGGAGAAAATCAGGGACAATTGAGGGACTTGAGTTCATAAAAACCCCTTGCTGCGCATTATCGGCAAAATTTCCTGCAGATGTCACATAAGCTCTACCGGGTTTATTTGTGAAATCATTGATCGCCTCTGCTATTTCTCCATTACCAAAAAATGGTTCCAGGGGATAGGTAACGTCATCGGTTATGATCATATAATCATCATTGGACATAATTTCAATACCCAGTGCCAAATCTCGTGGAGACAAGATCCCGGTATAGAATCCGAGTTCGGCTCCAGGCGCCACATCGTGTATGATCTGCATCATGGCCCGGCCCTCATCTGAACCCTTACCTGGTAAATCTTTGATAACATCAACCGGGGTTAAATTTCCTTCGTCATTTTCTAAACCCGGTAAATCACTTTGATCAACATCCAAATCGGCTTCTCCCGGGTTGACTTTGTCATAACTATCCGAAATCACACCTATTTTTATTCCACGACCATCTACAGGTATTCGGTTACCATTTTCATCCCTGCCAGCGCTAAATGATTCGCGCAGATCATTTGTCAACATAGCCCCATCTCCCTGGGAGGTTATGGTGCCAGAACTTAGATTAGGCAGATATAAAGGTCTGGCAAAGTTGATTATTGTGTCAATGGTACCATCGCCATATGCATTTAATTCCAATAACCTATCGATTGGAAAGTATACATCTATCGTAGCATATTTTGCAGCGATAATGCTGGGGTCTACAATGAAGCTGGCCAACGATCTTCCAAACCCTGAGGGTGCAGGTAGTTGGAGCAAATCAAGCACAGCCTGCACATTACCTCTCGATGGTACAATTTCTATGAGTACCTCTTCACTTGTATTTATCTGGAATATCAATTCCGACGGTAAATCTCCGGCAGTATCGGTACCCAATGCTGTTAATTCTGATCCTATAGGAGTAAATGTTTTTCCAACACCTCCGAAAACAGGAAAAATAAAACCGGGATCCTCACAAACAGGAGAATCAGACGCAGCTCTTATCTTAGTATCAGTATTCCCATTTTGAACCAGGGTCCACTTGGCATGCCCTCGGGCATTGAATACTACAGAAAAAGCTCTTTCTACTGTACCAGGTTCAAATGTGTTAATTACATTAAACTTTTGAATCCCCTGGTATTCATCATCATCTATTTTATCACTTAAATAAACGTAACTATCCTCTTCAGGGATAGTAATTGCGTTATTGTTAGGATTTGTATATCCAAAATAGGCACGGTACAGACCGTTTTCAATTTCCTCAGCACAGGTAAAGAGGGTAATTTCTTTGTTATTGGAATTGCCACCTCCGCCCTTTTTCTTTTTTTGAGAAAATCCTATAAACGTAATTCCTAAAATCAGAAATAGGGTCAATAACCATCTCAATTGAATATATTTCTCGTTCTTGCCTAAAATGTTTCTTTCGGCATGAAATGGTAAGTAATTTAGTGTCATGATTGGTTAATTTATTTATACCTAATTCAATTTTGATACTCTTAAGTCCTCAGAATATATTTTCTATATGATTCTTTACCACTTATAATTTAGCTATTTTATTAAAAAAATCAAAGGGATAACTATCTTCAAATTAAAGAATTATACCTCGTATTACAATTCTATCTATGTTATCTTATCAGGCATTTGAAAAATTAATTTTAATTCAAATAAACCAATTTTTAAGATACATAAACTACCAAAGCGTAAAGGGGGGAAGTATTTAACTTAAAGGTAACTTTAGATTAATATTCTTTCAATGCAATATTTTAAAGATAGCCATAAAACTATGGATATATTAGTATCACAAATACAGGCAAAATCCGGGGTGGATTCCATTGGTCCAAGATATTAATAAAATTCGGTTATAATTATTTATTCTTTTCAGAAGGGGATGTACTGTTGCATTTTTAGGATAAATGACACTATTTGAAATCATTTTTGGCATAATGCAAAAAAAAGGGTTTGAAAATTGTGTTCTTTGCATAAATTCCACAACTTGATACCATTATACCAGCTATTATAGGTTGATATACAAGGAATATAGGAGTATTAAGAAATTGTTGAGTAATTGGTAATATTATATCTTTGAACAGAATTGGAAAGAGCTTGATGAGGAAATTAATAATCCCCCTTTTACTTCAGTTTTGGTGTTTTCTTGGCATTGGCCAGGCCTTTTTTGAGGAAAGCCTAACCGAATTTGTAAATGAAGAAGTGATTTACGGATCAATACCTATTTTTCATGGCCCGGGAATCTCCTTTATGGATTTTGATAATGATGGCTGGGACGATATTACCATACCGGCCTCAGCAAACCGGGATTTTCAATTTCTAAGGAATACCGGTGGGCAGTTTGAAATCATAGAACTACCCATTAGCAGTGGAGGAATATATGCCCGCCAGGCCTTGTGGGTGGATTTTGACAATGACGGGGACAATGATTTTTTTGCAGCCAGTGATCAGGGCAGATGTTGGTTCTATAGGAATGATGGGGGGAATAATTTCACAGATATCCTCGCTGCTTCAGGAATTGCCGCCCAAGCCGCAGAATATTGGGGAGCTTCATGGGGAGACTATGACAATGATGGAGATCTGGATGTATTTCTTTCTGTAAGAGACCCCGACCAGGTAAATTATAATCTCCTTTACCGTAATGAAAATGATGGCACCTTTACAGATGTGACCTTATCTGCGGGCCTGCCATCAATTGGTTACCTTACCCAAAGTGCAGCATTCATTGATTATGACCGGGATGGTTATCAGGACCTTTTTCTAGCCAATGACAAAGACGAATTGCCTAATTTCTTATACAGAAACAGGGGCGACGGCACCTTCCAGGATGTAAGTAATGCCTCTGGTATGAATCTCTTTATGGATGGGATGTCTACCACCGTTGACGATTACAATAATGACGGATGGTTAGATATTTACGTCACCAACATTTACCCGCCGTCTTTGTCGGGCAGCGTGCTCGGAAATGCATTTTTATTGAACAATGGAGATGGTACTTTTAGCAATATAGCCCAGAACAATGGTACGCGTTATGATGGCTATGGTTGGGGTGCAGTATTTTTAGATAGTGAAAATGACGGAGACCTAGATTTATTTGTAAGTAGTCAATTAGATGGTTCTGACGGCAGGCCTCCTTCGGCATATTACGAAAACAATGGTAGTGGAAATTATACAATTCCCGCAAATGTGGGTTTTATAAATAATATCAGAACCAGTCATGGAAACGCTATTGGGGATATACAGAATGATGGCCTACCCGATATTGCCGTAGTAAATATTGCTGCTCAGCCTATAGATCTCTGGGCAAACCGGACAACGACACAAAATAACTGGCTAAAAGTAAAACTTCAGGGTACTCAGAGCAATCGCATGGGTATTGGTTCCTATATTGAAATAGGGGTAGGAGAAGAGGTGTACTATAGATATACCATGTGTGGTGAAGGCTTTATAAGCCAGAATAGTCTTTCAGAAATTTTTGGTTTAGGAGGGGCGACTGAGGTTGACTATGTTGAGGTTACATGGCTAAGCGGCTTAAAAGATCGTTTTGAAAATGTGGCCTCCAATCAATTAATAACACTTGTAGAGGGGTCCAGTCCTGTTGAAAACAATGGAAACCCAAACGGAGGAGGAAATGGAGGTGGAACTACTAATCCGGATTGGTCCGTTGCGCGCCAATGGAATGAGGTATTATTAGATGCCATACGCCTGGATCTGGCCCGGCCTACCATTCATGCCCGCAACCTTTTTCATAGCTCACTGGCCATGTATGATGCCTGGGCCTTGTTTGACGATACTGCTGAAACCGTATTTCTTGGAAAGACCTTTAAGGATTTTTATTGTGGATTTGATGGTATATCACCCCCGGAAGACGTGGAGACTGCGAGGCATGAAACATTAAGCTACGCCTTGTATCGACTACTTTCGCACAGATTCTCTGATTCTCCAAGGGCAGTTTCTGCATTACAAAATTTTAACGCCTTGTTTACGGAATTGGGCTATGACCCCACCTTTCAAGACATGGATTATTCGTCCGGGTCCTATGCGGCCTTAGGCAATTATCTGGCATCAAAACTTATAGAATTTGGCTATCAGGACGGAGCTAATGAAGAAAATAGCTATGAAAATCAAGATTACAATTCGGTAAACAGTCCTCTTTCTCTGGAAAATTATGTCGATGTTGTTGAATTAAACGACCCTGACAGATGGCAACCCCTTGCCTTTGAAAGTTTTATAGATCAGAGTGGAAATTTAATTGAAGGTGCTGTTCCTGAATTTTTAAGCCCGGAATGGGGGAAAGTTAC
>Ga0316198_10002454_pt1 | contig 11199 bp, 14 predicted proteins | sample OudBieAanoxic_MG_FD_204935 | JGI IMG/M metagenome (GOLD analysis project Ga0316198, IMG submission 204935) | Coastal sediment microbial communities from Oude Bieten Haven, Netherlands - site A anoxic | ecosystem: Environmental > Aquatic > Marine > Coastal > Sediment | place: Netherlands... | reverse complement strand
CGTTGGGCGGGTTACCTCTAGGAGCTCTTCTCCGGAGCGTCCGCGGTGGATCCGGCGATCGTGTGCGCGATCTCGTCGGCCCAGGTTGCGATCTCGCCCCAATCGCGGTAGTCACCCTCGGGAGCACGGACCGCAATCATGATGGCCTTCTCTCCGAACCCGAGGCGGCTCTTGTCGATCTTGCCGGCAAACACGCGATGCTCAACGGGGGAAAGGGTCTCGACGATCGCCGCGACATCTACGGGTTCCTCCTCGGGTTTCGGCGGGTCGCCGAGCGGTCCGCTCGAGAACAGCCAAGTCGGGGGCACCGGGTCGCAGGCTGCGATGCGCTCTGCAGTTGCCCTTGCGTCCTTGAGCCAGTGGCCCGCATAGACCGCGCTGCCGAGCACGATCCCGTCGTATCCATCGTCCGGGCGCACCGCAGCGGGCGCCAAGACGGTGACCTTGAAGCCGCGGTCACGGAGCCTCTTCCCGAGGTGGTCGCCGATCTCCTTTGTGGCACCGTGTTTCGATGCCGCCGATACCAGGACTCGCATGGTGGCCCTTCCCTTCGCGATCGCTCTCGGGCCGAGCGTACGCCGTCGGCTCGCCGACGGCCAAGCGAGCAGTCGCGGCGGAGCGGTGCGATACAGTGGAAGGATGGAACACACCCCACCGATCGAATGGGTCGAGAATCCGAGAGCGAGGACTGTGGCTTCGAGCAACGCCGTCGCGCAGTTCTTCCCGAAGGAGGTCTTCGAGCAGACACGGAGCTTCCACCGCCAGATTCCCGGATACCAGATCAGTCCACTCCGCAATCTCTCGAACCTGGCTGCGATGATCGGCGTTGGGGGAATATGGGTGAAGGATGAGTCGCAGCGTCTCAGCCTGAATTCTTTCAAGGTGCTCGGCGGTTCGTTCGCGATCTACAGCTTCATCAAGTCGATCCTCGGACTCGAAGGGAAGGCCCTTTCGTTTGGAGAGCTGATCTCAGACGAGACGCGTGGGAAGCTCGGGGACCTCACGTTTGCCACCGCGACCGACGGTAACCACGGACGGGGTGTGGCTTGGGCGGCGGACCGTCTGAACTGCCACGCCGTGATCTACGTGCACAAAGACACTTCCCAGGCGCGGATCGACGCGATCGCCGGCTACGGGGCGGACGTTCGAGTGGTCGACGGCACCTACGACGACGCGGTGCGCCGGGCGAGTGCCGACGCCGAGGCGAACGGATGGCAGGTCATTTCCGATACCTCGTGGGAAGGCTACGAGGATATTCCGAAGTGGGTCATGCAGGGCTATACCACCATGCTCTCCGAGGCGCAGGAGCAGCTGGCCGGGCAGGGCCTCGTCAAGCCAACGCATGTCTTCGTCCAGGGCGGCGTCGGCGCGCTCGCGGCGGCAACCGTCGGCTTCTATGCATCGCGATTCGGACCCAACCGCCCGACATCGGTTGTCGTCGAGCCGGCCACCGCCGAATGCTTGTTGCGATCCGCGCGGATTGGCGACGGCCAACCACACGCGGTGGGCGGTGATCTGAAGACAATCATGGCCGGGCTGGCGTGCGGCGAGCCAAGCCCCATCGCGTGGCGGGTCCTCTGGGACTGCGTCGATGCGTTCGCCGCCTGCCCCGACTATGTGGCAGCCAAGGGCATGCGTGTATACGCCACGCCGCTCGCCGGCGACCCATTTGTGGTTTCCGGTGAGTCAGGAGCCGTCACATTGGGGGCCCTGATGTTCATTGCCGAGTACCCGGAGTTCTCCGATTTCAAGGGCTATCTCGGCCTCAGTGCCGACTCCCAGGTGTTGCTGATCAACTCGGAGGGCAACACCGATCCAGATGACTTCCGTCGCGTGGTGTGGGAAGGGGCCAGTTCGATCCCCGAGCGGTACCGCTGGTCACCAGCTAGGTAGCGGGGCGACCGGGCCCGCGCTGGCGGTGCCGTTGTCGTACGACCTGGCGCCCCTCACGCAGCAGGTCCGCTGCCACACCTCGGCGCGTAGCTCAGCCATTGCACGACGTGCCCGGTCCACTGCAGTGGTGTCGAAGCTCTGTGTGAAGGTGCGATACAACGTGGTATCCGAACGCACATCTGAGAATAGGCGATCTTGGGGTGCGAGCGTTTCGATGTCGGCACACGACTCGCCGCCGGCGAGCATCAGCATCGCCTGGGTCAACACGCGGCCCCGATCATGATTAGGTGTGCCAGCCCCGGCCCACCCGACCGCCCCGGACAACGACTCGCCGACACCGAGCCGGTCAGCGAACGCTCCCAGAACATGGAGTCCGATAAGGCCAGCCGCCTGGGTTCCGCCGGCTTGCACAACCACGGTGCGGGTGCTGGTAGCGTTCACCTGGGAGATGCCCTCCTGTTCCGGGAACTGTTGTCTTCACAACCTCAGTATCCCTCACCAGGAGGGCGTTTTCGCGCAACCCGAACACCCTCCACTCAAACCACGTGAAAGACCGAGGCTAGCTATTGACGAGCATCCCACCGAGCCTGACGATCTCCACGATCGTTGCGACCACGAGGGCGAAGATCAGGGCCAAGAGGGCGAATGTGACTACTGCGTCCCAGTTGAAGCTGTAGGTCGCAAAGTCGAATGGGAACACCTTGAGGGTGAGTGCGGATGCACCAATGACGGTGAGGTTGAGGATGATTCGCCCGACAGAGCGGATCCACGCGGCGTCATAGAGGAGCCAGATCGCGTTGACGACGAAGCCGGCGATGAGCGGCGCGTTCAGAGCGGGGACGATTGCCTCGAAGTCCACGGTGAGAGGCGTTGCCGCGTCCCACTCGAGCAGGTTGTTGACGAGGTAGAGCAGACCGGCGCAGACCGCGATCGTCGCGACGTAGCCCGACCGTCGGACTCCCGACGGCGCGAGATTCACTTGGCTGCTGCTTGCCGATGTCATAGCTCGATCCCCTTCGGCTCAAGCCGTGGCTCGTTCTCCCCGTCCATCGGCACCGAACGGCGCGAACCAAAGCCCGAAATCGAGCCGGCAGCCGATCGGTGTGAGGCGATCAAGCTGCGGTACCGCCACGATCCGCTGCGGAGGCGATCGGTCAGAAGACGCCGAATCTGAAAGACAGGACTGCCAACACTGTTCGTTCAGCGGTTGGGTCGACCGCGACGGGTCGAACGAGGAAGGGATTCACCGCGATGAAGCCGAGGACTCCGAGAAGCTGAGCTGGATCGACCGGTCGTGCCGGAGCTCGGCTCTCGAGTCGCGTAGTGGCCGGACAGGGCGCCGTGGGCCATTGGTCCGATCGAAATAGGCGCACGGCGAGACGCCAGCGATGGGTTGCGAATGCAACCGAAGAGACGATGCCGCACACGATCTGTCGGATCTGGCTCAGTTTCACCGACCAACGCGGTGCGGGAATGGTTGAATATGCACTGCTCGTTGCCTTCATCGCGATTGCATTGGTTGCAGCTGTGGCGGCGCTTGCTACGGGCTTGTGTGATAGTTTCTCCGACAGCGCCACCGAAGTCGTCAACGCGCACACGACCCAAGTCGGTTCGCCGAGTAGGCGTGACAACCCAGTCCGCTCGTTGGCGCCGACTACTCGGGGAAGGGTCCTGGCGCCGTTGTCTCCAGACCGATCGGACACGCGACGCCGGTCGGTTGCATTCCGCAGTATCCCTCTGCCGCAATGGGATGCGCCGGCGCAGGAGTCACGCCGAAGTAGAACGTCTCGAGGTCGACACCGGCCCGTGCCAGGTTCTTGGCCAGGTACTGCTGGTGATACTCCTCGGCGTAGAAGAAGTCCACGGTCGGCTCGATCTCGGTCGTGATGGCACCGAATCCGGACGCTGCGAGTTGCTCGGCATACCGATCTCGAGACGCCAACGCCGCTTCGTACTGCGCGTCAGTGGTGGTGTAGATGGCCGAGCGATACTGGGAGCCCCGATCGGGACCCTGACGCATGCCCTGTGTCGGGTCGTGCGCCTCCCAGAACCGCTTCAGCAAGTCGTCGAACGACACGACCGCCGGGTCGAAGACAACGAGCACCGCTTCGGTGTGGCCGGTCCTTCCCGAGCAGACGTCCTCGTAGGACGGATTGGAGGTCGTACCTCCGGCATAGCCAACGGCCGTAGAGAACACGCCGTCGATCATCCAGAAGACCCGTTCTGCGCCCCAGAAGCACCCCATGGCGAAGTAGACCGTCTCGAGGCCGTCCGGGAACGGAGCATTCATCGATGTGCCGGTCACGAAATGGGTGCCGCTGATCTCGATCGGCCTGGTGCGATCGGGAAGCGAGCGGTCGGGCGCTGGGATTTCGTTCTTGCGTGATTTCCACATGCTCCATTCAACGCTACCGGTGACGAAACTGTTCCGCCCGGGATCGACGACGGAATGCTAGCTCTAGACACCCTATGTGCGTACAATTGCAAGCATGGTTCCCGCACCCACCGATGCAGAGATGCCCGATGCCTATCCGGAGCATCTCGAAGGCTCGTTCAAGCTGAGCGACGGTCGGACTGTGTGGGTGCGTGCGATCCTCCCGTCTGACGTCGACGACCTCGCCGAGGCCATTGAGCGTGCCGATAGCGAGACGCTTCTGCATCGGTTCTTCACGGCCGCCCCACACATCACCGACCGCCAGGTCCACTATCTCGCTGAGGTGGACTATCGGCTTCGTCTCGCGCTCATCGCTCGCGATGCCCAGGGCGAGGGTGTTGCCGTCGCGAGGTACGAATGCCATCCAGACGCGAACACCGCCGAGGTCGCGGTGGCGGTCGATCCTGAGTGGCGCCGGCTCGGTGTCGCGACGGAGCTCCTGCGCCGCCTCGAGAGCCCAGCTCGTGACAGCGGTTTCGAGGTGCTCGACGCCGTCTACCTGCCGGATAATCACGCCGTCGCGAGGGTCTTCGAACGCCTTGGATATACGCCGCCCCGCATCGAAGACGGACTCGCATCAGTCTCGAAAGCGCTCGCCTGAGGCGATGACCCTCGGCGACTCCCGGGCGCGCTGAACGCGGTACGCTGCGGTCACCAAACCGGATTGGCGCCGGGACGGCTCGGCGCAGCCGCAGACCGAGCGTGGAAGGATGCCCCATGGAGCCTGTGAGGAGTCTGCACGACCTCCTCGACCTTCAGGAGGTCGATTCTCAGATCGACCGCCTTATTGATCAGCGCCAGGGTCTTGGTGAGCTTGCCGACTATCGCTCTGCGCATGAGACGACGGTGCGGCTCGACGCCGAACTAGAGGCGGCCCGGACACGTCTGCGAGAAACCGAACTCGCGATCGACAAGACGAACGGCGAGCTTGAGCTTGCCCAACAGAAGGCGAGCGCCGAAGAGATGCGCCTCTACGCCGGTGGTCTGAGCGCGCGAGATGCCGACTACCTCCGTCGAGAGGTCGAAATGCTCAAGGCCAAGACCGGGGGCATGGAAGACGAAGTCTTGACGCTGATGGAAGCCCGCGACGTCATCGAGGCTGACATCGCGCGGCTCGACGGTGAGCTCACTTCGGCGATGAACAGCAAGGGACAGCTCGAAGGTCGCATCCGCGAAGCATGGAAGGCGATCGATGAGGAGCTCACGGTGAAGGAGCGGCGCAAGACCGAGATCATGCCGCTCATCGACGAGGATCTCGTGGGTCTCTACGAGAGCCTCCGTGAGACGCGAGACGGTCGAGCCGTTGGCGCACTCAGCAGCGGCGTATGCGGATCGTGCCACCTCATGTTGTCGTCTGCGGAGGAGAACGAGGCGCGACGGCAGGATCCGCCACGTTGCGTTCACTGCCGGGCGATTCTCGTTCCCTGATCTGGGATGCTGTTCTGGCACGTCGGTGGGACTACCGCGTTGATCCGGTACGCCTTTCGCGACGAGGCCATGGACCTGCGGTTCCTCGCCCTCGGTGCGATGCTGCCCGACATGATCGACACGCCGATTGGATTCGCATTCTGGTCCAACTTCGGCAGCGTGCGCCTTGGTGCACACTCTCTGCTGTTCGCCACGATGCTCCTTGCGATCGTGACGGCCACCACGCGCCGGGGCCGCCCGCGTAAGCGATGGATGCCGCTGGCCGTCGGCGTCTTGATCCATCTCGTACTTGACGGGATGTGGCGGACCCCCACGACGCTGTGGTGGCCGTTTCTTGGCTGGGAGTTCGCGACGACGCCATACGAGACGGTCGGCGCCTACCTCGGTTGGTTGACCACCGACCCGCGGACGTGGCTGTTCGAGGCGCTGGGGCTGGTCTATCTCGTGGTGCTCGCTCGGCGCTCAGATCTCAGCGATCAAGCCACGCGACGCACGCTGTTCACGACGGGTCGAGTGAACGCTCCGATTGGTCGTTGATCTTCCAGGCACGCCATGCCATGCGCACCGCGAGAAGGATGAGGAAGATCCCGAACATCCGGCCGAGCAGGTCGGCGTCGAGTTGGAGAGCGACGCGCGCGCCGATGATCGCTCCGACGATTCCGGCGAGCCCGATTGGAACGGCTATTGCAGTGCGAATGCTTCCCATTCTGGCGTGGGCGATTGTCGCGACGATTGCGGTCGGCAAGATCACCGCGAGCGACGTGCCTTGGGCGACGTGCTGCTCGAGCCCGAAGAGCACGACCAGGCTCGGGACGAAGATGATGCCACCGCCGAGTCCGAGCGCGGCAGCGATAGCACCGGCAATGAGTCCGACGGCAATGAGGGAGAGGATCTCAAACACGGCTAGAACAGCATCCTGACCCCTGCGACCGCAAGGACCGCTGCGAACGAGACGGCGAGGACGCGCTCGTTGATTCGATCGGCAATCCATGCGCCAAACCACGCACCCGCGAGCGAGCCGACGAGAAGCAGACCAGCGGCGCGCATATCGACATCGCCGCTGATAGCGAACGCAACCAGCGCTGCGGCCGATGACGCGATGATGGTCGCCGTCGAAGTACCTGATGCCTCCTGCTGGCTCAGTGCAAGCCACAGGACGAGGCCCGGCACGACGATCACTCCACCACCGACTCCGAAAAGCCCGGCGACGATGCCGGCGATGGCCCCAAGAGTCAGGGACTTGGCGAGCGCACTGTTCACAGCCGAGAAGGTACTCGGTTGCGGCGCTGGCACCTAGACAGGCAGCGTCGGTAGCCTCCGTTCCTCATGAAGAACGTCGCGTCGATCACGTTGGTCCTTGCGCTGTCCGCTGCGGGATGTGCATCCTCCGGCGATGACGCCTCAGCCTCGCCTCCCTCGGTCGTGGCCGGCTGGACGGAGGCCGTTGAGGTGCGCGATTTCGACACGGCCACCGCGTCGGTGTTTGAACCCTCCCTCGTGATCGTGATGGCTGCGGAGAACTCGCTCCCGGCTCCCGATGCTGCAGCGATGCTGGAAGAAGGCGTAACGCCGGCGGCCGCTGCCGCCTACTGGTCCTCGTTTCGCGATGGCTTCGACGCATTCGCAGGACGGCCGATATCGACGCTGAAGGTTGGCTCATCCAACGAGTTCGAGGCCGGTGGCGTGCCGTGGGCGCTCGTCACCGTCAGCGTCCAGGAAGAATCGTCGGCGCCGACATTCACAAGGGAAGCCGACGGGTGGGCCGTGGATCTGGTCGCAACGCTGGCTCCGGGATTCGTCGAGCCGCTCGAAACCTACCTGGCGTCGCTGCCAGACGACGACGATGGAGCGACGATTCGCGACGCCTATGAGGCGGTGGTCGTGCCTGCGATGTGGGCCGCGATTGATGCCGGTGGCCACGGAGATGACTTCGCTCGGAGAGCGCTCACCCTCATCGAGGCATCGGGCGGCTAGGAACTCAAAGCCCGTAGGGCTGGAAGAACCTCGGACCCGAGCATCGCGATGGTCGATTCCTGATCGAGCGACGTCGTCTGGATCGTCACGACGTCGGCGCCGATGTCGGTGATGAGCGGCCGGTACACGGCAACGTAGTCATCCGAGCCGGAGACGATGCTGTACGAAGAGAGGACTTCTTCCCGCTCCATCTGGTCTGCCCGCAATCGGAGTTCGGCGGGGTCGACGGCTTCAAGCCGACCCGGCGCTCGCAGTCCGCGCCACGCGCCGAGCGCTTCCCACGCCGCGGCCGGCGAGTCGGCCCGGACGGTCCAGCGACTCGCCGCAATGGTCGGCCGCGGACGTCCGGCGTCGGCGGCGGCACGCAATCCGGGATCGACTACCCGGTCGATCGTCACCGCGGGATCCCTGACCGAGGTGATGATGCCTTGGGCCATCGTTGCGGCAAGGGCGGCAGACTTGGGTCCGCCGGCAGCCATCCAGATGGGCAGATCCGAGATCGGAGGACTGTAGAGTTTTGCCCGATCGGTCTGGTACCAGTCGCCGGCGAACGTGAGCTTTTCCCCGTCGAGAAGGCGCCGCATGATCTCGAGGGCCTCACGCATCCGACTTGCGCGCTCGGCATAACCCGGGAACCGGTATCCGAGCGGGCCCTCGTTGAGGTTCTCGCCGGTCCCGACACCGAGGCGGAATCGTCCGTTTGAGAGCCGGTCGATGGTGGCGGCGGCCTGGGCGACGACGGCCGGGTGATAGCGGAACAGCGGCGTTGTCACGGCCGTGATCATTTCGACGTGTTCGGTTGCAACGGCAATCGCCCCGAGGGTTGAGAAGGCGTAGCCGGAGGCCGAGACGTCGTCGACCCATGGGTGGAAGTGCTCCGAGACCATTACGGCGTCGAAGCCCGCCTGCTCGGCGAGAACAGCGTGGCGAACGAGGTCTTCCGGCTGGAATTGCTCGTGTCCGCAGAAGTAGGCAAAGCGTGTCATGCGTGCTCCTTGTTTGATCGGATCCTAGGAGCGCACCGCACGATGCAGAACGCCATGTGATGCGCCCTGCATCGGACCGCGGCTATGCCGGGCAGGGCCTCGGTGTACCCTTGTGGTGGTCCGAAGGCCTTTGGAGAGGTGTCGGGCTTCCACTACAACCCGGCTGTGAGCCTCGCCATGTTGCTCGACCGTCGCATGGAGCCGTTGGAGATGGCCGGCTACCGGGTTGCGCAGATCGTTGGCGCAACGCTCGCGTCGTTGACCCTGCTCGTCGCCACCAACACCGAAACGGTCGCCAGCACGATGACGACACTCGGTCAAGGCGTCGAAGCACGGGAGGCGTTCCTTTTCGAGATGGTCTTCACTGCCATGTTCCTTGCCGTGATACTGAAGGTCACCACGAGCGCCAGATCGGCGACGACCGCATTCCTCGGGATCGGCCTGACGCTGACGATGATCCACCTGGTGCTCATTCCGTTTACGGGTACGTCGGTGAACCCCGCTCGTTCGCTCGGCCCGGCGATCGTCGGCGGCGTGTGGACCGACCAGTGGATCTACTGGATAGCCCCGCTCGTTGGCGCGACGCTCGGCTGGGGGATCTACAAGCTCGTCGCCGCAGAGAGCGACGAGTAGCCCCGGCCGCTATTCCGACGCTGGAGGGCCGCCTCCGGCCGACTCCGCCTTGGCCTTCCGCTCGGGGCGCGATGGGAACGCGCCGAGCGCGATCACGCCTGCGGCGAACAGGATCACGACCCACCACCGGATGAGGCCCTCCTCCGGCACGAAGCCGAGCACGACCCCTGCCGAGATCGCGACGATCGAAGCGACCACACCGAACACAAGCATGAGGAAGGGGGGAGGCGGGCCGGTGCGCACCCTCGGCTCGAATCGACCGAACACCGCGATGACTCCGGCCAAGGCAATGCTCAGGACCACGATCCAAACCGGGCGCGTCAACCACCATTCGGCCGTCAGTGGCTCGATGCTGAATCCGAAGCCGGCCCAGTAGCCGACCAGGACCACGATCGCCATCGTCGGCAGGTGCCAGATATAGACCGTCATCATGACGACGTGGAAGGAGACCACAGCGAGCCACGGTCGCGTGCGATGCATCAGGCGGCCGGCCGCCGGCTCGAGCAGGCGAACGACCGCGTACTGCAGGATCGCGAGTACGGCGAGTACGGCGGTCGGAGGGAGGGTGTTGTTCGCGGTGGCGCCGGGAACTCCAACCATCGAGATCGGGTAGGGACCAAAGAGCGTGAGTCCGAGCATCACGCCGAGAACGATTGGGATGGTGGCGAAGAGCGGCGCTGCGGCGGGTGCCGTGCGCTCGGTCGCCCACCGGTAGCCCAGCTGGTGCGCGGTGAGCCAGACGAAGCCGAAGTTGAGCCAACCGATCCAGTCATAGCCTGTCGCGTAGCGGAGCCAGTCGACGGCGAACGCAAGGGCGAGACCGAACACGACGGACCACCACCCGATGCGAGTCCAGAGCCAGACCGTGACGGGGACGGCGAGGATTACGACGAGGTAGACGGCGAGAAACCACAGCGGCGTCACCACGGCGAAGCTACCGGCTCGAATCAGGCTGTGATCAACGCCCAGCAGGCCGGCACCCACGGAAATCACCGTCCAGACCGCAAGGAATGGGACGACCGGAGTCATCAGCCGGCGGAAGCGAGCCGTGATCCACGACCCGATCGAGCGGTTGTGCCGCACGGCCGAGTGGTACGAGAGCCAGTTGGCGTACCCCCCGACGATGAAGAACACGGGAATCACCTGGATCACCCACGTCAGCCAGTGCGTCCAGTCGGCGAGTTCGAGGATGTTGGTGAACCGCAGGGCCCCATCCGCCTCGACGTAGACGGCGGACGCGAGCCAGTGTCCGAGGACAACGATGATCAGAGCCGCGGCCCGGTAGAAGTCGATCGCTCGATTCCGAGAGTCGGGGGTCTGCGCTGCGAGCTCTCTGATGTCGGCCATGGGACCGCAGCCTACGGCGTCGGGGTCGATCGGCTCTTCACGTCGGCCCAAGGCGCGAGGCGCCCCCGGATTGGGGGGCGCCTTGGAATGTGCGAGTTCGCGTGTAAGCCGGATCCTGTCGTGGACGGCCATCTATCTGGGACCGGCATTGCTGTCGGCCTCGCGCGGTCTACCCGGGACGTAGCGGGCGGGCCACCCTGTCCCTGCTCGACCTTGCTCCGGATGGGGTTTGCCGAGCCGGTCCGGTCTCCCGGACCGCTGGTGGTCTCTTACACCACCGTTTCACCCTTGCCTGTTCGCCGCCCGATCTCTCGAGTAGTTCGCGGAACCAGGGGTTCCGCGAACCTGTCGTCCGTGAGACGACAGGCGTCATCGGCGGTCTGCTCTCTGCTGCACTTTCCGTCGGGTCGCCCCGCCTGGGAGTTACCCAGCATCCTGCCCTGTGGAGTCCGGACTTTCCTCGACCCGAAGGCCGCGGCCGCCTCGCGAACTCGCAGGTGGAAC
>Ga0316198_10002453_pt1 | contig 11200 bp, 7 predicted proteins | sample OudBieAanoxic_MG_FD_204935 | JGI IMG/M metagenome (GOLD analysis project Ga0316198, IMG submission 204935) | Coastal sediment microbial communities from Oude Bieten Haven, Netherlands - site A anoxic | ecosystem: Environmental > Aquatic > Marine > Coastal > Sediment | place: Netherlands... | reverse complement strand
GCGCGGAACATCTCCGTCCACTCGTTCACCGTGACATGTTTCTCCGGCATCACATTCTCCTCCATGCGACTATACGGCGCGCAGCGCCGTGGCCAAAGCAACATGCTGCAGTATGAAGCCGTAGTCGGGTCAAGCGGTGGCGGTCACGGACCCTTTCGGTCTGCAGCATCGAGCAACTCGGTCAGTGTCGCCTCCAGCTTGCGCGCCCAGCGTTTCTTGTAGCCGTAGCCGTTGCGCGCCTCGACGACGCGGGCCTCTCGGTCGACGAGGATCTCGACCGGCATCCCCCGGACATCTCGCAGACCCGGCAGAGCATCGGGCAGGGAGGACCAGTTACCACCATCCAAGATCAGGTAATTGATCCCTCGTTGTTCCACGAACTCTCGGAGCCGGGACCGGCGCTCCTCCGGATCCTCGTCCGCCTCGAACGCGATGCCAACGACGACCAGGCCGCGTTCGCCGAACCGGTCCTGCAAATCGACGAAGGTCGGGATCTCCGTCAGGCACGGCGGGCAGTACGTGGCCCAGAGATCGATCAATAGAACGCGCCCATCGAACCGCGGATCGTTACTGGAAACCAGCCGACCGTCGAGGTCCGGCAATGCGAAAGCGATCTGTTCGCCCTCGAAAGATGGGCCCTTGGCAGCGCGGGTTGCCTCGGGAACGCTGACGAGAGCGACCACGATCATCACTTGGAAAACAAGAACGGCGAATGGGTGCATTCTTCTCATTCCCCAATTGTACTCCGCAACCGAATCCGGGCCGGAGTGATGGTAGGATCGCGTCGCCGTGAAGATCATCCTCGAAACCGACCGGTTGTTGATTCGCGAGTTCGTCGAGGACGACGCCGAGGCGTTCTTCTTATTCAACAGCGATCCCGAGGTCATGCGATACACGGGCGAGCCGCCCTCGACGAGTGTCGATCTGGTCAAGAGTCAGATTCGTGACTACCCCGACTACCGGCTCCACGGCTACGGTAGGTGGGCGGTCGTCTACAAACCAGACCGACGGGTCGTGGGCTTCAACGGCCTCAAGTTCCTGGAAGACCTGCAGGAAGTCGATCTGGGCTACAGGCTCCGGTCCGACTACTGGAGGCGGGGAATCGCCACCGAGTCCTCGATGGCGGTCCTGCGTTACGGTTTCGAGGATCTCGGGCTGAAGCGGATCATCGGGCTGGTGTTGCCGGAGAACCTGGCCTCGATTCGCGTGCTGGAGAAGATCGGTATGCGTTTCGACGGCATGATCGACTTCTGTGGTGACCGAGCGCAGCGCTGGGTCGTGGAATCACCCTGACGGGCCTCCGTGCCGGGCGTTTCCGTCCCGACTTGCCCCCTCGCCGTCGAGGATTCAGATTCAAACCAGGTGCCGTGAGTTGGGTCGCGTGGCGGCGGGGGAATCCTTGCGCGAAGACAGGTCGGAGAGCATGGGTTCGAACAGTCAATCGTCGTCCCGTCCGGACCGGCTCCAGGCGGACCGCGGCCGGCCGCGCGGGGGCCCTTGGCGGGCCCTGCTGACCGATCCCATCGTCAGGCTGGGTGCCCTTGTTCTGGGCGCGCTGAGCCTGCCGTTCCTGATCCCCGGGATCACGGCGCAGTCGCTCGAGGTCTTTTCGGAGAGGTGGGCGGATCACGTCCAGTTCCCGCTGCTGTTGCTCGCGTTCGGCTACGGCCTGGGTCGAGTTGCGCATAGGGAACAAAGACGCTTTTCGACCTACATCATGTGCGCCTTGGCTGCCTGGTGGGTCGTTCGTCTGTCCTACGTACTTCTGCCTGACGCTCCGGGCACCGCCGTCGGCGACATGGCCGTGGACGGCCTCTATGTGTGGTTCTACGTCTTCATGATCCTGGCCATCGAATCCCGGCCCCACCTGGAGTCGGGCTGGAGCGCGTTCGATCCGACCCGCAGGTTCCGGCTGGCGAGTTCGCTGGGTTTTCTCTTCGCATTGCTCGCCTACTTCATCTTCATCCCCAGCGCACTGAATCCCGAGTTCTACTACACCTGGCTGCCCTCGCTGTACATGTACGTCACGCTCGATCTGTACCTCGCGGTGCGTTTCTTTTACGCGCGCGCGACGAGTTCTTCGGACCGGTTTCGTCGGGTCTATCTGTTGCTCGGCCTGGCGGCCATCGGTTGGGCGGTGTTCGACGTCTTCGAGTGTCTGTCGTGGGCCGGCGTCCTGGCGGTTCCGCTGGGTACGGCGCTCGATCTGCTCTGGTGGACTCCGATCCCGCTGGTGCTTCTGGCCGGACGAAGCCAGTACGTGGCCTCGGTCGATAACGCTCGCGACCTGTCGGTGAAAGGGCGCCCGGCCGACAAGCCCCGGATGTTGCGCGCGGTAGCTCCCCAGGTCGCCGTGGCGTTCCTGATCCCTTTCGTGCATCTGGCACTCTATGCTGCGGGGTTGCTCGACGCGGAGAGTCGGATTGCTCGCGAGGTCCTGGTCCTGGGTTCGCTGTTGGGGTTCGGCTCGCTCGTACTTGTACAGCAGTACGTGCTGGAACGGGGGAATCGCAATCTGCAGGGCAGGCTGCAGGAGATCAACGAGCAACTCGAGCAGTCGCAGAAGATGGAAGCCGTTGGTCGCCTGGCCGGAGGAGTGGCGCACGACTTCAACAACCTGCTGACAGCGATCATGGGCCACACGAGACTCTTGCTCGACCGCCTGCCTGGGGACGGCGCAGACCGCCGTGAAGTCGAACGGATCGATCAGGTCAGCCGCAGGGCGGCGACGCTGACCAAGCAGCTCTTGGCATTCAGTCGGCGCCAGGTCCTGCGGCCCGAGATTCTCGACCTCAACTCCGTCATCAATGAAATCCGGGAGATGATCCAGCGGATGATTGGCGAGGACATCGAGCTGGTCTGCGTGCTCGGTCCGGGCCTTGGATCCATTCGCGCCGACCGTGGCCAGTTGGAGCAGGTCATTCTGAACCTCTGCGTCAATTCCCGCGATGCCATGCCCGACGGAGGGTGCCTGACGATTCAGACCTACAAGCAACACCTCCCTTGTGACGGCCCGGACAGCCCCGCAGAGTTTCCCGTGGGTACCCAGGTCGCCCTGGTCGTCCGTGACACGGGGCAGGGCATGGACGAGCGAACTCGCGAGCGAGTCTTCGAGCCGTTCTTCACGACGAAGGAGCTAGGTAAGGGAACCGGCCTGGGACTGTCCACGGTCTACGGGATCGTGCGTCAGAGCGAGGGGCACATTCGCCTCGAGTCCGAACCCGGTCAGGGAACCGCGATCTGGATTTACTTCCCTTGGCGAGGCGAGATGGCGCCGGCGTTCGCCCCGCAACTCGAGGACTCCGAGATCGCGTCAGAAACCGGGCGATCGTCCGGCGACGAGACGATTCTGCTGGTCGAGGACGAAGAAGTGGTTCGCGACCTGACCCGCGAGATCCTGCAGATAAATGGATACCGCGTCGTCACGGCAAGTCATGGCCAGGAGGCGTTGAGGGTCTACGACGCTCACGAAGGCCGAATCGACGTGTTGTTGACCGATGTCGTCATGCCCGTGATGGGGGGGCGGGAACTGGCGAATCTCCTCGCCGGCCGGCAGCAGGACCTCAGGGTGTTGTTCGTCTCCGGCTACTCGGGCGAGGTTGCTTTCCACGAAGGCATGCTCGAAACCAGAGCGTCCTTCCTGAGCAAGCCGTTTACTCCCTACGAGTTGATCGACAAGGTTCGAAGGGTGCTCGACGCGTCCACGTCGTCGGTCCACTCGTGATCCCCGCCTAGCGCCCGCCCCGGGCCTGGGGCATCCTGTAGCGGATCGACAGTTCGTCCGGGGGGTGCCCTTGAATCGAGTCCGTGTTTTCGCCGTCCTCTTGTGCCTGCTTCCATCGCTTGTCTCGCATGCCGGGGAGAAACTGAAGGAGCACGACCACTGGCCACAATGGCGCGGACCGCTGGGCACGGGTGTCGCACCACGTGGGAATCCACCAGCCGAATGGGGCGAGGGAAAGAACGTCCGCTGGAAGACGGCCATTCCGGGCAAGGGCCAGTCGACACCGGTCGTCTGGGGCGACAGGATCTTCGTCACCACGGCCATATCCCACGGCGAGGCAAGCGACACGGTCGGAGATCACGCCCCGGGGGCACACGACAATGTTGCACCGTCGCGAAGTCATCGGTTCGTCGTGATGGCGATTGATCGTCGCGACGGCGAGGTCCTGTGGGAGACCACCGTACGAGACGAGCACCCCCACGAGGCAGCGCACGTGACGGGAAGCTGGGCGTCGAACTCCGCCGTCACCGACGGCGAGCACGTCTTCGCGTTCTTCGGATCCCGAGGCGTCTATTGTCTGGACATGCAGGGGACGGTCGTCTGGCAGAAGGACCTCGGTGACATGCAGATTCGCCACGCTCACGGCGAGGGCAGCTCCCCGGCGCTCTACGGAGAGACGCTGATCGTCAACTGGGACCACCAGGGTGATTCGTTCGTCGTGGCCCTCGACAAGACCAGCGGCAAGCAACGATGGAAGGTCGCACGCGACGAGATCACGTCATGGTCCACGCCGCTCGTCGTGCCCCATGACGGGAAGGTCCAGGTCGTGATCGCCGCCACGGAACGTGTCCGCGCCTACGATCTGGCCACGGGCGAGTTGATCTGGTCCTGCGCCGGCCTGTCGCGAAACGTCGTCGCCTCACCCGTGGCCGCCGCCGGTCTCGTCTACGTCGCCAACAGCTACGACTGGCGGGCCATGCTGGCCATCCGTCTGGACAAGGCCAAGGGTGACGTCACGGGCACGGAGGCGGTGGTCTGGACCCGTGACCGGGATACGCCGTACGTGCCCTCGCCGGTTCTCGACGGTCGAGACCTCTGTTTCATCAAACACAATCAGGCCTTTCTGACCTGCGTCGACGCCGCGACGGGTGAGACCAGGGCCGGCCCGATGCGCCTTTCCGGACTGCAATCGGTCTTCGCCTCGCCCGTGGCTGCCGCCGGTCGCCTTTACGTTGCTGCCCGCAACGGGGCGACGGCCGTCATCAACGTCGCGGACGGATACAAGATCCAGGCCCTGAATCAACTCGATGATTCGTTCACGGCTTCGCCGGCCATCGTCGGTGGAGAGATCTTCCTGCGAGGAGAAAGTTCCCTCTATTGCATCGGAGAGGTCCGGAGCCAAGGAACCGCCGAGCCGTGATCGATTCACACTGTCATCTGACCCACGACCGCTTCGGTTCGGACCTGCAAGGGGTCCTCGACCGCGCTCGCGCGGCGGGTATCGAATGCTGCGTCACGATCGGCACGGGTGTCGAGGATTCCGGACGAGCGCTCGCCTTGTCGCGCGAGTCGGGTGGTTTCGTGCGCTGTACCGCGGGGCTGGACCCGTTTTCGGCTCATCGGGTCGCGGATCGATTCGAAGAGGCGTTCGAGCGGCTGTCGCTGTTGCTGCGGAGCGGGGGATTCTGTGCGGTCGGCGAGATCGGACTCGACTACCACTACGATCTCGACCCACGCCCGGTCCAGCGCGACCGCCTGGAACGACAGCTCGCCCTGGCCGAGGAACTCGACCTGCCGGTCGTGATTCACGTACGGGAAGCTCACGCGGACATGGTCGAAGTGTTGACCGACCATCCGGCCAGCCGCGGTGTGATCCACAGTTTCACGGCGGGCCTTGCCGAGGCCGAGCGTTATCTCGACCTCGGTTGGTACGTGGCCTTCAACGGCGTCCTGACCTTCAAGAATGCCGAGGCCGTGCGCGAGGCAGCACGACGCGTGCCCGAGGAACGTCTGCTGGTGGAGACCGACAGTCCCTATCTGGCGCCTGCGCCGTTCAGGGGCAAGCGTTGCGAGCCGGCGTACGTTGCCCACACGCTCGAACTGCTCGCCCGTCTCCGGGCGATTTCCCTGGCAGAGGCGGCTCGCGCCACGGCCGACAACGCCCGGCGGCTCTTTCGTCTATGACAGCTGTCCTTCGCGCAACAGCCTGTTCATTTCCTTGAACGACGGGTGGTCCTTGGTCCGGGCCCACTCGAAGGCCACCGATTCGTGATTGGTGATTCGAGCTCCGGCTTGTTGCATTCGCTCGAGGGCGTGACGCCGATACTCCTCGCCGCGGCCGGTCACGCACTCCCAGCACACGTGAACTTGACTTCCGGACCGGAGCAGTTCGAGCACCGTTTGCATCACGCACACGTGCGCTTCGATGCCGGCGATGACGAACCGGCGTTGGTCCACCGGTACGCCACCTAGAACCGATTCCACCGCCTCGTTGAATCCCGCATCGCCGCAGCAGCCGAAGCTCAGTTTGCTCACGTAGCGTTTTTCGGTCTTCAGCGCGTCGTAGGTCGCGCGCAGGCCCGGATGTGTGGGGCCGAGGCCCTCGGGGTACTGCTCCGTGAGGATCACGGGTCGGTCGAAGATCTCGGCCAGGCGCAGCAATCGCGTGGTCGCCTTCAAGGCCAACTCCCACCGGTAGGTCATCTCCAGGAGCTTTCCTTGAAGGTCGATGACGATGACCGCGCTCCTGTCGGGGTCCAGCAATTCGATCTGTTTCATGGTCACCTCGACGCGTCAACAGGGTCCAGCGGGCGATCGACGCACCGCCCCATGATACAGCCGCTCGGAATCCGCTAGAATTATCGGTTCGCGGCGTCGGGCCGCAAAATTCCGCCAACGGGAGATCAGCCGATGCGCTTCGCCCACCACTCTACCCGGCGTTGGCCTGCGATGATGCTGGTCGCCCTGCTCGTCATTCCCGGGTCTCTCGCGCTGGCCAAGGGCAAGAAGGCCAAGGAAGAAGCGTCATGGGAGGTCAGCAACCCTCCGGGGGACTGGCAATCGATCAAGGTCGACACGACCGAGACGACCTGGTCGAACGTGGACGTGAGCCCGGACGGGCGGACGGTCGTCTTCGACATGCTCGGCGATCTGTACACCGTGCCGATCGACGGCGGAGAGGCCAGGCCGCTGACGGACGGCATCGAGTGGAACTACCAGCCGCGCTTCAGTCCCGATGGCAAGAGGATCGCGTTCATCAGCGATCGCGGGGGGGCCGACAACCTGTGGCTCATCAACTCCGACGGTTCGAACCCGCAGGCCGTGACCGAGGAGAAGGAACATCTCGTCCACAATCCGTACTGGAGCCCCGACGGCGACTACATCGTGGCCAAGAAGAGCTTCATGTCGACCCGCAGCATTCCGGCCGGGGAGATCTGGATGTTCCACATCGGGGGGGGCGCGGGGCTGCGCCTGACCGACCGGTCCCACGGGGACGGAGGCCAGAAGAACGTGGCCGAACCGGCGTACTCGACGGACGGCCGCCATGTCTTCTACAGCCAGGACGTCACTCCCGGCCGCGTCTGGGAATACAACAAGGATTCGACGGGGCAGATCTTTGCGATCAAACGCCTCGATCTCGAACGGCGCGAGACCGACCTCTTCGTCGGCGGTCCGGGGGGCGCGCTGCGTCCCACTCCGTCACCCGACGGGAAGTCCCTGGCCTTCGTCAAGCGGATCCCGGGTCTCAGTAGCGCGCTCTACCTGATGGATCTGGAATCGGGCAAGAAGCGGGCGATCCACCAACGGATGGAGAGAGACCTGCAGGAATCGAGCGGCAGCGAAGGCAACACTCCGGCCTTCGCCTGGACGCCGGATTCCGCGTCGATCGTGTTCTGGGCGGAGGGCAAACTGCATCGCGTGACGGTCGCTACCGCGGAGGCCCGGGAGATTCCGGTCCACGTGACCGCGGACAAGAAGATCCAGGCCGCACTGCGATTTCCGGTGGATGTCGCCCCGGATCGACTGCGCATCAAGATGCCGCGCTGGATGCAGAAGTCGCCGATCGACGACACCATCGTCTTCCAGGCGTTGGGCTACATCTACGTCACCGAACCCGGCGCCGAGCCCAAGCGGTTGACCAGCCAGGACGACCACTTCGAATTCTGGCCCGCGTTTTCCCGGGACGGCCGCTGGATCGCCTTCACCACGTGGGACGACCAACAACTGGGGAGCGTGCGCATCGTGTCGGTCGGGGGCGGCGAGTCGCGTGTGCTGACTCCACGGCCGGGACACTTCGTCGAGCCACGGTTCTCTCCGGACGGCAGCACCGTGGTCTACCGCGAGTTCAGCGGCGGCTACCTGCTGTCGCCGCTGTGGTCCCTGGAACCCGGAATCTACACGGTGCCGAGTCGCGGAGGAGAGCCGACGCGAATCTCTCGCTCGGGTCGCGATGCTCACTACGGGGCCTCGAACGACCGCGTGTTCTTCTCGACGGGGGCGGGGGATGGCAAGCTCGCGTTGAAGAGCGTCAATACCGCCGGGCAAGACGAGCAAGTCCACCTGACGGGAGACCAGGTGACGGAGTTCCGGATCGCGCCTGACGGTCGCTGGGTCGCCTTCACTCAGCAATACAACGCATACGTCGCACCCGTTGCGGCGACCGGGCGAGGCGTCGACATCTCTTCCGGGACGAAGTCGATTCCGGTCCGGCAGGTGTCGAAGCGTGCGGGAGAGTCCCTGCACTGGTCGGGTGCGGGTGACGAGTTGCACTGGTCGCACGGTCCGACGCTGTACACACGGGCCCTCGCGGACGCGTTCTCGTTCCTGGACGGCTCACCGGAGGAACTTCCCGACCCCGTAGAGAAGGGATTCGAACTGAACTTCGAGGTCGCGGCGGACCGGCCCGACGGGACGATTGCCCTCACGGGTGCGCGCGTCGTGACCATGCGCGACGCGCAGACCAAGCAGGAGGTGCTCGAAGATGGAGTCGTCATGGTCGAGGGCAACCGGATCACCGCGGTCGGCCGGGCCGGTGAAGTCCGCATCCCCGACGACGCCTTCACGCTGGATCTTGCGGGCAAGACGATCATCCCGGGGTTGATCGACGCTCATGCCCACGGGTCGATGGCGCGCAACGAGATCACTCCGCAACAGAACTGGATCCAGTACTCCAATCTCGCGTTCGGCGTGACGACGATCCACGACCCGTCCAACGACACGACCGAGATCTTCGCCGTTGCCGAGATGCAGCGGGCGGGAAAGGTGCTGGGCCCGCGGGTCTTCTCGACGGGAACGATCCTCTACGGCGCTCGAGGTCCGGAATATCACGTCGAGGTCAATGACCTGGAAGAGGCCGAGTTCCACGTGCGCCGTCTGAAAGAGGTCGGGGCGATCTCGGTCAAGAGTTACCAGCTACCCCGCAGGGACCAGCGCCAGCAGATCGTCGCCGCGGCACGCGAACTGGAGATGATGGTCGTTCCCGAGGGCGGCATGAAGTTCCAGCACAACATGACCGAGATCGTCGACGGACACACCGGCATCGAGCACTCGTTGCCGATCAAGACCGGCTACGACGACGTCGTCCAGCTCTGGTCGCAGACCCGGGTCGGCTACACGCCGACCTTCGTCGTCGCCTTCGGTGGATTGTCGGGCGAGGAGTTCTGGTACGACCGCACGAACGTCTGGGAGAACGAACGACTGACACGTTACACACCGCGTTTCATCATCGAACCGCGCGCGATCCGCCGGCCCAAGGCTCCCGACAGCCACTACAACCACATCGCGGTGGCCCGTTTCGCGAAGACGCTGATCGACCACGGCGTCAGCGTGCACATCGGTGCGCACGGCCAGCGCGAGGGTCTCGGCTCCCACTGGGAAATGTGGATGATGGAACAGGGCGGCTTCACGCGCTGGGAGGCGATCCGCTCGGGGACGATCTCCGGTGCGTGGTACCTCGGTCTGGACGCGGACGTCGGATCGATCGAGGTCGGCAAGCTGGCCGATCTCGTCGTCATCGACGGCAATCCGCTGGAAGATCTCAGACGCTCTGAATACGTCGACTACACGATGATCAACGGGCGCCTGTTCGAGGTGGCGACGATGACGCAGGTCGCGCCGGACCGCACCGAGCGTGAGCCGTTCTATTTCGAGCTCGAGGGGGGCGACACGATTCCCGCCGCCACGGTAGGCTGGCTGGAACAGCTACAGAGGTACGGAAGCTGCGCCCACTGACCGTCGCGGCGGTTCATTTCACCCGCTCCTTCCCGGCTTCTGCATTCTGTGACAGAATCGACGCGAATGGAAAGCTTGATCCATGGCGCGAAGCACCACATCGACTCGGTCGTCTGGGGTGTGGATCTGCGGGAAGTTCGAGGGTGGGCCCGCGCCGGCGTGAAGTCACTTCGAGTGACCTACGTCATCATACGCGACCTGATCGGTGGGGAGTTGAACCTCCGCGCGATGAGCCTGGTCTACACGACGCTGCTGTCCGTCGTGCCTCTGCTCGCCGTCAGCTTTTCGGTGCTGAAGGCCTTCGGAGTCCACAACCAGGTCGCCCCGGTGCTCGAGGAGTTCCTGCGACCCCTCGGGCCCAAGGGTATCCAGTTGGCCGGAGAGGTCGTGGGCTTCGTCGAGAACGTCAACGTCGGCGTCCTCGGCGCGGTCAGCCTGGCCCTGCTGCTCTACACCGTCGTCTCGTTGATGCACAAAATCGAGCTGGCCCTCAACTTCGTCTGGCACGTCGATGGGTTGCGGAGCTTCGCCAGGCGCGCCAGCAACTTCCTCTCGGTCATCCTCATCGGTCCGGTCCTGGTATTCAGCGCTCTCGGCATCACCACCGCGTTGACGAGGACCGAGTTCGTCCAGTGGTTTCTGAAGATCGAGCCGTTCGGAAGCCTGATGATCCAGGCGACCAAACTCGCGCCCTATCTGCTCGTGTGGGTCGCCTTCACCTTCATCTACCTCTACGTGCCCAACACCAAGGTCAGGTTCCGCCCCGCGGCGCTCGGCGGGCTCATCGCCGGCATCCTGTGGCAGACCACCAGCTGGGGCTTCACGCAGTTCATCGTTTCGTCGGGCCGGCACACGGCTATCTACTCCGGATTCGCAATCCTGATCCTGGTATTGATCTGGCTCTACCTGAACTGGCTGGTGCTGCTGATCGGAGCGCAGATCGCCTTCTACGTGCAGAATCCGCACTACCTGACCCAGCAGCCCCTGCGTCTCGCGTTGAGCAATCGTATGAAGGAGTGTCTCTCGCTGTCGGTGATGTACATGGTGGCGTGCCACCACGTTTACGACCGACCGCCGTGGACGCTCGAGAGACTCACCCAAGAGTTCGACCTGCCCGCAGAACCTCTGGAATACGTGCTGACGCTCCTGCACGAGCAGGGCTACGTGCGCGAGACAGCCGACGACCCGGCAGGCTTCCTGCCCGCTCGTGACCTGGCCTCGGTCGAGGTCCGCGCACTGATGAAC
>Ga0316198_10002452_pt1 | contig 11201 bp, 12 predicted proteins | sample OudBieAanoxic_MG_FD_204935 | JGI IMG/M metagenome (GOLD analysis project Ga0316198, IMG submission 204935) | Coastal sediment microbial communities from Oude Bieten Haven, Netherlands - site A anoxic | ecosystem: Environmental > Aquatic > Marine > Coastal > Sediment | place: Netherlands... | reverse complement strand
TTGCCGAGCGACTGGATGGAGGCAATGACCACCTGCGCGGCCGGGTCGGCGCGCCGCTCTCCCTGATCGATGCTGATCGCAAGGCCCGGAAGATGCTGCTTGAGCTTCTCGGCCGTCTGGTCCAGGATCTCCCGGCGGTGGGCGATGAACAGGACCTTGCCCGAATCGATCAGAGGCAGCAGCCGCTCGATGATCAATGTGGCGATGATCGTCTTGCCCGCCCCCGTGGGCAGGTGCAGCAGCATCTTGCGCGCGCCGTCCTGGTAGAGGGAGAGCACCTCCCGGACGGCCTTGTCCTGGTAAGGGCGCGGGAGGAATCGCTTGCATTTTGGGCTCATAACGTGAATGTAAAGGGGTACCCGAAACTACGGAAAAACGTCAACCGGATCGGCCCGCAACCCGCAACACCATGGCGACGCTGGCCTCAGCGACGTTTGCGTGGTTGCGGTGACGAGGCCGCCATGCGTCGCAGGATCGACCCGAACATTCCTTTGGGCATGGCCCGATTGACGAGCTCTCTGGCCTGCGTGAAGCGGCGTTCGTCGTCCTCGGTCTCGACCAGCGGCTCCAGACTCGCGAGAAATCGCTGCGCGGCGGTGTCGTCGCCTTTGGCCATGTGCAGCATGGCCAGGGTGCCATACAAGATGAACATGTCATTGACGTGCATCCGCTCGCGCTCGGCGAGCCCATGGAGCAGGTTCTGCGCCTCGTCGAGCTCGCCCTCCAGGATCAGCAGGCGCGCGAGGTTGCAGCGGCCATACAGATAGTCCGGGTGCTCGGCGGCCACTTGGCGGAGCAACGGCCGGACCTCCTTAAGCCGACCTTGCATCTGGCGCAGAGCGGCCAGGTTGCTGGTCGCGACCGGATGCCCGGGGACGCGTTCGAGAACGCGTTTCAGCAGCGGCTCAGCCTCGCCGATGCAGTCTTCCTGCATCAGCTCGATGGACTGGCTGAGCAACGTATCGAGATCCTTCGGCAGACCGCTCGATGCGGGTTCGCGGTCGACGATGGTGCTCAACAGCTTCACTTCGGTCAGGCCATCGTCACCCCAAACCTCCATGGGCTCGTCAGTGGCCATCAAGTCTTGCTCGCGCAGGAACTTGAGGTAGCCAAAACGCTCGAACTTGCTTCCGATCGGCAGACGCGCGAAGGCCTTCAGGCGGCGGACGGCGTCGGTATCGCCCTGTCCGGCGCGAAACTTGAGCGGCAGGCTCGCCACCGCGCGCGCGGGCTCGTCGCCGATGCTGTAGGCCGCCTCGAGATAGGCATTGGATGCGTCGACTACATCCAATTCGGCATCGTTCTTGAGATCGCGCAGGATAGAAATGACCTGCACGGGAAAGAGCGTCTGAACCGCCAGTGCTTGCGGGAATGCAGGTGGATCCGCAGCCCGCTCCAGCTCGCCGATGTTGGTCTGCGCGAGGTGGAGATCCGGGTCGATGTCCAGTGCCTCGCGCCACAGGCGGTGTGCCTCGCCGCGCCGCCCGAGGCGGCATGCCGCACAGGCACCGTAGTGGCGTAGCAGTGCGCCGGCGCGCCCGGTTGCGGCCTCTTCCCAATCGCTGTCCAGTGCCGTACCGAATGCCTCCAACGCTGGCTCGTTCTGCCGCATCAGCAGCAGCACTTGGAGCTGTGGCAGGGCGTGGTCCAAGCGGATCGGTACCCCGGCGGCCAGCGGCGTGCAGAGGCCGAGGGCACCGCTCTCGTCACCGCGATAGAGCCGCAGCTGAATTGCCCAGCTCAGCGCGAAAAGATTTTCCGCGTGCTCTTGCCAGACGTCCATGAAAACGGCAAGCGCCTCATCGACGCGCTGCAGGTGAAACAAGGCGACGGCGCGATTGTTACGCGCCGAGGGTTGCTCCATGTCATCCAGCCAGCGCAATGCGCCATGCAGGTCGTGGCCGGTCAGGTGCAGTTGACCGATCTCAAATCGCTCCAAGTCTTCGACGTTGGAGCCAGGGCCCAAGGTGTCGTGACTGAGCTCCGCCAGATCCGTCGGATCGGGGACTCTGCCCGGCACGTCGCCGCCCAACTCTCGGACCCGGCGGGCGGCGCGGCCAGCAAGGGCGGGCAGATAAAGCTCCGCCGCGTAGTACAACAGCGCCTCCTGCGCCGGCAGACTATTGTGCCGCTGTTCCGCCCAGCCGAACGCGGCAAGGCCCGCCGCACTCGGTCCTTCCGCCGCCTGCAACGCTTCCACCAGCGACCGACGCAGTCCACCGTGGTTGGGAAACTGTTTCACGAGCGGTCTGATTCGGCGAACGGCCTTTTGGTAGTCCTCCTGCTCCAGCAAGCGTTCGATGGCCTTGAGTTGCGCCGGATCCGGCTTGGCCTTGGCCGCCGGTTTTTTCCTGGAAGGCTTTCTTGACACGGGTGGGGATTTGGTTCGGCGGATAGAAAAACGCGTAAGTATACGGAAATCGCCGCGGCGGCACCCCGCCGCGAACACAACTCGACTTCTCGCTCCCCAAGTCCGCCGCGTTGGCCCCGATGCGGTCAGTGACCATCCGTCTTTACAGCAAGCCACTCAGCAACAGACGGCTACACCCTCATCATGCCGAGGAAATCGAACCGCCGTAGCCGATCTGGGATGCAGATGGTAGCCGCGCTCCGCCGAGGGTCAACACCAGTGAGAGTGGTGCACGGCGGTAGGACAGCAGATGTGGGGCACAGTCGGCCGAAGCGGAAATGTTTCGCGAACGGTCCTCGAAACGCCCATCAACAGAAGTAGGAAATGATCCGAGTCGCTGATGACCGGGCAGTCGATCTGCAACAAGTAGAGCATGGATCTGCGCATGCCGCGGGCCCGGAACGACGCGATCGTTTCACCGACCTGGCTTTTCGTGATCACTGCCGCCGTACAGAACGCCAACACCGTCAGAATTGCTTAGCGCGTCTGATCTCCTGTTGTCGTTGCTGCTCTGGAATCCTTGGATTGATCGACAGGAGCCCCTATGGTGCTTCGATACCGGAACCCCCGGGCAGGATTCCTCGGTCTGAGCGCAAAGCGTTTCGAATATTTCGAATATGCAGTCGAATACGCTACACTTCACTGAGGCATAAAATATTGGAGGATCGTCATGACGAGCAACGCGACGCTGGCCTATCGCGGCGTGCGAATGCCGACAGAAGAAGAGGCTTCGCTGGCGGTCGAGAGCAGTCGATTGCTGGCCGCCTGCATCGGCCAAGGCAAGTCGGCACGTCTACGGCTGATTGACGGCTGCACCGAAGTGACGGTGCCGGTCTCTGCGATTCACATGCTGATCGACATTCTGAATCAAATGGCCCAGGGCAATGCGGTATCGCTGGTTCCCATTCACGCGGAGCTCACCACGCAACAGGCCGCCGATCTGCTCAATGTGTCCAGGCCGTTCCTGGTGAAACAACTAGAGGCTGGTGAAATCCCGTTCCGCAAAGTGGGTCGACATCGTCGGATTCGCTTTTCGGATCTGATGGATTATCGCGACCGAATCGATCGGGAAGGTGCCGAAGCGGCGGATGAGCTGGCCGCTCAGGCCCAGGAACTGGGCTTGGGGTACTGAGTGGCGACGTTCACCGTTGTTTATGACGCATGCCTGTTCTACCCGGCACCGCTCCGGGATCTGATGATCCGTCTGGCTCAGACGCGCAGCTTTCGCGCCCGGTGGACCGCGGAAATTCAACGAGAATGGGTGACCGCTCTCTTGCGTGATCGCCCGGAGCTCGATGAAGCCCGGCTTGCGCGGACAGTGGCCTTGATGAACAAGGCCGTCGCGGATTGTCTGGTCACTGGCTACGAGCACTTGATCGACCAATTGTCACTGCCCGATCCCAATGATCGACATGTCCTGGCCACCGCGATTCTCTCCGGCGCCCAGGAGATCGTGACAACGAACCTGAAGGACTTCCCGCGAGAGACGCTCGCCGAATTTAAGATTGTCCCACGCCACCCCGACGACTTTGTCCTGGATCTGGCGGATCTTGAACCGGCCGTCGTCACCACGGCGGCGAAACAGCAACGCGCGGCGCTCAAGGATCCACCCCTCTCACCTGAGGAGTTTGTCAACACACTCCGAAGACAAGGGCTACCCGGTGTCGCCGCGTTCCTGCAAAACGAGATCGAACTTATTTGAGATTGTATGACTCGTCCGGGGGCAGAGTTGCTATGCAGATCGATCTTTGCAGTTGTCCAGTGAAAGAAAACAAGAAACCCACAAGCGGCTTTCAAACCGCCAGGCTACCGATTGATCGGGGATGGCAACCAACCAAGCAACAAGCCGCATCGATCCACCTGGAAGCTAAGCTGACCTTTATGGTTCGCGGGGGCGATGCGATGGACGATCGACCCGCCGAGTACCGGTCTCATGGCTGAGTCCGATGCTCTGACCACACTGAGGGCTGAGAATGCCCGCCTGATCGCACTTCTGCAGGCACATGGCATCGAGTGGCGGTCGCCTCCAGAATCTGCGCGTCCCGCTTCCGCGCAGGACATCTCAAGGCTATCGACGCAGGAGAAAGTGGCCCTGTTTCGGCGGCTGTTCCGGGGCCGCGAAGACGTCTATCCGGTCCGTTGGGAGAGCAAGACAAGCGGCAAATCTGGTTATACCCCAGCCTGCGCCAACGAGTGGCGCGACGGCGTTTGCGACAAGCGGCGCGTAAAATGCGCGGACTGCGGCAATCGCCAGCTGCTCCCGCTGAGCGATTCGGTCATCTATGACCACTTGGCCGGCAAGCACACGGTTGGTGTCTACCCTCTGTTGGAGGACGACACCTGCCGTTTTCTGGCGGTTGATTTTGATGAGGCCGAATGGCGCGCTGATGCGCGTGCCTTCGTCCAGTCTTGCGAAGAGCTCGGGATCCCCGTCGCGCTCGAGATTTCCCGCTCCGGCCAGGGGGCACATGCGTGGATTTTCTTCACTGACCGCTTACCGGCCCGCGATGCCCGTCGTTTGGGCACCGCCATCATCAGCCACACTTGCGCCCGCACCCGGCAGCTGACTCTGACCTCCTATGATCGACTTTTCCCGAATCAGGACAGGCTACCCAAAGGCGGCTTCGGCAACCTAATCGCCTTACCGCTGCAGAAGGAACCGCGGGACAAAGGGTGCAGCCTGTTCGTCGGCAGCGACCTGCGTGCGTATGCGGACCAATGGGAGTTCCTGGCGTCCGTTCGGTCGATGCCACCGCGAGGCATCGAGCCCTCCATCCTTCAGGCCGCCGGCGGAATCCGCCCACTGGATGTCACCTTCATCGACGAGGAAGATCAGGCCCAGCCGTGGAAACGACCGATACAGTCGGCCAAGACGCTTCCGGGACCGATGCCAAAGACGCTCTCCCTGAAGCTGGCCGACCGTGTCTATTTCGACAAAGCACAATTACCGCAGCCGCTCGCCAACCGTTTGATCCGGCTCGCCGCGTTCCAGAATCCGGAATTCTATCGGGCGCAGGCCATGCGCCGGTCGGTATGGGACAAGCCCCGGGTAATCGGCTGCGCGGAGAACTATCCGCAGCATATCGCGCTGCCGCGCGGTTGTCTGGATGCTGTGCTGGAGCTCTTGCGGGATAATGCCATTGGTTGCGATCTCCATGACGAGCGGTATTCCGGCGAGCACCTCGACGTAGACTTTGCCGGTACGCTGCGGCCCGACCAAGAGGCAGCCGTGGCGGCCATGTTGCATCAGGATACGGGTGTGCTTTGCGCGCCCACTGCCTTTGGCAAGACAGTCGTTGCGGCCGCAATGATCGCCCGCCGTCGAGTCAACACGCTGATCCTGGTGCAACGAACGGATCTGCTCAAACAGTGGCACGAGCGTCTGCAAGCCTTTCTGGGTGTCGAGAAGGGCATGGTCGGCACCATCGGCGGCGGCAAGGCCAAACTCAGCGGTAACATCGACATCGCCGTGATGCAGTCGCTCTCCCACAAGGATGACGTCAAGCCGCTCGTGGAAGACTACGGTCAGGTTATCGTTGACGAGTGCCACCATATTGGCGCGCGTTCATTTGAGGCGATTCTGAAACGCGTCAAAGCCAAGTGCGTCCTAGGCTTGACCGCTACTCCGATCCGCCGCGATGGTCAAGAGCCCATTATTTTCATGCAATGCGGTCCACTTCGGTACACAGCAACGAACCCCCCCAACGCCCCGCATGACCTCGCCGTGGTCCCGCGCGAGTTGGCGGCACCAATTGACCTGCCTCAGGACGCCGGGATTCAGCAGGTGTTCCGTCACCTCGCCAACGACCAGGATCGAACCGAAGCCATTGCCGCGGCCGTTCGAGAGTCCGTCGACCAGGGTCGCAAGATCTTGGTGCTGACGGAGCGCACCGACCATTTGGATGTCATCCAAGCGGCACTGGTGGGCACAGTCCCAACGCCCTTCGTGCTCCACGGCCGGATGTCCAGAAAGCAGCGCGCCAGCGTGATCGCCGCGATTGATGCACTGCAACAGGATTTGCCCCGGGTGGTTCTCGCAACGGGTAAGCTGGTCGGGGAAGGCTTCGACCATCCCCCACTCGACACGCTGGTACTGGCGATGCCGGTGTCTTGGAAAGGAACGTTGCAGCAGTACGCCGGTCGATTGCATCGGGAGCACGCCACCAAGAGCGATGTGCGCATCATCGATTTCGTGGATGCCGGCCATCCGGCACTGCTACGCATGTGGAACAAACGCCAACGGGGCTATCGAGCGATGGGCTATCGCATCGCGGGACGACCTGAGCTGAACGTCTGTTGAGCCCCGCTTTGCTGCCGCTCACCGTTTTTCGGTGAATGGCTCTTTCTCTGGTTAACCCACCGCTGGCTCGACCCACAGCAAGCGTCAGCTATCAGCGTGAGGCGGTCTCTCGGAAGTGACCGGGGAGGAGTGGAAAGAGCGGACTCTCTGGATCAACCCGACGCTCCTGGATCTGTGCCGTTTCCGCAACACCACACGATCCAAGATTGATCCGCTGACTTCTCCTTTTGGCCGGAGTGCGACTTAGACAAGATCTTGCCCCGCACCCGCGACTGCCATGGTCTCCTACGGGGATGGACGGCTAACAGTCTGCCTCCGTCGTCCCAGGCGCATCGAATATCGGAGAATATCGCGGAGAGACCACGATAAATGAACGTCGACAAGGGGCCTGGGAAGATGGGGCCGAGGAGGGGGCGTCTGCGAGGAACTTACACTGCGAGTTGGTCTTTCTACTGTTCTGCGAGCTGAAGCGAAGCAGCCAGCGCCACCGTCACCCCGATTCCCATCAGTATTCCCGCGGAGATCCATCCCCAGGGAACGATCCGGCGTGACTGCGCGGGCTCCGCAACCACTTGTGGCGAGTCCGTCGCCGTTGGTCTCGATTTCGTGGTCGGCGTCTGAGTCCGCAGGAAGGTCGCCGTCTGCATGACCACCTCCCGTAGCGCCCTGTTCTGCCCCTTGATGAGAGCCTCCATGTCTGCTTTCCAGGCGTCGTGCAGGGCCTTCTGCTCCTCCAAGAAGGACGCGCGATCCTTGAGGGAGACCTGCTCCAACCACGTGGCCTGAGCCTCGGCGAATTGCTCGATCTGTCTCACGGCCTCGTTGCTCGCTTCCCGGATCGCATCGGCGGCCGGCGCGACCGTCTCCTCCAGATACCGCCGCAAGACGATTTGGTTCAGCAACACCACGGCGACGATCGGATCATCGCGCGAGATCGCCACGCCATGGGAGCGGGCGACCTCCGCGATCAGGTCCCCGATCAGATCGTCCTGCTCGCTCACGCCGATGCGCTGGCCTGGATCTCACCCTCGGCGCCATCACCGAGCTGCGCCCACAGCTCATCGCGGATGCGCTTGATGCGCGTGCGCGGCATCAGGTCGAACTGCTCGATGGTCTCGGCGAAGGTCAGGCGCTGGCGGAGCATTTCCTCGGTGTCCTTGCCGAAGGTCGCCTTGGTGCGGGCCGGCAGCAGGATGGTCCCGAGAATTCGGTCCCGCGCCTCGTGCAGGAACGACGCCTCCGCGCGGGTTCAGCGTGTCGGTATCGATGCACGCGACCGACCGCCCTTGCTCCACCAGCCACTGCGCGAAGGCCGCGGTCAAATAGCTCTTACCGACCCCGCCCTTGCCTTGCAGGGTCACATACAACGTCGCCATGGAATGCTGCTACTCCGTCGGAAGATGGATGAGAACTTGGAAGATGATTCGACGCCTGGAGGTTCCCAGGCGGGCGGAGCGCGATCAGGGCTCCGTGTCCGCCTTGTCGTCATCCTTGTTGATGAAGGTGACCTCTGGCCGCGCCGTCGGGTCCCAGTCGAAAGACTTCGGCCGTTTCGGTACCGCCAGCGGATCACGCGTCTCCTGCCGCGTATCGGCGCCCGATTGCGCGCTTGGCTCTGCCCTTGATGCCTCCTTGAGGCGCTGTTCGCCGTCAGACTGGGAGGAATCCCCCGACGACCCGCCCCCGGAGCTTCTTTCCCTACTGCCTCCCTGGCGTCCGGTCTGCCCCTGATCTCGCTTCTTCCGCGCCCGATAAAGCGCGCTGCGGAAGGTCGCGATCGTCATCTCGATCCCGCTCTCGCGCAGCGTCTCCAGGATCTGCTCATGGGTCGCCCCCGCCTCGATCGCGTTCTCGATCTTCGGCAACAGCCGCCGGATCTGCGCCCCGATCGACGGTGGCGCCAGCTTGGCCGCCAGCCGATCCAACGCGGCCTCGGCCGCCTCGACCGGGCTCGTCTCCTCCGGGGAATCCGTCTTGTCGTCAGCCATGAAGCACCGTTGCGCCAGTTGCGAGTCAGTCGCGCGCGACAAAGCGCCAGAAGCGCGCTAGAGCGAACCATACGCGCAACGTAAAAGCATGATAAGTGAATAAAAATGTGAGAGACTCGCCGCGAATCTGAAACAAACGCGCGGCAGCGTGGAAAAGCCACGCGATAAGCGAGCAGCACCGGCGAGCACCGCGGGGGAGGGGGCCGAGGGGATGGCTAAGGCAGGATAGGCAAAATGTGGTACATCTTTGCCGCCGCACCTGCCCGCCCCCTCGATCCCCCTCTCGACTCCTCGCCCAAGTAAGCGAACGCCGCCTGCCGGCACCCTCGAGAGAGATCGATGGAGATCGAGCACACCAGTAAGAAGTGCGTCTCGATGGCCCGCCCTACGCGGACCTTCCGTCCTTCCTTAGTCCTAGTCCGCGGAGCGCGAGCGACCCATGGCTAACTCCGCCGTCTGCCGCTTCCGCATTCCACCGCGACTGCGTCGCCTGATCGACGCGCACCGGGGCCAAGACACCGTGTCCGCCTGGCTGCGCGCCGCCGCGAGCCAGCGCCTGGAGCAAGAGCAAGGCATCGATCTGCCCATGCGACAGCTCCTCGATGAGCACGACCGCCAGCTCCGGGGCTTCGGCATCAACCTCAACCAGCTCGCCCACGCCGTCAACGAGGGCCGGCCCGTGGTGGTGCCGCAGAAGCTCATCGATGAGATCGACGCCCGGATTCGTGAGAGCCGGTTGCTGCTGTCCGACCTGAAGACACGTCTGCCGGACTGATCTTTCGCATGCGAAACGCGGCAGTTGTAAGGGCCGGAGTCCCTCGGCCGAAAGGGTCGATGGCATGAGTGCGGCCCCCGAGCAGAGCAACGTCCAGCTCTACGAGGACTGGCGCTTCGTCTTCGCCAAGACCGGTCGCGTCAAGTCGGGCCAGGAGCAGCGACAACCCTCTGCCGGCGCCATGCGCCGGACCCTGCTGACCGCGGTCCGGCGCAAGCCCCAGGTCATGGTCAAGATCACCGGCTTCTCGAAGTCGGCGAAGCAACTCGCCGCCCATCTGGATTACATCTCCAGAAACGGCGACAACGAGGTCTTCGACCACCAGGGTGTCGGCTTCTCCAACATCGGGGAGCGCATCGGGCTCCCGACCCAGGAGGCGATGCACGCCTACGGGCGAGCCATCGCCAGTGTGGTGCCCAAGCAGAACGGGGAGGGGACTCGGCGCGGACGCGGCCGACCACGCTCACGCACGGCGATGCATCGCCTTCGGGGATGACGCCCCGGGCGTCGCGCCGCTAATCAAGCTTCGTCGCACGCTGAATCTCGGAGCTGAACTCCATCATCTCTTCGTCCGTCACGAGCCCTTGGCGACGCATAAGCGTGAGGCAAAGCCTGGCTGTTGAGCGCCGCAGATCGTCGAAGGCCGCGGACATCTCTCGGTCCCGATCCTGGAGCAGTTGGTACAACTCTCCGTATCTTTCATGCGCGGTCAGTGATTCGTCGCAACAAATGCGCTGACAGTCTTCAAGCACACGTTGCGAGAAGCGCTCCAGGGCCAAGGTCCGGACTCGCTTGAAGGCCTTCCAATCGGATTCAGCGATTCTCATGAGTCGGGATGCGTTCTCGTGGTCAGCTCAACTCTGGATGTACCACGTCCAGAGAGACGGGGTAGCGGTGTGGCAGCCGTTTAATGCAAACAGCATTTCTTGTACTTCTTCCCACTGCCGCACGGGCAGGGGTCGTTGCGACCAACCTTCTTCCCTTTGACGACGGGTTGTTTTGCAGTCGTTGGGTATGCGGTCGTCGGAGCATCGGCGTTTTTCTTGAAGCACGCCCACCAATTCATCTCGGCAACGGTATCTTCGATCAAGCCCCCTCGGCGCTGGCTCGCTCTGTGCGGGGCCTCCTCTTGGCTTTCGGCCAATATGTCCCGAACGCTTTCCATCCGGACGTGGAACAAATCCACCAAATCATCGTCATATGCCCGCTCGATATCCTGCACAAGCTCCTCTGGGTACAGGTCACAACAGGCGACAACGCGTGCAGACCAGATGAAGTCCGGCTCGCATTCCAACTTGCCATCGAACAGGCTGCGAAAGTAATCCACGACCTGCTCCCGGGATAGCTGTTCCTCCGCGACCAGGATCGTGAGCGTCCGCAGACAGGCGCTGCGCACGTACTCGTTCACCGCCGGATCCTCGATTATTCGCTTGATCGGCTCCAAATCGTTGTGGCACACGGAGGCCAGAATTCTGCCCAGGTCCTCCGTCACCACATCACCGGTCGTGTCGAGGCAAAGGTCGCCGGGCGTCGAGAAGAACTTCACCAACAGAGGGTAGGCGGTCTGCTCGCGAAACTGCGCCAGCAGATACATCGCGTACGTAACCGCTCAGCCCCCTCGTCCGTTTCTACATGAAAATTCAGTCCGCTAAGAGACAAATCGCATCTAATGTGGGAAGATACGGTTCCAATCGAGTCACCCCCCTTCGACGGAACGGTACGCCGCGG
>Ga0316198_10002451_pt1 | contig 11207 bp, 13 predicted proteins | sample OudBieAanoxic_MG_FD_204935 | JGI IMG/M metagenome (GOLD analysis project Ga0316198, IMG submission 204935) | Coastal sediment microbial communities from Oude Bieten Haven, Netherlands - site A anoxic | ecosystem: Environmental > Aquatic > Marine > Coastal > Sediment | place: Netherlands... | reverse complement strand
GCTGTAAGGAACCAGATCGGTCTGCGGGCTCAGCTGCACGAAACCGAAGGGCGCCGTCGCCCCGGGGAAAGTGTGGCCCATGTCATCGGTGCCGACAAACGGATCGACATGGGTATTCGGCGCATCGGCCGACATGGCGACAGACGAAAGACCTACGAGGACCATCATCCCGATACTACGGCAGCACATCTGTCCTCCAACTCAGTCGTATCGAGCCGCGGCGAAGAGCCCGGATTCGGGTGCTTGTGGACTTCATGATACGCGCGATCGCCGCCAACATCGCCATCGAGGCCGGATGTGGTGTTCATCACGCGATCGTGGAGAAATAACGTCGGACCACCCGTTGAAGTCGTCGGGAACGAGATTGGAGGCGTCTGACTGAAACACCACGTATCGACCGCAGGCGCCGACATTGAATTTTCCGGCCGCAAGCCAGCGGTCGACTCACAATGAAGACGGTCCCCGCATCGATGACGGCGGCGAAGATGTGACGACAATCCGACTGGAAGCCTACAATTGGCTCATGGCATTCACCTCGATACACAAGATCCGTTTCGACGACGTCGACGGCGCCGGCATCGTCTACTACCCACAGTACTTCCATCTCTGTCACGCGGCCTTCGAGGATTTCTTCGACACCGCGGCATCGATCTCCTACTCCGAACTGATCAGGGGACGCCGTCTCGGTTTTCCCACGGTGGCGATCGAATCGAGCTTCAGCGCACCGCTCTCCTACGGCGATGTTGCCGTGGTGGAGCTGTCGGTGGAGACCCTCGGCACCACCTCAGCCACCTTCACCTACCGTATTCGCCGGCGGCGCGACGGAATCGCCTGCTTTGCCGCCACGGTGACCACCGTGCTCATCGATCTCGACAGTCAGAAACCCAGGGACATCCCCGACGACCTCCGCGCCATCCTCGAAACCGAGCTGGGCTAGAGTGGATGCCGAACAGGGAAGAGGAATCATGAAGACGAGAATCACAGAGCTCTTCGGCATCGAGCACCCGATCATCCAGGGCGGCATGCACTATGTCGGTTTCGCCGAGCTGGCGGCCGCCGTGTCCAACGCCGGCGGGCTGGGAATCATCACCGGTCTGACCCAGAAGACACCGGCCGACCTCGTCAATGAGATCGCCCGATGCAAAGACATGACCGACAGGCCGTTCGGGGTGAACATCACCTTTCTGCCGGCCCTCGCCCAACCGGACTACCCGGGCATCGTGAAGGCGGTGATCCAGGGCGGTGTGACCATCGTGGAGACCGCGGGACGCAATCCCGAACCGGTGCTGCCGTATCTCAAGGACGCCGGTATCAAGGTGATCCACAAGTGCACCTCCGTGCGACACGCGACCAAGGCGCAGGCCATCGGCTGTGACGCGGTTTCAGTGGACGGTTTCGAGTGCGGCGGACACCCCGGAGAGGACGACGTACCCAACATGATTCTGCTCCCGCGCGCCGCGGACGAACTGGAGATTCCGTTCGTGTCGTCCGGCGGCATGGCGGACGGGCGGTCGCTGGCGGCCTCGCTGGCACTCGGCGCCGACGGAATGAACATGGGCACTCGATTCATCGCCACCCGGGAGGCTCCGGTGCACGACAACGTGAAGCAGGCCATCGTGGCCGCGACCGAGTTGGACACCCGCCTTGTGATGCGCCCCCTGCGCAACACCGAACGCGTGCTCAAGAACACCGCGGTGGAGCGTCTGCTGGAGAAGGAGAAGACCCTCGGCGCCGACCTGACGTTCGACGACATCAGGGACGAGGTGGCCGGGGTCTACCCCAAGATCATGATCGACGGCGAAATGGAGGCCGGCGCGTGGTCCTGCGGTATGGTGGCGGGGCTGATCCACGACATTCCAACCTGCAGGGAGCTCATCGACCGGATCATGGCCGAGGCGGAGGCGATCATCAGCCGGCGGCTGGCGGATTTCGTCGGATAGGGGACGCTCGAGGATTCGCATTGGTGCAGACCGCTACAATCCATCGCGGTTGACGAATCCTCGGCCCCGCCTTCCTCCGAGTTGGGCCAATCGCCCCTACGGCGCTTTCCCCCACGTCGTGCCCGGCTCCTCGACGGTGTAGTAGACCTTGATCTGCTCGATCTCGTCGAAGATCTGGGGCACCACCTGGACAGGCATGCCGATCTCGATGTCGTCGTTCGCGATGGTGTCGCCGAGCCAGGCGAGCAGCCGTCCGCCCTCCTCGAGATCGACCACGACCACCGTGTAAGGCACCTCTTCTTCGAAACCCGTCGGGGCTGCAGCGATCACCGAGTAAGTGTAGATGGTGCCCCGGCCGCTGACCTCCCGGTACTCGAAATCGTCGCTGAGGCACTCGGCGCAGTCGGCGCGGGGCGGGAAGTTGGCGGCGCCGCAGCTCTTGCACAGCGAACCCATCAACCGTCCGTCCTTGAGGTGGACCGCAAAATCGGAGACCTTGGTGTAGGCGACGAAGCTGACCTTGCCGAACCAACTGAACATGATCAACTCCTCTTGAAGACGTGGACGAAGGTGTACTGGCCGATCCCGCCGACGTTGTGGGTGAGACCCACCTCGGCATCGGGAACCTGCCGATCGCCCGATTCCGAGCGAAGCTGGTTGACGATCTCATACGCCATGGACACTCCGGTGGCGCCGATGGGGTGGCCCTTGGCCTTGAGCCCACCGTCGACGTTGACCGCGACATCGCCGCCGATGTACGAGCGCTTGTCGCTGATGAAGGGACCGCCGTCGCCCTTGGCGCAGAAGCCGAGATCCTCGTAGGCCATGATCTCGGCGATGGTGAAGCAGTCGTGGACCTCGGCCACATCGATGTCCCGCGCGGTCACGCCGGCCATCTCGTAGGCCGTTTTGGAGGCGTGTTGCGCCGACGGCAGCCCGGTGAGCTCGGGCCGGCGAAGGACCGACATGCTGCTGGTCGCGCAGCCGACACCATCGAGCCACACGGTCCGGTCGCCGGCGACGGACGTGGCGGTGTCTTCGTCGGCGAGGATCAGGCAGGCGGCGCCGTCGGCGTTGGCGCAGCAGTCGTAGACGCAGAACGGTGATGCAACGGGGTCCGACGCGAGCGCCTTGTCCATGGTGATCTCTTTTTTGAACAGCGCGTTGGGGTTCATCGACCCGTAGTGGTGGTTTTTGACCGCGACCTCGAGAAGCTGCTCGCGGGTGGTGCCGTACTCGTGCATGTGACGGGTCGCGAACATGGCGTAGTAGCCGGGAAAGGTAGTGCCGAAGACCGACTCCCACTGGACCTCACCGACCCGGCCCATCAGGGCGAGGATCTCGGGGGTCGAGAGCTCGGTCATCTTCTGACAACCGATCACGGCCACCACCTTGTGCAGACCGGATTGGATCGCCATCCACGCGGTACGGATGGCTGCGCTGCCCGACGCGCAGGCGACCTCGGTCAGCCAGGTCGGACGGGGGTTGAGGTTGAGGTACTCCTGGACCACGCCGGCGACCGAGCGCTGCTTGTGGTACTCGGGGACCGCCGCGATGACCGTTGCATCGAGCCGGTCGCGATCGATCCCGCCGTCCTCGAGGGCCGCGCGAAAGGCCTCGAAGGCGAGCTCCTGGACCGTGGCGTCGCTGCGTCTGCCGAACACCCCGTGCCCGGCGCCGATGATTCCTATTCGACTCATGTTTCCTCCCAGGCTCAACCCGGCACCGCCGGGAGCTGTCCGCATTCAGCAATCCACCGTCGTCCAACTGTGAACTGTGAACTGTCAACTGTCGACTCCTAGATGTACTGTCCGCCGTCGATCTTGATGACCTCGCCGGTGATGTGGCGCGAGCGGTCGGAACACAGGAAGCAGACCAGGTCCGCCACATCCTCGGGTGTCGCAAAGCGCCCGAGCACGGTCTCCGACAACGCCGCGTTCTTGAACTCCGCGGGGATCTTCTCCATCATGTCGGTCAGGACCATCCCCGGCGCCACCACGTTGACGTTGATGTTGAACTTGCCGAGCTCCTTGGCGAGCGACTTCGACATGGCGATCTCGCCGCCCTTGGAGGCGGCGTAGTTCGACTGCGCGAACTTGCCCCGCATCCCGTTGATCGAGGAAATGTTGACGATCTTGCCGTATTTCTGGTCCATGAAAGCCTTGGCGGCAACCTTGTTGTAGTTGAAGTACCCCTTGAGGTTGACCCCGATGACGGCGTCCCACTGCTTTTCGGTCATCTTCCAGATAACGCCGTCCCACGTGATGCCGGCGTTGCAGACCAGGATGTCGAATCCGCCGAAGGTCTTCTGCACCTGGGCGACCATGGCCTCGGCGTCGGCGAAGCTCGACACATCGGCCTTGACCGCCAGCCCCTTGCGCCCGAGCTTCTCGATCTCGGCGACCACCTGTCTGGCCTCATCGTCGTGGCGGCGGTAGTTGACCGCCACGTCGGCGCCCTGTCGGGCCAGTTCGATCGCCACGGATCGGCCGATCCCCAGACTGCCACCGGTGACGATGGCGCTCTTGCCTTTCAGTCCCAGCTTCACCCTGAACCTCCCTGTGCTGCTGTTCGTTCGAAGAACTCGAGGATCACCTCACCGACCTCTTCCGGTCGTTCCATGGGAACGAAGTGGGTCGACTCCCGCACAACGGCGACCTCGGTCGTTGCCAGCTCTTCGGCGGCTCGGCGAGCCGCCGCGTTGCGAAAAGTGTCCGAATGCTCGCCCTGAATGATGAGGGTCGGCACCTGGAGTCGTGACAAACGCGGCCAGAGATCGTGTGGTGCGATCTCGAAGATCCGTGCTTCCCATTCTCTCCGGTAGCGCAGACCGAGGGTGCCGTCGGGCATGGCCGAGGTCCCGCAGTCGATGTAGTCGTCGAGGACCTCGGGATCCCAGAGCTCGAAGATCTTCTTGCGGCGGTATGAATCGAGGAGCGTCGCACGATCGGGCCAGTGATCCCGGCGCGAGCGGGCGCCGCGGACCAGCCCCAGCCGACCGCCCAGTCCCATACCCTTCATCAGGCCCCAGAAGACCGAGATCCGACCGGTGAGGATCAGGGGATCGACGGCGACCACTGCCCGGAAAAGACCGGGATCATCGGCGGCGGCGAGCAGTGAGACCACCCCACCGAGGCTGTGGCCGACACCGAGGATGCCGCTCAGACCGCGCCGCCCGAGCTCTGCTTTGAGATCACCCGCGAGTTCGGACCAGTCCTGGAGCTCGGCGGCCGGTTCCTGTGACCAAAGGGGCCGTGCCGCCATCGAGACAACGTGATGGCGCCGGGCAATCGTTTCCGCCAGCTTGCGGTAGGTGCCCGGCGGAAAGCCGTTGGCGTGGGCAAAGTGCACGGTCGGACCCGCGCCGCCCCAGTCGCGCCAGACGTCGTTGCCGGTGGAGGTGGTCAGAGCCTCGGTCAAACGTCTTGCTCACCTTCGTTCTGGAGGCGCCTGACAAGATCCCGCCAGCCCTCGAGGTACTCGGGCTTGTCCTCCTGCCAGAGAGTGCCGACGATGATTTTTTGGTTGAGCGCCCGCTCTTCCGGGTCCATCGCGGCGAGATCCATCCGGGTGATGGTGTTTTTTTTATACCAGTCCCAGTTGGCCGGGGCGTCTGCGAGATCGTTGGCCTTGCCGGCGCCGGTGGGACAGGGAGCGAGGATCTCGACGAAGGCGAAGCCCTTGGTGCGGATCGCCGATTCGATGGCGGCGACGGTCTCGTACGGGAAACCCATGGTCCAGCGAGCGACAAAGGGCGCGCCGGCGCCGATGGCGAGGCGGCAGAGGTCGAACGGCTGCTCGATGTTGCCGTGAGGAGTGGTGGTCGACAGATCGCCGACGGGCGTCGTCGGCGACACCTGGCCGCCGGTCATCCCGTAGTTGTTGTTGTTGATGCAGATGATCGTCATGTCCACGTTGCGGCGCGCGGCGTGAATGAAGTGGTTGCCTCCGATGCCGGCCATGTCGCCGTCGCCTGTGAAGACGATGACCGAGAGCTCGGGGTTGTAGACCTTGACGCCGGTGGCGAAAGCGATGGCTCTGCCGTGCGTGGTGTGCAGACCATCGGCGTCGATATAGCCCGGTAGCCGCGACGAGCACCCGATGCCGGAGCAGAAGACCGTGCGGTCGATATCGAGACCTATTGAATCGATGGCCCGCAGGGTGTAGTTCAGGACGTTCCCGACGCCGCAGCCGGTGCAGAAAATCGACGGCCACATCTCATCGCGGATGTACTTCTCTCGGATCCGCTTTGCTTGGTTGAACATCGTCTCCGATCCCGTCTCCGGTCCTAGACCGGTTCGCCCCCATCGACCACCGCCTTCACGATCTCTTCCGGTCGGATAATCTCGCCGCCGATCCGTCCCACCCGCTCGACCACAGCGGCGCCCTCCACGGCCTCACGAACCACGTGGCATATCTGTCCGAGGTTCATCTCGGGCACGATCACCCGGTCCACACCCTCGACAAAGCCCTGAACCACCTTCTCCGGAAAGGGGAAGACCCCGATCAGCCGAAGGAGACTGACCTTGAGCCCCTGCGACCGCGCGATCCGTACCGCCCCCGCCGCCGAACGGGCCGAGATGCCGTAGGAGATGACACCCACCGAGGCGCCGTCATCGATGTCCTCCTCGACCCGGGTGAGGCGGTCGGTGTGGTCGAGGATCTTGCTCACGAGCCGTTCGACGAGGGCGGTGTGGGCCGCGGCGTCGTCGGTCGTCGGCAGGCCCCTCTCGTCGTGGGTGAGCCCGGTGACGTAGGTGTGATAACCGGTACCGAAGGCGGCCATCTCGGGTGCGCCTTTGCCGTCCCCCGCAAAAGGCACATGGCCATCCGGGGCGGTGGTCGGCGGTCGCCTCGACACGAGCTCGATTTCGTCCTCGGCGGGCAACAAGATGGGCTCCCGCATGTGGCCGACCTCGCCGTCGGTCATGACGAGGACCGGGTTGCGGTACTCCTCGGCGAGGTTGAAGGCGAGAAGGGTCAGATCGACACACTCCTGCACCGATGCGGGCGACAGCGCGATGATCTCGTGATCGCCGTGGGTGCCCCACCGCGCCTGGAGCATGTCGCCCTGGGCCGGTTCGGTGGGCTGTCCGGTGGATGGCCCCGAGCGTTGCACGTTGACGATCACGCACGGCGCCTCGGTCATACAGGCGTAGCCGATGCCCTCCTGCATGAGCGAAAAACCGGGCCCGCTGGTGGCGGTCATGGCGCGGCTGCCCGCCCAGGAGGCGCCGATGACCGCGGACAACGAGGCGATCTCGTCCTCCATCTGCAGCACTGGGTGACCCAACCGGGGCATCAGCGCAGCCATCGCCTCCGCCACCTCGGTGGCCGGGGTGATGGGGTAGCCCGCGAAGAAGTCGCAGCCCCCGAGGATCGCACCGTAGGCGCAGGCGACATCGCCCTGGGCGAACTTCCGCCGCGATCCGAGCACTCTCGTCATCAGCTCAGGACTCGTCATGCGAACCTCCGCCAAAAAGCTCGCGGCCGGCCTGGAGCGCCCGGCGGTTCAGCTCCTCGGTGCCGACGGGGATGTTATCCATGACCGTCTCCTCGAGCACGTCGGGCGGCACGAGATCGAGCAGTGCCGTGAGATAGCCCAGCATCACCATGTTGGCGACGATCTTTCGTCCGACCTCTTCGGCCGTCGTGGTGAACGGCACTGCAGCCGCCCCATCCGCCTCGACGAGATCAGCGTCGATCACGACGGTGCCGTCCTTGGCCATCTCGCCGACATAGGAGTCGTACGACGCCTGCGACAGGGCGATCAGCACATCCGCCCGGGACACCCTCGGGTAGTCGATGGGCTCGGTCGAGATGACAACCTCGGAGCGTGCGGCGCCGCCGCGCGACTCGGGGCCGTAGGACTGCGTCTGGACGGCCTCGAAACCGGCGCGGCTCGCGGCCTCGCCGAGAATCACGCCGGCGAGCACGATCCCCTGTCCGCCGAAACCGCAGATGCGGATTTCTTTCTTCATCGGCTTTCGGCCCCCGGCTCCCCGCGCTCGGGCGATGAGGGGCGGGACGCGGTCAGAGGCTTCTTGCCCCGTCTCATTCCTTCCTCCAGCGCGGCGATGTTCTTTTCTTCGGTCCCGGGTGGGACGACCTCGGTCACGGTCCGGATCAACGAATCGAGCGACACGAGGTCGGCGACCTGGTTGACGAACCCGATCATCAGGATGTTGGCGAAGACCTTCCGTCCAAACGTCTTGAAGGCGATGTCGGTGGCCTGGAGCCCGAGCGCCTTGACATCATCCGGCGACGGCTCGACCAGATCGGACTCGTAGAAGATCGACCCGTCATCCGCCAAGGCGCCGCGATTGGCGTCGTAGGACTGCTGCGACATGGTGACCAGGAGATCCAGCCGGTCGTGGACGAGGTCGTAGATCTCTCCGTCCTCGATCCCGACATCGCTGGTGGTCAGACCGCCCCGCGAGGCGCTGCCGTACGACTGGGTGTGGAACGAGTTGCGCCCGTCGTACATGGCGGCCTTGCCGATGACAAATCCGCAGAGCACCACCCCCTGGCCGCCGAATCCCGCGAATCGAAGCCTCACCGGCCGGTCTCCAAGGCTGACGTGTCCTGGCGCAGACCGGCGTCGAGCTCGTCTCTCAGTGTTTCGCGGCGCCTGGTGATGAGCTCTTGGAGGCCATCGCCGAACTCGGCGCGCCGGTGCTCGACAAGCTTGCCGACGACAAAACGGTCCTCGAGCTCGTCATCCGGAAGATCCTTGGTGTCGTCGATGTGGATCGAGCGATCCCGCAGATCCTTTAGTTGCGTCACCGGGTCGCCCATCCCGGTCATCTTGCCAAAGCTCACCGGGCACTGGCTGATGATCTCGACAAAGCTGAAACCTTTCTTGTCGATGGCGTTCTGCATCGATTCCATGAGCTGGAAGGCGTGGTAGGTCGTCCACCGCGCGACATAGCTGCCGCCCGCCGCAGCCACGATGTCGGCGATCTTGAAAGGGTGCTCGACGTTGGTGTAGGGCGTCGTGGTGGTCTTGGCGCCGAACGGCGTGGTCGGCGAGACCTGGCCGCCGGTCATCCCGTAGATGAAGTTGTTGACGAGGAAGACCGTCAGATCGAGGTTGCGGCGCGCCGCGTGGATCAGGTGGTTGCCGCCGATCCCGGCGAGGTCGCCGTCGCCGGCGATGATGATCACCTTCATGTCGGGCCGCATCACCTTGACGCCGGTGGCGAAGGCGATCGCCCGGCCGTGGGTCGTGTGCAGCGTGTCGCACAGGAAGTACGGGCTCGGGATCCACGACGAGCAGCCGATCCCGGTGACGCAGACGATGCCCTTCGGATCGATGCGCATCTCATCGACGGCATGGGCGAAGGCGTTGAGCACGGTGCCGCCGCCGCAGCCGACGCAGAAGGTGGTGGGCAGTACCTCGCGGCGAAGGTACTTCAGCAGTCGGTGGTGCGAGGTTCGCGGGGCTGCCGGAGCGTCGTCGGTGACGAGACCCGCGAGCGGGTCGCGGGTTCCGTAGACCGGTCGAAGGGGCTTCTCGTCGCGGTCGGCATTGACCGCGGTGAGCGCCTCGAAGAACTCCGGATCGGCGAGTCGTTTCAACACCTTTTATCCGCCTCCGTGATCGCTGAGAGGATCTCGCTCGAGGTGTGAACCACGCCGCCGATCTTCGACAGCGGCACCACCTCGCAGTCGACGTGACGCTCGACCTCGCGCACCAGCTGGCCGAGGTTCATCTCGGGCACCAGCAGTCGTTTGAGATTGCTGCAGGATCGCCGGATCTCATCAATCGGGAACGGCCAGATCGTCACCGGACGGATGAAACCGACCCGGTGGCCTTCGGCGCGCGCCCTCAGCACCGCACCTTTGGCCGGCCGAGCCGTGGCCCCGTAGGCGAGAACCGCCAGTGAGGCGTCGTCGTCGACATCCACGTCGACCTGGGCGATCTCGTTTCGCGCCCGCTCGATCTTCGCCACCAGGCGCCGCACCAACCGGTCGTGGACCTCGGCCGTTTGAACATCGCGGAGGCCGTCTTCCCGGTGGGTCGACCCGGTGACATGGACGTTGCCACCTTCGCCGAACTCGAGCATCGGCGGCACGGTCTTGCCGCCGAAGACCGGTTCTCCGACCGCCGCCTTTCTCCGAGCGGCGCGTTTGACGGTGTCCGGTTGAGGCAGGACCACCCGTTCCCGGAGGTGGCCGATCTCGCCGTCCATGAGGAAGATCACCGGTGTCCGGTACTCCTCGGCGAGATCGAAACAGCGGATCATCAGGTCCGCGCACTCCTGCGCCGATGACGGTGCCAGCGCGATGATCTCGTGGTCCCCGTGGGTGCCCCAACGAGCCTGCATGACGTCGCCCTGGGCCGGCAGGGTTGCCTGGCCGGTGGACGGGCCCGAGCGCTGGACATCGACGATGACGCACGGCGTCTCGGTCATGCAGGCATAGCCGATGCTCTCCTGCATGAGGGAGAATCCGGGCCCGCTGGTGGCGGTCATCGACCGCGCGCCTGCCCAGGCCGCCCCGATCACCGCCGAGATCGAGGCGAGCTCGTCCTCGAACTGGACGTAGTAGCCGCCGACGCTGGGAAGCTCCCGCGCCATGACCTCGGCAACCTCCGAGGCCGGGGTGATGGGGTAGCCGCCGAAGAAGTTGCAGCCGGCGAAGACCGCCCCGAGGGCGGCCGCTTCGTCGCCTTGAATGAAGTGTTCCTGCCCGGCCAGACGGGCGAGGTAGAGGTCGGTGAATTGCCGGTTCTCAGCCGGCCTGCTCATCAAGCCACTCGTTCACGATGAAGATCGCAAACTCCGGGCAGAGAAGCTCGCAGAGTCTGCAGCCGTGGCACTCGGCCTCCTCGGCCACCACCGGAGGGTAGTAGCCCTTGCGGTTGAGAGTCTCGGATTCGCCGAGCACCCCCGTGGGGCAGAACTCGGAGCAGATCCGGCATCCCTTACAGAATTCTTCGTCGATGTAGATCACGTCTCATTCTCGCAACGCCATAGAATTCAACACTTACAGTCAATTTAGCAAGGCCGGCGGCGAGGGTCAATGGAGTCCAGGGGCGCGCTCCTGAGATTGGATGTGTTTTGGCGCCGACCTCCCGGTCGGCGTCGATGGTGAAGAGGCACGGGCGACCGCCGCCAGGAGGTGGGCGCTGCTAAAGGCGTCGCAGAGTGTTGTAGCGCCGATCTCCAGGTCGGCGTCGGTAGTGACGAGGGCGGGTACGGCGCCCACCTGGAGATGGGCGCTACAAAGGGCGTCGGTGGTGACGATGGTGGGTGCAACACA
>Ga0316198_10002450_pt1 | contig 11209 bp, 5 predicted proteins | sample OudBieAanoxic_MG_FD_204935 | JGI IMG/M metagenome (GOLD analysis project Ga0316198, IMG submission 204935) | Coastal sediment microbial communities from Oude Bieten Haven, Netherlands - site A anoxic | ecosystem: Environmental > Aquatic > Marine > Coastal > Sediment | place: Netherlands... | reverse complement strand
ACCCGGCTTAGCGCGCGGTTTGTGGCTGACCTGGGAGAGCAGGAAAGCAAGGCAATCTATTTACATTTGAATACTTCAAACGGAGCGATAGAAGACAATACACATTTTTCTGAGCGGGGCGCGTATGCCATGGCAGCGTTGGTTGCGCGGGAACTGGAAAGTTTGCAGATAGTTACGCCTGACATCATGCCTCAAAAATTCATTCGAGTGGAACAGAATGGAAGTGGCGATTTTGTAAAAATCCAGGATGCCATAAACAGCCTCGACCAGACCGAAGGGCCTGCCACCATATTAATCGGCCCCGGGGACTTCGAAGAGCAACTTTTTCTGCAGCGTGACAACATCACCTTCGCGGGCAGCGGTCGTGACAGAACAAAGATAAGCGCGACTATTTTGAGGGCAACCTGGCGTGAAACCCATGATGATGACTGGGGTGCTTCCACAGTTAACATCAAGGCCAGTGATATCACATTCATGAACCTGACGGTGATCAATGATTACGGTATCCGCTACAACGATAACAGCCACCAATTTGCTCTTCGACTGCTTGAGGGCAGCCGTATCATCACTGAAAACAGTACATTCATAACGGGTGGCGCCGATACAGTCAGTCTTTGGAACAAGCAGGACGGCATGTACTACCACCGCCGTGCACATTTCGAAGGCTACACAGATTTCGTATGCCCCCGGGGTTGGAGTTACATCACTGACAGTACCTTTTTCAGCCACGGAGGCGCAGCTGCTATTTGGCATGATGGTGCTGCCGAAAAGTCACAAAAACTGGTGATCAGAAGGTCGTCATTCGATGGCATCAATGACTTTATCCTGGGCCGGCGGCATTATGACGCGCAGTTTTACCTGCTCAATAACAGCTATTCGGCCAACATGGCGGATACGCCCATATTCAGAGTACGCTACGAAGACGTTAGCCGTAACCGACCCAATCTATGGGGTGACAGGTACTATTTTTTCGGGTCTATCAAGGAAGGCAAACAATTTGCCTGGTTAGAAGATAATATGCCGATGGATTTGATTGATATTGACCCCAAAAGCACCTTCAACGGCAAATGGGACCCCGAAACACAACTCGCGATGATCAAGGCTGCAATTGCTTTGTACGAAATCAGAGAAGTCACACCATAACCCACCCGGGTCAGTCATCTCTGTCTGTTTCAATGCCGTTTGATACCGTTCACAGGAATCAAGCATTCGCCCCTGGTGAAATCACTCGTATTCAGTCCATTTCAAACATAGAATATAGTTGTTATGCCAGCGCTGGCAAATAATTCTGTGAGGAAGTCGATAACACAATGAGCATTAAACCCGGATTCCTGGAAACTTCCACCCCTCGATTCATCCTGAGCCTGCTTTTACTGGTTCTGATCTTTCCCGTCTACGCCAATGAATCCAACGATTCATCGGTGGCAGATTTACTCGCCAGCCAGCAAATTGAGAGGTTTCCCGACCCCTGGTTGATGCGCAAATCAGACGGTGAGTACGCCTGGAGCTATACACATGGCCTGGTACTTTTGGGAATGGAGCAGTTGTTCAAGCAGGGTAGCGTCGAATCATATGCCGATTATATCCAGACCTATGCAGATCACTTCATCGACGCCGAGGGCAATATCGATACCTTCAAAATAACCGAGTTCAATATTGACTCTATCAATGCGGGAAAAATGTTGTTCTTCCTCTATGAGCGTACGGGGGATAATCGTTACAGGCTTGCCATGGACAAATTGAGGGAGCAACTGGAATGGCACCCGCGCACACACTCGGGCGGTTTTTGGCACAAACGCAAGTACCCCTGGCAGATATGGCTTGATGGTCTTTACATGGCCCAGCCCTTTTATGCCCGGTTTGAAATACAGTTTGGTGAAGACCCATCGGTGTTTGATGATATCGTCAATCAATTCGTTGTGATCGAACTCAAGACACGTGACGAAGAAACAGGACTGCTGTACCACGGCTGGGATGAAAGCAAGCTGCAACGGTGGGCCGACGACGAAACGGGTCTCTCGCCCGGTCACTGGTCCAGGGCGATGGGTTGGTACGCCATGGCCATCGTGGATACGATCGAACATCTGCCAGATGCACACGAGGGGCGTCAAGTGCTGGGCGCGATCATGGCTCGCCTGGTTGAAGCATTGATACCATATCAACACGAAAGCGGACTTTGGTACCAGGTAACCGATCAGGGAAATCGCGCAGGCAACTGGCTCGAGGCTTCGGGTTCAGCCATGTTTACCTATGCCATCGCCAAGGGCGTCAGGCTCGGAATACTTAATGAGCAGTTAATTGCAGTTGCAAAAAAAGGCTACTCCGGACTTCTTGAGAAAATCGTATCAATTGATGAAGAGGGCAAGGTCCATGTGAATGATATCTGTCGCAGCGCCGGACTGGGCGGAAGCCCATATCGTGATGGAACCTATGAATATTACATTTCCACCGATCGTGTCAGCGATGACGCACACGGCATAGGCTCATTTCTGTTGGCTGCCAGCGAAATGATTCGATTGGACCAGCCGGAGATGTAGCGGTAATGACCAGAATGAATCAACACATTGTTTATTCAGCATTGATCATTTTCATATTTTGTGCAGGTGAATCTTTTGCACAGAACCCGCTGAACGTAGGAAGCAACATTAGAACTGCCGACCCATCAGCTCATGTCTGGAATGATGGCAAGATGTATCTCTACACCTCCCATGATGAAGAGTGCCAACCGGATTTCTTCATGAAAAACTGGCACACATTTTCCTCCAGCGACCTGGTTAAGTGGGTTGATCACGGCCCAAGTCTATCGGTGCATGACCTGGCATGGGCGGACAATTACGCCTGGGCGCCTGACGCCGCCTATAAAAATGGTAAGTACTACCTGGTCTTTCCGGCCGGAACCGGTGAGAAAGACCGCGTAAACCCGGAGAAAAGTACAAAGTGGATGGGTATCGGTATTGCGGTCAGCGACTCGCCAACCGGACCATTCACTGACGCCATAGGCGGGCCATTATGGAAAGAGCCCTATGCGAACGATCCTGCTCTGTTCATGGACGACGATGGCAAGGCCTACCTCTATTTCCACGGGAAGAACCACGATTATTCCGTCGTTGAAATGGCAGATGACTTACTCAGCGTGAAAGGTGATTTCTATAAGATGGACATGGGTGGCTATGAGCCCAAGATGGAAGGGCCGTGGGTCTTCAAGAGAAACGGTATCTACTATTTCACCATGCCGGAAAATAACCGCACATTGACGTATTACACGGGTAAATCACCCAAAGGGCCATGGCAGTACCAGGGTGTCATCATGGAATCGGAAGGTGCTAATAACCACCACTCGATCGTTGAGTTCAAAGGCCAGTGGATCCTTTTCTATCACAGATGGCTGGATACCAACTCTACCTGCCATAAGAAACAACGACACATCAGCGCCGAGTATGTCTACTTCAATGATGACGGAACCATTAAGCCGGTAAAAAGAACAGATGAAGGCGTTATGAACTTCTCGTTCAAAAACCAGGAATAGACACCATGGTTCGGGTTAGGGATCGGGAACTAATCTATCAATGAGTCAGTTTCATTCAACCCAATCCAGCTCGCCGTTGATGGTCTGTGAGCCGATTTTTACATTGGAGAACTCCAGGTTTCTGGCGTTTTCCAACACGAACGGTGTGGCATTTTTTTCGACTACAATATCAACGAATTTCACATTTTCCAGGGGCGCAACCGCAGGCGCATGCACTTCCAGGAAAATACCCGCTTCTTCGACCTCAAAGTTTTCGAAAACGATATCCCGATAGGTTGAAGGGAAGTTACCACCCAGCTCTCCTGGATAATTGAGTTGGAACCAGAAAAGCGTCTCGAATGATTCAACTTTAAAATTCTTCACACGGATATGTTCCACTAATCCACCGCGATCAAGATTAGCCTTGAAGCGAATGGCAGAAACGCCTTTACGCAGAACGTTGTCGATGAAGTGTACATTGCTGATACCGCCCGACATTTCGCTGCCTAGCGCAATGCCGTCTTCACCGCCCATATCGTTGTTACGAACAACGATGTCCTTGCTTGGTATGCCAATACTGCGTCCGTCAAGGTCACGCCCGGATTTGACCACAACAGAGTCGTCACCCGTTCTGAACCAATTATTCTCGGCCAGCACCAATTGGCTTGATTCAATATCGAGGCCATCATTGTTTGCAAAGTGGCTTTCGACCTTGAGGTTTCTTACCGTTGCCGAAGAGGTATAAACAAGATGGTTAATCCAGAATGGCGCATTTATAATCCTATAGTTTTCAAGCAGTACACGTTCAGCATGGAAGAATTGCACAAAAACGGGTCGCAAATAAGTGCCTTCGGCAAAAACACGTTCTTCTTTGGGAACACCGTTAGCCCCCATGTTACGCAAGCGCTGCATGTCGTCATTTTGTTTTGACTGCCACTCCTTGAATTGGCTGTTTTCATGACCGTCCAGGGTTCCTTCACCGGTGATTGCCACATCATGCACATTGGCTGCGTAGATCAGGGGTGAATAGGAATAAAGTTCAGTGCCTTCCCAGCGTGTCAGAACGGTGGGCAGATAGTGGGCCGGGTTTTCGGAAAATTGCAGATGACTGCCTTTTGCCAGATACAGGTTTATTTTGCTTTTGAGGTGAATCGGCCCTTTCACATACCAGGATCCTTCTGGAACAATCACTTTTCCACCCCCGGATGCGGCAGCGGCCTCGATGGCAGCCTTGATTGCGGGAAGGTTGTCGTAACCTTCGTCTGATTTCGCACCAAAGTCTTCGATATTGAACGCGCTGTCTGGAATGTCAGGTAGTTGAATGGCTGTCAGAATCTCCTCTGCCGTCAGCCATGTGTCACTAGTGGCAAAAGTTGGAGAAATGGTAATTACCGCCAGGACACAGAGTAATTGCAGCTTGCTTGGCTTACGTGAAAACATCACTTTCTCCTCTTACAGTTCTCGTGATAGGTGCGGGATTAAATAGCGCTAAATCATTATGTATTTTGTGTTGCTACGCCCGCGTGTCCTCTTGTCGGCTGGGAATTGTCAAATAATCAGAGTGGATCACCCTGCCCTCATCAAACAAGCATAAACTTCCGCCGCTGATGTTATCTTTTCAACAATTGGGACACTTGAACACCTGCCATGATGGCTGGGCCAAGGCCCTTCGGATCATCTGTCACCACCCGCTCACTCATGTAATAGCCATAGCTTCCATCCCGGCCGTAACCAAGACCTCCGACCTCACACAGGTTGGTCAGGTGATAAGACCCATCCGCGTAGACTGAAATGAACTCATTGGCAAGGCCAGCGTAGGCCTTTTTCGCTGCTGCGGCGTAGGTTTCAGGCAGGTAACCCTTGTTGATAGCTTTTGCCAGGAAGTATGTGAACATCGCGGAGCCCGATGACTCACGATAGTTACCCGGCTCTCCCGGAAGGTCCATAATCTGGAACCAGGTACCGCTGGCATCCTGGGTCTTGATCAGGCTATCGGCCAACTCAGGAATGATTTCGAGCAGTGGTTCTCGCAGCTCAGTCTTGTCCACAGGTATCACATCAAGGATATCCACCAGTGCCATGGCATACCAGCCGAGGCCCCTCGCCCAGACATAGTGAGACCTGCCCGTCTCCGGGTCTGCCCATTCCTGTTCCTTTGCTTCATCCCAGGCGTGGTAATACAAACCCGATTCAGTATCGCGAAGATGGGCACGGGCGATTATGAATTCCCCTGCGGCCTCTTCCAGTTTGTGATCGTCACCCTCCATCACACCTACACCGGCGAGGAACGGCATTCCCATATAAACACCGTCGAGCCACAATTGATGGGGATAACGAAGCTTGTGCCAGAATGCCCCTTCTGATGTGCGGGGATGATCGATTAATTGTGCCGACAGGGTCTCAATGGCCAAGCGGTATTTGTCGTCCCCGTAATCCGCATACAGTCGTTGCAGCATCTTGCCCGAGTTAATGTGATCGATGTTGAATTTTTCGGGCTCGTAAGTGTGGATCTGACCATTTTCACCCAGATAACTATCCATGGTGCGCCTTGCATAATCCGCATATGCGGGGTCACCTGTAGCAATAGACACCTCGTCCATCGCTTGCATCATGAGACCCGTGGTGTACGACCAGCTACTCGGTGCTGCCCGCACCGTATCCCAACCGCCATAGGAGAGACTCTCACCACGCCTCTTTATTTCGGAACGGGCCAGGAGGGTTGAGACCTCCAGTGGGTCCATCGTGCTGACCTGTTTTGACGCTTCGGTCTTCAATCTCAAGCGCGGAGGTATGGTACGACGCTCCACCTCGGCGGCAAGATAGTCAATCAAATCTTCGCGAGACTGGACACCACCCTGTTGACCAGACCAGAGTGCACCGAACACATAGGACAGATTATTGCCACGTGGTCTCATCACCAAAACATAACTGTTCTCATCCCTGGTCTGCTTAACCAGGTCTTTCTTTTTAAACAGCACCACCATACCCAGGTTATCGTCAAACAGGGTCTGTTGGCCATAACTGGCCATATAACTCCAGGCTTCACCGGTAATATCCAGATCACCGATGATCAGTTCGGTATCGGGATGGGCGACAATACCGATGGCGATATTGTCCAGCGGTGAAGAGGTCGTCAGATCAACCTCCACCATCGGGCTACCCGCCTGCATGGAGAGTGTGGCCTTCAGATCCACGGTATCGGTGCCGGTGTTCCAGCCCTTATAGTCAATATCCAGGGATGAGTGCACCGGACCATCTGACCTGATGGTCGTGGATCTCTCTGCAACATCGGACACCAGTACGGTTTTGACACCGTCCCAATAGCCGTAACCACCCATGCCCAGGCTTTGACCAACTTTCAGTATATCGGCACCCCAGTCGGACATCTCGTGATAGCTGTCGTAACCATCCTGCCCGACATCCTGCAAGACTAATCCAGGTTGCTTCTTGCCGAAAATGTCAAAACCGTTGCGCCAATCAAGGTATACCCTGTACCCCACCAGATCACTTTCAATACCGGGGCCTTCATAGCGTAAATATTCACTGTGATCGGTGTACTGCGGCGGGTTGGTAACGTGATCAACGTTCTTGAATCTACCACCTACATAAGTTGACTCCTGCCAGTCACCACCTTCTTTGATAGAAACCTCGGCATGAGCACGCTTAGGAAAGCCTTGCCCGCCCTGTTGCCGGTCAATTCTGAATCTTTCGGTAGCCTCAGGCCCAAGGTCGGTCAGAAATACCAGTCTGTCAGGATTGCCATCACCATTATCGTCAAGCAACTGGGAGGGTTGTGCCGTGTCACCTTTCCAAACTTGCAAAGGGCCGCTCACTACACCGAGTTGATTCAGTGAGAAGCTGATCAGTGTATCGGAGCGCACAAATCCGGATGGGTTTGAAACTTCAAGCGAGGCGACAGATTTCACAACTGCATCTTTTTCCGACACGGGAAGCACGCCCGCTGTGTCTGTTGCATCCTTACACCCAAGAAAGAGAACAGGTAGGACGAAAAGAAAATTTGAAGATTTCACGCGACTTAATCCTAATTCAATTAAACCCCAACCAGCATAGCCGGTTGGGGTTGTTTAGAGCGCAAACTCAGGGTCTAAAAATTATAACGTACACCGAAGAAGTACTGACGACCGGTATGGTTAAACTCGCGTACCAGGTCCAAAGTACCGTCACCCGTGGTGAACAGACGCTCATCTTCATCGGTCAGGTTGATGCCTTCGAAGGTCAGTGACCAATTTTCATTGATGTGGAAGAAGGCGCTCATATCCCAGTGAGTCGGGCCGGTTGTACCATGCTCGAGGTTACCATTGCTGCCGGTGTTGTCGGTGATGTAATCATCGCGATTATTAACCGCAATGCGTGCACCCCAACGATCGACCTCATAGTAAAGGGTCGCGTTCCAGGAGTGCTTGGAAAGACCTTCCAGCGGCACCTTCACGGACTGGCCATTGCGGATGACCTCGGTGGTTGCATCGACATACGAGTAGTTGCCGATGAAGCCGAAGTTGCCCCAGAAGCCTGGCAGTGACGTAAACGCCTGCTGGTAAGCAATTTCCCAACCATCCAGCTTGGTGCCATCCGTATTGGCAGAGGTGCTGTAGGTCCAGATCAAACTTGGATCAAGTAGTTCGGGTTGATCGGGGTAAACCGATGCAACACCGGGGTAATCCACGGGGCGCAGTGGTTCTTCTGTTGATGGAGATGATATAAAGCTCTTGATCTTCTTGTGGAAGTAGGCAAACGAAAGAACCGCCTGCTCGGCAAAATACCATTCCGCTGAAAGATCAATATTGTCAGACAACAGTGGATCCAGCTGCGAGTTACCGCCACTTACCGTGAAGTTCACATCAGAGTAAGACTTGCTGGGTGCAAGACTGGAGAGGCTGGCGCGGGTCATTGTACGGCTGAATCCTGCACGTAACACCAGGTCGTCGGTCGCATCAAACGCCAAATTCAGAGAAGGTAGCCAGTTGTTATAGCTGTTCTTCTCGGTATTGCTGATGGTCGACGTCAGCCAACCCAATGCCTTTACATCGGTATCGACATAGCGGACGCCGGCGTTCAGACGGAATCCGTGACCGGCCAACTCGGTATTCAGGTTGTAATCGAGATAGGCGCCCTTGGTTTTTTCCTTGACGTCCCAAGTCGCGATACCGGTACCTTGGGATAGTGTGTACTCGTCTGTACCATAGGCTGCCCGGGCTGCTTTGAAGTCCAGCACCCAGAAGTCCAGTTCCGTATCGTTACCATAACCGCCGGTATCATCATAATTGTACACTTTACCCAACCCGGAAATATCGGTCTGATCGACGCAGGAAGCACATTGGTACTGCTTGCTTTTAACTTCGCGGTCGTTGTAAATCAAACCAAAGTTCAAGGCGTTCTCATCATTCAGGTCCCATACAAAATCCAGACGTGCGGTGTCATTTGTGCGGTCCACAGCGTATTGACGAATCCTGTCATTGCTCATGATAAAGAAGTTATTGGGGTCGGTGACATCGATATCATAGTCGATGGCCGCTACATTGGAATCACTGGTGAAATCATAAGAGAAGTTGGTTGGGTCGGGTGTCTCAATGTTGACGCGGAAATAGTCTTCATCAAACTTGGATTTGGCCTGACCGATCATACCTGTCACTTCCAGGTTGTCAGTGGCTGTCCAACGGAAATCACCCGTGAGCTGATTGAATTTGGTGGTATCCAGTTGCTGGCGACTCTCTGTTCGCAGACCAACACCATCAAAATTACCGGCTATAACGTAGTCACCGTTTTTATCCTGGGTCACTGTATTGGGCGTAATTGCCGGATAACCCCAGGGTCCACTACGACGGAATTCAGCAAAAGAGTTATATGCTGAGATGTCTGCATTGAACTTAGAGTATACCCAGTTTATGCCGAATTCCAGGTCATCATTCGGGCGGAACTGAAGGGCGCCACTTAGACCCAGGCGGTCCTGGTCATGGTGGAAACTATCCTGACGCGGAAGGCGCGGATACCAGAGTGAATGCAGCTCTTCGTCACTCAGCGATGTGTTATTGCCGGCGAAAGGCCTGTCCGGCCTCGCCCAGCGAACGGTGCCGAAACCATCCTGCCACGTGGTGCGCTCGGTGTATGCGGCGGTTAGAAGGAAACCGAAAGTTTCCGCCTCATTGGTCGAGCTCAAAAATGCCGTGAATTTCGGAGTCCATTTTTCCGACAGGTCATTGTAACCAGCCTGTCCATAGATAGACGCGTTAAGACCTGGGTTATCCAGCGGGCGGGCGGTGTAAAGCTCAACCGTACCAGCGATACCACCTTCCTCAATAGAGGCAGTGGGCGATTTATTGATGTCAATACGATTGAAAAGCTCGGCAGAAAAGACGTTGAAGTCAAAAGAACGGCCGCGGTTGACACCGCCGGAACTATCCAGGCCACCGGCAGACGACGGTACTTCCATGCCATTCAGGGTGACCCGTGTAAAGGCTGGTCCAAGACCGCGCAGCGTTACGTTCCGGCCTTCACCGCCTTCGCGGGCAATGGAAACGCCGGGTACGCGCTGGAGAGCTTCTGCCAGGTTGAGGTCAGGCATTTTACCCATGTCCTCGGTGACGATGCTGTCGCGAGAGTTGACAGCATCACGCTTCAACGCAACTGCCTGTTGTAAACTTGAGCGAAAACCAGTGACTCTGACTTCTTCAAGTACCATTTCCTCGTCGTTTGCCTCGGAATAGGCTTCACCTTGCTGGTCGCCCGCTGCCATGGCAGGTATAGCGATGGCAATCGCCAATGCCAGGGCACTCTTTGATACACCTGACAGTAGCCGTGATCGTAAAGCTGACTGTTGATTCATTCTAATTACTCCTGCACTTTTAATAACTTGGTGTCCAGTCTAGGCTGCTGGTAACACTGCATTTTCTTACATTCCAAACTGAAGGAAGCTCTGGAAGCCCCAATAATCACTTCCAACACATCGACATGATTTACAAAAATGAAACAAATTGCAAGAAATTTATGCCAGCGCTGGCATTTTTCTTTATACTACGGTACAACTGATCAGCAAATGTGTGGTTTTTAATTGGAGATAGGCAAATTTCAGTAGCGGGCCGTTATATAAGAACAACTGCAAGAGTCATTGATGGTAACGTGTTTAACTTTCTAACGTCCGCTACAATTCCCTGGCCGTAATATGAGTAGAGGTTGACCCGGTTTTCATGAAGAGCAAGAAAGCAACGATTGACGATGTTGCCCTGTTAGCAGGTGTCTCTATCCGTACCGTATCCAGAGTCATTAACCAATCTCCCAGTGTCGGTAAGGCGACGAGGGCAAAGATCAAGAAAATCATCGAAGACCTGAATTATCAGCCCAACACGCAGGCCCGTGGTCTGGCTGCCAGGCGTTCGTATCTACTTGGGATGATCTATGACAACCCGGATGCTCTGTATATCAACGATGTACAGCGTGGTGTCCTGAGCGTCTGCCGCGAATTTGGCTACGAACTTGTTGTCCACCCCTGCGATATGAACTCGGAAGCCCTGACGGAAGAGGCGGTCAGCTTTGCCACTCGATCAAAACTTGATGGAGTGATTATTCTGCCGCCAATCTCCGAGGACAATGACCTCGCAGGCGCCCTCGCGAAAGCAAATGTAAATTACGTACGTTTGGCATCCATCGCACTGGACAAGGCCGAGCATGTGGTAATTTCAAACGAACGCT
>Ga0316198_10002448_pt1 | contig 11213 bp, 11 predicted proteins | sample OudBieAanoxic_MG_FD_204935 | JGI IMG/M metagenome (GOLD analysis project Ga0316198, IMG submission 204935) | Coastal sediment microbial communities from Oude Bieten Haven, Netherlands - site A anoxic | ecosystem: Environmental > Aquatic > Marine > Coastal > Sediment | place: Netherlands... | reverse complement strand
AACTCAAAACTCAGAACTCAAAACTCAGAACTATGCTCGAAACTCGTCGGTGCCCTCGACGGGCAAACCCGCCGCTTGCCGCAGGACCTGGGCGGTTGCCTCGGCGGCGCGATCCCACGAGAACTTCCGTGCCCGCTCGCGACCGAGGGCGACCAACCGGTCACGGTGATGGGGGTCGCGGAGGAGGGCTGCGGTCGCGGAAGCAATGCTGTGCGGGCTGTCGGGATCGACGTAAACTGCTGCCGGACCTGCGATTTCTGGCATGGACGCGGTACCGGACGTAATCACCGGCGTGCCGCAAGCCATACTTTCAACCAGGGGTAGGCCAAAGCCTTCAAGCCAGGACGGAAAAAGCAGGGCATCGGCGCCCCTGTACAGCGCGGCGAGCTGCGGGCGGTCAACATAATCGAGGTGGCGGATGCGATCGTGGACGGGCGAGGATTCGAGCTCGTCGCGAATCGCGTCAGTTCGCCAGCCCCAGCGGCCGACCATCACCAACTCGCCCTCAAAACCCCACTCGACCAGAAGGCGGAATGCGCGCAAAACTCCGACGACGTTCTTCCGAGGTTCGAGAGTGGATACGAAAAGCAGGTAGGGGTCCGAAATATCTGCAGGCAGCTCGGTTATCGCACTATCTGCGAATCCGGGGTCCACGCCCTCATGAATCGTTCGCGTCGAACGAGGGCTCACGTTGAGGCGAGAGACGAGATCACCGGCCGTCGAATCGGAGACAGCGATCAAAAGATCGGCGTGGTAAAGGGTCCTTGGGAGATGTCGTTTGAGGCCCGCAAGGGTTGCAGGCGAAACCGTTTTCGGCATGGTTGCGAAAGCGAGGTCATGAACAGTCGCCACCTGTGCCTGCCCAAAGGGTTCCTGATCGCCGTGAAGGAAAAAGTTGGGCGCAAAGACGACATGATTGCCATCCAGGATTCGAAGGAGGGGCTCGACGAGGTTCCGCAGGAAAATCAGAGTCGGTCGGGCGGGCAGCAAAAAACCGGGTGGAATCTGGTGTACCCGAAGCCTCATATTGCGTTTCCCCGGCATCTCAGGAGGTGGTGGATCGTCCGGGGCGAGAAAGGTCCGCGCGTAGAGGTTGTAGGCGATTCCGTCGCCGCGACGATCAAGGGCGGCGAGGAGATTCCACTCGTACCATCCAATACCGGTCATGCGTTCGAAAAATGGATAGACATCGACTCCGACGGCGATCTCTTCCCGACCGTGGACGACCCCGGCGTGGAAGCGTCGCCACCGGGCACGGAGGGTGCCAACCGCATCGCGGGCGATATCGAAAAAGAAACCGAATGTGGCCGTGAGGCGTTGGAGCATGGAGGACAATCTTACCTCAGCACCATGCTTGTATTGATTCTGGATAAAGGATTCTGGCGGAGGCAGACTCAAAAAGTAACCAGAAGTCAGTAGCCGGTAACCAGCAGCCGCGAACCCGACCTCACTGGCTTTGGAGCTGGTTACTGGTAACTGGCCACTGTTCACTTACTCATGGGGCAGGACCAGATCTCGTGAAAGCGCTAGGATGGGCACGATGAAAGTTGGAGTGATTGCCGCCGAGATGGAGGGCCATGCGACCGGAGTTGGTCGCTACCTGGAGGGGCTCTTTCAGGGTCTCGAACGGTGGGACCACGGCGTCGAGTGGCATCTGTTCTTTCAAGGGGATCCCTCGCCGTCGCTACCCTTCGAGGATGGCCCCATTCATGCCCACTTTTCGCACCACCATGGGAACCGGGTCCTGTGGGAGCAGGTGCTGGTCACGCGCGAGATCGAGGCAGTCGAACCCGATGTCGTCTTTGGGCCTGCCTACACCCTGCCCTTTGGTCTGCGGGTGCCATCGGTAGTGACCATCCACGATCTCAGCTTTGAGGTATTGCCGGAGGAGTTCGGCGTTCGTGAGCGCTGGCGGCGACGGTTGTTGGCGCGGCGTGCCGTACGGGTGGCGCGTCAGGTGCTTGCCGTGTCCGAGCATATGGCGGGTTTGATGATAAAACGTTACGGATTGGCTGAAGGCCGTGTGATCGTGGTTCCACACGGAGTCGACTCGGTGCGATTTTCGCCGACACCGCAGGATACAGATGGACGCGTGTTGGCTGAGCTCGAAGTAATGCACCCGTACGTTCTCTGGTCCGGTACCGTCCTCGAACGACGGATGCCGCACCAGGTTCTGGAGGCATTCTCCGTTGTCAGGCACGAGCAACCCGAGCTCGAGTTGGTGATCGTGGGTGCCAATCGCATGCGGCGGCCTGAGAAGCTCGATCTGTGGATCAAACAGCTCGGGCTCGAGTTCGCCGTACGTCGGCTCGGATGGGTGGAGGAGAAGGCTCTCGCTCCTCTCTACCGCGGGGCGAAACTCGGGATTTACGTTTCTCGACACGAGGGGTACGGCTTGCCGCCACTCGAGTGCCTGGCCTGCGGGACACCTGTGGTGGTCAGCGCCGGTCTCGGTCTGGACGACGCATGGCCGGACTATTCTTTCCGAGTCCCCGGTCTCGATGCTGAGAGCATTGCCGGGGTGATGAAAGAGATTTTGGCAAATGGGGACCGAGCTGCCCAGGTCATGGAGGAGAGGGATTCAGTGTTGGCCGGCGTTGACTGGGAGCGGAGTTCGCGCCAACTGGTGGCTGAGCTCCGGCGGGCTGTGTCGGGATGATCTCGGTGATCATTATCAATCATGACGGCGAGGCCCACCTCGGCCGCTGCCTGGAAAGTCTTGATGGGTCGGGGGCCGAGGTGCTGTTGGTTGACAACGCATCTCGAGATGAATCTCTGTTGCTCGTGCGGGAGCGATTCCCGGACGTGAGGATCTTCCCTCAGGAGAAAAACCTCGGGTTTGCCGCCGCCAACAACCTGGCCGCCGCGAAGGCGAGTGGCGAGGCGCTGCTGTTGCTCAACGCAGATGCTTGGTTGGACGGAGGCGCCCTGGACCTGCTCGCGGAAAAACTCAGAGCTCACCCCGATGTCGGTTTGGTCGCGCCGTTACTGCGATACCCGGATGGCCAACGCCAGTTCTCCTGGGCGCCTGCGCGTGGGGTCGTTGGCGAGGCTCTTCAGAAGGTGCGCAACCCTTTCGAGTCGCAGGCCTGGGCGCACGGTTCGATCGCCCGTTGGCTGGCGCGTGTGGTTGGACCTCCCTGGTATACGGCCGCCTGCGTGCTGGTCAGGGCCGAAGCATTCCGCGTGGTTGGGGGCTTTGATAGGGCCTTTTTCATGTACTTTGAGGATGTGGATCTTTGTCTTCGTCTCGAGGCCGCCGGTTGGCGCCTGGCCCAGGAATCACGCGCCGTCGTTTGCCATGCCGGCGGCGTTGTGGGCCGAAGCGACGTTGACGATCTTTATAGGCCGTCGCAGCTTCGCTATTATCGGCTTCACCGGCCGCAATGGGAAAGTCGTCTCGTGGAACGTCGTCTGCGCCGACGATACGGAGAAGCGGCGGTGGATCGCTGGCTGACGGTGGGGAGAGAGTGATGCGGACAGAGTTCGTCGTGGCCGTGGTGCTGGTTGCGATGGTGGTCGGGGCACTCCTTCTACGCGGGCTCGTTCGCCGATTTCGAAGAATTCGCCGACTCGAAGGTGCCGCGGCGGGCGTTTCAAGAGCGATCGCCGACGGGCGCCTCGCTGCGACAACGGGAGAGGCTCTCCTGCAACACCTCGATGGCCTCCGAAGGGTCTGCTCTCGAGGGCGGGAAGGCTGAACGGTGCGTCTTGGTGTGGATGCCGGGCGGGCCCTCCACGGACGAGGCGGTGTGGCGTCCTACACCCGTGAGCTGATCCGTTCGCTCCTTGGGTCGGCCCGCGTCGACGAGGTCGTTCTCTTCGATCTCGACCGGGGATGGTCGAAGCGAGACGTTTTCGTCCGCGAATTCGGTCCTCTGCCGGCCAAGGCCGTGGTGGTCCCTCCGGTCGGATCCGAGCTCGAAGGCCTGAATCTTTTTCATGCCCCCGGCTACGCAATGCCGCCGGTCGGTGCACCGCGCCATGTTTTCACCCTTCACGATCTAACGGTGCTCAGTCATCCCCACTGCCACACCCTCGACAACCGGGTGCGTTCTCTGGCTTCGGTCACCGAGGCCCTGGTGAGAGGCTCCACCATCCTCGCGGTATCCAAAGCTACCAAAGAAGAGGCCGTCCGCCTCCTCGCGCTGCCGATCGATTCGGTCGAGGTCGTGCCGCCGATGCTCAACCCAGTTTTCCAGGTGGCTGGCGATCGTGATGCGGACGCCAAGGCGGCCGTTCGCCTGGGTGTTCGGCAGCCTTATGTACTTGCGGTCGCGAGCCTCGAGCCGCGCAAGAATTTCGGCCGGCTCCTCGATGCCTGGGGTTCGCTCGGTGGGACCACCGGGGCCCATCAATTGGTGGTTGTAGCGGCCGAGGGGTGGCGGCAGGGGAGGATCCGCCGTCGCCTCGAACGGATGACCGGTGATGGCTCGGTGGTGAAGATCGGCCACGTCTCGGAAAAAGTCCTCGCCGCCCTCTACCGCAGGGCGAGCGCCTTCGTATTTCCCTCCCTGGCGGAGGGTTTCGGCCTTCCGGTGGCGGAGGCCATGGCCTGCGGCACTCCGGTCGTGACGTCTCAAATCTCCTCGATGCCGGAGGTCGCAGGGGAGTCGGCGCTGCTCGTTGATCCGGAGGACGTCGATGAAATTGCGGCCGCGATCGCTCGCTTGCTCGGAGATCAGGGCCTCCGGCGGAGACTCCGCGATCGAGGACTCGAGCAGGCACGTCTCTTTTTTCCCGAAGCACTGGTGCCAAAATTGTTCGAGGTCTACCGCCGCGCCGCACTATGATCTCGAGGTAGGATAGGGACATGGAGAAGCCGGTTATTGAACAGCGGGACGGTCCTGTCCTCGTCCTCACCCTCAACGATCCCGACCGAGCGAATCCCCTGTCCTTGGAGATGGTGGTGGCTCTCTCAGAGGCGCTCGAAAGGGCCACATTGGATGTGGGCGTGCGTGCCGTCGTACTCACGGGCTCTGGCCGCCACTTTTCGGCGGGCGCGGATCTCGAGGCGCTCGAGCGGATTGCAGAAACCGGCGACGAATCGGTGAACCGCTCTGACACGGAGCGGCTGCGTCACCTTTTCGAAATCCTCCTCGGACATCCCAAGCTGACGGTTGCTGCAGTCCACGGTGCCGCGGTGGCGGGCGGATGCGGGCTCGCTACTGCTTGCGATCTGGTTGTGGCCGAGCCCGGTGCGCGTTTCGCTTATACCGAAGTCAAGATTGGATTTCTCGCGGCCATGGTCCTGACCTTTCTCACACGCAGGGTGGCTGGCCACGTCGCCCGGCGGATGCTCCTCGACCCTGAAATGATCGACGGTGCCCGCGCAGTCGAGCTCGGTTTGGCTGATGAGCTCGCGGCTGGAGGAGAGAGTGTGAACACAGCCGTTGCTCTCGCATGGGCGATCTGCGAAAAGGCTTCGCCGTCTGCCCTGGCGGCGACCAAGTCTCTTCTCAACGAGACGGTGGGGCTCAGCTGGCAGGAGGCGATGGCGGTCGCGGCGGAGGCCAACGTTCGGCAACGGATGGACCCCGAGTGTAGACGTGGAGTACGCGCCTTTCTCGAAACGAAAAAGACGCCTGACTGGCTTGACGAAGACGGCAACGAATAGAGGGATCGAAGCGGGAGGGAACGGCAGCACCCCTATCCGGTATTTTTGAGCACTTCCGTCAGACCCCGGACGGCTGTTTCCCATTTCGCGACCGAGGGAGCGGTAATGGCAATCCGAACGTGCCCCGTACCGCCAAAATCATCGCCCGGCCATAGTCCCACGCCGGAACGACGAGCAACCTCCGAACACCAGTCAATTGTGTTCATCATTCTGGGTGGGTTGAAATCTTTCAACTTGAGCCACAGATAGAACCCACCCTCTGGCTTTTTGAACGGAAGCCCGGCGTGTTCAAAGGCAGAGCAGAGTTCGTCCGTCCGGTTGGCAACCATTGATCGTGCGTTCTCGAGGAAGTTAGTTGAAACCTCGGGCAGGGCGCACAATGCCGCTTGCGCCGGTCCTGAAGCGGGATTGAGGAGGGATGAGTGGGCATCGGCCACGCTAGCGGCCAATGAGGCGTCGGTAATTACCCAACCCAGTCGCCATCCGCAAACAGCCCAGCTCTTGGAAGCACTGCGGACTCGGATAACGGTCGAGAGATTCAGGTCGAGATCGGTCGGCAGGGCGCAACGATCGCCCGTGAATCTGAAGTCCGTATAGGCCTCGTCAATGATCAGGCGGATCCCGTGGGCGTTGCACAACTCGACCAGCGAGTGTGCTTCGGCTGCATCAAGAGTCGCGCCGGTTGGGTTGGATGGCGAGGCAAGGACCACGGCGCGGGTGCGCGGACTGAGGTGGCGCGCGACGTTATCTGCCCAGCCGGAAAAACTGCCGTCTCGTTCCGCAACTGCCACCGGCCGCGCGCCGATACGGTTGGCCATGGCGGGGTAGGCCGGGTAGCAAGGCTGGGGATGAATGAGCTCGTCGCCCGGCTGGAGCAGGGCGGAAAAAAGGGCAAGCAAACCGCATTTTGCACCGTTCGTGACGGTGATCTGGTTTGGAGCGATCGTGAGCCCTTCCTCATCACAGCGCGCCGCCAGGACCTTGCGCAATGCCGGTGTGCCACCCGCTGGAGGGTAGCGGAAGGTCGGCGATTTCACGGCCCGGGCAAATGCTTCGACCAACTCTGGTGGTGGCTCGAAGCACGGCTCACCAACGATCCATGGCATCGGCTGCCCGGAGTGCGCAGCGAGGGCCTCGATAACTCTATCGACAGCTCTCATGGATTTGCCACTCCGGAGTTCGCGCCATCGAGATAGGTGTGGCAATCCCGCATCAGGGAGGTAAATCCTCCTTCGTCATTGGACTCGACAGTAGTCAGCCATTCGTCGAGTGCCTGCCGCAACCATTTTCCAGTTTTCGGCGTGAGCTGGTTGAGGGCCTGGATTTCGAAATAGAGGCCCGGGTTCTCGGCCGTCACCTCGAGTGTCGTCCCGAGCTGTTTATTGAATGTGACGCCGGCGACCTCACTGAGATCAGCAGCATCGATCGATGAGTGTGAAAGGGCGCGCGCAAAAACCAGATTGGCGAGGTGGGTGAGGCCAAGGACCAACCCCATGCGGCGATCATGCTCAGCACTCGACATGTCCACCAGCCGAGCCGAAGTCTCGCCAAAGAGTCCGCGTACAACTTCGAGGTCCTTGATTCTGGCCTCGTCACAGAAAACTATCGTTCGTCCTGAAAGCATTCGCACATCTGGGCCGAAGAGGGGATGAAATGAAACCAGCCTCAGCCCATCCTCGCGCAGCTGCTTGATGAGGGGCAGAAGGTGTCCCTTGAGACTGCACATCTCAGCGACAACACCCGAAACCTCGATCTGCGCCAGGTTTTGGAGGACCTCCGGACAAACGCTCATGGGCACCGCAATGATGATCAGGTCGGCCTCGGACGCGGCGGCTTGGAGGCTTGTGGCCTCGCTGAAGTCGGAGTCCGCGGGGTCGGGATCGTAGATCGTGACCCGATGGCCTTGGCCGCGGAGGAATCGAGCGATCCATCGACCCATTCCACCTTTCCCGCCAACAACCAGAGCTCGCAGCGCGTTTCCCTGATACACAGTATCGCGGTGTACCGCCTGCTCTTCGACGGCTTTGCTGATGAGGAAGGTCGCGAGGTCACGGCCCAGGCCCTCGTCAAGACCGAGTAAACGGCTCGCCTCCTCGAAGCGCAAATAGACCTCGGACTCGACTTTGAAATTGCGCAATGGGATCCCTGCGGTCTGCTTGAGCTCCCCGATCTGGCGAGCCAGCTCGAGCCGCTCGCAGATCAGGTGCAAGATGCGCCGGTCCAGGGCCTCGATATCGCGACGGTGCTGATCCAGTAGCGGCCCCGGTGCTTCGGTCGGTGAGAGTGGTGTCCGCATTTCTTCCTCCATAACGGGAACGCGGACGAGGGTGGGCTCGGGAGCCCGCCGTCGCCAGCGGGCCCGTTGATCTGTGACTCAGACCGGTGGCCGCTGGTATCGGTTGAGGCTAAGGTAATAACCGTGGTCGTCAGCCCGGCGTCGGTGGACGGTGGTCGGGTTTACTCGTATCACCGGCCAATCCTACCAGATTTGGCGTTGATGATGACAGGCGCCTTCTCGGGGGTGCTTTGAGGCGTCCATGCGACAATTCCCAGATGATGGCGCTCGCACAGCGGCGGTGGATAGCAATGGGGTCCTTCTCGGCGCTCCTGTTGTTGTTTGCCTTTGCCTTCCACACGCTCCTCCGGACTCCCTGTCTGGGCGTCGCCGACATCGACGATTTCTGGCGCGTCATGCGTCCGGCGGGCATCGAGCACAACAAACCGCTTGTCAAAAAGGGGCGCTTCGTCGTCTGTACCTTCAAAACTGGGAGAGCGCACCTCGCTACAGGAACGTCGAGCGCCACAATTGTGGCGTGGTCTGCCAAACATCTCGGTTGGGGTCTGAGGCCGGGGCCAGGGCTTATGGATCTGCGGCAGATGGGCCGTATCTGTTTGCTGATGGTGGTGTGCGTCGTGGCAGCGAGCTTGGCCGCTCGAGCATCTCCGCTCCTTCTGAGCCTGATGCTGTATGTTCTTGTGGATCCCGGGTACCTGCTGTTCTTCAACAGCTTCTATGCGGACGCCGCATTCTTCATTGCGCTCTTCGGGATCACGCTTTGGTTCGAGCGATTTGGACATCTGTCACGCGGGTTCTGGGATCTCGACAACCTGCGATGGGCTGGAGTCGTGGCCGGCCTCTGGGGCCTCGTGCTGTTGGGTGGTGCGAGCAAAATGCAGTATCTGCTCTTGCCGGCATTTGTGACCATGAGCCTGACAGTACCTCTGGTAATCGATGGGCGAAAATCACCGATCCGCGCGACGTCGGTGGCGTTGGTTCTCGGCTTGCTGTCTATTGCGATGCCTCTTTTGTTCTTTTTTGGTCCGGCTCCGAGGTTTCTCAAGGCGAACAACTACCATGCTGTCTATGGGGGAATTGTCCAGGTGGCTTCCGATCCGGATGGTGTCCTCCGGGATCTTGGGATACCAGGCCGATTCTGGCAACTCCCCCGGACGGACTATTGGACGGCCGGCGTCGCCAATTCCCATCCTGTGCATCGTCATCTCCGTCGTCTATCGCGTTTGCGGTTGTTGCGTCACTACGTGTCTGATCCTGGTGCGGTGAGGGCGGTCGTGGCAGAGATAGAAGCCGCGATGGCTTTGGTAGAAACGGATCCGCGTGGCCATTACGTCCGAGATGCCACCCATCGGAAAAAGACGACCTATAAGACCTGGTGGCAGTTTTCCAGAATTCACGGTGCTTTGTACCGTGCCTGGCCCCCTGTCGTCTGGATGATTCTCGGTGTCGGTGGGGTTTGGGGGGCTACGGGGTTGCTGCGAGGGCGCCGAAACGGCACAAGGGTGGCAGCACTTTTTCTGACTCTTTGGGCGGCAAGCCAGTTCGTGGTGATCGTGCTCGGTGAGGGATTGGTCAACCTCAGAGCGCACCTTGTCGGCACCCGCCTTGCTCTCGATTTCCTCCTCGTACTGGTCATCTGGGATATGACACGAGCGTTGGTGCTGCGGTGGCAGCGGGAAAAACTCCCATCGGACGACCCCAGAGGCTCGGGACGAGAACAGTAATCGGAGACCCTCGCCGCCGCCGGCCGGCGTCGCCATCCCATCCACACCACCTTCAATTGGAGACTGCGGGCATTCCCTCCAGACACAATTATCGGATGCTTTGGGAGAGGCGGAACCCCCCTCACGGTCCGTTTGCAGTCAACCCTTATTCTGTCGACTGAAACGAGAGCTGCCGACTGACGAACCGCCAATCACTGCCTTTGACGACCACCGAGCACAACAGGGTCGGGTGCAGGTCTGGAAAGAGTAACGACCATGTATGGGTCTCCTCCAGAAGTCGGGAGAGTCGCGGTGTACCATTTAGTGGTATTTCCGCCTCGATGTTGTGCGGCCCACCCGACAGGCCGACGCCGACCGCCTTGAGAGCCGCTTCCTTGCACGTCCACAACCGGAGGAGCAGGGCGTCTCGTTCCTCCTCGGGAGCTTGCGCGATCATCTCGAGCTCACGATCCGTGCAGACTCGCCTGGCGAGACGGTCACGACGACGGATTGTTCTCTCGAGCTCAATGTCTACGCCGACTTCCTCCGTCGTCAGAGCAACCGCCACATAGTTTCCGGAATCGCTTGCGTTGAAGAAAAGCCCTCCGCCAGGAAGGCGGGGTTTGCCGTGTTCACCGAAGACAAATGCCACATCAGCCGGCTCGCTGCCGGTGGCTCGACCCAGAATCATCCGCAGCGCGGCTCGAGCTCCTATGAACCGCCGGGCTGCCGTATCGACGCGAAACCGCTCGGCACGGCCCAGCTCCTCGGCGGTCAGCATGTTGCGGAGTCGATCGATTTCAGAGTTACTCACATCGAGCGACGCCCACCACAACTGCACCTGACCGGGAGCAACATCATTGGCATTCATCTCGACGATGGTACTACCTCGATCGATTTGGAGCAGGGGAGGGGAGCGAGTCTTGAGTATTGAGTTATAAGTGTTGAGTTTTGAGATACCGCCCCCCGTCCATCTTCCCGGGGAGGTGGGTTAAAAAACCGAAATTCGATGTTGGATTGGTTGGATGGGCCGGCATTCCTAATTCCTCACTCCTCATTCGATTCGGGCTTTTGCTACCCTGTGCGCCATGGACGGCTATCCCTTCTCCTGCCCGATTCAAGTGCGATGGCGCGATCTCGATGCCTTCGGCCACGTCAACAATGCCACCTTTGCAAGCTATCTCGAGATGGCGAGGACCGAGGTCTGGACTGCACTTTTTGGAGGCAGAGACGCGCTCGGCATCCCATTCTTCGTGAAGCGGCTCGAAATCAACTACAGGCGACCCATTGGCCTCGAAGACGAGGTGCGGGTATGGCTACGTGTCAGCGAAACAAGAGGCGCATCCTTCACCTTCGAGTATGTCGTTGAGGCGGCGGGAAAAGTCGCTGCAGAGGCGATCACTTTGCTTGCCTGCGTCGACACGAAGACCGGCAGGCCGGTTCCGATTGAAGCGAGCGTGCAGGCAACACTTGAGAAGCTGCGGTAATCCCTCCGCATCTGATCCTCGATACTTGTTTTTCGATACTCGATCCACCGGCCCGCCCTTGACATTCACGAAAATTGAGCCATCGCTAGCGGCATCGAGCATCGAGCATC
>Ga0316198_10002446_pt1 | contig 11222 bp, 8 predicted proteins | sample OudBieAanoxic_MG_FD_204935 | JGI IMG/M metagenome (GOLD analysis project Ga0316198, IMG submission 204935) | Coastal sediment microbial communities from Oude Bieten Haven, Netherlands - site A anoxic | ecosystem: Environmental > Aquatic > Marine > Coastal > Sediment | place: Netherlands... | reverse complement strand
GCCCGAGCTGTCCTTCACCTGGTACAGCCTGATGGGGCTGAGATCACGCCCGTCGAGCAGCAGCAGAGTATGCGGCAGATAGTTCGCCACCATCACATAACGCCCATCGGCCGACACCGCCAGGTTGCGGGTATTGATACCGGCGCGAATCTCAGCCACCAGCTGAAGATTATAGATATCATATTTGCTGATCCAGCCATCGCGTGAAGCGAAATACACGAAACGTCCCGATGGGGAAAACTTGGGACCACCGTGCAGGGCGAAACGCGTCTGGAAACGGTGTATGGGCTCCATGCGATCGCCATCAAGCAGCGTGACATGATGATCGCCAAGCTCCACCACCAGAAACAGGTTCAGTAGATCATCGACCTCGAACACCGCCTTGTGCGGCAGCTCACCGGGTTGATTGTGGACGATGTGGCTGGCACCGATTTCAGCCAGATCCCAGACCGGCGTCTGTGGCAGCGGTGTATAGATATACGCGGCCAGTGAATTGGTATCCTGCGGGGACAACTTCTCCGCAAAGGCCGGCATCTGCGTCGCCACACGCCCGTGCCTGATCACTTCCAGCGCGGCCTGCCGTTTCAGGCGCTTCAGGTTCTCCGGTAACAGCGCCGGTCCCATGCCACCGAGACGGTTTTCACCATGGCATTCGGCACAATGCTCTCTGTACAACTGCAGCACAACGTCCGTTTCGGTGGCGGCCAGGCCGGCGGGGTTCAGTGCCAGGACAGTTAACACGGCGAGCAATAGAACACCGCCAGAAAGGTATCCCCTGTCATCTGCCTCTGTGAGCTGCTTGTTCGGGTACATACGCCCCCTACCCCTTGCAAAGCCGTATTATCAAGCCCGTGTTTTCTGTGTCCTTGATTTAAGTCAAGCATAGATCGTCCCTGTGATTTCGGCAGATATTGTCGACGCGGCCTTTAGGGCGTATCTTGCCACCCAATCCATGGCAATCCCTGCCGGACTCTCGGGGCAAATACCAGCCGCGACAATGCCCCGGACCGGGCGGCCGCTTCAGTCCGCCACAATGAGCGAATGGCATGACAGAATTAAAACTCAAAGGCGCCGTTGCCGCCGGGCATGCGGCAACCGCTGAAGCCGCCGCCTTCGCACTGCGTGAGGGGGGAAACGCGTTTGATGCGGTGATTGCGGCGCACTGGAGCGCCTGCGTGGCCGAACCTGTACTGACCTCCCTCGGTGGCGGCGGTTTCCTGCTGGCGCAATCCGAAGCTGGCCAAACCAGCATCTATGATTTTTTTACCCACACACCGAGACACAAACTGCCCGCCAGCGGGATAGACTTCCACCCCATCGAGGCCGATTTTGGAACAACGCTGCAGGAATTTCACATCGGCTATGGCTCAGTGGCTACACCGGGCACGGTGCGCGGGATGTTTTCCATCCATCACGACCTGGGCAGCTTACCCATGCCGGTTTTACTGGAACCCGCCATCGAACTGGCCAGCAAGGGGCTGCGCGTCAATCCTCTGCAGGCTTATATCCTGGACGTGGTGCGCCCTATTTACCTTGCCACACCGCAAGCGGCACAACGCTTCGCAAGCGAGTCGACCCCGGGAAGACTGGTCGGCGAAGGCGAGCTGCTGCAGCTGCCGGAACTGGCCGAAACACTGCGCGCCCTGGCACAGGAAGGTGAACGCCTGTTCTACGAAGGTGACATCGCCACAGCCATCGACGCGGCCTGCCGCAATGAAGGCGGACAGCTGAGATATGCTGACCTTGAGCAATACCAGGTCAGGCGCCGTCGACCTCTGCATATTCAGTACCGGGATGCCGCATTTTACACCAATCCCGCGCCCTCCTCCGGCGGTTTACTGATCGGGTTTGCGCTGAAGTTGCTTGAACACCATGCGCAGGCTGGTCTATCCATCGACAGTGTCGAGGGGATATCCCAGCTCGCTGAGTTGATGCAGTCCACCAACCAGGCGCGCCTGGACGGTATTCGCGGAAACGGCCTGGACGAACGCATGCTGGATCCCGTTCTGCTTGAACAATATCAGCATCAGGTCAGGGGGCGCGCACGATCCTTCAGAGGCACCACCCACATCAGCGTCATTGACCGGCGGGGAAACCTTGCCTCGCTGACCGCCAGCAACGGTGAGGGTTGCGGTCACATGCTGGGGGACACAGGCATTATGTTGAACAACATGCTCGGCGAAGAGGACCTCAATCCACACGGCTTCCATTCGTGGCAGGAAAACCGGCGCCTGACCTCGATGATGGCGCCCAGTATGCTGCAGCTGAATGATGGCCGCACGATCGCCCTCGGCTCGGGAGGTTCCAACCGTATTCGGTCCGCCATCCTGCAGGTGTTGTTGCGTGTAGTGGACGAAAAGCTGCCACTGCAGCAGGCCATCGACCGGCCCAGGATTCATTACGAGAACAAACTGTTGAATATAGAAGGCGGTTTCGAAGACACGGTATACAAACAGCTGGAGAAGGAGTTTGATCAGACCAGGTGCTGGCCGGACAGAAATCTGTTTTTCGGCGGCGTACACGCGGTTTCAAGGAACCGGAGCGAATTCGAATGTCACGGTGACCAGAGACGTGGAGGTGTCGCCCTCAGCGTCTTCTGAATACTCAGGGCCTGTTCACAGGCCCTAGTGATTTTCAATGATGCCGGACTTGCACCAGTTACTGCCTTCTACCCAGGGCGGCATATCTTCGATGGGCATGGGACGCCCGATATAGAATCCCTGGCCATAGTCACAACCCATGCCGATCAGCATGTCCAGCGTCTGCTGGTTCTCAACACCTTCAGCGACAACACTCATATCGAGGTTATGCGCAAGATCGATAATCGACTGAACGATCTTGCGATCCTGCTGGTCCTCTGCCATGAGCTGAACAAAGCTCTTGTCGATCTTAAGCTCGCTGACCGGCAGTTGTTTGAGATAGGCGAGTGACGAGTAGCCGGTTCCGAAATCGTCTATGGACAGGGTGACACCCATGTCATGCAGTGCATCCAGTGTATACAGCGCAGCCTTTGGATCAGACATCATGGCACTTTCGGTAACTTCCAGTACCAGAGACGCAGGATCCGCACCCCAGATATTCATGGCCCGACCGACCAGTTCCACGACCTCCCTGGACTGCAGCAGTTTTGCAGACAAATTTATTGCTATTGATGCCGGCACACCGGAAGTACAGAACTGTGACCATTCCCGCAGGGCCACATTAATCGACCAATAGGTCAGGGTATCGATCAAGTCACTTTTTTCGGCTACCGGAATGAAATGGTCGGGTTTTATCCAGCCATGACGTGAATCATTCCAACGCACCAGTGCTTCGCATCCACTCATTGTACCCTGCTGCAAATCAATCTGCGGCTGGTAATAAAGCACCAGTTCAGCATTGTTCAGCGCATGGCGCAGGTCATTCTTGAGATCCGCCCAGCGTTGCTCCTTCAATCGAACGGAGGCGTCAAATATACAATAGTGTATATGTTGCTCACGGGCAAAATGCAGTGCCGCGTCCGCCGCCTTGAGCAGATCTGCCCTGTTATCTGCGTGGTCGGGGTACACTGCGCCACCGGCCACTGCACTCACCGCCAGCACATTACCCGCTATTTCATGGGTCGCGCCGATGGCTTCGAGAATCTTCGTTATTGCCAACTCAACAACCTGCGACATTGTCACGCCCGTCAGCAGAACAGCGAATTCATCGCTACCGAGATGAAACAGCTTGTCATCAGGGCGAAGTACGCCGCCGACGCGCTCTGCCACCTGTGCCAGCACGGCGTCACCCAGCTGATGACTATAATAAATATTGATCTCCCTGAATTTCTGCAGGTTAAATACCAGCAGCGCAAAACGCCTGTTACCGGCCTGGCAGGCCGATACCAGGCGTTCCATTTGTTGGTAAAGGTGGAGTCGGCCGGGACTTGCTGCGGGCTGATCGGGCAGCGTCATGATAAAGGGGCTTTGCCCATGCCTCTACAGGTAATAGTCACTGGCATTGAGCCCATAGGTGCCCGGTGCCAGCGGGTGCCGGATTTCAATCAGCGCACCGGCATCATCGGTCGGATCGTCAATCAGATCGACAACAGGGTTGAACCCATAAGCGATTTTTTCCTTGTCCAGTACCAGCATGACCTTGGGCCGCAAACGGCGTACCCGGTTCTGCGCCAGCACGAACCCGATCTCACCCGTACTCAATTCCACCAGGGTACCCGTTGGATATATACCGATACACTGAATGAACTGCTCGACCATGTCGATCTGGAAATCCTTGTCGCGCCATTCATAGATGAGTCGAACGGCATCGTAGGCCGAGACCGAACGGCAATAGGCGCGTTCGCTGGTGATCGCGTCATAACAATCGACCAAGGCGGCAATACGCCCATTTACCGGGATCCGGTGACCGGGTATACCACGCGGATAGCCGCTGCCGTTATGGCGTTCGTGATGGTTCAGGACGGTAGACATTATTGTCTTGTTGGCACCTTTCATTTCCCGCACCATGTTGACCCCGAACTCGACATGACGCTGAATCAAGCGGTATTCGCTCTCTGTCAGGCGACCGGGTTTCGTCAACAGCCCATCCGGCAACTGTAATTTACCGATATCAAATAACAGCGTGCCAACAGCCAGGTTTTCCAGTTCTGGCTTTGAAAACCCGAGGTGGCGGCCAAACGCCACGGCAAGGCCGCAGGCATCGACGCAATGCATATAGGCATAGTTATCCTTGTCCTTGAGTCGCGACAGCCAGAAAAAGGCATCCGGGTTGCGGATAATACTGGAAACCATCCGGTTTACCGCCTGTCGGACTGAGCCCAGCTTGATGTTCTGGCCCGCCTTAAGCTGCTCAAGAATATTTGTGACGACATCCAGCGTATGTTTGCGGCTTTCCCTGCAGGCCCCGATTTCTTCTTCAACCGACGTGACAATCGGGTAGCGCTCGTGCCCTGTTGCCTTTTTGAACACCTCCACAAACTTGTCCCCGGGGGCTTTATGAACAACCTGTGGCGCAGGCTGCTCAACAGGCTCACCACGCTCAGGGTCGACGAACACGTATTCACAATGCTGGCGCAGTTCTTCGATGTCACGGGTATTACTGATATGGAATCCCTGGAACAGATAGCGTGTTTCCAGCCACGGCCGGTCGAGCCGGGAGACGTACATACCGATTTTCACATCGGAGACACGGACCTTTTGTTCTACCAGATTCATAACACCATTAAGCCGAATTCACCAGGAGTACCTGTTACCTGTCTGATTATCGGCCGAAAAACAGCTTCATTTACCCGTATTATGCAGACCGCTATCATGCCAGCCCGTAGCCAAGACCTTATTTTAATATTGATTTGAAGTATTAAACACAACCGGTTAAAAATACGATACATTTGAACCTTACTTGGTACGATAAAGAATTCAACCCGGAGCCTCGATCATGAATCTGGAAAAGGTCATATTTGCTTTTTTTTCAATTCTGGCATTAACCCTGAATTACGGATTTTTCATCGGTGAGCTGGACGATCCCACCCACCACAACGTCTATGAACTGTTTGCAGCACTGACGGTCAGCCTGATAGCCACCATTATGAAATTCGGCGACCGCGCGCATATCGGCGCGTTGCTGCTGGCGACCAGCCTGGTAGCTGATCTGCAGCTGATCGCCGCCGCACTGGTGTGGGGTTACGTGGTGTATGTTGCAGAATCCCCTCTGGAGCCTTCCGTCATGTCGAGTATCGTATCGCTGTCCGGCGGTGCTTTACTGGCCAACCTGACATCGGTCATTCTGCTGGTGGTGGAAACGGTGACGTTCAGACGCTGATTGCGGAAAATACTTTACAATCATGCATAACGTCATCTCCCTGCTGTTAAGGCGCATGCGCCTGCCGTTGATCGTGCTGATAACCACGTACGCAGTATCCGTTCTCGGTCTGACCCTGATTCCCGGTGTCGATGACCAGGGAAATCCCTGGCGCATGGACTTTTTCCACGCCACCTATTTCGTCAGCTTTCTCGGCTCGACCATCGGCTTTGGCGAAATACCCTACCCATTCACCGGTGCACAGCGTATGTGGACAACATTCACCATTTACGCCGCCGTGGTGTCCTGGCTTTACGCCATCGGCACCATTCTCACCGTGATCCAGGACCAGGGTTTCCGCAGGGTACTGGCGTTTTCGTCTTTTAGCCGCAAAGTGCGTCGAATGCAGGAACCTTTTTATATCGTCTGCGGCTATGGTGACGCCAGCCGTCTACTGGTTCGCGAACTCAGCGAACGCTGCATACACTGCGTAGTCGTCGAGAAGGACCGTGAGAAGATCCTTGATCTGGCGGTTGAAGACCTGCCGGATTTCGTGCCCGGACTGAGTGAAGATGCCACGAATTCCGACACCCTGATTGCAGCCGGACTGAAGCGCCCCAATTGCCGGGGTGTGATCGCCCTGACCGGTGATGACCACAGCAATCTGACGATCGCGATCACCAGCAAGCTGCTGGCGCCGGATATTCAGGTTATCTGCCAGTCGGATTCCAAGGACTCGGCAGCCAATATGGCTTCATTTGGTACCGACCATATTATCGACCCGTTTGAAATTTTTGCTTCCCGGTTCGCGATGATGTTTCATTCGCCAAGCATGTACCTGGTCTACGAATGGATGACCGCCGTCTACGGTGCCCCCTTGTCCGACTTCAAACGCCCGCCCACTGGCAGCTGGGTATTGTGTGGTTTTGGCCGCTTTGGTAAAGCGGTACGTGAATATATCGCTATTGAAGGTGTAAAAACACGCTTGATCGAAGCCGAACCCGAAGCGACCGGAGCCCCCCTGGATACCGTAGAAGGGCGTGGTACCGAAGCGAATACATTGCTTGACGCGGGTATTCAGGATGCGGTTGGCGTTATTGCCGGCACTGACAATGACGCTAACAACCTGTCGATCCTGATCACCGCGCGTTACCTCAATCCGGGACTGTTCACCGTGGTGCGACAGAACCAGCAGAAGAAAGCCCCCATATTCAAGGCCGCGGATATTGGCCTGATCATGCAACCGGGCACACTTGTGGCTCAGAACATTCTCGGTCTGATCCTGTCCCCCCTGCTGGGCGACTTCTTCCGCCTGACACGTGATCAGAATGAAGAATGGGCCAACGTACTGGTGAGCCGGATTGCCGGCGTTGTTGCCGAAGTCACCCCGGAGACCTGGGAACTGGAAATATCGGTACTGCAGGCGCCTGCCGTATACAATCGCCAACGATGCGGGCACAAAGTGCAACTGAAAGATATTTGTTCGAACCCGAAGGACAGGTCAAAGCTGCTGCCCTGTGTGCCACTGCTGATCAAGCGCGACGGCATGGACATGCTGCTCCCCGACATGGAAGAACATCTGCAGAACGGAGACCGGATTCTGTTATGTGGACGCCAGGATGCCAGTTCCCGACTGCGTTACACCATCAATGACCACCAGGCGCTGGATTACATACAAACCGGCATTGACCATCCCAGGGGTACCGTTTGGCGCTGGATAACGTCTGCCTGAACACGGAACTTGTCTGGCACTTATTTTTCCTGCTCCAGCAAGCGCAACTGCTCAGGACTCAATTTGCGGGCTGTTTCTGACAGTCCGCTTCTGGCTTCCTCATCGCCACCTGCAACAGCACGGTTATACCAGCGATAGGCCTCTGCCGGGTCCTCGTCAACGCCTCGGCCGTTTTCATAAGCCCAGCCCAGACCCTGCTGAGCCTCGGCAAGACCCTGTGCTGCCGCTTTTTGCCACCAGACGACAGCCTGCCGGTCATTCTGCTCCGTACCGATGCCCTTATGGTAATGCCAGCCAAGAAAGTGCTGCGCCACTGCAAGACCCTGATGTGCCAGCTGGGATACAATGTCAAACGATTGCTGAAATGCGCCCTGGCTGATGGCGGCTACGGCTTTTTGCAACTCGGGGTGATCCTGATCCATTGTTATAGGCAAATTGTCATCGGTTCTTCGGAGTATAACGGCAACAGCCAATAGGGATTCATCACGAAGCGTGCGATAATTCACCACCCATGTCAGAACCGACCCCCGCAGTCAAATCCGCACACTGGCCGGTTGTACTGGTCCGGCTTCTCGGCCTACTGCCGCTGTCGTTACTGTACGTATTAGCGGATATCGTGTTTGTTGTGTTCTTCTACCTGATTCGCTTTCAGCGTGAACTGGTAGTGGAGAATCTGCGCCGCGCATTTCCCGGGCAGTCGGCCGATGCCATCCAGCGGCTGGCCGCAGGAAGCTACCGTAACGCCGTACATATTCTGTTTGAAACCATCAAGTGTTTCACATTCAGCGAAGGCGACCTGGCGAAGCGGGTTGAAATCGAAAACACGGAACTGATCGACTCACTGCTACAGCAACACGGGACCATACTTGCGGCCGCTTCCCATCACTGTAACTGGGAATGGCTGCAACTGGCCTGCTCGGCACGGCTCGGGGTACCGCTTGCCGCCCTGTACAAATCCCTTAACCACCGCAACATCGATAACCTGCTGCTGCAGATGCGCAGCCGCTATGGCAGCACATTGATCGAAGCAAAAAACTCGTTGCCTGAATTGGTGAAGTTCACCCGTCAACCGGGGGTTATTGCACTGGTCGCCGATCAGGGACCGAGACCGGACGAGGAAAAATACTGGAGCTGTTTTCTGGGCCGTGACACCGCATTCTTTCCCGGTCTGGAAAAACTGGCGCTGTTACTGAAAACACCGGTCATTTTTGTCCGCATGACGCGTGTTCGACGCGGCCATTACCGTATACGCTTTGAATTATTGACCGAACCTCCGTACCGTCGGCATAACGGTGCCATCATGGAACCCTATATCCGCGCCGTTGAGCAACAGATTGTCGAGACACCACAGGACTGGTTCTGGGCGTACAAACGCTGGAAATACAGGAAACCCATGTACCAAAGCCGCTATTGATGCGTTGCCGGCTGGCATAAGCTTTTTCACCCGGAGATAATTGCCGCCTCCCCTCAAAGCAGATAGATTGCCATGCTCCTGTATGACTGGTTCACCACCGCGCTCTCCAGCTTCACCCTGATTGCCCTGGCGGAAATAGGTGACAAAAGCCAGTTAGTCTGCATGACCCTGGCTGCCCGCCACCGCCCCTGGCCGGTGCTCTCCGCTGCAGTCGTGGCATTTGCCTTCCTCAATCTTCTGGCAGTGCTTTTCGGTGCCGCAGTCGCCGCGTGGATTCCTGAATATATCACCGCCGCCCTGGTCTCGGTAGTGTTCGCCGTGTTCGGCATTCACGCCCTGCTTATTGATGAAGATGACAGCGAAGACGTCAGGGAACGGGGCCACCACGGCATTTTCCTGACCACCCTGGCACTTATTCTGGTGGCGGAATTCGGCGACAAGACCCAGATTGCGGTGGCAGGATTGGCAAGCACACTGCCCGTTTTACCTGTGTGGGCCGGCGCAACCCTGGCGCTGGCCGCGGTATCCGGACTCGGTGTCTGGGCCGGCAGCACGCTGTTCAGACGTTTACCGACGCACTGGCTGCAGCGAACCGGCGGGGTGATGTTCCTGCTGTTTTCCCTGTTGGCAGCCTGGCGGGCCGTAAGCACATGGGGCTAGCCCGCATTTCTCACGGGTCGGCCGGAGAGCGACAGAAGGTATTGAAGCTGTGAAGGGTTTTGTGATCAAACGAGAAACAGAGTGTTTCCGGGACAAGCCTATCCCGGCCCTGGCTTGTTCTCGCGCATATGCGTCAATTCATACATGACCGGCACCAGAATCAGGCTCACGAACATCGAAAAAGAGAGCCCGGCCACGATGGTCACCGCCAGCGGTCGCAACATCTCGGCACCTTCCCCGACACCGATCGCCAGGGGGAGCATACCCACCGCTGTGGTCAGCGTGGTCATCAGGATGGGACGCAATCTGAGGCGCGCGGCCTCGAGTATGGCTGCACGAATGTTGTCGACCCTTTCGCGCACTATCTCGATATACTCCACCAGCACAATCGCGTTGTTAACCACAATGCCCGCCAGCATGATCATCCCCAGCCAGATGGGCATGGACAGCGGTAGTGCTGTCAACTGGATTCCGATCGACACGCCAATCACAGCAAACGGAACGCTGAGCAGAATGATGAACGGATTGCGCAGTGACTCGTATTGAATCGCCATGACCACGAACACCAGAAAAAGTGCCAGTGACAACAGGGTACCGCCCAGGGCCCTGCCCTTCTGCAGAGCTTGCCGGGCGCCGCCATCGTACAGGGTATAGCCGTCCGCTAACACCAGGTCCTGGAGTTTCTCGTCAATGGCAGCCAGCTGTCCTCCCAGCGTTGCACTGCCATCGATTGAAGCACTGACCTCGATAAAACGCTGTTGATTGTCACGCAGTATTTCGGCAGGCGTTTCGAGTAAATTGACGCGTGCCACATCCCCCATGTACACAGCCTTGCGGTCATTTGCAGCCGGAAATAATAATACCGATTCCAGCTCCTGCGGGTCCGAGGCTGTCAGCGGCGGCAGCCGCAGGCGTACGTCATAGCTGCGACCATGATCGATAAAGTCTGTGACCACCACACCTTCCAGCGCAATACGCATGGCTTTACCGACATCCTCGACATCCAGGCCCAGAATACTCGCACGTTCACGGTCAATATCGATACTGATCTCATGATGCACTTCTTCGGCCGAATGCAGCACATTGCGCAGTCCGTCAATCTGTTTCAGGCGCATGACGAGATCATCAGCAAGGTCTTCAAGCCTATCCAGATCCGGCCCCTGTATGCGGATGCTGACATCGTCATCGCCGCGGCTGGTACGTATGCCGCGAATTCCGCGTGTGCGCATGCGCACCTGAACGCCTGCCAGTTGTTTTTCGCTGATTATCCGTTCCATCTCCTGTATCCATGCTTCACTGCTGATACCCCGCTGTGACACCGGTACCAGTTGCACGTTCAGCGTACTGCGACTCGGCGACTCCCTTTCGGTACGGCCGAAAATAAAACCGCCAACCGTCGAGAACACATGATCGACTTCCGGCTGCACCTCAAGTAACTGTTCGATGAGCTGTACGGTTTGATCCATTTCATTCAGCGTCGTACCGGGGTCTGTGGTAATAACGATGGAAACACGGCCGTCATCCATATCCGGCAGAAAAATCTCCTCATTACCGAAAAACACCTGAACGGAAAAAGCCAGCATCAACAGAAAGACCGCTATCAATAAATACGGGAAATCGAGAATACGGTTGATCAGC
>Ga0316198_10002444_pt1 | contig 11224 bp, 9 predicted proteins | sample OudBieAanoxic_MG_FD_204935 | JGI IMG/M metagenome (GOLD analysis project Ga0316198, IMG submission 204935) | Coastal sediment microbial communities from Oude Bieten Haven, Netherlands - site A anoxic | ecosystem: Environmental > Aquatic > Marine > Coastal > Sediment | place: Netherlands... | reverse complement strand
GTTATAGCGGTATAATTTTCATTGACAAAGTCAATTAAGTTTCCATAGATGGCATAGAGGTATAATTGTGGGACATCTTTAGTTAAATCGACACCTAAGCTTTCAAAATTAATATATTGTTCTTTAATTGGTTCTTCAAGTTCATCTAAGATATCTCTATCAATATAATCATGAGTTTGTATACTTGGTAATGTTGAAGATTGAAAATTGTCGAATGTATTTAAATCGACCATAATATTCTCCCATTGTTGATTCTAGAAATTTAGGTTTCCCCCAGTAGTGTCTTCAAGTTGTTCGAATATCCACATTCTAACAAGACCAGCATTACATTCTGTAACACTTAAATGTTCACCAGTTGGTTGCTTAACGATAGTTACTCTATAACTATCAGAATCTACTGGTAAGAATAATTCTGATTTTAGTACGAGATCTGCATTTGTTTCGTCAAGCTTTGCAACACTCGGATCTTTAATATATTCTTCAAATCGGTATATACCGGTGTCCGGTATGTGCATAGCTTTAATTTCATTCCCTTGAATTAAGAATTCAACTGCATTAGAATGTCTGCCTAATCCTCTAATTTCATCTCTAATTTCTTTAGTCAATACTCTCTGGCATACCTGTTGAGATGATGATACATCAGGTGCAGAAGATTCAGCAACTAGCTGATCAATTTGTTTAGGTAGAAATATTTTAATAGGGCCATTTGTAAGGATGAACCTTGTATTTTCTGGGTCATCTAATATAAATATATTATTGTTACCTTTAAATTGTTTGAATAAATCTACATGTTTCTTTGGATCTGTGATTTGAAAATTAACAGGTCCATCGAAAATACTTGTTACATCAGCAACGATTATTGAACCTGATACTCCTTCATGAATATAAGATCCTTTAATTGTAATTGCATCTGATTTACTTTGTCTTAGTATGTCTAATACTTTAGTAAGATTGTCAAATTTAGCAGGACTAATATTCGCAAGTTGTTGTTGAGTTTCTAATGGTTTATATGCGTCTACTTCTGAAGGCATTGTTGTTTGTCCAGGTAAACCTGTTTGAACTTGTTCCGGAGCTAAAGCTGCAGCCGTTGTAGACTCTGGTGTAGGAGTGGTAACCGTTTGATTTGGTGGAACAGTAGTTTGTACTGCAGGCTCTTCCGTTATAGGTGTAACATTTTGATCGAGACCAGGAGGAACGACAATTTCTTCATTAGCAGGAGTAAAGGGAACATTAACAGGAGTCTCTTCGGTACCAAATGGTATTTCCTGTGGTGGTTGTTCCCCAAAATTAGGTAAATTAGGCATACTATTCTCCTTAATACGATATTGTGATTTTATTTTCGTTTATTGATTCTGTAAATACAACGTTTCTATGATAATGTTTTGGATTTGCTTCCTGTGATTCAATATATTTATTGATACTTTGAAACATATTCTTATTAAATTCAGTGCTGAATTTTCTTGCAGCAATTTCATTATCAAATATTAGTACAAATACTTTATTTCCAGTCGCATGTTGTGCTTCTGTAATAGCGAAATCAGGCGATGTAAGTTGTATATTGTCTTCTACTATCTTTGGAATCCACTCACCTGGTATTTGTTTAAGAACAGATCCATCAAATGTATTTTTTGGATCAATATTATATTCTCTAAATAATTTTTCATGAGCTAATTCTACTTTCTTTTTGTCACCAATATGTTCTTTCGTTTCGTGTTGATCAATGTGTGTTATATTGATATCTTCACTCATTGTTACCCCTTTTTCTGAATTGCAAAACAGGTGTTTTTGCTTTGCTATTTGTTTTAGATGATAAAGATTTTTTATCTTCGATAGGACTGTAACCGTCTATTCTATTTCTCTTAAATGTTACGTCGTTCTCTAATTTCAAATCGACAAAAATAACCTTTCCATTGTCTGTTATTGTTCTCTCTTGTAAGTTAGTCACTGTTATAAAATCCTTGCCTGCATAAAAGATTGTACAACAGTATATTTTACCGTTCAACATAAATAGTAATAAAGGACGATGTAAGGGGAATTTCAGTTGTTCCCCTGTATTGATAGGTACTAAGAATTTAGACATACGACGTTTATCCTTTCACAAAAATCTTTTGAGGTAGGGGCTAATTTAATAGCCCCCTCCAAATCTTATTTGACACCAATTGATTTTAATTTGTCTGGCATCTTATCGGCCATTGTATTGAAGGGGGTATTCTTACGAACACTCTTTAGCTTTTTAGTGTACTTTTTGCCCCACTTCACTTTCTTCCAAATTCTAGGATCATCATCAACATTTCGGCATAATAATCCATTATGAATATCGCAAGTAACCTCATCAAGTTTAAAATTGTCGAGAACTATAACAATGCGATTAGTCATATATTTCTTGGCTGCTTTTTCGTTACAACTTTTTGGTCTACCTAATTTAAAGTTGCTTTCGTACCCACATTGTTCAAAGGCTTCTGCGAGTCCATAAATTCTTGCTTGATTAGTAATTTCTAACATACCATTATCAGTTTTACTCTCTTTGTCAAATTCTTGTGAGCAAAAATACCAATTTCTTAGTTCCCCACTTTTTCGATTAATAAGAATTTTACCTTGATTATCTTGCTCGGGACTAATGATAATATAAAAGGTTTCTAAATCGATCGACATGTGAAATCCTCCTTCCTTAAGTAAAAAAATTTAGGATAAATAAAAAGAAAAATATGATTATAGTATTACAATTTCTTTATATTTTCGTTGAATATAAAATTTCTATATCAAATTCTAGAATATTAAAAAGGAGGAATAAGGAGGATTTATATCGATTTTAAATAATTTCTAATCCCATACCAGTAATGTAGATATTTAGAAGTTGGGAAGTACCACCACGACCGGATTCTGTAGGAATATCTGAATTACCTTGGGTGATAATGTTGCTATTAACTAATCTTTTAGATCTATGATCATCAGATCTTAGTGTAAATAACTCATTTCTAATAGATGGAATATCATAAGTTAAAAGAGCATTCATATCAAGTGATCCAATACTCTGTCCACCTTGTCTTGCTTTACCTTTTGATGGTTGTCTAGTCAATCCTTGATACATACCTGTGCCTCTAACATTTGAATATATCTCAGAAAATTGTTCAAGTGCATTATAATATGCTACACCTACAGGTACTGGGGTCTCTGACCAAGTATCTAATTCCGGCAGATACACCTTTTCATCAAGCTTAATATCTAAATGTTGAGCCGCAGTTTGTATGTCTTTAAACTCAATCTTTTTAAAAGGTTCAATTAAGATATAAAAATTAAACTCACTATCTTTGAATAATCTTCTTAATTTGGCTTCGGTTAATTTACCTATGTTTTCTCTTATATTTTCATATACTTTATCTGTTGATAAGAGTTTATATATATCAAGAACATTCTTTATTATGAAATCTGTTTTTATTTTAGGATTGTTAGCCCATTCTTGACATTTTTGATTAAGATAATACATTATCTTACCAACATATAATTCTTTAATCATAGCAATATTTTTCCTGCTGAATACTCCAGTAGGACTAATAAATACATCAATTCTTGAAGTTAATTCTCCATAAGGTGCTTTATCAAATATCTTACCTATTACACCTTTAGCACCAAATCTATTTGCAATTTTATCTCCTTCTAATAAAGGTTTCTTTTGCTTAATATAGTAAACAATTCTTGCACCCTGAAATTCAGTTTGCTTATATTTGTGACCACCAGTAGTGAAAAATTTGACATCAATATTATCAACAGCTTTAAGTTTATCACCTTCTAAATTTCTTGCTAGAGTACCAATAGTCTTTTTAGTGTCTGCTACTAATTTTTTATGGAAGGTAACAATTTGAGGATCAATTAAATTTTTATTATTGATAAATATCTTAATGTCAATTATTTCACCTTCTACTGCTCGAAGATTAATACTATTGTCACCAGCACCGAAAACGCTCATAATTTCTTCATCGTCGTCGTCGATAAGATTATTTAATTCGAGATAATCGTCTAAGTTTTGTTGGTATACAAATTCAAGTAATACTTCGTCTTTTTCCACCGATTTTCCTATTTGTTTAATCATATTTAGTATCTTAACATCAGGTGGAATAATGGCATGAATTTCTTTTACCATATCTCGAGTAGCTGAATTAGCGAATTCATTACTTATGACATAAGCGTCTTCATATCCAAATCCCATATAATTCATAACAGCTATGAATACATTCTTACCGCTAGCATATCTACTATCTTTAGTGAAATTCTTTGTAAAGGCAACTAATTGATTCTTTTTAAATTTTTGTCCTTCCTCAAGAGTGTTCATTTCTAATGATATATATGCTCCCATTTTAGTACGACTTAATCTAGGAGTAATATCAAATGTCTCTAGTTTGCCATTACGGTATTTAACTGTTACTGTTTTACCTTTCTCAACCTTAGTGACTTTACCGTCCATTTTAGCTTTGTGCGCAAACCTTGAACTAGCTAATTGTGGGACAATAAATTCTGCACCAGTACCAACGAGTGGAGCTTCTGAATCTTCGATGGGAGTTACCTGTCCTTGATGTGTAGCTGCCATTACAAGACGATCTGAATCCATTTCATTTTGAAATGGAACTAATGATTCTTCAACTGACAGGGTGTTCCATCCAGAAAGAGATGTAATATCTTTAGCACCATAAGAACCGTATTTATTAACAATTACTGGAGTTAGTGTGTGTCTATTAATGATGCCTACATTAGCTCCCTCAGGTGTAGAATTTGCCGAAATAATACCATATTGTGATGGGTGGACATTTCTTTGTTCTACTTTAAACATCTGTTTGCTTTGTACTCCACCTTTGCCAGATTTAATTACTCGAGAAGCAAGCATAATTTCATCAACAGGTGTTACAGGTTCTGTATGTTGTAATACACCAGCATCAGTAATCATGTCTCTTATAATATAATCTTTATCTAACCAAAGTTCTGGTTTTGCATCACCAAACGCGATTTTATTCTTAAATTCTGTATGTGCTTGTTTAATTTGTTTATACATGCTTTGAAGAACCATTTCAGACATTCTAGATCTATAAATTTTAAGATCAGCTAGACTATCCGCTTTTTTATTCATAAGCATGGGAACACAATGGTTTGAAATTAAATTAGGTAATTTAGTTGGTAAATTTTCAAATTCTAAAAGTTCTTTAGTAACAGGATCAATCATATTCTCTGTCATATTTTGAATATTATATACTGCTCCTGAACCGTATGTATTTGTAAGATGCTCAGAAATTGAGTCTGGGTCATCCAAATTATCAATTGGTTTTCTTACTCTACCAACAAGAATACCATTCACAATTAATTTCTCTTTTGTAGATTTAGGTTTAATTGCAAGAAATCTATCTCCTGTAGCAACAAATATATATCCTTCAGTTTGCTTTTGTGGTTCTTCTGCTTCAGTTAATTTATCTGTATTAGAGAATTCGTAGTCAATACCAAAATCATTTAAAGCTGTGAGGAGTCCTTTTTGACTCCATTGATACAAAATTAAAGGAATAGTCATTCCACTTAGATAAATAAATATATAAGGAATTGATTTTTTAGTTCGATGTAATTTATCATCTGGATTAGCTGCTGTTATTTTCTTTAATAGTGTATCATAAATAAATTCGTTTTTACCTAATGATAATTCTTCATTATTTTGATCTATTAATTTGCCAGTATCAGAATCGATTGAAATTGTTTTTTCAGGATCTTCATATATTGTATCGCCAGTATGATATATAATAGATTTATCTGAAAATGTTACTGAATTTTTATCTCTACCTTTAATTAGATTGGGGTATCTAATTGTAATATATTTGTCGATAATCTCGTCAATATCGCTAGGATTAAATTTTAAATTTTTAATACCAACTCTAATAATAGCGTAGCTACTCAATATACGAACATCATTTTTATCAGTTTTAGTGACAGGTTTCATAAATTGTTGAGAAGCGATAATATAAGTACTACCATGAAGTTTAAAATACTTATCATTGATAGTAGCTGGAACTCTAAGTTCGACTACATATGGTTTTGTATGTTGCCCTGTTATGTTTTGAAGTGTGACTTTGTAATTGATAACTCTATCTTGCATGTTATCGTCAATTTCCCAATCAACTTTTTTTACCTTTATAGGATGCTCTTTGACATCCTCAATTGATTTAAATAAATTTCTAACGTTTTCATGGATAGCTTGTTCAAACTCAAATTTTTGTCTAAATTGACCAGTTGTGTGATCAATATCAACTGATGCTTTAGGATCAACAATGTATCCCATATCAGGATATTCTAGAGGCATTTGGTAAGTTTTAATTTCTTTCAATTTATTAAACAACAATTGAGGTTTAGCTAGATATTCATCAGATATTTCATCCGTACCATGTACCGTATAATTTATGGCTCGCATGACTATATTTTCTGCCTCATCTGATGATAGCTTGTCACCTTTATCACTCATATATGCATCGATAGATGATTTAACATTAATCGCTATGTCCGGATCAGTTATCTTATGTTTCTTTAACAATTTAGATACAGAAGTAGGATCTATTCCTATTTTAACATCACCATCTGTGGTAACATTGGTTCTGAGATTTGATTGTCTTAGAGAATTAACTAATTTACCAACGAATGTATTTTCTTTGTTAAAATCAACATCACCTGGTCCGATTGCAGGTTCTTGATCTATAACTTTTGCTTCTTCTTCTGCAGCCAAAAATTTCTCAAGTTTAGTAATATTAGGTCTATGTAATTTATTTGTTGCTTTTAATTTATACGCAATAGGTAATAATACTTTATCGGCATTAGACACTATAATAAAATTATCATATAATTGTATTGTAGAGAATTGTTTTTCTGGTATGTTTATATATAATTGTTCAAGTATTTCTGCTAGATCTCCTTGACGATTTTTAACTATGGGCAACAACTCTATGCTTGTAGTAGGTAATGCTGTTTTGATATTAGTATACAATGATGATAATTCTTGAAATATCATTCTGGACAATACTTTGCCGCTAAATTTTTGAGATAAATATTTGATTGCGTCCGAATAAACTGATGCGTCATAAAAGTAATATTGGGATTTTGGTTTAACAGAAGACAATTTATTCTTTTTATTCCTAAGGTTAATAGGAATTGTAGATATTACTCTTAATTTTTTACCTGGTCCTTCTCTTTTAATAAGTTGTTTCTTTAATTCTAATTGATGTATTTTTGCATTAAACTTTCTTCTACCGATTGTGAATCGTTTTGTAGGGGAAATAATAGCTTGACAGTTAGTTAGAAGTAGTCCAGTATTATATATCTCGTCCCATATGTTAAGATTTGTATCTGGCAGAATAATAAAAATTGCTTGTTTATCTACTCTTAGAGTTCCTCTAACCAAGGTTGTTGGTCTTAAAGAACTCAAATTTAATTCCTGTAGTAATATTTGATCATCCATCATCCGCTCCCATTTATAAGTTTGTTAAAATCAAATACTTCCTTAAAATTAATACTCATCATGTCTTTCAATCTATATACATACATAAATTTCCATTGGTTATCTAATTCTACAGGGAAGGAAACTTGAAAAGGTAAAGCAGTAGTACAATAGTTTGTAGTAACTAATGCAGTTCTTCTATAAAACTGAGTAACGACAAATAATATATTCTGATTATGGGTTTTACTTTCTTTGTATGCTTTCTTAACCCATCCTGATAGCATTCCATACTTCCAGAAATCAGGATAATGTCTTTTATACCCATTCTTTACTTCCATTAGAAATGGCCATCTTTTGTTCCATTCATCAGGTAATTGTTTCATAGGAACAACATCACCAGACCATATAATTTCTAATGCTCCAGAATCAGATTGTTTCTTTAATACATCTTTATCGCTAAACATCCATTCACTTAATTTCTTTGCTTGCTTTCTCTCTTCTCGGTTTCCTTGTTCTTTTATGCTTACTTTTTTACGGTTCATCCCTCTTGTTTCTCTCCTTCTGATCGTAGAATTTTTCAAGAAGTATTTGTTCAATCGGGTTCATGTCATTGTCTCTAGAATTAAGCAACGCTAATTTGATCGCTTTACTTGGGTCTTCGAAACTTAATCCAGTTAACCAGCTATTAATATGTGGTAACTTTTTTATGCCTATTATTTGAAAATTATTATAGTCTTTAAGTCTACAAGGTATAGTTGCATCATCTTTATCTCTAAACATGTTACTGACAACTAATTCAAGATGAACCAGATCTAAAGATGGTAATTGTTGGTGTGCGGCGTCTAATAGTGCTTCAGGATTATTTATATACTTTAAAGCCCCACCTAATATTCTATCTATAACACTTGGTTCTGTTTGTGTAGTATAATAATCTTGACTTAATATTTTTTCACCAGCTGTATATCTCAATACTATTGTTTTACCATCAACAACATAATCCTCTGGTTTGTTTAGATGAACCTGAAAATTAAATGGAAGTGATATAAATTTATTATCTGATAAATCTCCTACATATAGATTAAGAATCCCAGGTATGAATAATTGTTCACCAATGTCAATTAGTGATGATTCATCATAGTCACTCTTATCAAGTAATATTGTGCAATTAGTTTTAGATATAATTTCCTTAGGTTTTATATCTATGAGTTTTTCTATTGTTTTAATATCTTCTGTTGATGTTTTAATAAGCTTCTTAAAATCAACATCAATAATTTCGATTTGTGCTGATTTGTGTTTTAATTTCATCATACTATTGATAGCTACCATGTTAATGGCGCCACCTGCTAATATACCAATATTCTTTGTGTTAAGATCTTTATAGTGACTTCCATAACAAGTAGAACAAATTCCTTTTTTAGCGCGGCAGTATATGGGAGATCTTAATTTAATTTTTTGACCGATGATTTCGGAAGGATCTGTTATCTTCTTAATTTTATTTCTGTATATGTAATTTCTATTCAGTAAGAGTGGAGATTTTTTGGAATCAATAGATAATTCAAGATATTTCCTTGTACCACAATCTGCTCTAGTTGTTGAAATAAGAATATTAGCATTTGACATTGTTACTTTTCTAGAAAGATATCCTGGTTTTGAAGTCATTGTTGATTTATAATAGAGATTTCTTCTTGATTGTGCTGCTGCATTATAGAAATTTTCTGGGGAATACCCATCTGACTGTCCTTCTATAATAGGACCTTTAATATTCCCTTCAATATCAAGGATAAACCCTTTAGATACAAGTAAAGTTTTCCAGTCTTGTATAGCGTTACCTGTTGATCCACTATCCAATATATTTTGTACTTTAAACCCAGATTTTTCCATATGTTTAACTAATGCTTTACTTATTTTATCTGCATCATTTGTAAATTCTTTAATATTAATTTCTTCTGTTGGTGTATTTTCCCATTTTTTCTTAAATTCACTTTTTAATTTTATCCATTCGTCAGGAAGGATAAAAGTTTCAATAGAAAAAGAATTTGGTGATAATGTTGATATTTTAAAAGCTTCTTTTTGTAATCTACTAATTATATCAGCAGTTTCTTCTGGTTCATACTTCTTTATAAATTGTCTAACGAATGAGTCTGCTTTATCTTTAGTAATTGGTTCATCTACAAGTGGCCAATCGCTAGGCATAAGCTCATTAAACCATACTCTACCCATTGACATTCTTAATGATTTACCATCTGTTTTATCTGGATGTGAATAAGCAATCTTCTTGTTTAATGGATCTCCATTTTTGAGGTTTTCATATATTTCTTCAATTGTTACAGATCCTGTTGATTGAATTTGGTCTCCCATAATATCTGCTCCTAGATTAAATGTTTATTTGCAAAATCAATAGCTTTTTGTTCTAATTCTTCCGATGTTCCATCATTATCTATAACATGATTATAATTGTAATTTTCAACTACATTGTCTGACCCATTCTTTAGAACTTTTCCTCGAGGACTTCTTATCAGTAACGTCATGCAATCTTCTTTATAATAATCTACTAATTTTTGTATTTCCTCTGGTTCTCGACAATGTACGAAAAAGATTTTTTTTCTCATTTCATGATCTGCTACATTGACATATATTCCTATTTCTTCACGAATATAATTAAATGGCCCATTAAATAATTTCATAGATATTCTTTTTAAATCAACCATTGCTTGACGATTTTCTTCGGTTTTAAGTTTACCATCCCATCCTAATATCTTTAATGCCTCTTTCGAAGGATCAATTGTTGATAAATTAAATATCTTTAATTTTAATATATCATTTTCAATGTATCGAATGAATTTATCTTTTCCACTCTCTGCAGAACCATTAATTACTACAACTTTCATTCTTTTTCTTTCTCCTTCTTGAAGTGTTTTATAACACTGGCTACTTGATGATATAGTTCTCTGTCTAATTGAATGTCATCATCTTTTCTAAGTCCTAATCTACGTCCAGATATTTCAGAATCTCGTTTCCATTCAGTTCTTAGAAATATCCATTTCTGTCGTTGCCAATCTTTCATGGGAACTCGGTAGTAACCAGATTCACCTTCTACAACTATATAAGTAATAGTGAATGTTTGTATTCTTCCTACAAATCCATTAACACTAACCATTGTTCCAATAGAAACATAGTCATTAGATCTAAATTGATGATAAAATACCAAAGTCGTTAAAAAATCTTTAATCATTAAAAACAAAAAAAACGCTATTGCGCCCACTGTTAATGACCATACTAATTCTAATTTTAATAAAGATAAGAGCTCTTGAATTTCCTCTACTTTCATATTAACCTCAAAAATAAAAAAATTTGGCTTACTAGGAGGTTGACCAAACCCCCTAGTAAGTCGAGAGACCATCATAGGATCGAAAAGATATGATGGAAGATGATATGAAAACTATTCATATCTAATAGTTGGGGCAAGTGCCCATCAGCTATGTAGTTGCTCTGCTAACTGACGATGCGCACTAAGTTTTACACGGACTGCAGAGCTGTGTCGGTGTCCGTTACTTGAGCCCCAATTCAAGCCCTTAGTGTCTCCATTAAGCCAAATACATATTTGCGACTTATGGTAAGGGCTACTAAATGTATTAATACTATTTCTATGGCAAAATTGAATTTTTTATTTGGTACGCATGGCTAAACATGCGTCTGGACAATTTTTATAGCATGCACATCCCCAAAAAATCACAGCGAGACAGAATATAAAGAAATTATCAATTGACACAA
>Ga0316198_10002443_pt1 | contig 11224 bp, 12 predicted proteins | sample OudBieAanoxic_MG_FD_204935 | JGI IMG/M metagenome (GOLD analysis project Ga0316198, IMG submission 204935) | Coastal sediment microbial communities from Oude Bieten Haven, Netherlands - site A anoxic | ecosystem: Environmental > Aquatic > Marine > Coastal > Sediment | place: Netherlands... | reverse complement strand
TGCGAGAGTAGTTATTTGCTAAGCCGCATGACCTTAGCGCAGCTGACAGATATGCGCGGCTCTACTTGCCACTCGCCCCTTGTCCCTGCATTAATTGCCCAGATTTTTGAGTTTCCTGCGAATTGTCGGCAGATGCCTGCGGCTGATTTCAAGTGCGTCTTCAGTGTCGTTCAGCAAGATGCACTGATGACCGGACTCGTTCTTTGTTAAACCAGCGATATGGTTCTCAGAGACCAGCGCATTCCTGTGAATACGTACGAATCGCCTGGAAAACTCCTGCTCCAGAGTGATGAGTGATTCTTCTATCAGGTATTCGTGGTCATCGGTTTTCAGGGTCACGTACTTTTGATCGGCCTTGAAATAAATGATCTCTTCGATGGGTACCAGTTCGAGTGAGCCGCGGCTTTTTACACAGATCTTGCTGCGCATATCGTCGATGTCTTCGTTGCGCAGTCGCTGGATTTGAGCTCGGGTAAGGCGTTTTGCGGCGCTGATGGCATACGCAAGACGGTCCCGTTTGATGGGCTTCAGCAAGTAATCGATGGCATGGGTTTCAAATGCCTGCAGTGCATGATCGCTGTATGCAGTCGTAAATATAATAGCGGGCGGGTTTGACATCTGGTTGATATAACCCGCTGCTTCGAGGCCGTCCATGCCCGGCATGCGAATGTCCATCAGCACTACATCCGGACTTGCATGCTGTGTTTGCTGCAAGGCCTGTTCGCCGTTAGCAGCCTCACCTATTACATGTTCACCCATGCCACTGAGCATGTGGCGCAAACGCTGGCGCGCCAGCTGTTCATCATCGACGATTAAAACATTCATAGTAATGTGACCGGTATTTCCAGAGTGACGGTGTAGTCCTGTTTGGTCGCATTTATGTAGAACCGGGCATCGCTTCCATATGCCAGATGCAGCCGCTGCCTGATGTTGTCCTGTGCCATCTGATTGCCGCTGGTACGTTTTGAGCCAGTAGCCCCAGCTGCCGGATTGCTCACCTCGAGTTTGAGGTGTTCACCATCACGTTGCGCAGATATCCGTATCTTTCCCCCGTCAGGAATTGGTTCTATACCATGATAAATAGCATTTTCTGCGAGAGGTTGCAGGGATAAAGCAGGAATTTCTGCATCAAATAGCAAATTATCCACATTCCAGTCGATTTGCAGGCGTTCACCCAGCCTTAGTTTTTCAATATCGAGATAGCTGCGCGTAATCTCGATCTCGTCTTCCAGGGTGTGGATGTTCTGTTCTTTCAGGCTTGCACGAAACAGATCTGCCAGGTCTTCGATCGCTTTTTCCGCCTTGTCGGGCATGAATGAAATAAGGCTGGCAATCGTGTTCATGCTGTTGAACAGAAAGTGCGGGCGAATTCTTGCTTTCAACGCCTGTATCTCGGCTTTGGACTGGGCCCTCAGGTTGAGCTTCCATTGTTGCTGGATATAAAAATAACGCAGTACAACGGCATGGATAGCAGCAGCCATCATCAGGATGCGTAACAGAAAGTGTTCACCCAGCGGTGAGGTTTGCTGGTCCAGCCTCATCCACAGATTGAGTTCTATCAACGCCAGAGCAAAGAACAGGGTAACGGTCATCATGATCATAAAGCTGATGGCCATGGTCATCGGGCCTGATAGACGGTTGAGATGGCGGCGGCTCATGCACAGCACGGCGGCATTGAGCAGAGCGACCCATTGCATCATCATGGAAATGAATGCGAGGTAGTCCCAGAAAACTTCGGTCGTCGATGGTATTGCCATGGCCAGTACCATCGCGAGTAATTCGACGATCAGCACCAGCATGAATATCACGCGTACATCACAAAAATCCGGTAACAGGCCGGTGTCGATGTTGCCGACCTCGTTCGAAAGGCGTTCATTCCTCATGCATTACAAATAGTCGAGCACAACCGGAATGCAAGCGTTGTTCTGATATACTCGCCATCAATTATGAGTAAAAAAGACAACAATCAGACCAACCCTGCATGGGGCGGACGTTTCAGCGAGCAAACCGATGCCTTTGTTGAAGCCTTCACTGCATCTGTAGAATTTGATCAGCGCATGTACAGGCAGGACATCGCGGGTTCTATAGCGCATGCGCTGATGCTGCAAAAAACGGGCGTGCTTACCGAGTCAGATTGTAAAGCCATTTTAAAAGGCCTTGATACCATCATCGAAGAAATCGAAAGTGGCGCGTTTCAATGGTCGGTGTCACGTGAAGATGTACACATGAACATCGAAGCGCGCCTGACCGAACTGGTTGGTGATGCAGGCAAGCGACTGCATACCGGGCGCTCACGCAATGACCAGGTAGCTACCGATATACGTCTTTATCTGCGTGAGCAGATCAACGCCATCATTTCGCAACTGGTGAAACTGCAAACAGGACTGCTGCAGCTTGCCGAGCGGGAAGCGGACACGATCATGCCCGGTTTTACCCATTTGCAGGTTGCCCAGCCGGTTACTTTCGGCCACCACATGATGGCCTGGTTTGAAATGCTGCAACGCGATGCCACGCGTATGCACGACTGTCATGTGCGCATGAATGTATCGCCGCTGGGCGCTGCCGCGCTTGCGGGCACCAGTTATCCCATCGACCGGCATATGACGGCGGCCGAACTCGGCTTTGCCGCACCCGCAGCCAATTCGCTGGATGCCGTCAGTGACCGCGATTTTGCCATAGAGTTCTGTGCGGCCTCGGCAATCCTGATGACGCATTTGTCGCGCATGGCGGAAGAGATGGTGATGTGGTCTTCAGCTCAGTTCGATTTCATCGAGCTGCCGGACCGTTATTGCACCGGTTCCTCCATCATGCCGCAGAAGAAAAACCCGGATGTGCCGGAACTTGTGCGTGGAAAAACAGGGCGCGTGAATGGCAACCTGGTCAGCCTGCTGACCTTGATGAAATCACAACCACTGGCCTATAACAAGGACAACCAGGAAGACAAGGAGCCTTTGTTCGATACCATCGATACGGTGATCGGTTGTTTGCGTGCTTTTGCGGACATGGTGCCTGCACTGTTATGCAAGCGCGACAATATGTATAACGCGGCAAAACACGGTTTCTCTACGGCTACCGACCTGGCGGACTACCTGGTGCGCAAAGGCCTGCCCTTCCGCGATGCGCATGAAGTCGTTGGCAAGGCTGTTGCTTATGGCGTGGCGAACAGCAAGGACCTGAGTGAAATGGATATCGACGTGCTTAAGGGCTTTTCCGCCATGATCGATGATGACGTGTTCAAGGTGCTGTCACTGGAAGGCTCGGTCGCGGCACGCAACCATATCGGCGGTACCGCACCTGATCAGGTGCGTAAGGCTATAGCCGAGGCGCGCGAGCGGCTGAAAATACAGTGAACAGTTAATAACTAACAGTGAACGGAAAACGGCTATCTACGCTCAGTTACAGACTGTTAGTTGTTCACTGTTAACTATTCACTGTTTTTTTCTATTTCTTCAGTTCTTCACGCAGAAGCACTTCAGCGTCCGAGTACATGCCCTTGAGTTGTTCCAGAAGTTCGGCAGCACCCTCGGTTGAACCGGCACGGCCAATCAACTCGATCTGCTCTGCCGTGTGCGCGAGTCCTAGTGCGCCTATGCTGCTGCTGGAGCTTTTCATTTTATGCGCAAGATTGAAAACACCGTCGGCGTCATTGTTGAACACAGCCTTGCTCAGTTCGTTTATCTGGTCCGGCACGTAATCGATAAATGTTTGTAAGACTTCATTCAGGGACTCGCCCATCAGGCTGCGTAACTCATCAAGCGCCTCTGAATTGATTGCTTCTTCCATATCAGATCCTTCAAGTAATTAGTAAGGTGCTGGTTTGGATCAATTAATGTCGTTGTGATTCATTTGGTCAGGCGTGAACTCATGTCGCCAACTAACACCGCCTCTGGCACCTGCCGCTTGATGGCGGCAGCGATTTTCATGAACAGCCCGGGCTCGGATTTGAACGATACCCACAGGGTGTTGAGTTTCATGTCCATATTGGCAAACACGATGTCCGATTTGAACTGCTTGAGTGCGCGATCAATATCATTCAGGGTGCGCTTGATATGGTTTTCCGGCTTCTGCCGCAGCCTCGGGATGATCATCAGAAAATCGCTGACGCGATCACCATTTTCATCACGTGTCGGTGCGATTTTCCATAACGGCTCGGCAGGCGACATATCAATGCTCAAGGTGATGTTTTTATCCATCATTTACCCCGCTACACGGTGCTCCTGGTTAATCATAGCCCATATTGGCGACCAGCGTCGAATTAGACCTGTGTCAGTACGCGGTCGAGCCAGTCGCTGATATCGTTGATTTCTTCCATGCAGACGCTGTGTCCCATGGCGTAGTCGTGCCATTGTACCCGATAGCCCTGCTGTTGCAGCAGTGCGCGTGTTTGCAGCCCGAATTGCGTTGCAACCACGTCATCATGCAGTCCGTGAGCCATGAATATCGGCGTATCGCGGTTTGCGGCCGTCGCTTCCTGTTGCAGGCGTTGCTGCATGGGCAGGTAGGTAGACAGCGCCATGATACCGCCCAATGTGCGGGCATAGCGCAGTCCCGCATGGAGTGCGATTGCGCCCCCCTGTGAAAACCCGGCAACGATAATGCGTTCCGCTGCAACCCCCAGTGCAAGCTGTTCATCACACAGACGGGTCAGCATGGCGCTGGATTCAACAATACCGGCCTCGTCATCACGTTCGGCGATATCGAGACTGGTGATATCGTACCAGCCGCGCATACGATAACCCTGGTTGATAGTGATCGGCCGTAGCGGTGCATGCGGAAATATGAATCGAATGTTCAGGGCATCAGGTAATTTCAGTTCGGATACGATGGGTACAAAATCGCTGCCATCAGCGCCGAGACCGTGCAGCCAGATTACAGCGGCATCGGCCTCTCTGGCGTCATCAGGACCGGTTTGTAGAATAATGGGGTTATCGTCTGACATTCAAGGCTTACCATTTGATATTTAACAAGGTGTACGGGTCGCGACCCGATCTGACACGGCTGAAACATATTCAAAAACCATTCACCACAGAGGCACAGAGGGCACAGAGAAAAGCATTGTATTATTGACTGCGCCACAGGCGCAGTTAACAAAGTATAACTCTGTGTCCTCTGTGTCCTCTGTGCCTCTGTGGTGAAGTAATTTTAGTTTTTGACTTTCAGGCTATTTAGAAATTAACATTTAAAAGCGTCAGATTGTGTTCAATCTACTACAAATAAGGCGATGCAGGTTTCAGTACGCACAGAATATTGCAATAATCGACTATTTACCATTCGGTCTTTAGCCCGCATATTGCACAAAGGCGGACGAATAATCTTTAGCCTTTATTGATATTTCAATCAGCTACAGAAAAAATTGATTCGTTTCGGTTACACTTTATCCTATTTGGTTTTATGAACAGGCTGGCGTCGCATCTTGAACGATCTCCCTTGATCCATAGCTATGGCTATGAATCAGCGGGCGATCGTCCAACCTGCTTAGCCAGCCTGCCCATAAATCCCAAATCCTTCATGTAATATGTGGGCCAGGTTAATGCGATTTTCGATAGTGCTGTTGTCATCTTTAATGCTGTATGCCTGTGGCAAAACCGGTGCGTTATACCTGCCCGAGGAGCCGCCCGAGCTGCCGCCTGAGCAGAACGAGCCCGTTCAGAACGAACAGGTGCAAGACCAGGATGCCGGTAGCAGCGGGAAAACTGACTGATGGATCATTTCAATTATCGCGATGGGCGCCTGTGGGCCGAAGATGTCGATATCGCTGCGCATATCGGGCAATGGGGCACGCCCTGCTATGTCTACTCACGGGCAACACTCGAGCGCCACTGGCGGGCCTTCGATGATGCACTGTCTGCGATGCCTCACCTGGTGTGTTATGCGGTCAAGGCCAACTCTAACCTGGCGGTGCTCAACGTCCTTGCCCGGCTGGGCTCAGGGTTCGATATCGTGTCGGTGGGTGAACTCGAGCGCGTGCTGGCTGCGGGTGGCGATGCGGCAAAGACCGTGTTTTCAGGTGTTGGCAAGCGCCGTGACGAAATAGAACGTGCACTCGAAGCGGGTATTCGCTGTTTCAATGTTGAATCTATAGCTGAACTTGAGCTGATCGAGCAGGTAGCCGGTGCACATGGCGCAAACGCACCCGTGTCGCTGCGGGTGAATCCCGATGTTGATGCCAAAACACATCCGTACATTTCCACCGGCCTGAAAGAAAACAAGTTCGGTATTTCGATTGACGATGCATTGATTGCCTATCAGCGCGCGGCCGAGGCAGGCCATATCGATGTTCATGGCATCGACTGTCATATCGGTTCACAGCTCACCGAAATAGCGCCGTTTGTCGACGCGCTCGAACGTGTGCTGGCGCTGGTAGACCGCCTGGCAGAACAAGGCATTGTGCTGAAGCACCTGGATATGGGGGGCGGGCTTGGTATTCGCTATCGTGATGAAGAACCGCCTCAACCGGCGGAACACGCTGCGGCACTGGCCAGCAAGCTGCAGGGGCGTGATCTTGAGATTCTGATAGAGCCCGGGCGCGCTATCGCGGGTAACGCAGGCATCCTGCTGACCGAGGTGCTGTTTCTGAAACATCACGATCACAAGAACTTTGCCGTGGTTGATGCGGCCATGAACGATCTGATGCGCCCGTCTCTGTACAGTGCCTGGCAGGAAATCATTCCGCTGAAGCAGCGCCGCGAAGAATCATCAGATAACGCCGCCAGCGTAAAGTCCTATGACGTGGTTGGCCCGGTGTGCGAAACCGGTGATTTTCTGGGTAAAGACCGTGATCTGGCGCTTGAGCAGGGTGATATACTCGCGGTACGTTCTTCAGGCGCCTACGGATTCTCCATGAGCTCGAATTACAATACGCGTCCGCGAGCGGCAGAAATCATGGTCGATGGCGATGTCGCCACGGTTGTGCGTGAGCGTGAAACGCTGTTAAAGTTGATGCAGGGTGAGCACATATTGCCGGTATAATCTGTTTATTTACATGACAAATTGTCCTGTTGTTTTTTATTGTTTGATAAGCTAGATTGACTTAAGCATTTGTTTTTTTGAGGTCGTAACATGAATTTTCTATCCCGTTTAATCGTGCTCCTGATCATATCCATCAGTTTTACGGCGCCGGCTGGCGCGGCAGTGGCTATGGATGTGGATAGCTACTGTGGTGCTATTAATGCTGACGATGATAAAAAACCCGATGACGACAAGAAGCCGGGAGAGGATGAAGAAGAGCCCGACTGTGATTAATAAAAAATTCCAGTAAATTCGATAACTCTGATAAAAATACTATAGTAATTAACGTTTGTTGATAAAGCAGCGATTTGGCTGTATTTTTTAACCCCCCGGAGGAAACGACTCTAATGATAAAAGCAAAACTGATGGCCGCTACCTTGCTGGCAGCCGGTCTGACTTTGTCTGCCAATGTTGGTGCAGCTGACAAGCCTGTCGGCATTACGCCGAAAATGATGGATGCGGAAGTTGTCCATGATGGCAAGAAAGTAAAAATTTCACGTAACCAGAACAACAAGAACACGGTGAATGCGGCGTTTGCAAAAACTTCACGTCCCTGCCCCCCGTTCTGCATTCAACCATCAACACTGGCACCGGGCGTAGAGACCATTGCTGAAACGGAAGTTATTGCTTACCTGCAGAAAATGGCAGCCGGCGACAAGTCCATCCTGGTGGTTGATTCACGTACCCCTGACTGGGTGAAAAAGGGCACCATTCCCGGCGCAGTTAACATTCCATGGACCAAGCTGAATCCGGCCAAGGGTGCAGATCCGATTTCAATTGGTGAAATCATGCAGGACCAGTTCAACGTCTCTGAAAGCGAAGGCCTGTGGAACTTTAATGACGCCAAGACCCTGGTGTTGTTCTGTAATGGCATGTGGTGCGGCCAGTCGCCGAACAACATCAAGAACCTGCTGAAATTCGGCTACCCTGCTAACAAGATCAAGTGGTACCGCGGCGGTATGCAGGACTGGGAAATCCTCGGTCTTTCGACAGTGCCCGGCAAATAGCCCCGTCGTCATCTGATGACGCAAAAGGCCGCCGCAAGGCGGCCTTTTTTGTTTTATTCACCGCAAAGACGCAAAGAACGCAATGAAAAAAGGCGTTTATTAACCACAGAGATGCAGAGGGCGCAGAGAATTATTTTTGTGCTGTCATCTCGACCGAAGGGAGAGATCTCCCGGGAATCAGGAGATTTCTCCCTTCGGTCGAGATGACAATGAGGCTATTACATAACAATAAAAAAACTCTGCGCCCTCTGCGTCTCTGCGGTTGATTAAACAATATACTTTGCGTTCTTTGCGTCTTTGCGGTGAAATCGCTCATTATGCAAATTGAATTCACCAAGATGCACGGTATCGGCAACGACTTTGTCGTCATCGATGCTGTTAACCAGGACATCGAGCTCACTGGCGACCAGGTGCGCTTTATCGCGGACCGGCATTTTGGTGTAGGCTGTGACCAGCTGTTGCTGGTCGAGCGTCCCACACGCACGGGTGCCGAGTTCAGGTACCGCATATACAATGCGGATGGCGGCGAAGTGCAGCAATGCGGCAATGGCGCACGCTGTTTTGCCCGCTTTGTTCATGACAGGGGCATGAGCGGCAGTACCAAAATTGCGGTGGAAACGGCAGCCGGCATGATCTATCTGGAACTGGAAGACGATGGACAGGTCACGGTTGATATGGGTGTACCCTCGTTCGAGCCGGAATCCTTACCGTTCGAGGCCGATGCAATCGATGAAGTGGACGCTGAATACCACCAACTCGTGGCTAATGATGAAAAATATGCTATAGGTGCTGTATCTGTCGGCAACCCGCATGCGGTGTTGCTGGTAGACTCGGTGGATAAGGCACCCGTGGAAACACTCGGGGCCGCTATCGAAAGCCATGAACGGTTTCCCGAACGCGTCAATGTCGGTTTTATGGAAATCATGGATCGATCGCATATTCGGCTACGGGTGTTTGAGCGGGGTGTGGGTGAAACGCTGGCATGCGGTACCGGAGCCTGTGCGGCAGTGGCCGTAGGCATCCATAACAGCCTGCTGGATAACACCGTTCAGGTAGAACTGAAAGGGGGCTGTTTAACTATTCGCTGGAAGGGTAATGACAATACGTTGTTGATGACCGGACCGGCACAAACTGTATACCAAGGGAAAATGAAACTGTGAGTACACAAGCACAAAAAAAACAACAAGAAACGCTTGATACCGAACAGCAGCTGCTGGAGCTGTTAAAAGACTATCCGGACATTCTGCTGCGCAATCCTGCATTACTGGCCGAGCTTGAAATTCCACATGAGTCCGGACAGGCGATTTCTTTAATAGAAAGACAGGTTGGCGTACTGCGCGACAAACTGCGGGCAAATGATAAGCGCCTGCGTGAGCTTATGGATATCGCCCGCGGCAATGAGCGCCTTGCAGAAAGCCGCCACCGCCTGGCGATCAATCTGCTCGGTTCACACGACCTTGATGATGTCATCAGCATCGTGCTGGATGAACTGGGCAATGAGCTGGGTGCTGATTGTGCTGTCATTCGGTTGATAACCGACGACAGCGGCAGGCTCAACGAAAAGCCGGAATTATTCATCGATAAAAATACAGCAGAGCTGAAAGCTTTCAGCACCATGCTCGACAACAGAAAATCACTGTGTGGTCGCTGCACAGATGAGCAGAATGATTTTCTGTTTGGCGATCATGCCGATCAGGTTGGTTCCGCTGCGGTAATTCCGCTGGCAGCCGGATCGAAGCTCGGTTTGCTGGGTCTGGGTGGCAAGGATGAACGCCGCTTCAGCATTGCCATGGGCACCGAGTTCCTGAACCAGGTCGGTGAGCTGGTCAGTGCTGCACTGGCGGTGCACCTCGAAGCCTGATGAGCTTTGAGCCCGATCTAAAAGATTTTTACAGTTATCTGGAATCCGAACGCAGGTATTCACCGCATACACTGGCGGCGTACCGGCGTGATCTGAATGCTTTTATAGCATTCAGCCAGCAGCGCGGTATCGTCGACTGGACGCAGATGGATGATCTTCATGTTCGCGCATTTGTTGCCAGCCGGCACCGCAAGGGCCTTTCAGGCGCCAGCCTGCAGCGCCAGCTGGCTTCTATCCGCACCCTGTTTAATTACCTGTGCCGGCATCATCGAACAGATGTAAATCCGGCGGTCGGCGTGCCTGCGCCAAGGTCAGCCAAACGCCTGCCTGAAACATTGAGCGTTGATCAGCTGGAGTGCCTGCTGGCTTTTCCCGGCAATGACGCGCTCGCCTGTCGCGATCGAGCGGTGATGGAGCTGTTTTACGGCTGCGGCTTGCGCCTTTCAGAGTTGACTGGGCTCGATCTGGGTGACATTGACTGGCAGCAAGGCACTGTGTCTGTCACTGGTAAAGGGCGCAAGCAGCGCCATGTGCCGTTTGGCAGCAAGGCGGAAGCCGCATTAAAGCAATGGTTGCAGCATCGTTCCACACAGCCTGATCAGCATGTAAAAGCCCTGTTCACCAGCCGCAACGGACAGCGCATCAGTAACAGCAGCATTCAGCAAAGATTGAAAAAACGTGCGCTGCAACAGGGCGTGGGCATCTCGCTGTACCCGCACATGCTGCGTCACTCCTTTGCATCACACATGCTGGAATCCTGCAACGACCTGCGCGCGGTACAGGAACTGCTTGGGCATGCCAATTTGAGCACGACGCAAATCTACACCCACCTCGATTTCCAGCACCTCGCTGGTGTCTATGACAAGGCGCATCCAAGGTCCAGGAAGTAATTAACCGCAGAGACGCAGAGAAAATTTTTAAAATATCTTTTGCCGCAAAAAACGCGAAGAGCGCAAAGAAAAGCGCTATTTTGGTTTTTTAAATTTTGCGCACTTTTGCGAGCTTTGCGGCATAAAATATTATCTCTGCGTCCTCTGCGCCTCTGCGGTTAAAAATTTACCCATAACATGTATGCCAGCCAATACCATTGAAACAGGTATAATCGCCACCATTAATACTTCCCTGTCGCAATTAACCTGTACATATCGTTATGCTGATTACCCTTTCTCCGTCCAAAGGCCAGGATTTTGAAACGCCGGCTTTGAGCAAGACCTATAGCAAACCTCATGCGCTGAAAGATTCCGAGTTGCTGATCAAGGAGTTGCGCAAGATAAAGCAGCAGGACATACAGCAACTGATGAGTGTCAGCGAGAACATTGCGAAGCTGAACACAGATCGTTACCAATCC